>Ga0207678_10000496_pt1 | contig 35801 bp, 31 predicted proteins | sample KBSC63metaG_FD_184319 | JGI IMG/M metagenome (GOLD analysis project Ga0207678, IMG submission 184319) | Corn rhizosphere microbial communities from Kellogg Biological Station, Michigan, USA - KBS C6-3 metaG (SPAdes) (version 2) | ecosystem: Host-associated > Plants > Roots > Rhizosphere > Soil ... | reverse complement strand
GCCACCTCGGCGACCTTGTCGCGGCCGCCGATGTTGCCGGGGTTGAGGCGGATGCAGTCGGCGCCGGCGTCGATCGCCTTCAGCGCCAGCGTGTGGTTGAAGTGGATGTCGGCGATGACCGGGATCGGCGATTCCTTGACGATCGTCCGCAGCGCGTCGGCATCCTTCTCACGGGGTACCGCGACGCGGACGAGGTCCGCCCCGGCGTCGGCCACCGTCCGGATCTGCTTCATGGTCGCCTCGAGGTTGGCGGTCTCGGTCTTGGTCATCGTCTGCACGGCGACCGGTGCGCCGCCGCCGATCGGCACGCCGCCCACGAATATCTGCCGCTTCGAAGCCATGCACACAGGCTAGCGACGGACAGGCACCGGTAATCGGCGACGGCTGAAGGCCGGGCGTGGGCGGCCAGACCGCCCCAGGGCCCTCAGCGTGCGTGGCGGAGCTGGATCAGCTTGCCGCCGAAGGTGGTCACGAACAGGCTCCCCTTCGGGAACCGTCCCTTGCCGCGACCGAACGCGACGTCGCTGGGGCCGCTCGGGAACGGCTGGCCCTGCCAGAGGACACAGCCCTCGGTCCGTCCGCTCACCTTCCAGACCGCGCCACCGCCGTTCGCAGCCGCGTAGAGGTTGCCGTCGGGATCGCGTGTCAGCCCGTCGAGGAACGCCCCCGGCTCTTCGGGCGCGGTGAACCACGGCCGTGCCCCGGTGGGGTCGGCCAGCGGCACCCGGGCGATCGTCGGCGTCGGGGTGAAGGTCTGATTGACGAACAGGTTGCGCTTGCTGCGGTCGACGACCATCCCGTTCGAGCTGTCCAGCGGCGCCCAGGCGAGCTCGACGACGCCGTCGAGCACCCGGTCGACCCCGGTGCCGAAGTCGGTCGAGGCGAAGATCTGCCCGCCGGGGCCGCGGGTGACGCCGTTCGCCATCTGCAGGCCGTCGACGTAGACGTGGCTCTTGCCGGTCCGAGGATCGACCTCGATCAGGCCGGCTTCCGGGTTCTCCTCCCCGTCGCTTCCCTGGGCGATGCTGTCACCGAAGCCGACGAGGACGTTGCCGTTGCGGCGGAAGACGATGCCGCCGGGGGCGTCGATGCCGTCGAGGACGACCTTCGGCTTCGCGCCGGAGCGCCGGATCATCAGCAGCTCGCCGGCCGTCGAGTTCGTGATGAAGAGCCGGCCGCGGGGGTCGAATGCAACCGACTCGAAGATGCCGCTCGCCGTGTGGATGGCGTGGCCACGCGGCTGGGCCGGGCAGTCGTCGAGCGCGTTCGCGGCGGTGGCGCCGGCGAGGGCCGCGAAGGCAAGCGCGGCAGCGGCTCCGAACGCTGTCAGCTTCCTCCGGTCCATCCCGGCCGCAGTATCACAGGATCGCGGCGGCCGGCGTCCACTTACGGGTCGCGCCGGGCGCTCCACTCGCGAGCGAGCATCGCGTAGACGATCTCGCTCTCCCACTCGCCGCGGATCCACTCGTTCTCGACGAAGTGGGCCTCGCGTCGCATCCCGAGCCCCTCCGCCAGCCGCAGGGACGCGTCGTTTCGGGCCTCGATCCTGGCGAACACGCGGTGGAAGCCGAGATCCTCGAACGCGAGCCGGAGGATCGCTTCGCAGGCCTCGGCGGCCAGGCCCCGGCCCTGATGCTCGGCGAACAGCATCCAGCCGATCTCGGCCGTCCAGTGTTCGACGCTCGCGCACTGCAACATGAAGTCGCCGATCATCGGCCCCGAGCCCGTTTCGCTCTCCTCGCCCTTGACGACCGGCGCGATGCCGAGCCCGTCGCCTTCGGACTCGATCGTGGTCTTGGCGATCTTCCTCTGCAGGACCTCCTCGGCCTGGGCCCGCGACCGCGGTCCCCAGGGGACCCAACGGGTCAGCAGCGGATCGCCGTGCAGGGCGGCGAGGGAGTCGATGTCGCCGGGCTCGAAGGCGCGGAGGAGCAGTCGCTCGGTCTCGATCGGCAGCAGCGAGCCGGATGCGGCCGGAGGGGGCGGCCGCCTCGGCGGTTCGGAACCGACGGATGCGCTCATCGCCGCGCGACCGTACAGCCCGCCGACCGGCGCCTCTATCCTGAGCCGCCGAATGGCTGCCCCACCCACCGAATACATCTACTCGATGTACAAGGTCTCGCGGACCTTCCCGGCGAAGGGGAAGGTGCTCGAGGACATCTCGCTGAGCTTCTATCCCGGCGCCCGGATCGGCGTCCTCGGCTACAACGGCGCCGGCAAGTCGTCGCTGCTGCGGATCATGGCCGGGCTCGACGACGGCTACCGCGGCGAGGCCGCCCTGCATCCGAACGCGACCGCGGGGATGCTCGAGCAGGAGCCGCAGCTCGACCCGGACAAGGACGTACGCGGCAACGTCGAGGACGGCGTTCGCGAGCTCCGTGACCTGCTCGACCGCTTCAACGAGCTGTCGATGAACTACTCGGACGAGACCGCCGCCGAGTTCGCCCGGATCCAGGACCGGATCGACGCCGCCGATGCCTGGAACCTGGACGTGATGCTCGAGGCCGCGATGGACGCGCTGCGGCTGCCTCCGGCCGACGCCGACGTCGCCACGCTCTCGGGCGGCGAGCGGCGCCGGGTGGCACTCTGCCGCCTCCTGCTCAGCGCTCCCGACCTGCTCCTCCTCGACGAGCCGACCAACCACCTCGACGCCGAATCGGTGGCCTGGCTCGAGAAACACCTCGAGGACTACAAGGGGACGATCGTCGCCGTCACCCACGATCGCTACTTCCTCGACAACGTCGCCGGCTGGATCCTCGAGCTCGACCGCGGCCGCGGCATCCCCTTCAAGGGCAACTACTCCTCCTGGCTCGAGCAGAAGCAGGAGCGGCTCGCCCACGAGGAGCGCGCCGACGCCGCCCGGCAGCGAACGATCGCGTCCGAGCTCGAGTGGGTCCGCGAGAACCCGAAGGGACGGCGCAAGAAGTCGAAGGCGCGGCTCGCCCGCTACGAGGAGATGCTCGCCGAGCAGCAGACCGTCAAGCGCGAGAACGTGCAGATCCAGATCCCGGCCGGACCGCGCCTCGGCGACGTCGTCATCGAGGCCGACGGGCTTCGCAAGGGGTTCGGCGACAGGCTCCTGATCGAGGACCTCTCCTTCTCGCTGCCGCGCGCCGGGATCGTCGGCGTGATCGGGGCCAACGGCGCCGGCAAGACGACCCTGTTTCGGATGATCGCCGGCGACGAGCAGCCCGACGGCGGTGAGCTGCGGGTCGGCGAGAGCGTCGAGCTCGCCTACGTCGACCAGTCGCGCGACGCCCTCGACGGCGAGAAGACCGTCTGGGAGGAGATCTCCGACGGCCTCGACGAGATCGATGTCGGCGCCCTGCGGATGAACTCGCGGGCGTACGCGAGCGGCTTCAACTTCAAGGGCTCCGACCAGCAGCGCAAGGTCGGCACGCTGTCGGGCGGCGAGCGCAACCGGCTCCACCTCGCGAAGCTGCTGAAGAGCGGCGGCAACGTCCTCCTTCTCGACGAGCCGACCAACGACCTCGACGTCGACACCCTGCGGGCGCTCGAAGAGGCGCTGCTCGAGTTCGCCGGCTGCGCCGTCGTGATCTCCCATGATCGCTGGTTCCTCGACCGGATCGCCACCCATGTCCTCGCCTTCGAGGGCGATTCGCAGGTCCGCTGGTTCGAGGGCAACTTCGAGGCCTACGAGGAGCACCGCCGGACCGAGCTCGGTGCCGAGGCGGACCGCCCGCACCGGATCACCTACAAGAAGCTCGTCCGCAGCTAGTCCACGGGTCGCGTCGGCTTGGCGATCGCCGCGACGGCGGCATCGACGGAGTCGGTGATCGTGACCAGGCCGTCGAACGGCGGCTCGGCCGTCGCCGCGAACCGCTCGACCACCGCCGCGATGCCGTTGTCCCGGAACCACCCGGAGCCGAGGAAGACCATCGGCGCCCGCTCCGCGGCCGGCGCGTAGGCGTTGACCGCGAGGTCCTGGAAGATCTCCTGGACGGTGCCGGCGCCGCCCGGCGAGAAGACGATCCCGGCGGCGGCGACGCGGAGGAGGCCGTCCTCGCGGATCGAGTTGGCGAAGTACTTGGCGATGTGGGAGGCGAAGCGGCCGACCGGCTCGTGGCCGTAGAGCCAGGTCGGGATCGCGAGGCTCGTCCCACCGGAGGCACCGGCATGCTCGGCGTGCACCTCGTCGGCGCGATCGCCGTAGCCTGGATGCTCGACGCCCGGCGCCGTCGCGAGGACGCCGAGCGCGCGGTCGATGGCGGCGCGGTCGCCGCTCCGGGTCAGGAAGGCGCCGAGGTTGCCCGCCTCCATGATCCCGGGACCGCCGCCGGTCACGACCGTCAGCCCCGCTTCGGTCAGTCCGTAGCCGACCTCGGTCACCGCGCGGTAGCTCGGGTCGTCGCGGTGGACGGCGTGGCCGCCCATGATCCCGGCGACCCGCAGCGGCCGCTCGCCGGCGGGCCTGACGAGGTCCCAGATCGCGTCGGTCATGGCCGTGTCGTGGAGGCGCTGCGCCACCGCCTCCACCGGGTGGTCGGGATCGGGGTCGCCCCTGCGGCTCCGCGAGCTCTCGAAGTAGCTGCGGACGGCGGCGTCCATCCCGGTCGCGACGAGGTCCTCGTAGCTGTAGAGCCGCGATGGATAGACCCGGAACGGGCGCTCGCCCTCACCGAGCTCAGGGACGACGATGGCGCCGCCGCGCTGCAGCGTCAGCGCCACCTCGGCGTCGGGGATGTCGCAGCCGAGGAAGAACGCGCCGGCGACGTCCACCTTCGACCAGTCGACTTCGACCTCGCCGAGATCGACGCCCTGGACGACCGCGTCGCTCAGCGTCTCCCCCGCCTCGATCGCGACCACGAGTTCGGCGGCGGTCTCGATCTCGTTGCTGGGCGCCATCGGCCGGACTCAGACCACGTCGAAGCGGACGGTACGGGCGGCGGGATCGGCGGCGGCGAGGCGCACCTCGACCTCGGCGCCGGGATCGGGACAGTCGCCCTCGACCGGCGCGCGGACGGCGGGCTCGGCGAGCTGAACGACGCGTTCGTCGATGACGATGCCGGCGAAACGCTCGCCCTCGCGACCGGCGAGGATCGCCGCCTCGACGAGGTCGACGACGCCGCGCTCGACGACCGACGCCCGGTGATCGCCCTCGTGCATCTGCTCCGGTAGGGCAGCGAGTCCCTCGCGGACCCAGCCGGGAGGCTCGGCGCCGGCCGAAGCCGCCAGGCAGCACTCCGAGACCCAGCGGTCCTGAAGGCGCCGCAGGGGAGCGGTTGCGTGCGCGTAGTCGGCGGCGATCGAGAAGTGCGTCCGCTGCTTCGGAGGGGCTCCGTCGAACGCCTCGTAGCCGGCGCCGCGGCCGATCCCGGCCGCCTCCTGAAGCAGCGCCGCCTGGCGCGGGTGCGCGGGGTCGAGCGATCGGATCAGCTCCGGATAGGAGCTGCCGGAGGGCCACTCGACGCCAAGCGCCCGTGCCTGGAGCCGGAACCTCCCGATCGCGCGCTCGTCGGGCGGCGGCTGGACGCGGAGGATCCCGTAACCCGCCGCGAGCATCAGTTCGGCGGCGGCCATCCCGGTCAGCAGCGAGATCTGGGCGTTGTGGTCCTCGGCGGCAAGCGGCGCCCGGTAGGCGATCGTCCAGCCGCCGGCCCCGTCCGGGACGACCTCCTGCTCGGGCAGCCGCAGGCTGACGCCGCCGCGCTCGCGCTCGATCGCCGTACGCAGGTCGCCGACCTCGGCGAGCAGCGCACCGAGGTCGGCCGGCAAATCGGCGTAGGTGTGCTGAGCGGTGCTCTGCAGCTCCGCGCGGGCCACCGAGGCGCTCAGTTGCCTGCCGTCCGCGTCGAGGTCGATCGTCCAGAGGACGGCCGGGCGGCGCTGACCCGGCAGCAGGCTGCCGGAGCCCTCGGAGAGTGCCGGCGGGTACAAGGGCGCCTTCGCGTCCGGGGCATAGACCGTCACGCCCCGCGTCCGCGCCTCGGCGTCGAGCGGCGTCGCGGCGCGGACGAGCGCGCCGACGTCGGCGATCGCGTAGCTGACCCGGTAGCCGCGCCCGCCGCGCTCGATGTGGAGGGCCTGGTCGAGGTCGCGTGACCCGGGCGGATCGATCGTCACGAACGGCAGCTCCGAGCGGATCCGTTCGCCGGACGCGCTCGCCCGGTCCGCCTCCTCGAGCACCGCCGCGGGGAACCCGTCGGGAACCCCCGCCTCGCGCATGATCGCCGCGATCCCGGAGCCGAGCCCCGGTCGCGTCAGGTCGAAGCGGCGCCGCAAGCGGGTCGCCTCATCTACTTCGCCTTCGCGTAGAGCCCCTCGATCTCCGCTTCGTACTTGTCGGCGATCGGGCGCCGCTTCAGCTTCATCGTCGGCGTCAGCTCGTCGCCGCCGGGCAGCCAGTCCTCCGGCAGGAGCTCGAACCTCTTGATCTGCTCGACGCGCGACATCTTCGCGTTCGCCTCATCGACGGCCGCCTGAACGGCGGCGAGCACCTGCTCGTTCTCGGCCAGCGCGGCGACCCCGTCGGCGTCGATGCCCTGCTTGGCGGCCCAGGCGGGCGCGTACTCGGGGTCGAGGACGATCAGCGCCACGTTGTAGGGGCGGGCGTCCCCGATCGCGACCGCCTGCCCGATCAGCGGGCTCGCCGCCTTCAGATGCGACTCGATCGAGGCCGGTGACATGTTCTTGCCGGCGGCGTTGATGATCAGCTCCTTCTTGCGATCGACGATCCGCAGATAGCCGTCCTCGTCGATCTCGCCGATGTCGCCGGTCGCCAGCCAGCGCTCCTCGTCGAGGGTCTCGGCGGTCTTCTCGGGCAGGTTCCGGTAGCCGGCCATGATCAGGCTGCCCCGTACCTGGACCTCGCCGTCGTCGGCGAGCCGGATCTCGACGCCGGGAAGCGGCGGGCCGACGGTGCCGAGCTTGACCTTGCCGGGCGGGTTCACGGTCGCGGCCCCGCAGGTCTCCGACATGCCCCAGAGCTCTGCGACCGGGATCCCGATCGCGTGGAAGAACTCGAGGACCTCGACCGGGGTCGGCGCGGCGCCGACGTTGACGGCGAGGACCTGATCGAGGCCGAGATGGGCGCGGAGGTTGGCGAACATCTGCTCCTCCATGGCCGCGGCGGCGGCAACGACCTCCTCCGGGACCGCCTCTCCGGCCTGCTCGGCGCGGACCTTGGCGATCGCGGCCTCGAGCCCCTTCTGAGCGGGCTCTCGCTGCTCGTCGGGGAGGCTCGCCAACATCGTCTCGAGCCCGGCCTTGAGCTTCTCCCAGACGCGCGGCACGGCGAAGAACCAGGTCGGCCGGACCGTCGGCAGGAACTCGATGATCTGACGCGGGTCGGGGCAGACCGTGACCGAGCCGCCCTTGCTGAGCGGCAGGTAGTAGTGGGCCCCGCGCTCGGCGATGTGCGCGGCCGGTAACCACGAGATGATCTTCCCGCCCTCCTCGGGGAAGTCGATCAGGTCGTCGACGCCGGCGACGAGGCCGAGCAGGTTGCGATGGGTCAGCTCGACGCCCTTGGGGGGACCGGTGGTGCCGGAGGTGTAGATCAGCGTCAGCAGGTCGTCGAGACCGACGCCGGCGGCCGCAGCTTCGTCGTCGAAGTCCGGGTCGGCCGCGAGCAGGTCCTCGTAGCTCCCGGTGCCGCCGTCGCCGTCGAGAACGATCAGGTGCTCGACGTCCGGCAGCTCCTTGCGCGCCTTCTCGAAGATCTCCAGGAAGCCCTTCTCGACGATCGCCACCTTGGCGCCGGCATCGCCGACGACGTAGGCGATCTGCTCCGGCGAGGCGGTCTGATAGATCGAGAACGGGACCGCGCCGAGCGTCACCGCGCCGAGGTCGATCGGGAAGAACTCGAGCCGGTTGTTGAGCATCAGCGCGACCGTGTCGCCCTTGCTGACGCCGAGCGACGCGAGGCCGCCGGCGGCGGCGCGGGCCAGGGAGCGCAGCTCGTTCCAGGTCACCGTCCGGTCGCCGTCGACGATCGCCGTGCCGTCCCCGAGTCGGGCGGCGGTCTGCTGGAAGGCCGCCGGGAAGCTGGTCACGTCCGGCTCGGCGCCGGGGCCCCCGCTCGTGTACCGCTCAGCCGTCGTCGCTTCCATCCTCAGTCGCCCTCCTCCAGGGTTCTCGGGTGAGTCGGAAACTACCGCAACGCAGCGGGAATGCCGCTCAGCGAACGTTGAATCCGTCGCCGGTGAGCCTGCCGATGTCGTTCTCGAGGCCGATCACGAACAGGATCATGACGAGCGCGAAGCCGACCAGCCCCGACCGCTCCATGATGCGGAGCGCGACCGGCCGGCCGCGGATCTTCTCGACGAGCGCCCAGAAGATGTGGCCGCCGTCGAGCGGCAGGAACGGCAGCAGGTTGATCAGACCGAGCGAGAGGCTGATCACCGCGAGGACACCGATCGCCTGGCGGGTGTCGAACTCGAAGCTCTGCCTGGTCACCTCGGTGGCGCCGACGACGCCCGAGATCTGGTCCCGCACCTCCGGGTTGAAGATGTTGGCGAACACCGTCGCCGTCTGCGAGGTCACGTACCAGAGCCGGTCGAACGCGAAGCTGGCGGCCTCGCCGGCCGGGACCGTCTCGCGGTTCGCCTCGTAGCCGAAGCCGACGACCATGCGCGGCTCGATGGCGGGCTGGCCCGGGACCTGCTCGGGGGCGCTGTAGACGGGCTTGACCCGCACGGTCAGCGGCTCGCCGTCGCGAATCACCTTCAGCGTCGCGGCGGTGGTCGCGACGCAGCCATCGGTCGGCTGACCGGCGCACTCGTGGGTCCCGACCTGCCTGCGAACCGAGTCGGCGAGCCGCTCCGGCGGCAACCCGGCGACCCGCTTGCCGTCAACCGCGATCAGCTTGTCCCCGGGCTGCAGGACCTTGGCCGCGGGGAGGTCGGGACTGACGGTGCCGACCGTGGTCGTCGGGCCGGTGTCGAGCCCGAACCCGACGGCGAGCGCGAAGAAGAGGATCAGCGCCAGGGCGATGTTCACGAACGGGCCGGCCGCGATCACGAAGATCCGCTTCCAGACCGGCTGCCGGTAGTAGGCGCGGTCCTCGACCTCGGGAGGGATCTCCTCCTCGGGGTTCATCCCGGTGATCTTCACGAAGCCGCCGAGCGGGATCGCACCGATCCCGTACTCGGTCTCGCCGCGGCGGACCGAGACGAGCTTCGGCGGGAAGAACAGGAAGAACCGCTCGACCCGCATGCCGACGGCCTTCGCGGCGGCGAAGTGGCCGGCCTCGTGGAGGACCACGAGCATCGCGAACCCACCGATTGCCAGCAGCCAGCTCATCGCCGTCCAGCCTCCGGTGCCGCGGCGACCGCGTTCAGCTCCGCCTCGGCCCGCAGGCGCGCCTCGCGGTCGCACTCGAACAGGTCGGCGAAGTGAGCGGGCGGCGGCGCCGGGACCGACTCGAGGACGCGCTCGACGAGCGCCGGGATGCCGGTGAAGGCGATCTCGCCGGCGAGGAAGGCGCCGACCGCCACCTCGTTGGCGGCGTTGAGCACGCAGGGCGCCATCCCGCCGGCCTCGCCGGCCTCGCGGGCGAGGCGCAGGCACGGAAACGCGGCGATGTCGGGCTCCTCGAAGCTGAGCTCGCCGACGGCGGCGAGGTCGAGCGGCTCGACCGGCAGCTCGACCCGGTCGGGTCCATGCAGCGCGTAGGCGATCGGCACCCGCATGTCGGGGTGGCCGAGGTGCGCGAGCATCGCCCCGTCGATCAGGCTGATCAGCGAGTGGATCAACGACTGCGGGTGGACGACCACGTCGATCCGCTCGTAGGGCACCGCGAACAGGTGATGGGCCTCGATCAGCTCCAGCCCCTTGTTCATCAACGTCGCCGAGTCGATCGTGATCTTCCCGCCCATGTCCCAGGTCGGATGCGCGAGCGCCTCCTCGCGAGTGACCTCGTCGAGGTCGGAGCGGCCCCGGAACGGCCCACCGGAGGCGGTCAGGATCAACCGCTCGACGACGCCCGGCGGCTCCGAGCCGACGAGCTGGTGAAGCGCCGAGTGCTCGGAGTCGACCGGGACGATCCGCGCCTCGGCCGCCTCCGCGAGCGCCATCACGAGCTCGCCGCCGACGACGAGGCTCTCCTTGTTGGCCAGCGCCAGCTCGATGCCTTCACTGAGCACGGCGATCGTCGGGCCGAGCCCGGCCGATCCGACGATCGCGTTGAGGACGACGTCGGGCTCGCTGCGCGCGATCAGGTCACGGACCCCCTCCTCCCCGGCGAGGACGGTGCCGCGCCAGCCCGACTCGCGGGCCGCCGCCGCGGCATCCGCGTCGGCGAGGGCGACCGTGGCAACGCCGGCGGCGTCGGCCTGCGCCAGCAGGCGCTCCCAGCTCGAATCAGCCGAGAGCCCGGCGATCCGGATCTCGGCCGAGCGGCCGGCGACGTCGATCGCCTGCTCGCCGATCGAGCCGGTCGAGCCGAGGATGAGCACGTCCTTCACGGGAGCAAGTGTAGGAACGAGCGCCGACCGGCTCGCCATCGCCGCGCTCAGCGGAGCGCGGCCACCCGGTCGAGGATCGCGTCGGCGAGATCGCGCTTGGAACTGCGCGGGAGCCGCTCCTCGCCGGCGGTGGAGACGATCGTCACCTCGTTGTCGCGCGACTCGAAGCCGATCGCGCTGTCGGAGACGTCGTTGACCACGATCGCGTCGATCCCCTTGCGCTCGAGCTTGCCGCGCGCGCGGGCGACGAAGTCGCCGCCGTGCTCGGCAGCGAAGCCGACGAGGACCTGGCCGTTGCGACGGCTCCCGGCGAGGCCGGCGAGGACGTCCGCGGTCGGCTCGAGCTCGATCGTCAGCCCGGACCCCTCCTCGCGGGCCAGCTTGCCGGGATTGGGGTCGGCGGGACGGAAGTCGGCGACGGCGGCAGCCATCAGGAGGAGATCGGCGCCGCCGAAGGCCTTCGCCGTTGCATCCTCGAGCTCGGCGGCGCTGGTCACGTCGACGCGCTCGACCCCGGCGGCGACCGGCAGGGCGACGTTGGCGGCGATCAGCGTCACCTCGGCGCCGCGTCGCGCCGCTGCCTCGGCGAGGGCGACGCCCATCCGGCCGCTCGAGCGATTGCCGACGAAGCGGACCGGGTCGATCTGCTCACGGGTCCCGCCGGCGGTGACGAGGACGCGGCGACCGGCCAGATCGGCGGGGTTGGCGGGAGCGGCGCTCTCGGCGGGGTTGGCGCCGATCGCCGCTTCGATCGCTGTCAGGATCTCCTCCGGCTCGGGCATCCGGCCGCGACCGTGCTCGCCGCGGGAGGCGAGCGCCCCCTCCCCCGGCTCCATCACCTCGATCCCGCGCTCGCGCAGGGTCGCGACGTTGGCGCCGGTCGCCGCCGCTTCCCACATCCGCCCGTTCATCGCCGGAGCGACGATCCGCGGCGCGGTACAGGCGAGGAACGAGGTGGTCAAGAGCGAGTCGCAGATCCCCGCGGCGAGCTTCGCGAGCGTGTTCGCCGAGGCGGGCGCGACGACGAACGCATCGGCGCGCTCGACGACCGCCAGGTGGGAGATCGGGTCGTGCGCGGGCAGCTCGTCGCCGGGATAGGTGCCGCGCAGCGGGTCGCGGCTGAACTCGTCGACCAGCACCGGGGCGCCGGTGATCCCCTCGAACGTCGCCGCGCCGACGAACCGTGCGGCGGCGTCGGTCATCGTCACCCGGACGCCGTGGCCGGCCTGGGTTGCCAGCCGGGCAAGCTCGACCGCCTTGTAGGCGGCGATCCCGCCGCTGACGCCGATCAGGATTCTTGCCACGGCTTCCTCCGCTGAGCTGCGCCGCCGGCTCCGAGCGGCGCGGGGGGAGATCTAGTGCCGGTACTCGTAGTCGATCTTGCCGGCCGCGAACTCCTCGAGGGCGATCGTGAGGTAGTTGTCGCTGTCGGCCTCGACCATCGGCGGCGTGTGCTCCTCGTACGTGCCCTCACCGAGCGCGCGGTAGTAGCTGTTCAGCTGCCGGGTTCGCTTCGCGGCGACGACGACCGCCGTGTAATGCGAGTCGGTCTTCTCCATCAACTTGTCTACTCGAGGCTTGATCATCGCCGAGCAGTGTAGGGAACGGCGGGCCTCAGCCGCCCGACCGGATCAGCGCCGCAAGCTCGGCGGCGGCGCGGTCGATGTCGTCGTTGACGACCGTGTGCGGGAACTCGCCACGGGCGGCGAGCTCCTCCTCGGCGACGGCGAGGCGGGATTCGATCGTCTCGGGGTCGTCGGTGCCGCGGCCCTCGAGCCGGCGGCGGAGGTCGGCGGGGTCGGGCGGAGCGATGAAGATCTGGACCGCCTCGGGCATCGTCGCCCGGATCTGGCGGGCGCCCTGGAGCTCGATCTCGAGGACGACCGGGGCGCCGCGGGCGTTGCGCTCCTCGACCTCGGTCCGCAGCGTCCCGTACTGGTTGCCGCTGTAGGTGGCGTGCTCGAGGAACCGGCCCTCGGCGACGCGCCGGTCGAACTCGTCGGGATCGATGAAGTGGTAGTCGACGCCGTCGACCTCGCCGGCGCGACGGGCGCGGGTCGTGGCCGACGTCGAGAGCTCGAGCTCGGGCACGAGATCGCGGACGGCGCTGATCAGCGTCCCCTTGCCGACGCCCGAGGGTCCCGTGATCACGAAGACAGCCGCCACGACTGCCGATTCTTACCGGCGGCGCGGCGGCTCAGCGTCGCCGCAGGAGGGCGACGAGCTCGGAGCGCTGCCTGACCGAGAGCCCGCCGATCGTCTTCGACGGCGAGACCCGGCACTGGTTGAGAATCCGGTTGACCTTGACGCGCCCGTACTTCGGGACGGCCAGCATCATGTCGAAGACCTTGGCGGTCTCCAGGTACTCGGGCGGGTCGAGGAGCAGGCCCTCGATCGCGACCTTGCCGGCCTTGAGATCACGCTTCAGCTGCGCCCGCCTCGTGCGGATCTCATTCGCCGCCTCGAGTGCCCTCATGCGCTGGTCGTGGCTGCGCGCGGGGACGGATGTCGAGGTCGAGGAGGCGGGTGCCATCGGCGCGGCGATCATATACACGGCTCGGCGCCTCGCAACGGAATCTGCCGGTTTCTGCCCGAATTCGCCTCAAGCTCAGGTCGAGGTGGAGCTTGCCGCCTGGACGGACGTCGACGCGATCGCGGAAATTACGGCCTTCCGCCCGCTACGGCCGCCTCCCGCCGGAGCGCCTCGAGCTCGCCGCGAATCCGCTCCGCGGCGAGCGGATCGCGGAACGAGGCGGTCCCGACCGCGACCACCGTGGCGCCGGCCCCGAGCAGGGCGGCGGCGTGGGAGCCGCGCTCGATCCCGCCCATGCCGACGACCGGGATCTCGACCGCGGCGGCGACGTCGGCGACCTGCTTGAGCGCGATCGTCCGCACCGCCGGACCGGAGAGGCCGCCGCTGCCGGCGCCGAGCCAGGGCCGGCCGTCGGCGAGCAGCGGCGCCGCCTTGATCGTGTTGATCAGCGAGACGGCGTCCGCCCCGGCCTGCTCGGCGGCGATCGCGATCGCCGCCGGATCGGCGACGTTCGGAGTCAGCTTGACGATCAGCGGCTTCGCGGTCAGCGGTCGCAGCCGCTCGATCAGCGCCGAGGTCTCCCCCGGCTCCTCGCCGACGATCAGCCCGGAGTGAACGTTCGGGCAGGAGACGTTGAGCTCCAGCCCGGCGACCTCGTCGCGCGCCGCGACGGCCTCGACGAGCGGCGCGAACTGCTCGACGCTGGTCGCCATCACGGAGACGATCAGCGGCACCGGCAGCTCCGCGAGCACCGGCAGATCGGAGTCGAGGAAGCCATCGAGACCCTTGTTCGGGAGCCCGATCGAGTTGACCATCGCCGCCGGCTCCTCCCAGAGGCGCGGCGGCGGATTGCCGACGCGGGGCGCCGGCGTGATCGTCTTCGAGACGTAAGCGCTGAACGGGAACCGGTCGATCACCGCGTCGCCGAACGCGCGCCGGGCGGCGATCGCATCGAACGTCCCGGAGGCGTTGACGATCGGGTGCTCGAGGTCGATCCCGCAGAGCTCGACGCTCATCGATGCCCGGCCCCCTCGACGAGTGCCGTCTCGACGTCCGCCGCCCGCACGACCGGGCCGTCGACGCAGAGCCGCATGTAGCCGCCCGAGCGCAACGGCATCGCGCACCCGAAGCAGGCGCCGAAGCCACATGCCATCGGCGACTCCATCGCCAGCTCGGCGGCGACCTCGCGCGCCTCGCAGAGGGCCCGGACCGCCTCGAGCATCGCCGGCGGACCGCAGGCGTAGACGGCCGCGGTCGCCGCCGAGTCGCCGGTCAGCATCAGCTCGAGCAGGTCGGTCACGTAGCCGTGATGGCCGGCGTGACCGTCCTCGGAGGCGAGCCGGACCTCCGAGCAGCGGAAGAGCTCCAGCCCGCCGGAGTGCTCGCGGTCGCGGAAGCCGAGCAGCGAGCGCTCCGCGATTCCCTGCTCGGCCAGGGTCCGTCGCCAGATCGCCAGCGGCGCGAGCCCGATCCCGCCGCCGACGAGGATCGCTCCCGCCGCATCGGGATTGAGCTCACGGGGCAACGAGAACGGCCGCCCGAGCGGTCCGGTCAGCATCAGCCCCTCCCCTTCGACGAGATCGGCGAGGCGGTGCGTCCCCGGCCCGACGTCCTCGAGCAGGAACGAGAGCCGGACGCCAGCGCTCCCGCTGGTCGCCTCGGCCACCGAGAACGCCCGCGGCAGGAACGGACGCTCGCCGTCCCCGCTCCAGCCGTGCTCGGTGGCGAGCATGTAGAACTGCCCGGCCGCCGGGACCGGCCCTTCGCCGTCGAGCGCCGTGATGATCCGGTAGCCGCCGCTCGTCGCGTTCTCGACCACACTCGCACGGCGCCGCCCGAACGGCGCCGGGACCCGTCCATCGACGCTGTCCGCCGTCCGCTGTCCGCCGTCCGCCTGCACGGGCACGCCGCTAGGCGCCATCGACGCCCGCCCGCGCCGCTTCCTCGTGAAGCTCCTGAAGGCTCCGGACCGCGATCGCGCCGTTGTTGCGCCCGGCGCCGATCGCCCGGGCCGCCGCCGAGGCGCCGGTCATCGTCGTCACACACGGGATGCCGTTCCGCGTCGCGGCGCTGCGGATCTCGTAGCCGTCGGCGCGCGCTCCGGAGCCGGTCGGCGTGTTGATCACGAGATCGACCTCGCCGCGCTCGATGTAGTCGACGACGTTCGGAGAGCCCTCGTGGAGCTTGTGGATCGTCTCGACCGGGACCCCCATCCGCGAGATCGCCTGCGCCGTCCCGCCGGTCGCGACGATCTTGAAGCCGAGGTCGCAGAACCGGGTCGCGAGCTGGGTCGCGGCCGCCTTGTCGCTGTCGGTGACGGTGATGAAGACGGTCCCGGCGTCGGGGAGGCCGACGCCGGCGGCGGTCTGCGCCTTCCCGAACGCGGCCGGGAAGTCGCCGGCGACGCCCATCACCTCGCCGGTGCTCTTCATCTCCGGGCCGAGGACCGTGTCGGCGCCGCTGAACCGCGAGAAGGGCATCACCGCCTCCTTGACGGAGACGTGGCCGCGCGGCATCGCCGGCAGGTCAAGCTCGGCGAGCCGCTCGCCGAGCATCAGCCGGCAGGCGAGCTTCGCGATCGGCGCCCCGATCGCCTTGCTGACGAAGGGAACGGTCCGCGACGCCCGCGGGTTCGCCTCGATCACGTAGAGCTCGCCGCCGGCCACGGCGTACTGGATGTTGATCAGCCCGACGACGCCGAGCTCGAGCGCCAGCGCCCTCGTCGTCTCCGCGATCCGCCCGAGCATCTCCTCGCCGAGGCTCATCGGCGGCAGCACGCAGGCCGAGTCGCCGGAGTGGACCCCGGCCTCCTCGACGTGCTGCATGACGCCGGCGAGCTCGCAGTCGGTGCCGTCGGCCAGCGCATCGACGTCGACCTCGATCGCGTCCTCGAGGAAGCGGTCGAGCAGGAGCGGATGCTCGCGATCGGCCTTCGCGTAGCGATGCAGGTAGGTGCCGAGGTCCTCGGTCGAGTAGCAGATCTCCATCGCCCGCCCGCCGAGGACATAGGAGGGCCGGACGAGCAGCGGGAAGCCGACCTTGGCGGCGATCGACTCCGCCTCCTCGGCGCTGAGCGCCGTCCCGTACGGCGGGTGGAGGACCCCGAGGCGCTCGAGCAGCGCCCCGAACCGGCCCCGGTCCTCGGCGAGGTCGATCGCGTCGACCGGCGTACCGAGCAGCGGCACCCCGGCCTCCTCGAGCTGCTTCGCGAGCCGCAGCGGGGTCTGCCCGCCGAACTGGACGATCACCCCCTCGGGGTCCTCTTGCGCGACGACGGCGAGAACGTCCTCGGTGGTGAGCGGCTCGAAGTAGAGGCGATCGGAGGTGTCGTAGTCGGTCGAGACCGTCTCCGGGTTGCAGTTGATCATCACCGCGTCGCGACCGGACTCGCGGACCGTCATCGCGGCATGGACACAGCAGTAGTCGAACTCGATGCCCTGCCCGATCCGGTTCGGTCCGGAGCCGAGGATGACGACGCTCGGCCGCTCGCCGCGACGGGCCTCGCCGGCGCCGATCGGGCCGCTGCTCGGGCGCTCGTGGGCCGAGTAGAAGTACGGCGTCTCCGCCTCGAACTCGGCCGCGCAGGTGTCGACCGACTTGTAGGTCCGGTCGAGGCCACCGGTCCCGTCGCCCTCGGTCGCGAGCACGGCGAGCTCCCGCAGGTACCAGTGGTCGATCGAGGTGCGGGCATGGATCCGCTCGAGGTCGATGCCGCGCCGGAAGCCATCCAGGATCAGGTCGAAGCGGTCCGAGGAGGGCGTCTCGAGGCGGTCGAGCAGCGCCTCGTCGTCGCCGGGGACCTCGGCGGCGGCGTCGAGCTCGCGCGAGCGCATCGCCTTCGCGAACGACTCGCGGAAGGTCCGCCCGATCGCCATCGCCTCGCCGACCGACTTCATGTGGGTGGTCAGCCGCCCCTCGCTGCCCGGGAACTTCTCGAAGGCGAATCGCGGGATCTTCGTGACGACGTAGTCGATCGTCGGCTCGAACGCGGCCGGCGTCGCCCGGGTGATGTCGTTGGGGATCTCGTCGAGCGTGTAGCCGACGGCGAGCCGGGCGGCGATCTTCGCGATCGGGAAGCCGGTCGCCTTCGATGCGAGCGCCGACGACCGCGAGACCCGCGGGTTCATCTCGATGACGACGATCTCGCCGGTCTCGGGATCGACGCCGAACTGGACGTTCGAGCCGCCGGTCTCGACGCCGACGGCGCGGATCACCGCGATCGCCTGGTTGCGGAGCTCCTGGTAGAGCGAGTCGCTGAGGCTCTGCGCCGGCGCCACCGTCACCGAGTCGCCGGTGTGGACGCCCATCGGGTCGATGTTCTCGATCGAGCAGACGACGATCACGTTGTCGTTTCGGTCCCGCATCAGCTCGAGCTCGAACTCGCCCCAGCCGAGCACCGACTCCTCGACGAGGACCTGGTTGATCGGGCTCGCCGCGAGGCCCTCGGAGATGATCTGGCGGAGCTCCGTCTCGGTTGCCGCGGCGCCGCCGCCCTGCCCGCCCATCGTGAACGCGGGCCGGATGATCGCCGGCAGCGTCAGCGAGCCGTCGGCGAGCGCGGTCTCGGCATCGGCGACCGACTCGGCGATCAGGGACCAGGGCACCCGCAGCCCCGCCGCCTCCATCGTCCGCCGGAAGGCGTCGCGGTCCTCGGCCCGGTGGATCGCGTCGTAGTCGGCTCCGATCAGCTCCACCCCGAACCGCTCCAGGGTCCCGTCGTCGTGCAGCGCCTTCGCCAGGTTGAGGGCGGTCTGACCGCCCAGCGTCGGCAGCAGCGCGTCGGGGCGCTCGCGCTCGATGATCGCGGCCACGACCTCCGGCACCAGCGGCTCGACGTAGGTGCGGTCGGCGAACTCCGGGTCGGTCATGATCGTGGCCGGGTTCGAGTTGACGAGGACGATCTCGTAGCCCTCCTCGCGCAGCACCTTGCACGCCTGCGTCCCCGAGTAGTCGAACTCCGCCGCCTGCCCGATCACGATCGGCCCCGAGCCGATCAGGAGGATCTTGGAGATGTCGTCGCGCCTAGGCATCAGCCAGCTCCAGGAACCGGTCGAACAGGTAGCGCGCGTCGTGCGGCCCCGGGCCGGCCTCGGGGTGGTACTGGACGGTGCCGCCGGGGACGTCGAGCAGCTTCAGGCCCTCGACGGTGCGGTCGTAGAGGTTCAGGTGGGAGAGCTCGGCGGCGCCGAAGTCGGTCTCCCAGCGGATCGGCTCGTCGGTCTCCATTCGCGTCTCGCCGTTCGGCCCGGCGACTGCGAAGCCATGGTTCTGGGCCGTGATCTCGATCCGGCCGGTCGCCAGGTCCTTGACCGGATGGTTCGAGCCGCGGTGGCCGAAGGGCAGCTTGAAGGTGTCGAGGCCGACCGCCCTGCTGAGGAGCTGATGACCGAGGCAGATGCCGAAGACCGGTCGCTTGCCGACGAGCTCGCGGACGGTCGCGACGACGTGGTCGAGCGCTCCCGGGTCGCCAGGCCCGTTGGCGAGGAAGACGAGATCGGGATCGTGGCTCAGGACCTCCTCGGGGCTCGACCCGCAGGGGAGCAGCGTGACCTTGCAGCCGCGCTCGCGGAGCTGACGGATGATCGAGAGCTTGATCCCCGTGTCGAGCCCGACGACGTGGGGACCGTCGCCGTCGATCACGATCGGCTCCTGCGGCGTGACCGTCCGGGCGAGGTCGGAGCCCTCCATACCCGGCTCGGCGGCAATCCGCTCGCGGGCCTCCTCGAGCGGGGTCGCGGCCGCGAAGATGCCGCCCCGCATCGCGCCGGCGTCACGGATGTGGCGAACGAGCGCCCGGGTGTCGATGCCGGTGATCGCCGTCACCCCGCAGTCCTCGAGCCAGTCGAGCCAGCCGCGCTCGGCGGTGGCGAAGTCCTCGCCGTTCTTCGCCTCGCGCATGATCACGCCGCGGGCCTGGACGGCGTCCGACTCCATCGCCGCGGCGCTGACGCCGTAGTTGCCGATCAGCGGGTAGGTGAAGGTGATGATCTGCCCGGCGTAGCTGGGATCGGTGACCGACTCCTGATAGCCGGTCATGCCCGTGTTGAAGACGACCTCGCCGAGGGTCTCGGCGGCGGCTCCGCAGAGCTCGCCGTCGAGGCGCGAGCCGTCCTCGAGCAGGACGTAGCCGGCGGCGGCGGTCACGGCGCGTACTCCAGGACGAGTCCCTGGACCTGCTTGAAGCGGTCGCTGCCGGCGTCGCCGAGCAGCTCGAAGAGCGCCGTCTCGACGCTCGTCGGCCAGGCTCCGGCCCGCTCGGCCTTGGCGATCCCGAGCTCGCGGTCGGCGGGGCTGCGCGAGCCGACCGCGTCGGTGACGACGTGGACCTCGATGCCGCCATCGAGCAGCTCGAGCACGGTCTGGTTGACGCAGACGTGGGCCTCGATGCCGCAGACGATCGCCTGCTCGCGACCGCCGAGCGCGAACCCGTCCGCGGACGCGGCCGAGAAGGCTGTCTTCGCGAGGGGCTCGACCCCTTCCGGCAGGTGCTCGGCGACCTCGGGAACCGTCGGTCCGAGCCCCTTCGGGTACTGCTCGGTGACGACGATCGGGACGTCCATCGCCGCGGCGCCACGGACCATCGTCGCCGCCGCTGCGGCGATCCGGTCGAAGCCCGGGATCGCCGGCCGGAACCCATCCTGGACGTCGACGACGACCAGTGCCGCGCGCCCGGGGTCGAGCCTGGCGCTCACCCGGCGACCTTCATCGCGAACTCGCGGCGGCGGTAGGCGACGGCGCCGGCGACGATCGTGATCACCGGCCGCGCCCGCAGCCTCCGGCCCGCGAAGCAGGAGTTGTCGGAGCGGCTCTCCCAGCCGTCGGCGCCCGCCTCCCACTCGGCATCGAGGTCGACGAGGGCGATGTCGGCCTCGGCGTCGGTGGCGATCTGCGACGGCTCGAGCCCGAACAGCTCGGCACCGGCGCCCATCCGCTCGACGATCAGGCCGAGGTCGACGACGCCGGGCAGCACCAACTCCGTGTAGAGCGCGGCGAACGCCGTCTCGAGCCCGGTCACGCCCATGTTGGCGACCTCGAATGGGACCTGCTTCTCGTGCGGGGCGTGGGGAGCGTGGTCGGTGCCGATGCAGTCGGCGACGCCGCTGCGGAGCGCTTCGATCAGCGCCTGGCGATCGTCCTCGGTACGAAGCGGCGGGTTCATCTTGAACCGCGAGTCGAGGCTGCGGACCTCCTCGTCGGTGAAGACCAGGTGATGCGGCGTCAGCTCCGCCGTCAGCTTCGCGCCGGCCGCCTTGGCGGCGGCGACCGCCTCGACCGAGGCGCGGGCCGAGAGGTGCTGGACGTGGGCGCGGGCGTCCTCGTAGAGACAGAGCGCCCCGTCGCGGGCGATCATCGTCGACTCGGAGACGTCGGGCACCCCGGCGAGGCCGAGCGCGGCCGAGACCGCCCCCTCCCCCATGACCCCGTCGCCGGTCAGCGCCGGATCCTCCTCGTGGAGGAGGATCGTGCCGCCGGCGAGCCGCTGGTACTGAAGCGCCCGGCGCATCAAGCCGGCGTCGGCGATCGGCAGCCCGTCGTCGGAGAAGCCGAGCGCGCCGGCATCGCGCAGCGCCGCCATCTCGGTCAGCTCGCGCCCCTCCATGCCGCGGGTGACGGTCGCGACGAAGCCGGTCGGCACGACCGCCTCTGCCTCGGCTCGCTCGCGGAGCGCCGCGACGATCGCCGGGTCGTCGACGACCGGGTCGGTGTTCGCCATCGCGACGATCCCGCAGAAGCCGCCGGCGGCGGCGGCCCGGGTGCCGGACTCGATGTCCTCGCGGTACTCCTGGCCGGGCGTGCGCAGATGGACGTGGGGGTCGAAGAAGGCCGGGAAGGCGTGGAGCCCGGCAGCGTCGATCTCCTCGCCGCCGTCGGAAAGCTCGCCGTCGCCGGCTTCGGCGATCGCGGCAATCCGCCCGTCGCGGATCACGATGTCGCACTCGCGATCGAGCCCGGAGCGGGGATCGATCGCATGGACGCCGCGGATCAGCAGGTCCTCGCCGCCGGCGGCTCCTGCGCCGCGCCAGTCGAGCGTTGCGATCTCGGGGCGCTCCGCGCTCAAGCCGGCTCTCCGATCGGCGCGCCTTCGCTCGCCTCGGCGCCGAACGGGCCGGCGGCGCTCAGCGGCCGCGGCCGCTCGCCGCCGGCGAGGATCTCGTAGAGGATCGCCATCCGGACGAGGAGGCCGCCGGCGACCTGAGCGGTGATCAGCGACGCGGGACCGTCGATCACCTCGGCGGCGAGCTCGACGCCGCGGTTGACCGGGCCCGGGTGCATGACGAGCTGGCGCGGTCCGAGCCGGCGGTTGTCGATCTGGTAGTTGATCGCGTACTCGCGCAGCGACGGGACGAAGCTCTGCCGCATCCGCTCCTTCTGCATCCGCAGCGCGTAGATGACGTCCGCTTCGCCGAGGTCGCCGAGGTCGTAGGCGACCGCGCAGCCGAGCTCCTCGATCCCGCGTGGGATCAGCGTCGGCGGGCCGGCGACGGTCACCGCGGCGCCCATCGTCACGAAGGCGCGGATGCAGGAGCGGGCGACGCGGCTGTGGGCGACGTCGCCCACGATCCAGATCCGCTTGCCGTCGAGCGGCCCGACGTTGTCGATCAGGGTGTAGACGTCGAGGAGCGCCTGACTCGGATGCTCGTGCTTGCCGTCCCCCGCGTTGACGACGGCGGCCTCGGTCCAGTCGGCGACGAGCGCGGCGGCCCCGGCCTCCGGCGAGCGGATCACGATCGCCTCCGGCTCGTAGGCGGAGAGCGTCGCGATCGTGTCGCGCAGCGACTCGCCCTTGTCGACCGACGAGCCGGCCGACTTGACCGAGACGACGTCGGCGGAGAGGCGCTTGGCGGCGAGCTCGAACGAGGAGCTGGTCCGGGTGCTCGCCTCGTAGAAGAGGCTGACGATCGTGCGCCCGCGCAGGGTCGGGACCTTCTTGATGTCGCGGCGGCCGACCTCGGCGAAGCTGCGGGCGCGATCGCAGATCAGCTCGATGTCGTCGCGGTCGAGGTCGTCGATCGAGAGCAGATGCCTCATTGGGATGCCTCCCCGTTGGTGTGCGCCGTGCCGCTCACCGGCACGGCTTCGCCGATCGCCACCTCGTCGATCCCGTCGATCTCCTCGAGGCGCACGTAGACGCGCTCGTCGCGGGCCGTCGGCAGGTTCTTGCCGGTGTAGTCCGGCCGGATCGGAAGCTCGCGGTGCCCGCGGTCGACGAGGACGGCGAGCTGGATGCGCTGCGGGCGCCCGTAGTCGAAGAGCGCGTCGATCGCGGCGCGGACGGTGCGGCCGGTGAAGAGGACGTCGTCGACGAGGACGATCGTCCTGCCCTCGAGCTCGAAGTCGAGGTGCGAGGAGTGGACGACCGGGGAGTCGGCCGGCGCGCGGCCGCCGACGTCGTCGCGGTAGAAGGAGATGTCGATGTCGCCGAGCGGGAGCTCGGCCGCGATCAGCTCCTCGAGATGGGCGTGGAGGCGGCGGGCGAGGACCGCTCCGCGGGTGTGGATTCCGACGATCGCGATGGCGGAGCCGCCGTCATCGGGATCGTCGTCGCGGGGGGTCCCGGCGTTCTTCTCGATGATCTCGTGCGCGATGCGCACCAGCGTCCGGCGTAGGTCGTCCTGGTCGAGGACTGGCCTCTCGCTCATGGGCGCCCCTTCCTGGCCTCGCTGGACCTGGTTAAAGGAAACGTCGCCGGGAACTTAGCAGGGCGCCCCGGCGTCCCGGCCGGCCTCAGCCGCCGCGACCGGAGCGTTTCGCGGTGTATGCGACATCTTCGGCGGTGCAGGTCGCGTACTTCCTGCCGTCGCGACGGAAGACGATCGTGACGCTGAACTTGCCGGCGATCTTGCGCCTGCCCTTCCGCTCGCCCTTGATGTCCCACCTGTAGCGGCCGCTGAACGTGCTGTCGGATTCGACCGCCGAGCCCTCGTCGCGGAAGCGGTCGCGGTCCGAGCGGTCGAGCGGCGCCCGGAACGCGAACTCGCCCACGAACGGCTCGAAGCGGTCTCCGCAGGCCGTCCGCGCCGAGAACGCACCGCGCTTGACCCGCCCGCGGCCGTCGACGACCAGCTTGATCTCCCGGTCCTGGCCGGTCAGGCCCCGGTACGGGGTCCCGTCGCCGCCCGCTCCCGCCGCGACGGCGGCGAGCCAGAGAGCGACGAGGCAGCCGGCGAGCAGCGAGACTGCGAGAGGACGGGACACGTCGCGAGTTCTACCGGGCATCCGGCTCGGCGGCGCCGGTCGGCGCAGTCGCCCGGGCGCCGTTCTCGACCAGCACCGGGGGGCCGCGCTCGGGCAGCGGGACCTCGACGAGGTCGAAGTCGCGCGGCGCGACGGTGCCGGCGAAGACGGCGCGCGCCTCGGCGAGGACGTCGGGCACGAAGTGCCGCGAGGAGATGTGGACGAGGGCGAGCATCGCGACCCCGGCCGCGGCGGCGAGCTCGGCGGCACCGTGCGCGGTCGAATGCCCGGTCTCGACCGCCCGATCCTCCTCGGCGGCCGTGAAGCTCGCGTCGTGAACGAGCAGCTCGGCGCCCTCGGCGGCGACCTCGGTCTCCTCGCAGGGCTCGGTGTCGCCGGTGATCACGATCGTCCGCCCGGGCCGGTCGGAGCCCATCACCTGATCGGGCTCGACGGTCCCGTCGCGCCCGGCAACCGCACGGCCGTCCTGGAGCTCGCTGTAGTCGGGCCCGGGCTCGACGCCGAGCGCCCGCGCCGCCTCGGGATCGAACCGCCCGGGCCGATCGTCCTCGCGAAGCGCGTAGCCGTTGGCGACGATCCGGTGCGAGACCTCGAAAGGCTCGATCTCGTAGTCGCCGAAGTCGACCGACTCGGCACGGTTCAGCTCGATCAGCTCGAGGCCGTAGCGGGGCTTGCCGATGATCCGCGAGATCGAGCTGAACAGCGTCGTCAGCCCGGGCGGGCCGTAGATCGTCAGCCGCTCCTCGCGGTCCTGCATCTCGTAGCTCTTGATCAGCCCCGGCAGCCCCAGGTAGTGGTCGGCATGCAGGTGGGTGATGAAGATCGCATCGACGTTGATCAGGCCGATCGAGCGCTGCATCTGCCGCTGGGTGCCCTCGCCGCAGTCGAAGAGCAGTCGATCGCCGCCGCGGCGGACGAGCACCGCAGCGGTGTTCCGGCGCGCCGAGGGGACCGATCCGCCGGTGCCGAGGAAGATGACGTCGAGATCCACGCGGGAAGCGTATGGACGCGGACGAACCCGCGCCGGTTGGCGGCGGCCTCTGTACCTTTGCCCGCCATGCCCAGAGCCGCCCTCGCCCCGATCGTCACCGCAGCCCTCGCGCTGCTCCTCGCCGCGTCCGCCTCCGCGGCGCTGCCGAAGCCGCGGCACACGAAGAAGATCGACGTGCCGGAGTCGATCGCCGGCGTCGGGCTGAAGATGAAGATCGGGGACGCGGACAAGGAGTGGGGACGGAAGGGCGACTGCGACCTGAAGGGCTTTTCGACCTGCGTCTACGAGGCCCGCAACCCGCGTTCCGGCAGAGCGTCGATCGAGGCCGCCCGCCGCAGCAACGTCAGCTCGATCGGGATCTTCGCCGGGCGGGACAAGGACGACCGCTGGGTCTTCAAGGGCAAGCTGCTGAGGATCCAGGCGAAGCGGGGAATCGGCCTCGGCGCCCCCGGCAGGAAGGTCCCGAAGGCCTACCCGGACGCGATCAGGACCGCCAACCGGACCGGCTACATCGTCGAGGGCAGGGGTCGCTCCTACATGACCTTCCAGACCCTCGACGGGAAGCACGTCACCGGAATCACGCTCGTCGACGGCCGCCACCAGGGCTGAGCCGGAATAGACTCCCGACTCACACGCGCCCGTAGCTCAGCTGGATAGAGCGCCGCCCTCCGGAGGCGGAGGTCGCAGGTTCGAATCCTGCCGGGCGCGCTGCCCGGCGCGGCTGCGGAAGGACCCTGCCGGCCCTACGGCTTGATCTTCGAGCACTCCTTTCCGGCGCAGGTCGAGAGCTCGGTCGCCTTCTCGGCCAACCGTGCCTCGACGTCGGCGTAAGCCGGATCGCCGGCGAGGTTGTGGAGCTCGTGCGGATCGCTCTGACGATCGAAGAGCTGCCGGTCGCCGCTCTCGGTGTACTCGACGAACGTCCAGCGGTCGGTCCGCACGCCTTCGTAGGGCCGGTCCCAGCCGTTGACCGGAATCGCCCCCGCGAACAGCGGCGCCGGCGCCTCCACCCCGAGCGCGCGTTGCGGGACCTGATCGGGGTCGGCGATCGTCGGCAGCAGCGACAGGCCGTCCATCTTCCGGCCCGCACGCACGTTCGCGAAGTCGAGCAGGGTCGGCGCGAAGTCGATGTTCGAGACCTGACCCTTCACCTTCTCGCCCTGCGGGATGCCGGGGCCGCGGACGATCAGGGGAACCTTCAGCGACTCGTCGTAGGGCAGGAACTTGTCGCCGGGGATCCGGTGCTGCCCCTGCAGCCAGCCGTTGTCGGAGACGAACATGATCACGGTGTTCTTGAGCTGGTGGGTCTCACGCAGCGTCTTGACCATGTCCGCGACGTGGTCGTCGACCGCCATCATCGAGCCGGCCCGTCCCTGATAGTCGAGGTTGAGCTGGTCGATGTCGCTCGGGTCGAGCGGGGTCGCCGCGTTCATGTTCTCGGGGATCGGCCCGGTCCCCTGGTTGTTGAAGCTCGGCCCCTGCGGCAGGGTCAGCTCCGAGCTCTCGTCGCGATAGCGGAAGGGCGCCCGCGGGTCCGGCCCGGACCGCCCCATCAACGTCGTGGTGACGTCCTCGCGGTGCGGCGATGCGGGCGACCACCAGATGAAGAACGGCTTCTTCTCGCTGCGCCCGCGGCGGACGAGCCGGGTCGCGACCTTGCCGGTCACGTCGGGCGAGTAGTCCTTCGGCCGCTCGGTGCCCCAGTAGTCGTAGGGCGGCGGGCCGAAGAGACGCGCCAATTCGGCGAAGATCGTCGCCAGCGTGTCGGGCTGGTCGTCGACCTCGATGTGGGCGAACTCGACGAGCTTCTTGGCGAACTCCTCGTCGCCCCACGTCCGCAGCTTGCCGTCCTTGTTCATCACGAAGTTGAAGTAGTCGTAGGCGGAGACGTCGAGCAGCCCGCGCCAGGTGTCGAAGCCCTTCGGGACCTCGCCGTGGGCGTCGAGGGCGCCGTAGCCGTTCAGCCACTTGCCGATCGCTGCGGTCCGATAGCCGGCGTCGTCGAGCCAGGCCGGAAGCGTGTTCCCGCGCTGCTTCATCCCGTACCAGCCGTAGGGCGCGAAGTTGCCGATGACGCCGTGGTTGTGCGGGTACTGGCCGGTGATGAACGTCGCCCGGGCCGGGCAGCAGAGCGGGAACGCGTCGATCGCGTTCGTGAAGGAGGTGCCCTTCTGCGCGAGCTTGCGACGGACGTTCGGCATGAACTGCAGGTCGCTCTGAGCCATGTCGTCGGTCATGACGACGAGGATGTTCGGCTGCTTGCCCTTGCCGGCTCCGTTCGGGCGCGCGTGCGCGTTCGCCGCCAGCGCCAGGAGCGCAAGCAGCGACAGTGCCACCAGCGCGGCAAGCGCCGGACGTCGGTCTCGAATCGCGGTCCTCACGGGGTTCACCTCCGTAGCTCGGCCGGCGCGGTGCCGGTCGCGTTCATCGCCTCGTCGAGCGCCTCGACGAGATCGTCATGTGTCTTGCGGTCGCCGGGATCGTTCACGGTCCCGGCCCGGACGCCGACCAGGTTGCGGACCTCGTCCGGGTCACGCTCGAGGTCGTACATCTCGTACTCGCGCGGCCGCTCGCCGCTCGGGTCGAAGTAGAAGGCGTACTTGTGGCGGGCGGTGCGGATCGCCCGCAGCCGGTTCGGCTGCCCGGGCGCCTCGGTCAGCGCCGTCGCCGCCTGGTGGTCGTCGTAGGTGAACTGGATCGCGTCCTGGACGGTCTCGGCCGGTGCGTCGTGGTCGAGCACCGGCCCGAGGTCGACCGGGGAACGTTCGACGCGCTCGCGCTCGGGGGCCGCCTTCGCCGCCAGGATCGGAGCGAGGCTGCGCCCGCGCAGCCCCGGGTCCCCGTTGCCGCCGCCGTCGGGCTTCCCGGCGAGATCGAGGATCGTCGGCAGGACGTCGACCAGCGATCCGAGCGCATCGGTCTCAGCCGGCTTCGGAAAGAGCACCGGGTTGGAGACGACCAGCGGGACGTTGATCGTCTCCTCGTAGGCGTTGAAGGCCTTCTGGCGGAGGCCGCCGTGCGAGAGGCCCATCTCGCCGTGGTCGGCAACCCGGACGATCACCGTCCGCGAGCGCAGCGAATCCGGGTCGTCGGGATCGCCGAGCGCGGTGAGGATCCGTCCGACCTTGGCGTCGACGAGCCGGTGCAGGTAGGCGTAGAAGTTCACGTAATCGAGCTGCTTGCGGCGGCTGTCGAGCGCTCCCATGTAGGCGGTCATTCCCATCCGCATCAGCGAGTGGACCGCCGGCTTGCCGGCGAGGGTCTCGTCGATGGTCGGCGGCAGCAGCACGCCGAGGTCGCGGAACTCGTCGTTCGAGTAGCCGCCGTCGAGGTACTGCGCGGGATAGCCGAGCACGTCGTGAGGGTTGACGAGCGAGGCGACGAGGCAGAACGGTCGCTCCGGGTCGCGGCCGGCGAGCCAGGTCTCGAGCTGGCGGGTGTAGACCTCGTCCCAGCCCTCGCCGTCGCCGGCCAGGCCGCCTCCGAAGTTCGAGGCCTTCGCGTTCTCGCCGGCGTCCGGCGCCTCCCAGTCGGCGAAGCCGTAGTCGCGCTCGATCCGCTCGGCGTCGCGCTGGGTCCAGCCGGCGAGCATCGAGCCTTCGCCGCCGAGCGGATGGGTCAGGTGCCACTTGCCTTTGTAGGCGACGTCGTAGCCGCGGTCGGCGAGCAGCCGCGGCAGGATCGGGATGTCGGTCGGGAGCTCGGCCTCCCCCCCGCGGCTCGCCCCGATGTTGAACATGCCGCGGGCGAACTGGGTCATGACCCGCTTCGGCGGCGCCTCCTTGCGGCGCAGGATTCGCGCCATCTCGCCGGCGACGCCCGGGAGGTTGCGCGGGTCCGGCTTCAGGTCGGCGGCGGTCAGCGTCAGCTCGACCCCATGCTCGGCCGGGAAACGGCCGGTGAACAGCGTCGAGCGGCTCGGCGAGCACATCGCCGTGTTGCAGAAGCCGTTCGTGAAGCTGAGCCCGGTCCGGGCCAGCTCGGCGCAGTTGGGCATCAGCGCGTCGACCCACCCCGGCTCGTCCGGCCAGTGCCGGGGCTGTCGCTGCTGATCGGTGATCAACAGGAGCACGTTCGGGGGCGTCGTGGTTACGGCAGTGCTCCGTCCCAGTTGGCCTCGTAGCACGGCCGCGGACCGCAGGGGTCGGTGATCGACCCGCCCTCGTCGATGAAGGCGGCGATCTGAGCGCGGATCGCCGGCGTGTTGCGGATCACCCGGTCGTGTGGGTCGAGGCCGAAGCTGTCGTTGGGGGCGGTGTTCGTGAGCGGCGGCGGGTCGGTGCCGAGGACGTCGTCGGGGTCGGGCGTCGTCGGGTCCGGCCGCTTCGGCCCGATGTCCCAGATGAAGAAGCCGCTGCCCTGCGCGGCGGGTCCGCTCAGGTCGCCGAGCGTGTGCAGGCCGACGAACGGAGCGTCATAGCCGGGCTGCAGTCGGTTCAGGTCCACCGCCGGGACCCGCAGCGGCGCCCCGATCGTCCGCGCCTCGACCTCGGTCTGGACGTTGGCGACCTGGTGGTCGCCGTAGGCCATCTCGATCAGCACCTTGTGCGGCGGCGTCCCCGGAAGCGGGTCGTCGGTCATGTGGTTGGCGTAGCCGTTCGGCTCGCCGCGGTCCCACATCGACTGGATCAGCGTCAGCAGCAGCGGTCGCTCCGACTCGACCGGATAGCTCGGGTAGAGGACCAGCGCGTAGTCCTCGAAGTCGACGCTGCGGGTCAGCAGCGTCGAGTAGTTCATCCCCGGCACGTAGAGGACCGAGCGCGTGAAGTCGGTCGCGATCGCGGTCAGCGCGCCGCCGGCGATCCCGCCCTGGCTGTTGCCGTAGTAGAAGAGCGGCTTCGAGGTGTCGATGACGCTGTTGCCGTTGAACCGGAAGGCGGGATCGCTCGCGAACCCGTCCGGGTGGATCATCGCCCGGCCGAGGTAGAGGAAGTCGAGGAATCCCTGCTGGAGCCGGTCCGGGAGTGGCTTGAAGTGCGAGAGGTCGGCCAGCGCCGGGATCGCGACCGGCCCGACGTCGTCCTCGGACATCCCGATCCAGTCGGTCGCGCAGGTCATCACGCCGTGGTCGTTTCCGAGCGTGCGGACGTCGCGGGTGTGGACCTCGGTGTAGTCGCCGAACAGTCCGTGCCCGTACATCGACGTCCGCACCGGCGCGACGACGTTGCCGCCGGCGTCGACGGCGGAGCGCGGGATGTTGCAGGTGAACCGGGCGTCGTAGAAGCCGTTCTGCTGCGGGACCCCGTCCCCGTCGAGGTTGAGGACGGCGCCCGGATCGCACGGCTTCAGGGGCCCGCCGTCGTCGGGATCGGTCATGTAGCAGGGCACCTTCACGGTCCCCGTCACCTCGCGGACGTTCTCGGCTCCGTGGTCGTTCGGGGTGGTCGCGTCCGGGAAGTCGACGACGCCGTCGGGACCGTTGGCCGGATCGCCGTCGTTCGGGTTGATCGTGAACTGCGGCGAGGTGCCGTCGACTCCGCCGTCGGTCAGGTCGGCGTCGCCGAGGTCGGCGAATGCCTGGTCGCGCATCGAGAGCATCCGCGAGGTCAGGTTCTCGGTGCTCGCGACGGTGAAGTCCCAGGCCAGGTAGAGGTGCTTGCGACCGATGTCGTCCGCCTCGAGGTCGTCGAAGATCGACTCGAAGTGATCACGGCGACTCTCGATCGCCTTGATCCCGGTCGGCACGCGATCGCGGTAGAGCTGAAATCCCGGTGGCGCGGCGAGCGTGTTGCCGTCGGCGTCCTCGAGGTTGCGCAGCGCGACGATGTAGCGGTGCCCGTCCTCGAGGTTCTTGCCGAAGTGGATCAGCAGGTCGGTCTGATCGGGGCTGGTGGCGTTCGAGTCGAGCTCGCTCCAGATCAGCTGCCGCTTGCCGGTGGCGGCGTCGATGACGACGATCGGTGCCTTGGCGCGGAACGACTCGCCCATGTCGGTGATCGCGACCGGGTCGGTCTGCGCAAATGCCTCCGGCGTGTCCATGCCCGGCACGCGAAGCACGATCGGCGCGCCGGGGCTGAACCCGTCGCTGGTGTTGATCTCGGCCGGGTCGATGGGCGTCCCGCTTGCGTTCGTCGGCATCGACGCGGTCTTCAGGTCGAGCCGCCGGCCGGTCGGGGTCGCGTCGTCGGGACGTGTGTAGAAGTCGTTCGGGTACGGGAACAGGCACTGCCCGCCCGGCGCGGCGATCGGATCGCAGCGGTCGGCGGTCGCCACGTCGACGCCGACCGGGTTCTTGCCGTCGCATCGCGCCGGGTCGCGCTTCATCTTCCGCTCGGCGACCACGTGCGTCTTGCCGCGCTTGACGGTGAACCTGGCGGTGAGCCGCAGCTTCGTCTTCAGGCAGCTCCGCACCAGCGGCGCTCCGGTGCGGTTGATCTCGAAGCTCGTCTTGGCCTTGCTGCCCGGGCGGGCCCGGATCTTCTCGTTGGCGGCGATCACGGTCTTCTCGCCGCCCTGGATCGCCGCAAGGGAAAGCGTCATGCGCTTCGGCTTGCGGCCCCGGTAGGAAACGGTTGCGCGGGCCTTGCCGCCGTCGACGAGAGCCGCCTGGTCCGCCGTCTTCAGTTTCAGCTTCGCCTTCGGCGACGGCTTCGCCGCGCTCGCTGATCCGGCGAGGACGACGACGAGCACGAGTGCGATCGCTGCGACTGCTGCTGATGCTGTCCGGCCGATCGCGGCGGCTCTGGACAAGGGCTTCTCTCCTCCGGTCGTTCCCTCTCCGGCATGAAACCGGGCCGGGGACGATTTTAATGGGCCAACTGACGCTCCGTCAATAGCGAACCCTGCGTGGATCGGACCACTCCTGCGAAGCTCCGGGCAGATGCGTTTTCCGCACCTGGCGACAGCCGTCATCGCCGCCGCCCTCCTCGCGCTGCTCGCCGGGTGTGGCGAGGGCGACGACGACACGACCATGGCGCCCGCGGACTTCGCGATCACGGTCGATCACGCCGACGGATCGGTCCCGCCGCCGCACCATGCCGTCTGGCGGCTCGAGGTCGACGACACCGGGCAGGGGGTCCTCGTCTACACCCCCGACTACCCCGGCCCCGACGTGCCGACCTGGCGGGCCGAGTTCGATGTCGCCGCCACGGCGGCCGATGACCTATACGCGGCGCTCCGGCGCCATGACCTGCTCGGCGAGCTCGAACCCGCATCCGACGAGCCGGTCGGAGGCCCGGTCGAGACCGCAACCGTCACGGCCGACGGCAAGACCCACGAGATTCCCGCGTTCACGGAGGCCGGCGCTCCGCTGGCCCCGCTCGAGCGCGAGATCCACGCGCTCGTCCCAGGTCGCGTCTGGCGGGACTTCGAGGAGAGGCGCGACGCCTACGCCGAACGGAGTTACGGGGAATCGCCCTGATCGCGCTCCGCCCGGCGCCCGACCAACGGCAACAGGAGCAGCGCCAGCCAGAAGAGCTGCCCAAGGGTGGGCGAGACGAACGCGATCGGGATCGAGGCGAAGAAGATCAGCGCCCGGAGCCGACCGGTGAGGAGCTGCGCGCGCCGCTGCCCGGCACTCACGCGCACGCTCAGCCCGGCGTCGAAAGCCACCCGGTCCACGCGCGAATCCGCGAGCGACGCCAGCCCGACGTTGGCGGCGTAGAGCACGATCGCGATCGACTGATCGCCGTAGCTGCCCATCAGCGCGGTCGTGAACGGCATCAGCGCGATCAGCGAGAGCAGCAGCAGGTTCGACCAGACGAGCCGCGGCGTCGTCCCCCGCAGGGTCGACCAGGCCTTGTGATGGCCGTACCAGAAGAGCCCGATCACGGCGAACGCGATGAAGTACGTCAACACGTCGGGGACGAGGTCGTCGAGAGCGGTCGTCAGCTTCTCGTCGCCGCTCAGCTGCGGCACCTCGATGTTGAGGACCAGCAGCGTGATCGCGACCGCGAAGACGCCGTCGCTGAAGCCGCCGATCCGGTCGAGCTCACGCTGTGCCGACTCGGCGTCCTGGCTCTCGACGGCGCCGTCCACCGGCGCGGAGCTTCGCAGGCGCCCCGGTCGCCCCAGCCCGGCTGGGTGGCCGCCCGCCGGGTCCTCGGCAGATCAGCTCCCGTCTACACTCAGCCGAGACGCCGCAAAGCCGTCCCGAAACGATCTCGAGACCCAGGAGGAGACCGATGTCCGACAAGACCGAGCGCCGCACCGACCAGCACGGCACCCCCGCGCCGAACAACGACCACTCGATCACCGTCGGCCACCGCGGTCCGATCCTCATGCAGGACCGCTACATGTTCGAGAAGATGCAGAACTTCAACCGGGAGCGGGTCCCGGAGCGGGTCGTCCACGCCAAGGGTGCCGCTGCGCACGGCTACTTCGAGGTCACCGAGGACGTCACGCAATGGTGCCGGGCCGACTTCCTCTCCGAGGTCGGGCGCAAGACAAAGACCTTCCTCCGCTTCTCGACCGTCGCCGGTGAGCAGGGCTCGCCCGACACCTGGCGCGACCCGCGTGGCTTTGCCCTCAAGCACTACACCGAAGAGGGCAACTACGACATGGTCGGCAACAACACGCCGGTCTTCTTCGTCCGCGACGCGATCAAGTTCAGCGACTTCATCCACTCGCAGAAGCGCGACCCGCGCACCGGCCTTCGCGACGAGACCCTGATGTGGGACTTCTGGTCGCTGACCCCGGAGTCGCTGCACCAGGTCATCTGGCTGATGGCCGATCGCGGCATCCCGCGTACCTACCGGCACATGAACGGCTACTCCTCGCACACCTACCGCTGGGTGAACGCGGCCGGTGAGGCCTTCTGGGTCAAGTACCACTACAAGACCGATCAGGGGATCGAGTTCTTCACCCAGGCCGAGGCGGACGAGATGGCCGGGGTCGACCCGGACTTCCATCGTCGCGACCTGTCCCAGTCGATCGATGCGGGCGATCATCCGAGCTGGACGCTGCGGGTCCAGGTCATGCCCGAGGCAGAGGCGTGGGACTACCGCTACAACCCGTTCGACCTGACCAAGGTCTGGCCGCACGCGGACTACCCGCTGCACGAGGTCGGCAGGCTGGTCCTCGACCGCAACCCTGACAACTACTTCGCCGAGACCGAGCAGTCGGCGTTCGAGCCCGGGAACATGGTCCCCGGCATCGAGCCGTCGCCGGACAAGATGCTGCAGAACCGGTTGATCTCCTACACCGATGCGCACCGCTACCGGATCGGGACCAACTACGCGCACGTGCCGATCAACTGCCCGATGCACGCCGCCAACGACACCCAGAACCGGGACGGAAAGACGCGCTCGGACGGCAACCACGGCGGTCGCCCGAACTACGCGCCGAACAGCTTCGACGACCCGGTCGCCGACGACGCGTACAACGAGAGCTCCTACGAGGTCTCGGGCCCGATCGGGCGCTTCGACTACGAGCAGCAGTACAAGGACACCGACGGCGAGCAGCCGGCGGCGTTCTGGAACATGCTCGACGACGGCGAGAAGGAGCGGCTCGTCGGCAACATCGCCGGCCACCTCGGCGAGGCACGCGACGAGGGTGTTCGCAGTCGCGCCCTCGAGTACCTGTCGGTCGCCAGCCAGGACCTCTCCGACCGCGTCGCGGCGGCGATGGATGCCCCGCACGCAGTCGGCTCGCCGACGTCGTAGGCGACGGATGACAGTGGTTCGCCGGCGGGTCCCGCCCGCGTTCTAACCTTTGCCCATGCGCAACCTGCGCCCGCTCTTCGATCAGGTCGTCATCAAGGAGCTCGAGCCCGACCGGGTCCGCCAGTCGGGTCTCGTGGTCCCGCCCGGCACCCGCGAGCCGCCGCCCCAGCACGGGATCGTCATCGCGGTCGGCCCCGGCCTCGACTGGTGGGAGCAGGCCGGAGTGAAGATGCCGGTCGCCCCCGGCGACCACGTGGTCTTCCCGGCAAGCGCCGGCGTCTGGGTGGAGGTCGAGGAGGAGCGGCTGCTCGTCTGCACCGTCAGCGAGGTCCTCGGCGTCCTCGAGGAGCTCGGCGTCTGCCCCTACTGCGAGGGCAAGGGTCTGCCCGGCGGCGACTCCTGCCCGGTCTGCGGGCGGACGGCCGAGCCGACCGGCACTGAATGACCCCGGTTCGGCTGCCGGCGCCCCCCGAGGCGCTGAGGACGCGGCTGCTGACGGTCGGACCAGTGCCCCCGGAATGGGGCGGCCGGCTGCGCGGCGGCGTCACCCGCTTCAACGTCACCCTGCTCGACGAGCTGCGGACGCGGCCGTGGCGGCACCGGATCGAGCCGATCGGGGTGCTGATCCCGCCGCCGCAGCGGATCCGCCGCCGAGTCGCCGAGCGGCTCTCGCCGCTGCCCCTCTTCATGCAGCCGGAGGGCGGTCGGCCCCGCCGGTTCACCCGGATGCTGATCGACGAGCAGCGCCCCGACGTCGTCCTCGTCAACAACATCGCCGCCTTCAACGGCGCCCGCTACGTCCGCGTCCAGGCCCAGGTCGCTCCCGAGCTGCCGACGATCGCAGTCGTCCACGAATGGCGGGCGATCCGCGCCAAGGGCGACGCCGAACGGGCGGCGCGCTACCGGGCTGCCGCCCAGGATGCACTCGACCACGTCGCCGCCGTCGTCTTCCCCTCCCGGCACACCCGCGACGTCGGCCGCGAGGAGCTCGGCATGCGCTATCCGGAGCGGGCGGTCGTGATCCACAACCCGGTCCAGCCGGCATTCGCCGACCCGGCGCTCGAGGTCGGCGGCGAGCGCCGCGGAATCGCCTTCGTCGGCTCGTTCAACGACCGCAAGAACCCGCAGTCGCTGCTCCGAGCGCTGGCCGCGATGCCGGGCCTCGAGCTGACGATGCAGGGGCGCGGGCCGCTCGAAGCCGAGCTCAGGGAGCTGGCGAGCGAGCTCGGCATCGCCGATCGTGTCGGGTTCGCGCCGTTCCTCGGCCATCGCAAGCACGTCAACGCGGTCATCGACGTGATGCGCTCGGCGGAGCTGCTCTGCCTGCCATCGCGGAGCGAGGCGTTCGCGCTGGTGATCATCGAGGCGCTCGCGGCGGGGACGCCGGTCGCCGGCTACGGGCCGACCCTCGTCGAGATCCGCGACCGGCTCGGGATCGACATCGGCGAGCCGATCTTCGACCCCACGCCCGGCAACGTCGCCGCGGCGATCGAGGCGGTCCGCTCGCGGGGCTGGGATCGCGAGCGGCTCCGCCGCGCCACGCTCGGCGAGTTCGGCCCGCCCGCGATCGCTCGCCATTACGCGAAGCTGATCCGCGCGGTCGCCTGACGGTTCGAATCGACCGCGGAAGCCGGCTTCCCGAACGAACGTCCGCCCTTCCGATCGAACGTCCGTCTGCGGGCGCTTCGGTCGTCGCGCGGCGGGAAGGACAGCTCCGCTCAGGGAACTCCTGGGTCCGAATGGCAACGGCCGCGCAAGCGGCGGGACAAGGAACCGGCCACGGGGGCTGGACCGAGGAAAGGAAGTTCAATGCAGGGAAGACGATGGCTCGCGGCAGGCATATGCCTGCTGGCGATGGTGGGCATGACCGCAAGCGCGAACGCGGCCCGAAGCGTCTATCCGGCGGACCGGGACGCGATCTCGCTCCGCAACGGACCGGCGGGATGGTCGGAGGACACGAGCAGCGAGGGGCTCTGCGTCCCGGTGCTGCTCTGCCCGGCCGAGGGCTGCGCGGTGGCCGACCACCCCTTTGCCCGGGTCAAGGCCCTGTG
>Ga0207678_10000494_pt1 | contig 35867 bp, 30 predicted proteins | sample KBSC63metaG_FD_184319 | JGI IMG/M metagenome (GOLD analysis project Ga0207678, IMG submission 184319) | Corn rhizosphere microbial communities from Kellogg Biological Station, Michigan, USA - KBS C6-3 metaG (SPAdes) (version 2) | ecosystem: Host-associated > Plants > Roots > Rhizosphere > Soil ... | reverse complement strand
GCCTCGCCCACGCCGCCGGTGAAGCTCACCGCGTCCACCCCGGACATCGCCGCCGACATCGCCGCGATCCCGCTACGGACCCGGTAGGTGTACACGGCGAAGGCGAGCTTCGCGGTCTCGTCGCCGCGGCCGGTCCGGGCCAGCACCTCGCGCATGTCCGCGGTACCGGTCAGCCCGAGCAGGCCGGAGCGCGACTCCAGGCCGTCGAAGACCTCGTCCGCGCTCAGCCCGTGCTGGCGCTGCAGCCAGAGCACGAGACCGGGGTCGACCGAGCCGGACCGGGTCGCCATCACCAGCCCCTCCAGCGGGGTGAACCCCATCGTGGTGTCCACCGACCGTCCGGACTGGACGGCGCACAGCGAGGCGCCGGCGCCGAGGTGGCAGTTCACCAGTCGCAGGCCGTCGCTCGGCAGTTCGAGGATCTCCGCCGCCCGCCGGGCCGCGTACGCATGCGACAGCCCATGGAACCCGTACCGCCGGATCCCGAGCTCGCGCCACTGTTCCGGCAGCGCGTACGTGGCCGCCTCGGCCGGGATGGTGGCGTGGAAGGCGGTGTCGAAGCAGGCGACCGACGGCACCGACGGCAGTGCGGCGCGCACCGCGTCCAGCCCGGCCAGCGACGCCGGCAGGTGCAGTGGCGCGAGATCGACGACGTCTTCCAGCTCGGCCCGTACCTTGTCGTCGACGACGACCGCCGAGGTGAATGACGGGCCGCCGTGCACGACCCGGTGCCCGGCGGCGTCCACACCGGACTCGCCGGCCAGGGCGGCGACCGCGTCGCCGACCTCGTCGGGGTCCAGTGTGGAGGGTGCACCGAGGTCGGTGGAACCGGTCAGTTCGCCGCCGTCGAGCAGCCGCAGCTTGACCGAGCTCGACCCGGTGTTGACGACGAGGATCCTCATCCGGACGCCGCCATCGCGTCCTCGCCGCCGGCCGACTGGTTGTCGTCACCGGTGTCCTCGACCACGCCGGTGGCGGCACCGATCCGGTTGCCGGCCGCGTCGTACGGCCAGGACCACCCGCTGATGTCCGGCTGGTCCTCGCCGTGCTCCCGGGTCCAGGCCCGGGCGGCAAGCCGCGCGTCGGCCATCCGCTGCCGCAACCCGGCCTGCCGGACCGCCAGCCCCGGCACCCGGTCGATGATGTCGATGACCAACCGGAACCGGTCAAGGTCGTTGAGCATCACCATGTCGAACGGCGTCGTGGTGGTGCCCTCCTCCTTGAACCCGCGTACGTGCAGGTTGTCGTGGTTGGTCCGCCGGTAGGTCAGCCGGTGGATGAGGCTCGGGTAGCCGTGGTAGGCGAAGATGACCGGCCGGTCGGTCGTGAACAGCGTGTCGAAGTCGCGGTCGCTCATCCCGTGCGGGTGCTCGCTCTCCGGCTGCAGCCGCATCAGGTCGACGACGTTGACCACCCTGACCTTCAGCTCCGGCAGGTGCTGGCGGACCAGGTCGACCGCGGCCAAGGTCTCCAGCGTCGGGATGTCGCCGGCGCAGGCCATCACGACGTCCGGCAGGTCACCGTCGTCATTGGACGCCCACTCCCAGATGCCGGCGCCGCGGGTGCAGTGCGCGATCGCCGCCTCCATGTCCAGGTATTGCAGCTGCGGCTGCTTGCCGGCCACCACGACGTTGACGTAGTTCCGGCTGCGCAGGCAATGGTCGTAGGTGGACAGCAGGCAGTTCGCGTCCGGCGGCAGGTAGACCCTGACCACCGAGGCCTTCTTGTTCACCACGACGTCGATGAAGCCGGGGTCCTGGTGCGAGAAGCCGTTATGGTCCTGCCGCCAGACGTGGCTGGACAGCAGGTAGTTCAGCGACGCGACCGGCCGCCGCCACGGGATGTCCGATGTGGACTCCAGCCACTTGGCGTGCTGGTTGAACATCGAGTCGACGATGTGGATGAACGCCTCGTAGCAGTTGAACATCCCGTGCCGGCCGGTCAGCAGGTAACCCTCCAGCCAGCCCTGGCACAGGTGCTCCGACAGCACCTCCATGACCCGCCCGCGCGGCGCAAGGTGGTCGTCGCCGGGCACCCGCTCGCCCGCGAAGACCCGGTCGGTCGCCTCGAACACCGGGGTCAGCCGGTTGGACACGGTCTCGTCCGGACCCATCAGCCGGAACGTCGTCGGGTTGTTCCGGATCACGTCGCGCAGCCAGGTGCCGAGCACCTTGGTGCTCTCCTCCTGGGAGCGGCCCGGCTCGACCACGTCGACCGCGTAGTCGCGGAAGTCGGGCAACCGCAGGTCGCGCAGCAGGATCCCGCCGTTGGCGTGCGGGTTGTCGCTCATCCGCCGCTGCCCGGTCGGCGCGGTCGCGCGGATCTCCGGCCGTAGCGTGCCGGCGTCGTCGAACAGCTCCTCCGGCCGGTACGAGCGCAGCCAGCGCTCGAGCTCGGCCAGGTGCTCGGGGTTGTTCCGCATGCCGGCCAGCGGCACCTGGTGCGACCGGAACGTCCCCTCGACCTGCACGCCGTCGACCATCCGCGGTCCCGTCCAGCCCTTCGGCGAGCGGAACACCAGCATCGGCCACTGTGGACGGTCGGTGTTCCCGGTCCCGGCCGCGCGCTTGATCGCGGCGATCCGATCGAGGATCTCGTCCATTGTGGACGCCATCCGCGCGTGCACGTCGAGGTGGTCGTCGTCGAGCCCGACCTCCAGCACGAACGGCTGGTAGCCGTACCCGCGCATCAGGTCGAGCAGCTCCGGCTCCGGGATCCGGGCCAGCACGGTCGGGTTGGCGATCTTGTATCCGTTGAGATGCAGGATCGGCAGCACCACGCCGTCGCCGACCGGGTCGAGGAACTTGTTCGAGTGCCACGACGCCGCCAGCGGCCCGGTCTCCGCCTCCCCGTCCCCGATCACGCAGGCGACCAGCAGCTCAGGGTTGTCGAAGGCGGCGCCGTACGCGTGCATCAGCGAGTAGCCGAGTTCGCCGCCCTCGTTGATCGAGCCGGGCGTCTCCGGTGCGGCGTGGCTCGGGATGCCGCCGGGATAGGAGAACTGCCGGAACAGCTGCCGCATGCCCTCCTCGTCCTCGGTGACCGTCGAGTAGAGCTCGGAGTACGTGCCTTCCAGGTAGGCGGCGGCGACGACCCCCGGCCCGCCGTGCCCGGGGCCGGTGACGTAGAGCGCGTCGAGGTCGCGGTCGACGATGGCCCGGTTGAGGTGCGCCCAGAGGAAGGTCAGTCCCGGTGTCGTACCCCAGTGCCCCAGCAACCGCGGCTTGATCTGGTCGACCTCCAGCGGCCGGCGCAGCAGCGGGTTGTCGCGAAGGTAGATCTGGCCTACGGACAAGTAGTTCGCCGCGCGCCACCAGGCGTCCAGCAGCCGGAGCCGATCCGGGTCGACGGAGCGCTGGCCGGTCTCGGACGCGGCCGTGATTCCCGACGTCATGAGTCCTCCTGTGGATCGCCTCTCGTCCAGCCTTCCCCGCACAGAGGATCTACACCAGGGACGTCGGTCGGTCGTCGCCCGCGACCGCGGTCCGGACCTGGTCGCCGATCGTGGGCAGCACCACCACCGGGCAGGGTGCCTGGCGCAGGCAGGACAGCGTGGTAGCGCCGGGCCCGGAGTCGAACCGGCCGCCCGGCACGTCAGGGGCCCTGGTCGCGACGACGAGCAGCTCGGCCCGCCTGGCCTGGCTGAGCAGGGCGGGCACCACCGCCCGGTCGTCGACGAGCTCGCGCACCGGCACCGGCGGGGCGGCGCCGAAGGCGGTGCGCGTCGCGGCGGCCAGCAGGTCCGCGGCCTGCCGGGCGTGCTCGTCCGGGTCGGTGCAGTCGGTGACCGGCGCGTACGAGGCGGGACGAAGGACGCTGCCCCACGCGTGCACGGCGATGATCTCGGCGTCCCGGCGCAGCGCCTCGCTGGCCGCCCAGCGCAGCGCCGCGATCGTGCGCGGCGCTCCGTCCACTCCGACCACGATCTTGCAGATCGTCCGCGGGTGCATCGTTGCGTCCTCCTCGCAGGCCCGCCCGAGCCCACAGCGGGGACTGGTCCCCTGGGCGCCGCAGAGCATCCCACCTGTCGGTACAAATCGAGACGCCGGTCACGTGGGTAAACGGACAACTGTACTTTTCCTCTTGCGGTACGTGACGTGTCGCGAGGAGGTCGGGATGGACGGCGACCCGGCGTACGGGCACATCGTCGTCGGTGTGGACGGCTCGCCGACGTCGCGGGCGGCGCTGCGCTGGGCCGCGCGGGAGGCAGAGCTGCGGCGCTGCGCGCTCGACGTGGTCTACGGCTGGCAGGTCAAGGGCGAGCCGCGGCCGCCGGGGGAGTGGGGCGGCGTCGCCCCGCCGATCGAGGCCTACCAGCAGCAGGCGCGGGCCCGCACCCAGGGCGTCGTCGACGAGGTGCTGCCGAACGGTGCGAGGTGCGAGCTGCACGTGCACGCCATTCACAAGCCGCCCGGCCGGGCGCTGCTGAGCTTCTGCGGCACGGCTGACCTGCTCGTGGTCGGCGCGAAGGAGCGCGGCCGGCTTGCCGGCTGGCTGGTCGGTTCGACGTTCGACGCAGCGCTGAAGAACGCGACCTGCACCGTCGTCGTCGTCCGCCCGCCAGCTCAGGACGCGGCGGCGGGGGACGCGGCGGCGGGGGCCGCGGCGGCGGGGGACGCGGCGGCGGGGGACGCGGCGGCGGGGGCCGCGCTGGCCAAGGGTGCGCCGGCCAAGGGTGCGCCGGCCGAGGGTGCGCCGGCCGAGGGTGCGCCGGCCGAGGGTGCGCCGGCCGAGGGTGCGCCGGCCGAGGGTGCGCCGGCCGAGGGTGCGCCGGCCGCGGGTGCGCCGGCCGCGGGTGCGCCGGCCGAGGCTGTGCCTGCGGAGGGCGCGCCGGCCCAGGGCGCGCCGGCGGAGGACGATCGGGTGGAGACGCGGGCGGCGCGCCCGCCGGCCGAAGGCATGCCGGCGGGGGACGCGCCGGCCCGGGTCGAGGGCGGGGTCTGGCGCCATGATCGTGAGGAGGCCGGAGGATGACCCGGGCGGATGAGGTGCGCGCGGCGGTGGCCGGCCATCTCGGGATCGAACCGGAGCGGCTCACCGAGGAGGCATCGCTCTCGCAGGACCTCGGCCTCGACTCGCTTGCCGGCATCGAGCTGGCGACCGCGCTCGAAAACCGGTTCTCGCTGCGGATCACCGACGACGAACTCGCCGCCGTTCGGACGTACGGGGATCTGCAGCGGCTGGTGCTGCGTAAGGTCGCAGCCTGAGGGCAGGACTTGCACGCTGAGGCTTTCGTCACGGCGCGTCACGTTTGCCACCACGTCGGCATGGGGTGATCCTCTTTCCAATGGCAGCGCGAGCCCACCACCCGGCCCTCCTGGGCGTGGGTGCCTACCGCCCTTCCCGTGCCGTCGGCAACGACGAGGTCGCCGGTCCGATCAGGTCCAGCGACGAGTGGATCGTGAGCCGGTCCGGCATCACCAGCCGCGGCTACGCCGGTCCGGCGGAGACCCTGCTCGACATGGCTGCTGCGGCGGCCGGCAAGGCGCTCGGCGAGGCCGGACTGCCGCCCGGCGAGGTCTCACTCGTGCTGGTCACGACGATGAGCAACCTGCGTCAGGCGCCGCCGCTCGCGGCCGAGCTGGCGTTCCGGATCGGGGCGACCGATGCCGGTGCGCTGGACACCGGCGCCGGCTGCGCCGGCTTCTGCTACACGCTTGCGGTCGCCGCCGACGCGATCCGGTCGGGCAGCGCCCGGCACGTGGTGGTGGTGGGGGTCGAGCGGATGACCGACATCGTCGACCCCACCGACCGCGGCACCGCGTTCCTGTTCGGGGACGGCGCCGGCGCGGTCGTCGTCGGTCCGGCCGCCGAGCCCGGCGTGGGGCCGGTGCGGTGGGGATCGGACGGCTCGAAGGCCGCCGCGATCGCCCAGCCGTACTCGTGGGCCGCGGTACGCGACGATCCGGCACTGCCGGCACCGACACTGCGGATGGCCGGCCAGGAGGTGTTCCGGTGGGTGGTGACCGCGCTGGCCCCGATCGCCACCGACGCGATCCGGCTGGCCGGGCTCACCCCGGCGGACATCGACGTGTTCGTGCCGCACCAGGCCAACATGCGGATCACCGACTCGCTGGTGCGCGGCATCGGGCTGCGGGCCGACGTCGTCGTGGCCCGCGACGTCGCCACCGCCGGCAACACCTCGTCGGCCTCGATCCCGCTGGCGATCGAACGGCTGCTGGCATCCGGCCAGGCCCGTGCCGGCCAGCGTGCGCTGCTGCTCGGCTTCGGATCCGGGCTGCTCTATGCCGCCCAGGTGGTCCGCCTCCCCTGAGCCCTGTCCCGACTGCCCTGCCGGTCGACGCCCGGGCCCGTGCCGGCCCGTCAGCGGCCGTCGAGGTAGGAGAGCACGGCGAGCACCCGGCGGTGGTCGGTGTCGGTCGGGGTCAGGCCGAGCTTGGTGAAGATGCTGCTCACGTGCTTCTCCACCGCGCCGTCGGTGACCACGAGGGCGGCGGCGATGGCCGTGTTGGACCGGCCCTCCGCCATCAGCTTGAGCACTTCCTGCTCGCGCGGGGTCAGCGCGTCCAGCGGGCGGCGTCGACCCCGAAGCAGCAGCTGGGACACGACCTCGGGGTCGAGCGCCGCGCCACCGTTGCCGACCCGGCGCAGCGCGGCCACGAACTCGTCCACGTCCGCGACCCGGTCCTTGAGCAGGTAGCCGACGCCGCGGGTGTCGCCGGCGAGCAGTTCGGTCGCATACCGCTCCTCCACGTACTGGGACAGGACCAGCACCGCGGTCTTCGGCCACCGCTGCCGGATCACCAGCGCGGCTCGCAGGCCTTCGTCGGTGTGCGTGGGCGGCATCCGTACGTCGGCGACCACGACGTCGGGCGTCTGCTCGGCGACCGAGCGCAGCAGCTGCTCGGCATCGGCGACCGCCTCCACGACCTCGAAGCCGGCCTCGTCCAGCAGCCGGGCCAGGCCCTCCCGCAGCAGCACCGAGTCTTCGGCGATCACGACACGCACGGCAACTCCACGGTGAGGACGGTCGGCCCGCCGGACGGGCTGTCGACGTGCAACCGACCGTCCACACCGGACACCCGGTCGGCCAGCCCGCGCAGGCCGGTGCCGTTGGCGGGGTCGGCACCCCCGACGCCGTCGTCGGTCACCACGATCCGCAGCATGCCGTCGAGCCGTCGCACGACCACCGCCGCCCTGGACGCGTGGGAGTGCTTGGCCACGTTGGTCAGTGCCTCCGCCACGACGAAGTAGGCGATCGCGTCGACCACCGGCACCGGCTTCGCGCCGGCCGCCGGGTCGACCTCGACCACCACCGGGATCGGCGCGCGGGCCGCCAGCCCGGACAGCGCCGCGTCCAGACCGCGGTCGGTGAGCACCGCCGGATGCAGCCCGCGGGCCAGGTCGCGCAGCTCGGCCAGGGCGAGCTTGGCCTCGTTGTGGGCTTCGTCCAGCAGCGCGCGGGCGCCCTCCGGGTCGGTCCCGAACCGCGACTTGGCCCGGCCGAGCTGCATGGCCAGGGCCACCAGCCGCTGCTGGGCGCCGTCGTGGAGGTCACGCTCGATCCGACGGCGCTCCTCCTCGGCCGAGACGACCACGGCGGCCCGGCTGCGCTCCAGCTCGCCGACCCGGGCTGCCATCTGGTCGGGCCCCAGCATCCGGCGGGCGATCGCCAGGTCGGCGATGCCGAGCCAGCGCACCATTCGCGGTGCGTTGAGCAGCAGCACGACGCTGGCCAGGAAGACCAGCGTGAGCGACCACCAGCTCCGTACCGTGAACAGCCCGAGGTTGGCTCCGCCGTGCGGCAGCGACCAGTTGTAGATCGGCAGCGTCAGCCCGCCGAGCGGCAGCAGCCAGGCGGCGACGACGAGCACCACCTCCACGGTCGACAGGGGGAAGCGGAGCAGACCGTAGCCGGCCTCGCGCCACCGGGCCGGGGTGCGCAGCAGCGTGCGGAACCGGTCGGCGACGCTACCCTCGGGTTCCTCCTCCGGGTGCGGCGAGGGGATGTCGATGCCGAGCACCAGCCGATAGCGCCCGCGCTCCATGGCGCCGAACCACCGGGACACCAGCAGCGCGAACGCGAGCAGCGGCACGCCGACCAGGAACACGGGCGTGAGCACCAGCGCGGTCGGCAGGAGCCAGCCCAGGATCGCGAACGACAGCAGCCCGGTCCACAGGCCGGTGAGGATGTTGACCGTCGTCAGCCACGCATCGGTCCCCGGCGGCCGGCGTGCTTGGTCACGCTGGTCGAGGACGCGCGTCGCAGCGGGCCGCGGCGCCGGGGCGGTCGGCCCCGGCAGAGGCCGCCGATCGGGCCCAGCCCGCTCGACAAGCTCCCGCGCTGTCGCGCCCGGCTCGACCGTCACCTGGTCACCCTCCTCCCGACTCAGTCGCACGGCCTCCACCGTAGGGATCCGCGCCGACTTTGCCGATCCGGTAATCCGCCCGATCGAGGTGCGGAAAACCCCACCACGAAGAGGGGTGGTCGCCCTGCTGACCCCGCGTCCCCGCGCCGACAGGCTCTACGCCGACCCCGCAGATGCCGTCGCGGAAGGACGAAACAGTGACGAACAGGCGCCCGAGCAGGGTGGTACGGGTCGCGCGCTGGAGTGCGGAGCACCGCTGGCGCGCGGTGCTGGGATGGGTCGCTTTCGTGGCGATCTGCGTCGCGGCCGGCGGCATGGCCGGCACCGCCTCCCAGACCGACGCGCAGCAGGCGGTCGGCGAGTGGGGCCGGGCCGAGCGGATGCTGGCCGACGCCCACTTCACCGACCCGGCGGTGGAGAACGTGCTGGTCACCGCCAGGTCCGGACCGCTCGACCGGGCGGCCGCGACCGCCGCCGCGAGCGAGGCAGGCCGGCGGTTGCGTGGTCTGCCCGAGGTGGCCGCCGTGTCCGAGCCGGTGACCTCGCCAGGCGGCACGGCCGTGCTGGTCCGCGCCGAGATGACCGGCGACGCGCAGGACGCCGACGGCCGCGTGCAGCCGCTGGTCGCCGCGACCGCCGCCGTCCAGGCCGCCCACCCCGACCTGCGCGTCGAGCAGGTCGGCGGCGCCACGATCGACAAGGCGCTGCAGAAGACGTACGGCGACGACTTCCACCAGGCCGAGATGCTCAGCCTGCCGGTCACGCTGGTCATTCTTGTCGTCGCGTTCGGCGCGCTGCTGGCCGCCGCGGTGCCGGTGCTGCTAGCGCTGACCTCGGTCGCGGCCGCGCTGGGACTGTCCGCGCTGACCTCGCACCTGCTGCCCGTCACCGACACGACCTCGAGCGTGGTCCTGCTCATCGGCATGGCCGTCGGCGTCGACTACTCGCTGTTCTACGTGCGCCGGGCCCGGGAGGAGCGGGCGAAGGGCCGCGCGCCGCTGGACGCGGTCGAGATCGCGGCCGCCACGTCCGGTCGCGCCGTGGTCATCTCCGGATGCACCGTGGCGGTGGCGATGGCCGGCATGTTCCTGTCCGGCAGCGCGATCTTCTCCTCCCTCGCGGTCGGCGCGATCCTCGTCGTCGCGGTCTCCGTGCTCGGCTCGATCACCGTGCTGCCGGCGGTGCTGGCCAAGCTCGGCCGCTGGGTCGATCGGCCGCGGGTGCCGTTCCTGCACCGGCTGACCATGCGACCCGGCCGACCGCCCCGACTGTGGCCGGCGCTGCTGCGGCCGACGCTGCGCCACCCGGCGCCGGCGCTCGCCCTCGGGGTCGGCGTGCTGCTCCTGCTCGCGCTGCCGGCCCTGGGGATGCGGACCAGCCTCGGCAGCACCGATGACCTGCCCCGGTCGATCCCGACCGTGCAGGCCTACGACCGGCTCACCGCGGCGTTCCCGAGCGAGGGGGAGTCCGACGTCGTCGTGGTGCGGGCGGCGCCGGAGCAGGCCGCGGCGGTGCGGGCGGCACTGCTCGACCTGTCCGGGCGGGCCGCGGTCGACCCACACTTCGCTCCCGGCCGGCAGCCCGAGGTCGACGTGTCCGCCGACGGTCGGATCAGCCGGCTGTCCGTGTACGTCCGCGGCAGCGCCGACAGCGCGGACGGCGAGCGGGCGCTGACCGTGCTGCGGACACAGCTGGTGCCGAACACGGTCGGCCGGGTGTCCGGAGCGGAGGTCGCGGTCACCGGCGACACCGCCGCCTCGGTCGACTTCTCGAAGCTGCTGTCCGACCGGCTGCCGCTGGTCGTCGGTTTCGTGCTCGCGCTGACGTTCCTGCTGGTGCTCTGGACGTTCCGGTCGGTCGTCGTCGCGGCGACCGCACTCGGGCTCAACCTGCTGTCCGTCGGCGCCGCGTACGGACTCACCGTGCTCGTCTTCCAGCACACGTGGGCGGAGAGCCTGCTCGGCTTCCGGTCCACCGGCACGATCATCGCCTGGCTGCCGATGTTCCTGTTCGTGGTGCTGTTCGGGCTCTCGATGGACTACCACGTCTTCGTGGTCAGCCGGATCCGCGAGCTGGCCATGCGCGGGATGCCCACCCGGGACGCGGTCCGGCAGGGGATCATCGGTTCGGCCGGCGCGGTGACCAGCGCGGCGGTCGTCATGGTCGCTGTGTTCGCGATCTTCGCCACGCTGAGCGCGCCGGAGTTCAAGCAGATGGGCGTAGGGCTCGCCGCAGCCGTGCTGATCGACGCGACGCTGGTCCGGGCGGTGCTGCTGCCAGCGGCGATGACGCTGCTCGGCCGGTGGAACTGGTGGGGCCCGGCGATACTGCGCCGCGGCCAACCTGTGCCCGCGTCTGCTCATGGTCAGCTCGTCGGCGTCTGACCTGCCGGTTCCCCTCGCTGACAGCCCCTGACAGCTCCTGTCAGGGGCTGCCAGCCGTATGTGCGTCCGCTGACAGCGCCCCGGCCGACTCTCGTACCCGAACAGAAGGGAGAGCCATATGTACGCGATCGAGGCCGAAGGCCTGGTGAAGCGCTTCGGGCAGACGACCGCCCTGGCCGGGGTGGACCTTGCGGTGCGCCCAGGGACGGTGCTCGGCGTGCTCGGCCCGAACGGCGCGGGCAAGACGACCGCGGTGCGGGTGCTGGCGACGCTGCTGCGCCCGGACGGCGGCAGCGCCCGGGTCGGCGGGCTGGACGTGGTCTCCGACGCCGCGCGGGTGCGCCGGCTGGTCGGGCTGACCGGACAGTACGCGGCGGTCGACGACGACCTGACCGGCACCGAGAACCTGGTGCTGATCGGGCGGCTGCTCGACCTGCGCGCGCGGGAGTCGAAGCGCCGCGCGGCCGAGCTGCTGGCCGAGTTCGACCTCACCGAGGCGGCCGACCGGCCGGCCAAGACCTACTCCGGAGGCATGCGCCGGCGGCTCGACCTGGCCGCGAGCCTGGTCGGCCGGCCGACGGTGATCTTCCTGGACGAGCCCACCACGGGGCTCGACCCGACCAAGCGGGACGAGGTCTGGATGACCGTGCGCGGCCTGGTCGCGCAGGGTGCGACCGTCCTGCTCACCACGCAGTACCTGGACGAGGCGGACGCCCTGGCCGACGAGATCTCGGTCTTCGACCACGGCCGGATCATCGCCCACGGCACGCCGCACGAGCTCAAGCAGATCGTCGGCGACCAGAGCCTGCAGGTGCGCCCGGTCGACGAGACGCGGATGCCGGACGTGGCCAGGGTGCTGACCGCGGTCGCCGGGACCGCGCCCGAGTCGCCGCGCCGCGGCGTGCTGCAGGTCCCGGTACGAGGCGACGAGGCGCTGACCGAGACGGTCGCGCTGCTGTCCGCGGAGGGCATCGCCGTCACCGAGCTGGCGCTGAAGCTGCCCGGCCTGGACGAGGTGTTCGCCGCGCTGACCGGTGCCCCCGCGACGAGTGACGACGAGGAGGAGGCGGCATGACCACCACCCTGGAGCAGACGACCATCCCGGGCACGCAGGACCCTCCGCCGGTCTCGGCGCCCGAACAAGGCACCCGGCCGTTCCCACTGCTGCGGCACAGCCTCGTGCTGGCCGGGCGGGCGGTGCGCAAGATCCGCCGTACGCCGGAGCAGTTCATCGACGTCACGCTCCAGCCGATCATCTTCGTGCTGCTGTTCGTGTACATCTTCGGTGGCGCGATCTCCGGCTCCACCCACGACTACCTGCAGTACGTGCTGCCGGCGATCATGGTCCAAACGGTGCTGTTCACCTCGCTGTCGATCGGCGTGAACCTCAACACCGACATCAAGAAGGGCGTCTTCGACCGGTTCCGGTCGCTGCCCATCGGCCGGTCGGCACCGCTGATCGGGGCCGTGTCGGCCGAGGTGGTCCGGTTCAGTACGTCGGTGATCGTGCTCATGGCCTTCGGGTACGCGCTGGGCTTCCGGATCGGCACCGACCCGGTGTCGGCCCTGGCCGGCTGCCTGCTCGCGATCGCGTTCGCGCTGTGCATGAGCTGGGTCGCGGTCTTCCTCGGCACCTGGCTGCGCGAGTCCGGCGCGGTGCAAGGCATCGGGTTCCTGGTGATGTTCCCGCTGACCTTCGGCAGCAACATGTTCGTGCCGACCTCGTCGCTGCCGGGCTGGATGCAGGGCTGGGTGAGGATCAACCCGGTCACGCACCTCACCGACGCGATCCGCGGCCTGCTGGTCGGCGGTCCCGTCGCCGGTCCGGTCGGCTGGTCGGTGCTCACCGGCGCGATCATCCTGGCGATCTTCGCCCCGCTGGCGGTCTGGACCTACCGGCGCAAGACCAACTAGCCCGCGTCGGCGCTGCCGCGCAGCAGGCCCATCGCCTGCTCGCGCGGCAGCGCCGCGCCGTCCTGGTAGAGCTGTTCGAGGCGATCGTCGCCGAGCGCGGCCGCGAGCTGCCCGCGCAGCTCGTCGACCTGAGTGCTGCCGCGGTCCTCGATGCCGCGCAGGGCGAGCGCCGCACCGAACAGCCGGGCGCTCTCGTCGGACCGCCCGGCCCGGAGCTCCACGTACGCGAGCGCGAGCGCGGCCATGCCCATCACCGGCATGTCCCGGTCGGCCATCGGCAGCGACACGGCTGCCCGTATCCGGGTTCGGCCGGCGTCGGGATCGCCGTCGTCGGCGTCCAGCGTGGCCAGGAAGGCCTGCATGACGACGATCATCTGCGGCGGGCCGCCGTGGACCGACTCGATCGCGCTCAGTGCGACCTCGGCCAGCCGACGGGCCTCGGCCGGGTCGCCTGACTCCCTGGCCAGGTCGGCCATGCCCATGTGGACGCTGGCCAGACCGATCGGCGAGCCGCTGCGTTCGGCCTCGGCCTTGGCGGCGGCGAGCTCGGCGCGGGCGCGGGGAACGTCGCCACCGCGGGCGTAGGCCGCGGCGAGCCGGGTCCGGGTGTAGGACGCGTCCTCGTTGACGGTGATCTCGGCCATCAGCCGGTGGGCCTCCGCGTAGGCCTCGACGGAGCCCTCCACGTCGCCGTCGGCGAGCTGGACGCTGCCGGTCGCGGCCAACGCGCTGGCCAGCCCCCACCGGTCGCCGACCTCCCGGTAGCCCTCCAACGCCCGTTTCAGGTAACCGCGGTGCTCCTCGAAGTGGCCCTCGTTCTCGTGCAGCATCGCGCCGAGCAGCCAGCGGGTCGCCCGCGTCCACGGGTCGGTCGGCTCCGGTGACCGCTCCAGCAGGTCGAACGCCTCCTGCTCGTTGCCCGCGAGCATCGCGGCCAGCGGCTCCAGCAGGACCAGCATCGGGTGCTCGGCCCAGGTGCCCGGATTGAGCGCGCGGGCCCGCTCCAGCCGCTCGATGAGACCGTCGAAGTCGGTGGCGACCGCCGCGGCGCTGACCGCTCCGACCACCAGGCACACGGCCCGGGCGTCCGGCGAGGCCTCACCAGGCAGCTCGCCGGCGGCCGGGAGCAGGGTGGCCGCGACGACGTGCTCGCTGCGGGCGGTCCAGAACCAGGACAGCGCGGCGCCGAGCCGGGTCGCCGTGTCGGCATCGCCGGTGTCGATGGCGAACCGCATCGCGGCGATCAGGTTGTCCCGCTCGGCGGTGAGCTTCGCATACCACTCCAGCTGCTCGGGGCCGCGCAGATGTGGGTCGGCCTCCTCGGCGACGGCCAGGAAGTGCAGCGCGTGCGCCCGCTTGACCGCGGCCACCTCGCCCGCCGCGGCCAGCCGCTCCGTCCCGTATTCGCGGAGGGTCTCGAGCATCCGGTAGCGCGGCTCCACCCCGGGCAGCTGCTGCAGCAGCGACTTGTCGGTCAGTGCGGCGAGCAGGTCAGGAACGTCCGCGGCCTGCACCGGGCCGCCGGCGCAGACGACCTCCGCGGCCTCCGGGCTGATGCCGCCGGGGAAGACGGCGACCCGGTCGGCGAGCGCGGCCTCGGCGTCGGTGAGCAGGTCCCAGCTCCAGGCGACCACCGCGCGCAGCGTCTGGTGCCGGGCCAGCGCGGCCCGGCTGCCGCCGGTCAGCAGCCGGAACCGGTCGTCCAGCCGACCGGCGACCTCGGTGACGGGCAGCGAGCGCATCCGAGCCGCGGCCAGCTCGATGGCCAGTGGCATGCCGTCCAGCCGGCGACAGATCTCCACCACCGGACCGACCGTGTCGGCGTCCACCTGGAAGCCGGGGCGCACGGCGGCGGCGCGGTCGGCCAGCAGCCGCACCGCCGGGAAGGCCAGCGCCTGCTCGGGTGCCGCGTCGGAGGGAGGCAGCCCGAGCGGGGCGACCGGCGCCAGCGCTTCGCCGGTGATCGCGAGCGGCTCCCGGCTGGTGCCCAGGATGCGCAGCTGCGGGCAGCGGGCCAGTAGCTCCGCCGCGGTGCGGGCGGCGGCCTCGACGAGGTGCTCGCAGTTGTCCAGCACGATCAGCGCGCGCCGGTCGGCCAGCTGGTCGACGAGCAGGCTCAGCGCGTCGGCCTGCCCCGGCTGCTCCCGGCGCAGCGATTCGGCCAGCCCGATCGCGCCGAGGATGGCCTGCGGCACCTGGGCGGCGTCGGTGATCGGGGCGAGCTCGGCCAGCCAGGTGCCGCCGGGGAACTGGTCGAGCACCCGGACCGCGGTCTCGGCGGCCAGCCGGGTCTTGCCGGCGCCGCCGGGACCGACGAGCGTGACCAGCCGGTGCCGGCCGAGCAGCTCGGTGACCGCGGCGAGGTCGTCGTCCCGGCCGACGAAGCTGGTGAACTGGGCCGGCACGTTGGTCCGGCCCACCGCGGCCCGCGGCTCCGGGGTGGCCCGCAGGACCCGCAGGTGGATCTCCTGCAGGGCCGGGGACGGGTCGACGCCGAGCTCCTCGGCCAGCCGCCGGCGGACGTCCTCGTACGCCGCCAGCGCGTCGGCCTGCCGCCCCGCCGCGTAGAGCGCGCGAACCTGCTGGCCGCGGATGCGCTCGCGCAGCGGATGGTCCCGGGCCAGGGTCTCGAGCTCGGTCAGCACCTCGGCGTGGCCGCCGAGCTCGAGCGTCGCGTCGATGCGGTCCTCGGTCGCGGCGAGGCGCCGCTCGGTCAGCCGATCGGCGGCGGCGTCCGCCCACGGCTGGCCGGCGGCGTCGGCCAGCGCCGGGCCGCGCCAGAGCGCGAGCGCGTCGGTGAGCAGCCGGCGTGCCCCGGACGGATCGCCGTCCAGCTTGCGGCGACCGGCCTCGGCCAGGCGCTCGAACTCGGTCGCGTCGACCAGGCGCGGGTCGACGGCCAGCCGGTATCCGGTCGGCACCGACTCGACCGGGCCGCCCGGCAGCGCCCGCCGCAGCCGGGAGACCAGCGACTGCAGCGCGTTGACCTCGTCGGCCGGCGGTGTGTCGCCCCAGAGGTCGGCGACCAGGGTCTGCACGCCGACCGCGCGTCCCGGTTCGAGGGCGAGCCGGGTGAGCAGCGCACGCAGCCGGGCCCCGCCGACCTCGACCGGCCGGCCGTCGTCGGTCACCAGGACGGCCCCGAGGATCGCTACCCGCACGGGTCCACTTTGACAGGTCGGGGTGACGGATTTGCCGGGCGCGCTCAGTGCTGTCTCAACCGTCCGGTTCGCTAGCACCTCCATCCGGATCCGTCGAACGGCCGTCCACAGCCCGGGCCGCCGTCCACAGACGGCCGATCGAGGGTTCTGCCGCCGCGTGACCCGCGGAAGCCTTCCGGTGCGAGCCCGCCGCCGTGGCGGGCATGTTCGAGAGGAGTCCTGCGTTGAACGAGACGTTCGTGACCGTGGTGGGCAACCTGGTCGACGACCCCAAGCTCCGCACCCTCGAGGCCGGCCAAGACCTGGCCAGCTTCCGGATCGCCTCGACCTCGCGGCGGTTCGACCGGGACAGCCAGCGCTGGGTCGACTCCAGCCAGCTGTTCCTCGGGGTGACCTGCTGGCGGGAGCTCGCCGGCAACGCGGCGGCGTCGCTGCGGCGGGGTGACCCGGTGATCGTCAGCGGCAAGCTGTCCACCCGCACGTACGAGAAGGACGGGCAGAACCGGTCGGTCTGCGAGTTGGAGGCGCTCGCGATCGGTCCGGACCTGGCCCGGGGGACGGCGGTGTTCCGGCGCACTCCCCGGTCGGCGTCGGAGGAGCCGGCCGGAGCGACCGCGGACCCCGCGGCCGCGGAGTCACGCCTGGTGGGAGCCGGCGTGTGACCCTGGCGCGCCGGGCTGGGACACTGGGAACGGAATCAGGCGACGGGAGCGGCAAGCAGCATGGCGCAGTACATCTACTCGATGCGCAAGGTGCGCAAGGCGCACGGCGACAAGGTCATCCTCGACGACGTGACGCTGGCGTTCCTGCCCGGCGCGAAGATCGGTGTGGTCGGCCCCAACGGCGCCGGCAAGTCCAGCGTGTTGAAGATCATGGCGGGGCTCGACACGCCGTCCAACGGGGACGCGGTCCTGTCCCCGGGCTACTCAGTGGGCATCCTCATGCAGGAGCCGGAGCTCGACGAGACGAAGGACGTGCGCGGCAACGTCGAGCTGGCGGTGGCCGAGACCCGCGCGGCGCTGGCGCGCTTCGAGGAGGTGTCGGCCGCGATGGGCGAGCCGGACGCCGACTTCGACGCGCTCATGGCCGAGCAGGGCGACCTGATGGAGCAGATCGAGCACCGCAACGGCTGGGAGCTCGACAGCACGATCGAGCAGGCGATGGACGCGCTGCGCTGCCCGCCGCCGGACGCGCAGGTGTCGACCCTGTCCGGTGGCGAGCGGCGCCGGGTCGCGCTCTGCGCGCTGCTGCTCGAGCAGCCGGACCTGCTGCTGCTCGACGAGCCCACCAACCACCTCGACGCGGAGAGCGTCGACTGGCTCGAGCAGCACCTCGCGAAATACCCGGGAACGGTCCTGGCCGTCACCCACGACCGCTACTTCCTGGACAACGTGGCCGAGTGGATCCTCGAGCTCGACCGCGGCCACGCCTACCCGTACGAGGGCAACTACTCGACCTACCTGGAGACCAAGCAGGCCCGGCTGAAGGTCGAGGGACGCAAGGACGCCAAGCGGCAGCGCATCCTCGAGCAGGAGTTGGAGTGGGTGCGCAGCAACCCGAAGGCGCGCCAGGCGAAGAACAAGGCACGCCTGCAGCGGTACGAGGAGCTGGCCACCGAGGCGGAGAAGACCCGCAAGCTCGACTTCGAGGAGATCCAGATCCCGCCCGGCCCGCGGCTCGGCTCGGTCGTGGTCGAGGCGTCCGGCCTCACCAAGGGCTACGGCGACCGGGTGCTCATCGACGACCTGTCGTTCACGCTGCCACGGGGCGGCATCGTCGGGATCATCGGTCCCAACGGGGTCGGCAAGACCACGCTGTTCCGGATGATCGTCGACGAGGAGAAGCCGGACGGCGGGTCGCTGCGGGTCGGTGACACCGTCCGCCTGTCGTACGTGGACCAGGGCCGGTCCGGGCTCGACCCGAAGAAGAGCGTCTGGCAGGTGGTGTCCGACGGGCTCGACCACATCAAGATCGGCAACGCCGAGATGCCGTCCCGGGCGTACGTGTCGGCGTTCGGGTTCAAGGGGCCCGACCAGCAGAAGCCGACCGGCGTGCTGTCCGGCGGCGAGCGCAACCGGCTCAACCTCGCGCTCACCCTCAAGGAGGGCGGCAACCTGCTGCTGCTCGACGAGCCCACCAACGACCTTGACGTCGAGACGCTGCAGTCGCTGGAGAACGCGTTGCTGGAGTTCCCCGGCTGCGCCGTGGTGATCTCCCACGACCGGTGGTTCCTCGACCGGGTCGCGACCCACATCCTGGCCTGGGAGGGCACCGACGAAGACCCGGCTCGGTGGTTCTGGTTCGAGGGCAACTACGGCGACTACGAGGCCAACAAGGTCGAACGCCTCGGTGTCGACGCCGCCCGGCCGCACCGGGTCACCCACCGCAAGCTGACCCGCGACTGACCGATGTCCGGGCTGCGGCCGGCGGGATCGACCGAGACGGCGGACCTTGCGTCGTTCCTCGGCCGGCTGGTCGCGCTCGACCCCGCCGCGGTGGTCCGGCTTCGGTCGGTGGGGGCGCGGGTCACGGCATACGCGCGACTGCCGTTCGGTGTGCTGGTGAGCCGGACGGTGGCGGGCGACGCGGCTCCGGCCGACGTGACGGTGGGTGCGGGCGATCTGCTGACCGCGCTCGACCGCGGTGCCGGCCCGGACATGATCGCCTGGCCGGCACGGCGGGAGATGGACTGGCGGGCGGCGCTGCCGCCGGTCGACGGCTGGGTCAAACTCGACTCGGTGCCCGGCGACGTGGTGCTGAAGCTCGTGCGGGCCGGCCGGGAGGCGCTGCGGGCGGTGCCGGCCGGCGCGGAGGCGGCTGCCGGTGAGTCGCTGCTCGACCACGAGTCGCTGACCGTCAGCGGCGCCGGGCGGACCGCGGTGCTGCCGCTGCGGGTGCTCGGCTCGCTGACCCGGATGGGCTTCCTCGGCGACCGCGGCGAGCCGGTCGTCGTCTCGATCGCCGCCGGCTGGACCCGGCTCGCCGGCGCGTACGGCTCGGCCTATCAGCACACGGCGCCCGGCCTGACCCTCGGACCGCGCTGACCCCGCTCACTGAGCAGACCGCGCTCCTTCAGAGCGTTCGGTTCAGATGAGCCAGACGGTCGTGTCGGACGGGAGGGTGCCGTCGTCGCCGAGCGGTCCGCTGGCCAGCAGGATCTTGCCAGGCGGGATCGGGACCGGCTCGGTCGAGGCGTTCAGGGCACAGAGCAGACCGCCCGGGCGGCGGAAGGCGAGGCAGCCCTCCGGCCCGGTGAACCACTCGAGCCCCGGGCCGCCGAAGCCGGGGTGGTCGTGCCGCAGCTCCAGGGCGCGCCGGTAGAGCGACAGCGTCGAGTGCGGATCCTCCAGCTGCGCCTCGACGGTGAGGTCGGCCCAGCCGTCCGGCGCCGGCAGCCACGTCTTCGCCGCCGTGCTGAACCCGTACGGCGGCTTCTCCCCGGACCACGGCATCGGCACCCGCTCGCCGTCGCGCCCGCGCTGCTGGTGCCCGCTGCGTTCCCAGACCGGGTCCTGCAGCGCCTCGTCCGGCAGCTCGACATTCGGGAGCGCGAGCTCGTCGCCGTAGTAGACGAACGCGACCCCGGGCAGCGCGAGCTGCACCAGCGCCGCCGCGCGGGCCCGCCGCCGGCCGGTCCGCTCGTCGGCACCGCGGGAGTACCGGCTGGTGTGCCGGACCACGTCGTGGTTGGAGAGCACCCACGTCGTCGGCGCGCCGACCGAGTCCATCGCAGCCAGCGAGTCGACGATCGCGTCCCGGAACGCCTCGGCGTCCCAGTCGGCCTGCAGCAGCCGGAAGTTGAACGCCAGGTTCAGCTCGTCCGGGCGCACGTACCGGGCCAGCCGGTCGTCCGTGTGCACCCAGATCTCGCCCACCGTCACCCGGTCCGGGTACGCGTCGAGGACCCGGCGGATCAGCCGGTGTACGCCGTGCACCTCCTCGACGTCGAAGCGCGGGTCCTGGCCGCCCTCCGGGTCCGGCACCGTGTTCTTCCGGTCCGGCCGGTCCATGTCCGGCAGGCCAGCGGCCTTCGCCATCCCGTGCGCCACGTCGATGCGGAAGCCGTCCACCCCCCGATCCAGCCAGAACCGCATCGTCGTCTCGAGGTCCGCCGGCACCGCCGGGTTCGTCCAGTCCAGATCCGGTTGCTCGGCCGCGAACAGGTGCAGGTACCACTGCCCGTCCGGGACCCCGGTCCACGCCGGTCCGCCGAAGATCGAGTGCCAGTTGTTCGGCGGCTCGCCGCCGTCCGGCCCGCGCCCGTCCCGGAAGACATACTTCGCCCGTTCCGGACTGCCCGGTGCCGCCGCCAGCGCCGCCACGAAGTCGGGGTGCCGGTCGGAGGTGTGGTTCGGCACCAGGTCGATCGTCACCTTCAGGTCCAGCGCGTGCGCATCCGTGACCAGCGCGTCGAAGTCGGCCAGATTTCCGAACAGCGGGTCGACGTCCCGCGGGTCGGCCACGTCGTAGCCGTGGTCGACCATCGGCGACGGGTAGAACGGCGTCAGCCACAGCGCATCGACACCGAGCAGGTGCAGGTAGCCGAGCTTCTCCCGGATACCGGCCAGGTCGCCGACGCCGTCGCCGTCGGAGTCGGCGAAGCTGCGCACGTACACCTGGTAGAAGACGGCGGTCCGCCACCACGGCTGCCGCACCTCGGACCTGCTCGCGGACGCACTGCTGTCGGGCGAGCGGTGCACGGATCTCCTCGGCGAAGGTGTGGTTGTCCCCGGTCTGCCGGCACCCGACCCCGGCGTGCGGTCAGCGGGGCTCAGACCGGGCTGCTGTCCCACTGGTTCTGCATGCTGTGGGCCGCCGTCTCCAGGTAGTGCCAGAGCGGCTGCTCGTGCTCCGGCGGCAGGTGCAGCGACTCGACCGCCTCCCGCATGTGCCGCAGCCAGGCGTCCCGCTCGACCGGGCCGATCGCGAACGGCGCGTGCCGCATCCGCAGCCTCGGGTGCCCGCGACGCTCCGAGTAGGTGCGGGGACCGCCCCAGTACTGCACGAGGAACATGCGCAGCCGCTCCTCGGCCGGCCCGAGGTCCTCCTCCGGGTAGAGCGGCCGCAGCACCGGGTCGTCCCGGACGCCCTCGTAGAACCGGCCCACCAGCCGACGGAACGTCTCCTCACCGCCCACGAGGTCGTACAGCGTCGGTTGGGGCTGCGCATCGGTCACTCCGCCATTGTCCCGTACGCCGCGTGCGCCCGCCGCGCGCCGTCCGCGTGATCGTCGTGTCGACGGCCAACGCCGGGGCAGCGGGCTCACTGGCGGAGGTGGCCGGAGAGGAAGCCGGCGGTCTCGACCCAGGCAGACACCGCGGGTTGCTCGCGGTAGTCGGGACGGTCGCCGTTGGCGAACCCGACCGGCACGCCGGACCAGGTCCGCACGGTCAACTCCGTGCCGGACGTACGCAACTCGTGCAGGAACGTGCGGACGCTCGCGTCCTGCTCGCCCGGGCCGCCGGTCAGGTGCAGCAGCGTCGGGCACGGCACCTGCGATCGATCGGCCGGCGCCAGCACGGCGTAGAAGCCGACGAGGGCGTCGAGGGCGCCGGTGGCCGCGGCGCGCAGCGCGAGCCGGCCGCCGAGGCCGAACCCGACCGCCCCGACCCGCTGCGGCCGCACCTTCGGCCGGGCCAGCAACTGGGTCGCCGCGATCGCCACCATCCCGCGGGCGCGCCCCTGGTCGAGCCCACCGGTGAGCCGCTCGGCCTCGGCCGGCGTGTGCGCGACGCGCCCGTCGTAGAGGTCCACGGCAAGGGCGACGAACCCGGCCTCGGCCAGCCAGTCGCAGCGCCTGCGCACGTGCGGGAGGAGCCCGTATCCGTCGTGGACGATAATCACTCCCGGACCGGTCAATGCGGGCTCGGTGAGGTAGCCGCGACCGCTCCGGCCGGCGGGACCCAGCGTCACCTCCGTGCCCACCTGACGTCACCCTTCCGTGCCACTCCCGTTCGAACACCTGTTCGAATAGAGTGACCGTACAAGCGGGTTCGCCCGATCGGCAAGCGGTGGCAAACGGGGGTGACGGGCGTGCGTGTACGCGGTCTCTCGTGGCTCCAGCGCGCGCTCGGGTGCCGCTCCGTACGCGCATCGTCGGGTCAGCGCGGGATGGGATCCGACTCCGTCGGGCCGGTCGGCGCCTGGCCGCCGGAGCCATCGGCCGGCGGCGCCGCGGGCTCGCCGCGGGCCGGTTCGGTGTGCACGTCCAGACCATTGCCGTGGCCGCGCCGGATGCCGGTCTCGTCCAGCCGGTCGGCGATCCGCTGCCGCAGCGCGCGGGCGATCCGCCACTGGTCCGCCGGCCGCACCTTCACCGTCAGCCGCAGCACCACCCCACGCTCGACGTCGATCTCCTCGACGCCGAGCAGCTTCGGCTCCTCGAGCACAGCATCGGCGACGTCGTCGTCCCGGACCAGCTCGCCGGCGGCCGCCAGCATCGTCGCCCCGGCCGCGTCCACGTCCGAGCCGTACGGGACCGGGAGGTCGACGGTGACCAGCGCGAAGCCCTTGCTCTTGTTGCCGACCCGGAGGATCTCGCCGTTGCGGGCATACCAGAGCGTCCCGTTGCCGTCGCGCACCCGGGTCACCCGCAGGCCGACCGCCTCGACCGTGCCGCTGGCTGCCCCGAGGTCGACGACGTCGCCGACGCCGTACTGGTCCTCGAGCACCATGAAGATCCCGGACAGGAAGTCCTTGATCACGTTCTGCGCGCCGAACGCGACGGCAACGCCGATGATGCCGGCGCCGGCGATGAACGGGCCGAGGTTGAGGCCGATCTCGCCGAGCACCAGCATCACCGCGAGCACGCCGATCGCCAGTGAGGTGATGCTGCGCAGCAGCGATCCGACGGTCTCGGCCCGCTGCCGGCGGCGCTCGGTCACCTCGCCGGACTCGGCGCCGTTGGCGCGGCGTTCCTTCAGCGGTCGCAGCACGGCAGGCGTGTCGCTCTCCGCGGTCGAGCGCACGAGCCGGTCGATCGCGCGGAACAGCAGCCACCGCACCACCAGGGCCAGCACGATGATCAGGACGATGTGGATCGGCTTGACGATGATCGCCTCGCGGTTGTCCGCGATGAACTGGCCGAACGACCGGCCGCGTTCGACGGCGTCCTCGGTGGCGCTCACAGCCGCAGTCCCAGTCGCTCGGCCAGGAACGCCAGCTGGTCGACCGACAGCGACACGGTCCGGCTGACGGAACGAGCGCCGTGGCCGACGTCCTTCTCCCGCCGCAGCAGCACCGGCCGCGTGCCGGCGGTCGCGTGCTGCAGCGCGGCGCACATCTTCCGGGCGTGCAGCGGGTCGACCCGGGTGTCGCTGTCGAACGTCGTGAACAGCACGGCCGGGTAGTCCACGCCGTCCCGCACATGGTGGTACGGGGAGTACGCGAGCAGCCAACCGAGCTCGACCGGGTCCGCCGCCGTTCCATACTCGTCGTTCCAGGTGCGGCCCAGCCCGAACAGCTCGTACCGGACCATGTCCAGCAGCGGCGCGCTGCACACGACCGCCGCGTACAGCTCCGGCCGCTGGGTCAGGGCGGCGCCGACGAGCAGGCCGCCGTTCGATCCGCCGAAGCTGCCCAGCTGCTCGCGCGTGGTCCAGCCGGCGCCGGTCAGCCACTCCGCCGCCGCCGCGAAGTCGTCGAACACGTGCTGCTTGTGCTCGCGCATGCCGTCGCGGTGCCACTGCTCGCCGTTCTCCGAGCCGCCGCGCAGGTTCGCGACCGCCCAGACCCCGCCGGCCTCCACCCAGGCCAGCATCGCCGGGGTATACGCGGGGGTGAGCGCGATGTCGAAGCCGCCGTAGCCGTAGAGCACGGTCGGGCGGGGCCGGTCCGGCGCGGCGACCGGAGCGACCACGAACATGTGCACCCTGGTGCCGTCGGCCGATTCGTAGTGTGCCCGGCTCACGTGAACGGCCGGCGGTTCGCCGGCGCCCGGTGCGAGCGCCCACGGCCTGACCGCGGTGGGGTCGTCGGCGGTCCAGCGCCACACCATCGGCGGCGTGACGTGGTCGGTGTAGCCGATCCAGGCCTCGCGGCTGCCCTCCGGCCGGCCGGTCATCCCGGCCACGCTGCCGGTGCCGAGGCCGGTCACGGTGCCCAGCCGGGCGGCCGAGGCCGCGTCCCACCAGGACAGCGTGTCGGCGGCGTCCCGGGAGTGCGCAGCCAGCACCGCGACCACGTCGCCGGCGCCATCCGCGGAGGACAGCAGCACGGTGCCGGAGAGCACCTCGTCCGGCGACTCGGGCACGACGTCGACCCAGTTCTCGTACGCGGGATCGGCCGGATCGGCGCGCACCAGGCGACCGCGCGGGGCATCGCGGTCGGTCTGCAGGTAGAGCTGGCCGTCCGGGCCGATCCACGGGTACGCGCGCGCGTCCACGCCTTCCTGCACCGACTGCAGCACGCCGTCGCCGGTGAGGTCGGCGATCCAGACGTCGTCCCGAGGGGCCGTGCCCGCGGACGCGGTGACCAGCAGCCAGCGGCCATCACGGGACACACGCACGTCGTAGTAGTTCGTCGGGTCGAGGCCGGCGCCGTGCACCTCGAGGTCCGTCGCCGGGTCGGCGCCCACCCGGTGCCGCCACACCCGCCGGTGAAACTGCTCCTCACCGGCCGGCACCGCATCCGGCGCCAGCCGCCGCACGTAGTAGAGCTCCTGCCCGCCCGGCAGCCAGCCGATGGGGGAGTAGCGGCAGCGGTCGATCGGCCCGTCCAGCCGCTCGCCGGTGGCGACGTCGAGGACGTAGAGCCGGGACTCCTCGTCGCCGCCGGTGGACAGCTGGTATGCGAGGCGGTCGCCCTCGATGCTCGGCACGGCCGCGTCCAGCGTCGTGGTGCCGGACGGGTCAAGCTCGGTGGGGTCGACCAGCACCCGCTCGGTGCCGTCGGCCTCGCGCACCAGCAGCGCCTCGTGCTCCTGGTCCGGCTCGCGGCGGGTGTAGAAGGCGCGCGCGCCCCGCCAGGACGGGGCGCGGACGGTGCCGGTCCGCTGCAGCTCGGTCAACCGCTCGGTCAGCCGGTGGCGGCCGGGCAGGGCGTCCAGCGTGGCGCGCGCCATCTCGTCCTCGGCCTGGGACCAGGCCTCGGTCCGTGGGTCGGCGGGGTCCTCCAGCCATCGGTACGGGTCGGCCACCTCGAACCCGTGCAGCTGCTCGACCAGGCCGAGCCGCTCGGCCGGCGGGTAGTCGGGGCGAGCGGGGCCGGGGCGCGGGTCCTGGCGCGGGTCGGTCACGGCGTACGAGGTTAGAGGCGCGGGGCCCGTGCTCGGTCCCGCGGGGTACCAGCCAGGGACGCGCAAGGCCCGTGCTCGGGCCGGCGGGGGTGCGCGGTCGAGGCCCGCGGCGGTGCTCGGGCCGGCGGGGGTGCGCGGTCGAGGCCCGCGGCGGTGCTCGGGCCGGCGAGGGTGCGCGGTCGAGGCCCGCGGCTGTGCACGGGCCAGGGGGAGTGCGCGGTCGAGGCCCGCGGCGGTGCTCGAGCCCGCGGGCGTGCGAGGTCGAGACCTGCGGCGGTGCTCGGGCCGGCGAGAGTGCGCGGCAGCGGCGTGCGGCCGTGAGCAGGCCTGCGCGGGCTGATCATGGCCGGGTCGTGCGGTCGGCCGGCGGCAGCCGTGGAGACGCGGGGGCTGCGTTGGGGCCGGCCGGGTCGGAGAGATCGCCGACCGTGCGAAGCTTTATCGATTCAGGTATACTTGAGTAGTCAACTACACGAGATCGAGCCAGAAGGACTGAAAGATCATGCTCCCGTCCCTGACCGCCACTGCCACCGCCCGGTTCCGAGCGCGGCGCGCCGAGCGCGCGGAGCGCAACCGACTGCGGGCCGAGATCGCCTCCTACCGGACTCCGGCGGAGCGGGCCGACCTCGAGGCGATACTCGCGCGCCACACCCCGGACGAGGTCGCCGACCTCAGAGCCCGCCTCCGCTGACCGCCTCCGACCCACCGGTTTTGCCTGCGACGTTCGTGTGAAGTAGGGCGCTAAACGCGTGCGTCCAGGGCCTCGTTCCGGTTCACTGGTCTCACCTCGAGGAGGTGGGGCCGTGCCGCTAGCAACCGTGACGTTGCTGCTGAATGCGACGTACGAGCCCCTGTGTGTGGTGTCCTGCCGGCGGGCTGTCGTGCTGGTGCTGACCGAGAAGGCCGTTCCGGTAGAAGAGGGCGACGGCGCCTTCCACTCGGCCACCACCGCCGTGCCGGTGCCGAGCGTGCTGCGGCTGACCCGCTACGTCCGCGTGCCCTACCGGGCTCAGGTCCCGCTGACCCGGCGGGCGGTGTTCGCCCGCGACGGCGGCCGCTGCGTCTACTGCGGCGCCGCCGCCAGCTCCCTCGACCACGTCGTCCCGCGCAGCCGCGGCGGTGCGCACACCTGGGAGAACGTGGTCGCCTCCTGCGCCCGCTGCAACCACACCAAGGCGGACCGCACCTTGGTGGACCTGGGCTGGCGGTTAGGAACACCGCCGAGAGCCCCGTCCGGGATGGCCTGGCGGGTGCTCGGATTTCGTAATCCGGACCCGCGTTGGCAGGCCTACCTGGACGACGGCGAAGCCGCAACCGCGTGACCTGCCCGCCCCGTCCTGACGACGGGGCGTCGTTGTGTGAAGCCTTACGGTGATGCTGGTCGACTTCAGAATCGGTTCTTGATAAAACCTTGCGCGCGGATCTCGCCTGGCGTGATCCAGAACGACCGGGCGCCGGTGGTGAGGCGGGCGCCCGAACCGGTGCGGCAGAGGGGGAATGCGGCGCCGGGGGTCGCTGTGGGGCGGCCCGGCACCGACGGGGATCGGCACGGTTCGGCATGCCCGGAAAGGAACTCGATGGCTCATCCCCCCGCCCACCACCATCGCGACCGCGCCCTCAGGCGGCTGTCGTTGGTCACCAAGGGGGTGGCCGCCGGCGCCGTGATCGCGACCGGCGGGCTGGCCGCCGCGATCGCCGGAGCCGCGCCGGCGCAGACGGCCACCACGACGAAGGCCGCGCCGGCCGCGAAGGCACCGGCCCGGACCGCCGTGAAGGCCAAGACCGCGACCCGGGCGAAGCGGCCGGCGCCGGCGACGACGCGCAAGGCCGCGCCACCGCCCCAGCCGCGGACGTACACGCCGCCGCCGGTGCCCGACCCGACGGCCACCGAGGCTCCGGCACCGCAGCCCACCACGCCGAGGCGGACGCCGACCCGGACCCCGGCGCCGCCGCCGCGGACCACCACCGCGCCCGCTCCGCCGCCGGCACCGCCCACCACCACCGCGGCACCGACGCCGTCGCCGACGACGGATCCGGCGCCCGACCCGACCCCGACCGGCGGCACGTGAAGCCAGCCGCCTTCGCCCCGGCCCAGCACCACGCCGGTTCTTCCCCGCCACCGACCCCGCCGGCTCACGCCGCACGGGCCCAGCTCACCGTGCCCCGGGAAGCGCAGGTTGTGCGCGGCCGGTTCGAGGCGCTCGGGACGTACGGGGAGCTGCTGCTGGACGGGCGGCCCGACGCGCTCGGGACCGCGATGCGCATCCTCCGCACCGAGCTGGCCGCGATCGACCTGGCCTGCAGCCGGTTCCGGGCCGACTCCGAGCTGATGGCCGTCAACGCCGCGGCCGGCGCCACCGTGCCGGTCAGTGCGCTGTTCGTGGAGGCCGTCCGCACCGCGCTGACCGCGGCCGAGCAGACCGGCGGTGACGTCGACCCGACGCTCGGCGGCGCGATGGTGGCCGCCGGGTACGACGCCGACTACGCCGCCCTGCCCGCCGACGGTCCGGCCACGAGTGCCGCGCCGCCGCCGCCGGGCGCGTGGCGCGAGATCGAGGTGAGCAACGACGCGATCCGGATCCCGCCCGGCACCGCGCTCGACCTCGGTGCGACCGCGAAGGCGCTGGCAGTCGACCGCGCCGCCGCTGCGATCGCGGCGGAGACCGGCGCCGGCGTCCTGGTCAACGTCGGCGGTGACCTCGCCGCGGCCGGCCCGGTGCCGCCGGCCGGTTGGCCGGTGCGGCTCACCGACGACACCGCGCGCGAGGACGTGACCACGCCGGGGCATGCCGGTCCGGTCGTCCGGATGCACGGCGGCGGCCTGGCCACGTCGAGCACCGCGGTCCGGCGCTGGCGCCGCGGCGGCACCGCCTTCCACCACGTGCTCGATCCGCGCACCGGCCTGCCCGCCGAGCCGGTCTGGCGCACGGTGACCGTCACCGCGGCCAGCTGCGTCGACGCGAACACCGCCAGCACCGCCGCGATCGTCCGCGGCCGGCGCGCGCCCGACTGGCTGGCCGCACTCGGGCTGCCGTCCCGCCTGGTCGACGAGTCCGGCGCGGTGCACCGGGTGGCCGGCTGGCCCGCCGACCGCGAGGACGCGGCATGAGCGGCCTGCTCAGCAACCCGCAGCTGACCTGGTACCTGACCCGGGCCAGCGGGATCGTCGCGCTGGCCCTGCTCACGATGAGCATGGTGCTCGGCATCGTCGCCGGCACCCGGCTGTCCAGCACCCGCTGGCCGCGGTTCGTCACCCAGGGCCTGCACCGCAACATCTCGCTGTTCGTTCTCGTACTGCTCGCGCTGCACGTCGGCGCCGCGGTCGTCGACGACTACGTCACGATCACCGTTCAGGAGTCCCTGATCCCGTTCATCGGGACGTACCGGCCGATCTGGATGGGGCTCGGCGCGCTGGCCTCCGACCTCGTGATCGCGATGATCGTGACGAGCCTGCTGCGCCAGCGGATCGGGTACGAGACCTGGCGCGCCGTGCACTGGACGGCGTACCTGTGCTGGCCGCTGGCCGTCGTGCACACCCTCGGAACCGGCTCGGACGTCCGCAAGACGTGGTCGGTGCTGTTCACCCTCGCCTGCGTCGCGTTCGTGCTGCTGGCCATGGCCTGGCGGATCGTCGCCGGCTGGCCGCGGCGGGCGCTGCTGCGGGCCAGCGCGGTGCTGCTCACCGCGTGTGCGGTGGCCGTCGTCTTCACCTGGGCCAAGCAGGGACCGTTCGCGCCGGGCTGGTCGAAGCGCTCGGGCACCACGCAGACGACGGGGCAGAAATGAGCGCGCCGACCTACCACCGGCCACACTGGCCGGAGCAGTCCGCCACCGGCGAGTGGGTGCGCGAGGACGTGCCGGGCCAGCCGGCGCCGGCCGCGGCGCCGAGCGGTGAGCTCACCGGCGAGTGGCCGACCGGGATGTGGGAGCGCCGGCAGGTGCCGGCAGTGGCCGAGCGGGCGGGGATCGCCGCCCCGGCCGGCCCGGGCGTGCCGCGACTGCTGGCCGGAGTGCGGCCGGACGGGCGGCCGGTGAGCCTGGGCGAGCACCGCGCCAGGTTCGGGCCGCTGCGTACCGCCGGCGCCGGCCGGCTCATCGCCGAGAGCGGGCTGCGCGGCCGCGGCGGCGCCGGCTTCCCGGTCGACGCGAAGGTCCAGGCCGTCCGGGTCGCGGGCGGCAAGCCGGTGGTGGTCGTCAACGGCGCCGCCGGAGACCCGCTGGGGGAGAAGGACAGCTTCCTCATCAGCCGGCTGCCGCACCTCATCCTGGACGGGGCGCAGGTCGCCGCCGACGCGGTCGAGGCCCGGCAGATCCTGGTCTCGATCGTCGACCGGCCCGGCGTGTACGACGTGATGGAACGCGCGATGGGCGAGCGGCGGCGGGCCAGGACCGACGAGGCGCCGATGAAGCTCGTCGCCGCGCCGGACCGGTACGTCACCGGCGAGTCGTCGGCGACCGCTGCGCTGCTGTCCGGGAACGCGGCGCTGCCGACGTACAACCCGCCGCAGACCGCGGAGCGCGGCGTGAAGGGCCGGCCCACGCTGGTGCAGAACGTCGAGACGCTGGCCAACCTCGCGCTGCTGTCCCGCAACGGCTCCGAGTGGTTCCGGCAGGTCGGCCAGCCGGAGGAGCCGGGGTCGCTGGTGCTGACCGTGCGCGGGGCGGTCGCGCAGCCGTCGGTGGTCGAGTTGCCGGTCGGAGCCACCGTCGAGCAGGCGCTGTCCGGCGTGGGCTGGCTGACCGAGCAGGTCGGCGCCGTGCTGGTCGGCGGCTGTGCCGGGCGGTGGCTGCCGGCGACGACCGCGATGTCCGCGCCGCTCTCGCACACCGGGATGGCGGCGGCCGGCGGCACGCTCGGGGCCGGCATCGTCATCGCCCTGCCCGACCGGGCCTGCGGGCTGGACGAGACCGCGCGGCTGGCGCGCTACCTGGCCGACCAGTCGGCCGGGCAGTGCGGCGCCTGCCTCAACGGGCTGCCGGCGATCGCCGGCGCGCTCACCGCGCTCGCCACCGGGAAGGGCGACCGGTCCACGGTGGGCCGGCTGCACCGGTGGTGCTCGATCGTGTCCGGGCGCGGGGCGTGCTCCCACCCGGACGGCACGACCGGGCTGGTCGCCTCGGCGCTCGAGGTGTTCGCCGAGGACGTCGACCGGCACCTGGCCGGCTGGTGCGGGCGCCCGCTTCGCGGCGTGCTGGCGCTGCCGGCCGAGCGGAAAGGGGGGAAGCGGCGATGAGCCGACATTCACGGGGGGACGAGGCGGTGGCGTCGCGACGGTCGCGGCGGCGGGCCGAGGAACCCTCGATCACGGAGTGGTTGGACTCGGGGTCGTACGGTCCGTACGCCGCGGACGCCAACCGCGGGCTGTCCGGGGAGCCGGCGAGCAGCGAGCTGCCGCCGCCCTACGAACCACCGCCACCGCCGGCCTACGAGCCGTCGTCCTCTTACGATCCCTCGCCCTCCTACGGGACGGCGTCCGGCGGGTACGGCGCCGCGGACTACGGGGCGGCGGGCTACGGGGCGGTGTCCGTCGAGCCGGCGCAGGCCGGCTACGAGGCCGGTTCGTCGGGCGGCTCCGCGTACACCGGTTCGTACGGCGCGTCCTCCTACGAGACGGGCTCCCCCGGTTACGGGAGTGCGCCGGCTGAGGTCCCGTCGCCGGACGGCGGTTCCTACGGGTCCGTCGACCGGGCCCCAGCCGGATACGACTCAGCGCCTTCCTACACCGGCTCGGCGCGCGACCCGGCCCCGTCCGCCTACGATTCCGGACCGTCGTACAGCGGCTCCTACGGGTCGGTCGAGCCGGCCCCGGCCGGGTACGACTCAACGCCTTCCTACACCGGTTCGTACGGAGGCTCGGCGCCCGATCCGGCTCGCTACGACTCCGGACCGTCGTACTCCGGCACCTACCGGGCTGCGGCGCCCGATCCGGCTCCGTCCGCCTACGGCACAGGGTCGTCGTACCCCGGTTCCTATGGGGTCGCGGCGGCGCATGATCCGCCCCCGTCCGGGTACGGCAGCGGGTCGTACGGGGCGGCCGACCCGGCTCCCGCCTACGACACCGGCTCGTACGGCGGCTCCGCCTACGGCACCGCCTCCGCTGATCCGGCCCCGTCTGCCTACGAGGCCGGCCCGTACGGCGGCTCGGGTTACCCGGGCGGGCCGGCGGAGGTGCCGGGATACGACGGCTACAGCCGGACCGCGTCGGCCGATCCGGCACCGTCCACTTACGACAGCAGTCCGTACGGGACCGGGTCGCCGTCCTCGTACGCCGGTTCGTACGGGACGCACGCGGCGGCGGCCGATGCCGAGCCGCCGTCGTACGCCGGCTCCTACGGAACGTACGGCGGCCCGTACGGTGGTCCGTCCACTGAGGACTCCTACGGCGCGCACGCCGGGCCGCCGCCCGCTGTGTCCACTCCGGACACTGCGGTCAGCGAACCGTTCCTGGCGCCGCCCGCGTACGAGCGACCGGCCGACAGGTACCGGTCGATCCCCGCCGTGTCGAACCCGAACCGACCTCCACCGGGCGAGTACGGCCTCCGGTCGGCCGACCCGCCGATGACGGACTACCTGACCCGCGAGCCGATCCCGGAACCGCCTTCCCTGGTTCCGGTCCCGGCTCCGGTCCGCCCGCCGACCACGCCGATCCCGAGCGCCGCCCGGTCCCGCAAGGCGCCGAAGGAGCCACCGCGCCCACCGGTCGACCGTGCCGGCCGGCTGCGGATGCGGGTCAACCCGGTGGCCTGCGACGGTCACGGCCTGTGCGCCGAGCTGCTCCCGGAGATCGTCAGCCTCGACGACTGGGGCTACCCGATGCCGGTCGTCGCGGAGGTGCCGGCGGAGCTGGAGGGCCACGCCCAGCGGGCGGCCCAGCAGTGCCCGACGCTGGCGATCATCCTGGAGCGGCGCCAGCCACGAATCCGGTAGCCGACGTGGACTACGTGACCCGGGCGATCTCGCTCGGGTAGCCGCGGTGCGCCCCGGACGACACCACGTCCCGGATCACCGCCAGCGCGTCGTACACCTCGGCGAAGTGGGTGGTCAGCGGCGCCGGACCGAGCCGCAGCCGGTCCGGCGTCCGGTAGTCGGGCACCACGCCGCGGTCGAGCAGGGCCTGGCAGACCTGCCAGGCCTGCGGGTGCTCCAGCGACACGTGCGACCCGCGCAGCGCCGGATCCCGCGGTGAGGCCAGCCGGAAGCCGAGCGGCGCCAGCCAGGCGTCAGCCAGCGTGACCAGGTAGGCGGTCATCGCCTGCCCCTTGGCCCGCAGCCGGTCGATGCCGGCCTCGGCCAGCACCCGGACCCCTTCCTCGACCCCGACCAGCGACAGCACCGGCGGCGTGCCGACCAGGAACCGGTCGATCCCCGGCGCCGGCTCGTACGCGGCAGGCATGGCGAACTGGTCGGCGGCGCCGAACCAGCCCTGGATCGGCTGCCGCAGCTGCGCCTGCAGGTCCGAGCGCACGTAGAGGTAGGCCGGCGAGCCGGGGCCGCCGTTGAGGTACTTGTACGTGCACCCCACGGCCAGGTCCGCCGCCGCGGCGGCCAGCCCGACCGGCACCGACCCGCCGGAGTGCGACAGGTCCCACAGCACGAGCGCGCCGGCCTCGTGCGCGGCCGCGGTGATCGCCGGCAGGTCGAGCAGCGCCCCGGACCGGTAGGCCACGTGCGAGAGCACCACCACCGCCACCGACGGGTCGAGCGCCTCGACCACGGACTCCGTCGACACCCCGGCGTCGATGTCGGCCGGCAGGTCCCGCAGCGTCAGCCCGCGGGCCGCGCACAGCCCCTGCAGCACGTACCGGTCGGTGGGGAACTCGTCCGGCGTCGACAGCACGACCGAGCGCCCCGGCCGGGCCGACACCGCCGCCCAGGCCAGCTTGTAGAGGTTCACCGAGGTCGAGTCGGCGACCACCACCTCGCCCGGGCGGGCACCGAGCAGCGAGGTGCCGATCAGGTCGCCGATCCGGCGGGCCAGCGAGATCCAGGTCGACCAGGACCGGACCAGCCCACCGCCCCACTCGTCGGCCACCACCTCGGCGACGCGGCCCGCCGTCGACCGGGGGAGCCGGCCGAGCGAGTTGCCGTCCAGGTAGAGCACTCCCGGCGCCGGTACGAACTCGGCGGCGAACCCGGCCAGCGGGTCGGCGTCGTCGAGCGCCAGCGCGTACTCCCGCGCAGTCTCATCCATCCGGCAGATCATCCCGCGGCCCCGGGCCGGATATGTTCGGCGCATGGCGGAACTCCACGAGATGACCGCGTTGGAGCAGGCCGAGGCGGTACGCAGCCGCCGGGTCAGCCCCGTCGAGCTGGTCGAGCACTACCTCGACCGGATCGAGCGGCGCAACGCTGAGCTTGGCGCGTTCATCACGGTCACCGGTGAGGACGCGCTGGCCCGGGCCAAGGAAGCCGAGGACCAGCTGACCAAGTCCGACCGGGCGACGCTGCCGCCGCTGTTCGGGGTGCCCATCGCGATCAAGGACCTGAACCTGACCGCGGGGATCCGGACCACGTTCGGCTCGACGCTGTTCGCCGACTTCGTGCCGCCCGTCGACGACAACGTCGTCACCTTGCTGCGCCGGGCCGGCACGATCAGCCTGGGCAAGACCAACACGCCGGAGTTCGGGCTGCCCTGCTACACCGAGAACAACGTGGCTCCGCCGGCCCGGACGCCGTGGGATCCGACCCGCTCGGCCGGTGGGTCCAGCGGCGGCTCCGCGGCCGCGGTCGCTGCCGGGCTGGTCCCGTTCGCGCAGGGCAGCGACGGCGGCGGTTCCGTCCGCATCCCGGCCAGCGTCTGCGGCCTGTTCGGGATCAAGCCCGCTCGAGGCCGGGTCAGCAACGGCCCGGTCCTCGGCGACGTCACCGGCCTGGCCTGGAACGGCCCGCTGGCCCGCGGTGTCCGGGACGCGGCGGCGATGCTCGACGCGATGGCGGTGCCGATGCCGGGCGACCCGCACTGGGCGCCCCCGCTGGCCGGCGGCGCGACCTTCCTCTCCTACGCCGGCCGCGACCCGGGCACGCTGCGCATCGGCCGGTACGTGACCCCGGCCGTCGAGGGCGCCGAGGTGCACCCGGACTGCCTGGCCGCGTACGAGGCGGCGACCGAGGCGCTGACCGGGCTCGGGCACCAGGTGGAGGACATCGACGGCCCGTTCCCGCCCGAGGCGATCGGCGTGTTCGAGACCGTCTGGGGCGTGTCGGCGGCGTCCGCCCCGGTCGACCCGGCCCGGGAGGGCGAGCTGCTGCCGCTGACCCGGTGGCTGCGCGCCCGCGGCGCGGCGACCAGCGGCGCCGAGTTCGTCGGCGCGATGTCCCAGCTGCAGATGCTCACCCGGCAGTGGATCACCCGCACCGCCGGGTACGACGCGGTGCTGACGCCGACGCTGGCCAGCCCGCCGGTGCCGGTCGGCTGGTTCGGCGAGACCGGCGACCCGGCCGAGGACTTCGTCCGGCAGGAGCGGTTCACCCCGTTCACGGCGATCTACAACGTGACCGGTCAGCCGGCGGTCAGCGTGCCGATGCACTGGTCCGGCGGGGATCCGACGCTGCCGATCGGGGTGATGCTCGCCGGGCGGCCGGCGGACGAGGCGACGCTGATCTCGCTGTCGGCGCAGCTGGAGGACGCCGTGCCCTGGGTCGATCGGCACCCGCCGGGGTGGTGAGCAGCCGCGGTTCCCGCCCCCGGCCGCTTCCGAACCCGGAGGTGAACGGCCTGGCGTGGTTCGCTACGGTAACCGGGTGACCGTCTGGCAGACCGTGCTGGTGTTCGCGGTGATACCGCTGGCCGGGCTCGCCGTGCTGGCCGCGCTGACCTTCGCGCCCGGCGCCACCCGCAGCCCGCGCTACCGCGTCGGCAAGCCGTGGGACTACGAGCCGGTCTGGTATATCGCTCGTCCTGACGTGGCGGCGCCGGCCGGCAGCGCCGAGGGGCGGGCCGCGCTGGCCGCCGCCTCCCGACCCGAGCGGTCCGAGCTGACCAGCGGGGGGCCGGCCCACGGGCCGGCGTCGGTCCTCGACGCGGACACCGGCACGGCGAGAGGTGGGGCCAGTGGCGAGTGGTGAGGTGCGGACCGAGCCGCACGTCGACCCGGAGATCGCGGCCCGGACCGACACGGTGGGCCGCCCCGGCGGCGACCTGGGGCCGGCGGCGAACGCCGAGCACGCCGGCGATCTGGTGGCCGGCAGGGACCACGAGGTCACCGACTTCACCGCGGTCGCCCGGCGGCGCGCGCCCGGGCCGTTCACGCCGCGGCAGCTGTCCCGGCTGGACGAGGCGCTGACGCTGTCGAGCCGGGAGTCCGGCCTCGACTTCTCGGTGTGGGTGGGCGAGCTCGAGGAGCCGACCCGGGAGCACGCGGAGCGGCTGCACGCCGGGCTGCCGCGCCCGGCCGACGGCGTGCTGATCGCGGTCTCGCCGGGCCAGCGGGTGCTGCACATCGTCACCGGCGAGCACTCCTCCCGCCGGCTGCCGGACCGTTCGGCCGCGTTGGCGGCGCTGTCGATGCGCGCCTCGCTCTCGGTCGGCGACCTGGTCGGCGCGCTGGTGAACGGGCTGCGGATGCTCTCCGACCAGGCCGGCCGGGCCAACCCCAGGGCCGCCGGCACCCCGCTGGCCCCGCCGCACCACCACGGCGGTTAGCCGGCCGGCTCTCCGGGCAGCCGGTAGACCGAGACGTGCGAGCGGGACTCGGCGGTGAACTCGGTCCCGCTCCAGTCCGCGTGCCTGCTCTCCAGCTCGAAGCCGGCCAGCTGGGCCATCAGGTCGAGCTCGGCCGGCCAGATGTAGCGGTGCGGGCTGCGGAACAGCGACGCCTCCGTCCCGTCGCCGAACCGGAAGTG
>Ga0207678_10000491_pt1 | contig 35916 bp, 33 predicted proteins | sample KBSC63metaG_FD_184319 | JGI IMG/M metagenome (GOLD analysis project Ga0207678, IMG submission 184319) | Corn rhizosphere microbial communities from Kellogg Biological Station, Michigan, USA - KBS C6-3 metaG (SPAdes) (version 2) | ecosystem: Host-associated > Plants > Roots > Rhizosphere > Soil ... | reverse complement strand
ATGACGAACCACGCCGCAATCTGCTCGTAGTCGCGCGCGGCGGTGAGCGCATCGATCTTATCCTGGACGAAACGCACGACATCGCCGCCATGTTCGGCGATCAGTTGCCGGGCGATCAGAAAGGCCCTCGCTTCGTCGCTGCTATCCACGCTCGCAGGATAGCCTCAGTCCATCGTCGATTCCATCGCCTTGCCGGAAGCCTGGTCGCTAGGAGGTGCCGGACGTCAGATCTATTCGGCTTTGATTTCAGGTCTGTGCTGGTTGAACGCTTCGAGCGCGGTCCCGAGACCGTCGCCGACGATCCAGCGCGCCCGTTCAAGATGAGAGCGCCAGCTGGCTTCAGCATCACACCTGGTGATATCGATCTGCATGATTGACGTTGCGGCCTCCTGCCACCTGTCGCCAGCGTCATCCGCCTCTAGCAACGCCGCATAGAGGGCCAGATGACGGCGGTCGTAATCGACCAGCGCATTTCCCGTTGGTGCCAGCCGGTCGACGAGGTCCATGGTCCGCCTGCAATTCGAAGGCGTCCATAATAGCGAATAGGAACTATCGTTCCTAGAACTTTCGTTCTTGCCCGCTGATCCCGGTCGGGATGGATCTGAAGCACGTTCTGGCGACCAATCTGCGTCGACTTCGCCACGAGCGTGATCTGACCCAAGAGGAAGTCGCCGATCTTACAGGACTGAGCTCGCGCTATATCGGCTCGATCGAGCGCGCGCGCGTGTCGGCCAGCGTCACGGTGCTCGGTAAACTGGCCGGAGCGCTCGACGTCGAGCCATGTCTTCTCATCAAACTGTGATCATTGGACGGTAAATGCCCACGCCCGCGGGGTGGTGGTTATGCTGGATCGGTTCTCGTTAGGATTGCACGTGGACCTGCAGCGATCATGCGCGATCCGGCGGCCAGCAAGCGCCGCACATATGATTTCCGATGCTCACCGTCGCCCGGCCATGCGCCTAGTCCAAGGACGATGTCTGCGGTCTCCCGAAGGCTAGCGCCCGCATCGTGCTCATCGACCGCTTGCAATGCGAGCAGTCTGCGCGCCAGTTGCACATTCGGTCGCACAACAGACGCTGCACCGCGAAACGCTCGCATCGCCGACACCTGCAAGTCGAGACGATCATCATCGGCGAGGTCGAAGCGCAACATCACCGGCCCGGCAGTAACCGTCCCATCGATCACATCGAGCCTGATGACCTCGCCACCCGGCTCAACTATCAGATGCTCGCAACGCGGCCCCCGCACCATCCTCACACCGGCCGACTGTCCATCGAATAGCCGGGCCCGGCCATCGGTTGGCTTCAAGGCCCGAACAGCGAGCACACGCGGGTCAATGGCCGCCGTCCACATCGGCAACACACAGGCGCATGTTTGTGCTGGATCTTCAGGGAAAGTGCAGCCCCCAACGCGCCGCGAAGTCGGCGTCGGCTGCCACACCGGGCGGCGGCAGAGTCGGCAGTGCGGCATAGGCCGCACGATAGGCAGGATCTCGCCGCAGCACCTCCCAGGCAAGCGCGCTGCGTCCCCTGCGGAGAACGGCCTCGAAGGCGGCGGGATCGGCCCTGCTCATCGTTAGGCTCTCAGCCGAGCTCGCCCATCTGCGACCGGACGAACATGGCCGCCGCCTCGGCCTGGTCGGGCCGAAGCGCATCGATCGCCGGCAGATGGTCGGGCACGCGGTCGCCGAGCAGGATCGACGGACATTGTCCTTCGACATTGCCGAGGTTGGGCCGATGCTGGGCGTATCCGACCAGCGCGGCCAATTCCGGCGAGAAGTGGCGTGCCACCTGCGGCGGATAGACCAGCCATTGCAGTTCGAACGGCTTCAGCCAGCCCAGGCAATAACTGATGACGATGCCTCGACGCGGTGCGGCGCCGGAGTTGCCGCCGCCGCCGTGAAGAGTGGATCCGAGGAAGACCAGAGCATCGCCCGGTACGACGAGCGGAACGACCGACTCCTCTTCGGGGAGGACGGGGGTGTCCTGGTCGAGCTGGCTTCCAGTCCACAGGCGAGTGCCGCCGTTTGCCCGCGTGAACGCCGTCAGCGGCCACATCACATTGACGAGATACTCGAGGCAACCCTTCGGTCCCTGCCACATATCCTGGTCACGGTGCGGCAACTGCGGCAGCGCACCGGGATGAATTTCGATTGCCTGGGTCAGGTTGAGCGCGATGCGCTCGCACCAGGGCAGCAGCATCTTCCCGACGATCTGGAGGACCTGCGGATGCATCGCCAGCCGCTCGATCGCCGGCGACCGCGTGAGCAGCGAACCGAAGCGCTTGGTCCATTCCCCGTAGAAGGCGCCCTGGCACAGGGGCGTCGCTGCGAAGCGAGGATCGAGATCCGCTTCGATCCGCGCGATCAGGCCAGGCTCGACCGCGCGACCGAACACGCACCAGCCGTCGCGCGCGAGCGTCGCGGCGTGGGGATCGACCGCGGCGCTCACGCGGGCACCCGGTCGAGCACGGGCGAATAGACGCCCGACCAGCCAAGCCGCTCGGGCGTGTCCGGCCGGACATGGATGAGGAAGGCGCCGATCGGCCCGCCCGCGATGCGCACCGCAGGCCCAAGCGGTTCGGCCTGCCAGCCCAGCGACAGCACTTCCTTGCGGAACGGGTCCGGGACGACGCCGGTATAGCGCTCGATGCCGCGATCGAGCGCGACGTCGACCATCGCCGAGAAGAGCATGTTGCGCAGCTCCCGGCGACGCTCGGCGCCGTGGCGCTGCGGCAGGCAGAGCCGCGTGCTTTCCCAAGTCGCATCGTCGACTGGCACCCCGAAGGGGCAGAGGTGGGCAAATAGCGTGCCCAGCATGTGCGGCCGGGTGCTCGGGAACAGCCGAATCGATGCCGCGTGGCCGCCGTCGTCGTCGGCGACGATCAGGTAGACCGTATCGACATTGTCGAACTGGTCCATTTCGTACCGATCGTCGACCACCGGCACGTCCCAGTTGAAAAGGTCGACGAAAAGACGCTTGCGATCGGCGAACATGGAGCGAAGCAGGCTTTGCCTGTTCGCTGCCTGCGTATGGTCGATGATGTGGATCATGGGTTGCTCCCGTCTGCGTGGCAGGAACAAAAGGAGCAGCGTTAACGTCCTCGTGATAGACCGAGCAATTAGCCGGGTTGACAGCTCCTCAGCTCATGCAGCCCGACCTCCCCGGCGAGGACCGCGCTCACCACGAGCTCAGTGCGGTCATGCGCGTCGAACAGCCGACGAGCCTCGGTCAAATAACAATCGACTGTCCTCGGGCTGAGCGACAGCGCGCGGGCGATCTCCTTGTTGCTCAAGCCTCGACCAGCAAGAACAACGCAATCGCGCGGACGCGGATGCAGTCGCGGCGGAGTAGGGGGAGATACATCCGAACACGACACAAGCCGGCGCGCAGCCTGGAACGCAAAGACCCCGATCATCTGGGCCGGCCCAAGATATCGACTGGCAACGTTCGGTCGGCGCATGCCGGCGAAGGTGCACGATCCGGGACAATCGCCCAGGCGCACATAGGGTATAGTGATGCCCTCGTTCAGTCCTTCGCGCATGCCGAACTCGAAGCTGGCGCGATCCTGCATGTCGAGTTGGATGATCCGGTGGAGATCGGACCAGAGGAATGCGCCATCGGCAAAGATGCAGCCGCGAATGATCGGGTCGCGACGATAGCGCCGGTCCCCGAATAGCCGATCGGCGACTGCCGCCGGATAGTCCTTGATATCCACTCGGTAGGGCGGGCTTTGACTGAGATCGTCATGATGGATGAGCGCATAATAGCGGCACTCCAGCTCTCGGGTTATGGCTTCCATCAGCGTCGCGAGCTCGCTTTGTGTCGTCGTGTTCCTGAGCGCGCGAATGACGGTGTCGGCCAATGCAAGGCACTGCAGTTTTCTCGACCGCAAGCGTTCAGAGGGCATAGAACCTCGGCCTCCCGCCGACCCGACGGCTCGTGGTCAGAAGCAGTGTCTTAGTTGCGAAACCCGCTCATTGCGGTGAACAGCATATTCGCCGTGGTCTTGCCGGCGACTTCTTCGGGCGCCATCCCCGGCGCCAGTTCGATCGGCGCGAACCGGCTCTGGTGGTCGGGGCGTTGGAACACCACAAATTGGTGACGATCATGTCGACCTCCTCGCTTGTTGCCTGGGCTCCGGAGTACTGATTGGCGAGCACGTCGCGATCCGGCTGCGTGCACTGGCGGTCCGAACCGATCGGCGTGGTAAACACCTTGCCAGCCGATGACAGGTTGCAGATCGCGCCAGCGCAACCCGCAAACTGAGAGAACCGCATGTGGTATCCCGAGGTAGGCGCATGAGCGAAGGTGCCATCGGTTTCCCTTTCGGAAGCAGCGGGCCCATGAGATTTTCGCTCGTCCTGCCCGGGGTGTTGATTTACAGCCGATTTCGTCCAATCTGGCCAGACCAGAAATTGAAAATTGGCCAACAGTTGGTCGGTTGGTTCGACGAGCAAGCTTAGCCGCCGACAGGCCGTGACGAGGATAAGTGGCATTACAGACGACGCTCGAAAGATGGGCTCGCGTCTTCCACTGAGCGTATCATGTGGCAGCCAGGCTGATCACGGACCGAAGCAAGAAACCAGCGGCAGGGACATAATTCGGGTGACTTGACACATAGCCCCATTACAGAAGTGGCCCCTCCTGAGATGGCACGTGGCCAGACCAAACAATGCTAAGAGTTAGTTAATTGGATTGACGGGTTTGGCTTGCCAGTCCACGTCTTCCCACTCGGCGAATTCCGAGGGGCGTTGGGGTGACTGGAAGCCATGATTGAAAAAGCGCCGGGTAATGATCAGCAGAACTAAGATAGTTATAATCGCCTGGCTGGTCGCCATCTCGGCCGCGTCACCAGCTCAGCAAACACCAGCGCTCTCAGTACGACCGTGGATGAATTCCACATTCGGTCCGGCCGAACGAGCCGATCTGCTGATCTCAGCGATGACTGCTGAGGAGAAAATTCAGCAGATTGCGATGAACCCGGTGGCCAACACTAGCATTCACGGCTGTGGCCTAAGCCGAAACGGCCGCCACATTGAGGGAATTCGCCGGCTAGGCATCCCGACGGTGCGAATGACGAACGCACCCGCCGGGGTTGTTGGCGGCGATTGCGATCCCAACCCCCCAGCGACGAGTCTGCCCGATCAGCTCGCCGCAACTGCCAGCTGGGACCGACGACTGTGGTCGTCCTGGGGCGACATCGTTGGAAACGAGACGCGGGCGACGGCGCATACAATCGTTCTCACTCCTGGTATCAACCTAGGCCGGATCCCCGACAACGGCCGTAACTTCGAGTATGCCGGCGAGGATCCCTTCCTTGCAGGGACTTTTGCGGTTGAGGTTACGAAGTCGATCCAAAGGCACGGCGTGCTCGCAACTGGCAAGCACTTTGTCGGAAACGAACAAGAAACCGACCGTACGACGATGAATGTCGTCATCGACGACCGCACGCTCCATGAGCTATATCTTCTTCCCTTCGAAATGGCCATCAAAGACGGCGACCTTGCTGCGGTGATGTGCTCCTATCCGCGGATCAATGGCGTATACGCTTGCGAGGATGAGTACACTCTCAATACCGTCCTACGAAAACAGTGGGGCTTTAAGGGGTTCGTAATGAGCGATCGCGGTGCAACCAACAGCACCGTACCTTCCATAAGGGCAGGGAATGACCTTGAATTTGCTAACCCGAAGTATTTCACTGAGGCAGCGATAAAAGAGGCACTCGCATCCGGTCAGCTTAACATGGACCAGATTGACACGATGCTGAAGCGTCGTTTCTACATGATGTTCAAGTTCGGTCAGTTCGATAGCCCGGTAACCGGCTTCCGGCCTATCGACTTTGCAAGGCACGGCCAATCTTCGCGAGAGATGGCCGAGCAAGGCGCCGTGCTTCTGAAGAATAAGGATGGCCTTCTGCCGTTTAGCGCCGCCTCGGTAAGAAGCATCGCGATAATTGGGCCGGCGACTTTCGCCGGTAAGGCAGTGATGGGCGGGAACGGTCCGCGAAGCGTCCCCGTGCAATCGTCCTACACAATATCACCCGAGAAGGGCCTGCAAAACACGCTAGCATCGCTGGGCTCCGCAGCCTCAGTTAGCTATAATGATGCCAGAGACATCGACAGTGCCGCCGCACTGGCGGCCGGGTCTGATGTTGCTATCGTGATCGTTGGTGATCGATCAATCGAAGGACGGGACCGACCGAATCTCGAGCTCCCCACTATCGACAATGTCGATCAGAATGCTCTCGTGAGTGCGATTGCCAAGGCTAATCCCCGAACGGTTGTGGTGCTGAAGAACGGAGGACCCGTTCTGATGCCTTGGCTCGACAAGGTTACGGCCGTGCTTGAAGCGTGGTACCCTGGCGAAGAGGACGGCAACGCCATCGCAAGTCTGCTGTTTGGCGTAACCAATCCTTCGGGAAAGCTGCCTGTTACCTTTCCCGCCGACGAGCGCGAAGCGGCCGCAAGCACACCGAGCCAGTGGCCGGGCCTGCCAGTCAACTCCATGCGCACGGCTACCTACAGCGAAGGCCTGAACATGGGCTACCGCTGGTACGAGGCAAACGGTCGAAAGCCCACTTTTCCATTCGGCTACGGCCTATCCTACACAAGCTTCGAACTCTCGCACTTAGTGGTGACCCCGCGAGTTACCGACGGCCGCGCTCCGATACATGTGCAATTCTCCATTCGGAATACGGGGAGCAGACCGGGCGCCGAGGTGCCACAGCTCTATGTCGGTTTACCATCAGCAGCAGGCGAACCGCCGAAGCGGCTCGTCGCATTTGACAAGATTACGCTCGCGCCAGGGCAGAGTAAGCGGGTGGAACTCACCATCGACCCGACGGCATCGAATCATCCACTGTCGATCTGGAATTCGAGTGGGCAGCGGTGGAGTACCCTTAACGGGCAGTATCAGGTGTATGTCGGGAATTCCTCTGCCAACATTTCCCTTAAAGGAGTGTTGGCAGTTCGCACGGCTCTGCAACGTTAATGCAATGGCGAGTGGATTCAGTTGATCGTCGCAACACTTTGCCTTCGATGAAGAGGCGAGGTGAGATGGGCAATCAACGAAATGGGCGCTTTTTCACGGCAGCCGAGAGCGCACAGATCTGGGATCGCAGGTGGCGCGGTGACGGGCTGATCGGCCGGGTGTTCGGCAAGGCATCCTCATCGATCTTCGCGCACATGAGGCCGCATGGCGGCATTCGGCCTACTTTACGGCGCCGTTCCAGCCGCGGCTAAACCCGGCTGAGCGGAAGGAGATGTCGAGGGGGGATGGCGGCGGGAGCGTCGCTACGGTCGATCGCGAAGCGGCTGGGTCGCACGGCCTCGACGGTGAGCCGTGAGCTGCGGCGCAACGGCGATCTGCGTCGGTACCGCCGCGACGGCCGCCCGGCGCGCCTGGGACCGGGCCTGCGATCCAAACGGCGCAAGCTGGCGGCATACGAACTCCTCCGGCGACTGATAGTGGAGCGTCTCGAGCGGAACGGGTCGCCCGAGCAGATTTTGGCTGGCTGAAGCGCACCTCTCCCAATGACAGGTCTATCGGCTACGAAACTCCGGCAGAGCGGTTTGGCGCATGTGTTGCGATGACCTGCTGAATCGGCAGGCGTTAGCTGACATTCCGCTTACATCGGTTGCTCGCGACCGTCCGCCATTTGCGAGAAAGCGCCATTCCGCGACGGGGTGATCGCATGGGTCAGATTTGGTCACTCCCGGACGCAAAAGACTTGCGCCCTAAAGTGCGGAAAGAATTGGCGTGCGCTTTTACGAAGCGAAATCACCACTTGCAGTTCCCTTCTCGACCTCACTGCAACCTCGCAGCGCTGCTGCTTGCCGCGCGCGAGCCTCGGTTTTCACAGAATCACCGTCCGGTGAAACCAACCAACTGCCGCCAACGCAGAGGACCGAACGCAGCGCCAGCCACTGGGCAGCGCTGCCGATGTGAACCCCTCCTGTGGGGCAGAACTTTGCTTGGGCGAACGGCGCCGAAAGTGCTTTGAGCGCCTCGATTCCTCCTGCTGCCACGGCCGGGAAAAATTTAAAGTGAGCGAGGCCGAGGTCGAGCCCGCGCATGATTTCGCCGGCGGTTGCAACGCCGGGCAGAAATGGCAGGCCGCTCTCGAGGGCGGCGGCTCCTAACGACTCGGTTAGGCCGGGCGAAACGATGAACTCAGCTCCGACCGCCTGCGCGTCTGCGAGCTGTTTGGCGTTAGTCACTGTACCGGCGCCAACAATGGCACCCTCAACTTGACGCATCTCGCTGATCGCCTCTAGCGCTTCAGTAGTACGTAGTGTCACTTCGAGGACTCGCAGGCCACCGCTCACGAGCGCCTCAGCTACTTTCCGCGCCTGGCTGGCCTTCTGGATCACCAAGACGGGAATCACTGGGCCAATTCGCATTATCTGCTCAATGGGTTTCATGGGCCGATCCTCAGGGTTAGCATGCTAAGCTTCATCGTAAGAGCGTTCGGCTCGTCGCCAGATCTTGCGAATCAATTCCAGATGGTGACGACAAACCTCATTCGGATCGAGCGCAAATTGGGCAGCTATGCCCGTGTCTGATTTACCGCATACGATGTGACTAAATATTTGTCGCTCGATGAAGCCAAGGACAATCTGATTTGGTGTAAGATCAGACGTATTGAGATAGCCGTCCAATTATGACCTCCGAATTTGTTCATGAGCCTAAGCAGGCGCAACTTAATTCGCAGGATCCTCACACCGGCAACCCGACGTAGTTCTCCGCGATGCTGGTCTGCGCCGCGCGGCTCGTGGCGATATAGTCGAGTTCGGCGACCTGCATCGCCCGCTCGAACGGCCCGTCCTCGGGAAAGCGGTGCATCAGCCGGGTGAGCGACCAGCTGAAGCGCTCGGCCTTCCACGCCCGCGCGAGCGCCTTGTCCGAATAGGCGGCGATTGCATCGCCATCGGCGCGTTTGAAGAAGCCGACCAGCGCTTCGGCCGCATAATGCACGTCGCTGGCCGCCAGATTGAGGCCCTTGGCGCCGGTCGGCGGGACGATGTGCGCCGCGTCACCGCACAACAGCAGGCTGCCGTGGCGCATCGGCGCGAAGACGTATGAGCGCAGCGGGGCGATCGACTTTTCCAGCGAGGGCCCGCGGATCATGTGCGCGGCGGGTTCGGGGCCGAGGCGGATCGCCAGCTCGTCCCACACCCGCGCGTCGGGCCAGTCCTCGATCTTCTCGGTCAACGGCACGTCGATGTAGTAGCGGCTGCGCGTCTGGCTGCGCATCGACGCAAGCGCGAAACCGCGCTCGTGGTTGGCGTAGATCAGCTCGTCGTTGCACGGCGGAACGTCGGCTAGGATGCCGAGCCAGCCGAATGGGTACTCGCGATGGTATTCGGTGCCGCGCGCGAGCACCGCCTGCCGGCTCGGCCCGTGGAACCCATCGCAGCCGACCAGGAAGCGGGCGTCAATACGCTGCTCACAGCCGTCCCTCGTGAAGGTTACGAACGGCGCATCGCTGTCGATGTCGTGCAGTGCAACGTCGGCGGCCCCATAGATTACTTGGAGCCCGCGCTCAGCGCTCGTCTGCATCAGGTCGCGGGTCAGCTCGGTCTGCCCGTAGACCACCACTTGCTTGCCGGTGAGCTCCGCAATGTCGATACGGATCAGCCGCTCGCCGTCGGCCAGGTTGAATCCATCGTGCGGCAGCCCTTCGGTCTTCACCCGCGCGTCCAGCCCCAGCAGTTCCATCAGCGAGACGGTGATCTGCTCGAGCACGCCCGCGCGGATGCGGCCGAGCACGTAGTCGGGCGAGCGCCGCTCGAGCACGACGCACTCGACACCCTCGGCCCGGAGGAGGTGGCCGAGCAGCAGGCCGGCCGGGCCGGCGCCGACGATGCAGACTTGTGTATTCAAGACTGAATGACGCGCTGCTCGATCACGCCAAATGGACAAGAGGAATGCTCGGTTACGGCGGCCATGCGCACAATGTCTCCGAAGCGCATGAAGGCGGTCCTGGGCTCGCCCTCGTCGATGATCTCAATTGCCCTTCGCTCGGCGATGCAGGAAGAACCGACTTCGCGGACGTTGGCGTTGGACACCGTGCCCGATCCTATAATCGATCCAGCCACAAGGTTACGCGTGCGCGCAGCCCGAGCGACCAGCTCGTCGAAGCCGTATTCCATCGGCTCTCCGTTGGCAGCGCCAAAACGCTTTCCGTTCCATTCGACTAGCAAATCTAAGCAAACGCGACCGTGGTTCCACGCGCTCCCGACCTCGTCGGGCGTGATGGCGAATGGGGCCATGCTGCAATGAGGCTTGGCCCAAACCCATCCGAAGCCAGTCCTCATCTCAGGGCCGGCCAGCGTTCGCAGCGACCAGTCGTTGATCTGGACCAGCAGTTTGATGTGACGGAGTGCATCTTGCGAACTGGTCCCCATGGGCACGGTGTCGACGATGACACCGAATTCGCCTTCAAAATCGATCCCTAGGTCTTCCGAAGGAAACGGCACGTCGTCATAAGGGCCGTAGAACCTGTCAGACGCGCCTTGATACATGAGTGGAAAGTCGATCTTCGGCTTCGCCACGCCGATCACTTGGTCCATTAGCTCGCCATGGGACGGGTAAACTGATCCGTCGAGCCATTGCCATGCGCGAGGTAAAGGTGCGGCTAGTCGGCTTGGGTCGAGCTGCTCGGGGAAATCAGCGATGGCGGCGAGCTGCGCGGCCACCGCGTCCCATTGCTCCATCGCCTCCTGTAGCGTGCGAACCCCAGCTTCCGCGTACCGGTCGTACGCCGGCGACACCACGATCAGCCGCCCATCCGGCGTTCCGTCGCGGAGAGTGGCAAGGATCACGGAAGCTTCGCCTTGAGCGCCTCGTCGTAGTCTCCGTCGATCAGGACGAATACGATGCGACAATTGCGGTCGGAGCGGTTCGCCCAGCCATGATTGGTGCCGCGCTGGATGACGATGTCACCTGCGCCGACAGTCGTCTCCCCGTCATCCATGATCAGCACCAACTCGCCTTCCACGACGATGCCGTAATCGACGGTTTCGGTACGGTGCATGTGTGCGTGGCGCGACCCCGGTCCGGTGTGTGAGGCGGCGTCGGCAGCGCCAATTTCCGCGAAATGCGCGCGCGCTTCCTCAGGGGTCCTCGCCGCGAGGCGTGCGTCGTCCGGAGGGATATCGAGAACTCGGATGCGCGTGCCGTTCTTTGGGGCGGCTAGGGTGATCCCGGCTTCCTGAGGTTCACCGCTCGATGCGTCAATGGGGACTGGAGTGGCGCGCGTATTCCAAACTTCGTGGAATAGTGGGCCAGTTTCACCACCGATACGCCTCACGCGAGGCACCGCCCGGTCTTCCTGGATTATGGCGCGTCCATAGCCGTCGTGCCCGGTTACAACTCGCCGAACTGGCCTATCGTCCACCTAGGTCTCCTGTATGGGTGCTATTCGGATCGGTGGCGGCTGATGTCTCGACGAGCAACGACAACGTCAGCCAGGTGACGAATGCTCCCAAGATGACGCCGTACAAGGCTTTAAAGATAATTGCCGGGGCGTACCCGATTTGAGTCAGGCCGGCCGTCCAAAGTCCTAAAATGACCACGAACGAGCCGATCCCAACGGCCGATACGGCGCTTACCGCCGCTCGCTTCATGAGCAGGCCAACGCCCGGTACCGAACCATCGATGCTTCTAAGTGCCCCCCGGCGGATGGTGCGGCGGCACAAAAGGCCAGGAATGAGCGCCGCCATCAAGCCAATCGCGAAACTCTGCGGCCAGAGGTCGAGGGCAAAGTTGCGCAGATCCCAAATCGGCAGCGGCCCATCGGTCCCCACGACCGCGAGAAAGAACGCGATGCTAAGCGCGCCATTGATCGCACCACTGATCGCCATTTCCCGAGCGATGTACCTAGAAGCCGGTCTTTGGATCACGCAGTGACGCCGCCCAGCGTCTCGGCGAACCAGTCGGCAATATAGTCGCGCCCATAGCTCATGTTGTCGGCCCCGACGTGCTCGACGCCTCCTTCACGCTCCGTGAAGATCTTAAGTTCGCGGCGCGAGCTGTTGACCAGCTGCTGATACGCCTGATGCGCGTAATCGACGCTGATCTGGCGGTCGTTGGCGCCGTGGGTGACCAGGAAAGGGACCTTGATCCGGTCCATGTGCCCGGTGAGGTTCATGTCGGCCGATCGGCGGTGGAAATCGTCCATGTCGGCTGCGCCGAACACCCACATCACGTGGTCCCAGTAATGTGGTACCGGGTTCTCGCCTTCGCGGCGGAGGCGCTTCTCCTGCACCTCGGCCCAGTTGTGATTGGCACCCCAGCAGGCACCGCTGGCGAACCGCGGCTCGTAGGCAACGGCGCGAGGCGCGAAATGGCCGCCGAGCGAGATGCCGGTCATGCCGATGCGGGCGGCATCGACCTCCGCCCGCCGCTCAAGCCAATCAATGGCCTTGGACGCCCACTGCTCGCTGTAGGGAGTTGCCGGCAGGTCCTGCAGGCGCAGAGCCTCGCCTGTGCCGGGCTGGTCGACGCACAAGGTCGAGATACCGCGCCGCGCCAGCGCCTCCGGCAAACGCGACCAGTATAACAGCTCCTTGCAGCTATCGAGGCCGTTGCAATAGATGACTACCGGCTGCTGGCCGTCACCGGCTGCGCGAGTGTAGAGCGCCGGCATCGTTCCGTGCTCGAGGGGAATTTCCACCCGATCGCGGTTCAGCCGACCGAGCGCCGTGGAGCGGTCGAACGCATTGCGCGCCCTGGCATAGGTTTCCCCGCGGCCCGGATGGCCGTGGCCCTGCATCCGCTCCGCCACGAACAAGTAGAGCGACGCGCGCTCCAGCTTGTTCGAAGCGGACAACGCGCGTCCACTCCCCTCGTCATCCGCGGCCAATTCGATCAGCTTGTCGCCCATCGCCGCCCACCGGGCCATAAACTGGGGCGTGCCGGCGTCCGCGCCACTCGCCGCCGCATCCCGGATCGGCTGGCACATGTCGACGATTTCGCCGATTTGCGCGCCGCTCTCCGTCGCGATCGCGACCGAGAGGTTCCAGATGTAGTTCGGGAAATATTCGAAGAGCGCCACGCCTCAGATCTCCGCGGGCTGAAAGAGGCACGGGTCGGGCGCTGGCTGGGGCATCGTCTGGGGCCCGCCGGCACCGATGCCCCATTGGTCCATTACCCTCGGGGCCGGCACATGAACCTTGTACTCATGGGTCTCGAAATCCACTTCCTCGAGCTCCGCTGTGTATTCCACGGCAAAGCCGTTGGGCGTGCAGAAATAGCTGAAGGTGTTGTTTCCTGCCGTGTGGCGGCCGGGGCCCCAGCGAAGATCCGTTCCACGCTGCTTGAGCCGGCTGGCGCCGCTCATCATGTCGTCGACCGTGAGCATGTCATAGGCCACGTGGTTGAGGCACGGCGGACCGGGCAGGATTGCCACGCGATGGTGCGCGGAATTGCACCGCAGGAAGCACATGAAGTCTCCCAGCCAGTCGGAAATGCGGAAGCCGAGCACGTCGGTAAAGAATCTCACCATGGCCTGATGGTCGGGTGAATGCAGCACGATGTGGCTGATCTTGACCGGCATGCCTTCCCACCGCTCCATCGCTCGCTTTTCGAGTCGCGCGACGTCGGCGGAGATTTCGAGCGGCAGCCCGTCCGGGGAGAAGAAGCGAAAGCCGTAGCCTTCTCCCGGCGCCGAGAGCTCGCGAGGCGAGTGAACGACGGTGCAGCCGGCCTCTGATATACGCTGGTGGAGCGCATCCACGTCATTCCGGGTGCCTGCGGCCAGTGCGATTAGCTCCACACAGTTACGGCTGCTGGCATGAAGACGCACGACATGATGCTCATCGTGACCATGAGTCTTGAACCACGCGAGGCCTGGCTCGACGGCGACCTCGACCAAGCCCCAGTCCTCGGCATAGAACTTCCGCTCGGCGTCGAAGTCCTCGACGCCGTAGCCAACGTAACGAATTTCAGTGACACGGCTCATGTGGATTGAGGTCCTCCGGGCTGTTGGGCGGCGGTCGATCGACGCATGACCGCTTCCAGGTGGGTAGTCATATCGGCTCGGCAGTGACCGCGAACATTTCCTGGGTCGCAGCTGCCTGGTTGACTGGCGGGGCGCGCCCCAGTTGGCCGTCGCAAATCGCCGCCGACGCCTCCACGATGTACTTGCAACGCTCGAAGCGCCGGTTCCGGAAGGCCTCAAATGCGTCTTCGGCGGTGCCCCCCCTGGCGAGTTCCTCGGCCAGCACGATGCTGTCCTCGATCGCCATTCCCGCACCTTGGCCTAGGTGGGGGGTGGTCGCGTGCACGGCGTCGCCTATCAGAATGACACGGCCTTTGTGCCATGGCCCCTCGAGAAAGATGCGCTCGAGCGGTTTGTATACGACCTGCTCGTCGTCGGTGATCAGAGGCACCAACTGGAGGATGCCCGGCGGGGCGTCAGCAAGCTTGGCCCGCATCGTGGCCGCGAGGCCTTCGCGCGGGTACCACGGATTTCCTGGCTCCGGCGTGGTCATGTACATGTACATCAAGGTGTCGGAGAGCGGGACCAGCCCCATTCCGATGGGACCTTCGTAGGCCCGCAGGCAGTCGAGGTCGGCTGGTCGCTCAAAATTGTAGCGCCACACTGATTGACCGACGAACTCCGGTTTGCGACCCGTGGGGAAGATCTGGTCGCGGGTAGCGGAATAGACGCCATCAGCTCCGATCACGACGTCGTAGCGTCCGGTGCCGCCGTCGCTAAAGGATACTGTAACGGCCTTCGGCTCATCGGCGATCGACGTCGCAGTCACGCCCAGGCGAATGGTTGCCCCCGCGTCCAGTGCGCTCTTGCCGAGGAATTCGTGCAGAGTGCGTCGGCTAACACCGACGTTCGCAGGGTAGCGCGCATCAAGTTTCTGCACTGGCACTCGGGCGGCGCGCTGCCCGTTTGGCAAAAAGACCTCGACGAAATCGAAACCAAAGCCGCTGTCGAGGTAGCCGTCCAGCAGTCCAAGTTGCGACATCGCCCGAACCACATTTGCCTGTTGGATGATTCCGACGCCGTAGACTTTCCAGTCCGGATCTTTCTCGATCAACTCGACTTTGAAGCCCCTTTGCCGAAGCGCGACGGCCGAGGTCAGGCCCGCAATGCCGGCTCCGATGACGAGGACATTGCCCTCCTTCATCGAGCTTGTGCCGAGAGCAACGCGGTGGCGCGGTTTGGCTGGTTGTCCATCCAGCCTACGCTGACGCACGCCCCTGGATCGGTAAAACTAATAGTTTTTATGGAAATCCATCAATGGTGATCATGAACTTCTGGCGATCTCGATCAACTCCCCACGGAGCCACGTCAAGCCGGCATCCTGCGCTCTTGCCTCATGAAATTGGATCATCTCGCGCAGCCGTGGAAACTCAAACGGAAGAGGAGCAATCGCGAGGTCGAACATCGGCGCCATTGCCTTTGCCAGTCGCTCATGCAGCACCGCCAGACGGCTGGTGCCGATGAGGAACCATGGAGCCGAAGCAAAACTGGCAACGGCGATTTCGACGCGGCGATTGTGAGCCAGATGCTGCAGATGGGAGTCGGCAAATGCGGGTGTGCGCGCATTCCCCATCGCCACCGTAACGTGGCCGGCGGAGAAGAAGTCCGTCTCGGTGACCCCCTTCTTGAAAACGGGATTTTGAGACCAGCCGACGACGACCTGCTCCTCTTCGAACAGGAGCTCCGAAGGATGCCATGCCGCCAGATACGGCTCGGGCGTGATTAGGAGGTCAACCTTTCCACGCTCGAGACTTGGGACGCTCTCCTCATTAGGTTGCACGATCTCCAGGTGGATGTTCGGCGCCGTCGCCGCCAGTCGCCTGGCCAGCGGCACGATCACGGCAACCATGATGTAATCAGAGGTGCTGATCCGGAAGCGCCGCGAGCTCGTTGCGGGATCGAAGTTTGCGGGAGTGGCGATCGCTCGCTCCACGCCTTGGAGGCTCTGCTGAATTTCCGGCAGCAGCATCTCGGCAAATGGCGTGGGATGCATCCGCTTGCCTACTGCAACAAGGATGTCGTCGCCAAAGTAGTCGCGCAATCGGCGCAATGCAGCACTTGCTGCTGGTTGGGTCATGCCCACCCTCTCCGCGGCGCGGGTAACGCTGCGCGTTTCCATAAGCGCCTCGAATATGACAAGGAGATTCAGGTCGAGGCCCTTAAAGCGCATGACGCCTACCCACCTGTTAACCGGAGCTCGATGAAGGCAAGGTCTGCCGGCGTCGCTGTCCAGTCATTGCCAAACAGACCGCTCGGGCCGAACAGGCCCCTTACCACCCCTGCTGGACCGGCCTTGCGCCAGATCTCGGCCAGCGTATGCTCCAACGGATCGGCGACCGAGGTCCCGCCGGGCCGGACGTGAAGGATCCACGCCGCGAGCGCTTCGAGGATTGCCGGGCATTGTTCGCCCTGCTGCTGATGGTATCGCAAGGTTGGAAGCCATCGCTGGGGAATCTTTTGGGACCCGTCCATGGCGATTTGCTCAAGGCGGTGGCCCAGTGCGGGATTGGCGAACCGCTCGAGGAGAGCCGCGGCATAGGCACGCGGGTCCAGTCCCGCGACCGCTGGCAAGCTCGGAGCCGCCTCGTCGAGCATTAGCCGGGAGACCAAGGGCGCTATCTGAGCGTCGGCGACCGCCTCGTGAACATAGGTATGCCCCCGCCTTAGGCCCAAGTAGGCGAGCGCCGAATGTGCGCCGTTGAGCATCCGCAACTTGGCGTCTTCATATGGCTTCACGTCAGCCACAAATTGCGTGCCGACAGCATCCCACTGCGGGCGGGCGCCGGCGAAGTTATCTTCAATGACCCACTGCGAAAACGGTTCGGTGAACACCGCGGCTTCGTCCCGAAACCCGAGCCGCGCTTCCAGCCGATCTATTTGCTCGGTGACCGTCGCCGGCACGATTCGGTCCACCATCGTTGCGGGTATCGCACATTCGGCCTCCACCCACCTTCGCAATGAGGCGTCTCCCAGGTCGAGAAACTGCGCGAGACATGCGGCCAGACGGGGCCCGTTGTCGGCCAGATTGTCGCAGCTGATGATGGTCAGCCCCGACAGACCGCTTGTGCGCCGCTGGGCCAATCCTTCGGCAAGATAACCGTAGATGGTCCGCTTTTGAAGGGCGCTCGAGAGGTCGTGGACCACGTCGGGGGAATCCAGTGCCAAGCCACCGCCGATGGCAGTGTGGTAGCCCTTCTCTGTAACGGTGAGCGTGACGACGCGGGTCGATGGGCCGGCCAGCGCCGCCACCACGCCCCTCGGCTCCTCGCTGCCGACAATCACCGATCGAACCGCGCCGACGATTGAAGTCGTCTCGTTCTCAGCTCCCCGCCGGGTGACAGAATATAGTCCGCCTTGTGGCATCAATTGGTCACGAACACCCCGCGATCGCAGCGACACGCCGCAGATGCCCCAGTCGCGATCGCCGGCGCTCATCGCGAGATCGGTATAACGGGCCGCATGGGCGCGGTAGAAGGCACCCATGCCGAGATGGACTATGCCTATCTCCTGCGCTTCTCGGTCATAGGCGAAACGACCAACGGACGCCGGAGGCGACGCTAACGTCTCCGGCGCCAGCCTCACAGCCTGTAGGCCGCCTTCGCCAAGTTATAGGCAAGGTCAGCTGCGACCTCCGCCGCTTCCCAGTCCTGGAGGCGATGCTCGGCCACGAGTTGCGCCAAGAAGCCGCAATCGATCCGCCGCGAGACATCGTGCCGGGCGGGTATCGACAAGAACGCGCGGGTGTCATCGTTGAAGCCGACTGTGTTGTAAAAGCCAGCCGTCTCGGTCACTTGACTGCGGAAGCGGCGCATCCCTTCGGGACTGTCGTGAAACCACCACGCCGGCCCCAGCTTGAGCGCCGGATAGTGGCCGGCCAGCGGGGCCAGCTCACGCGCGTAAGTGCTCTCGTCCAAAGTGAAAACGATGAGGCTCAGTCTGGGATCGTTGCCGTAACGGTCGAGCAGTGGGCGCAGCGCATGCACATAGTCGGTCCGCATCGGGATGTCCGCGCCCTTGTCACGCCCGAACCGCTCGAACAACCGGCGGTTGTGATTGCGGAAGCTGCCCGGATGAAGCTGCATGACCAAGCCATCCTCGACGCTCATTCCCGCCATCACCGTCAGCATATGGGCGCGGAACAGCTCTGCCTGACCCGCATCGGGTTGACCGTTTACCACCGAGGCGAACAGCTTTTCAGCCTCGGCTTCCGAGAGGTCGGCGGTCGCTGCAGTCGGATGTCCGTGATCGGTCGAGGTCGATCCGTTGGCGGCGAAAAACGCCCGCCGATGTCGGTGGCCTGCAAGATAGCCGCTGTAGCTGAAACAGTCTTCGCCGCTGAGGTCGGACAGGCGCACCAGGTTGTTGCGGAATCCCTGGAATTCGGGGTCGACCACCGGATCGGGTCGATAGGCCGTAACGACTCGCCCACCCCAGCCGCTCGAACGAATTGCGGCGTGGTGCCTGAGGTCATCGGTGGGAGATTCGGTCGTCGCAAGGACTTCGATATTGAACTTGTCGAACAACGCGCGCGGTCGAAAATCGTCGCGTGCGAGCGCATCAGTGATGGTGTCGAAATAGACATCGGCCGTGGCCGAGGTGAGCAACTCGGTCAGGCCGAATACGTTGGCGAACACCCAGTCCAGCCACATTCGCGATGGTGTCGCGCGAAACAGATGAAAGTTGGCTGCAAGCACTCGCCAGGCTTCGCGCGCCTCGGTCTTTGGTCCAACGTACCCTGCCGGATACAGGCCCACGCTCTCGAGCGGAATGCCTTGGCTGTAGAGCATCCTGAAGAGGTAATGGTCCGGAACGAGCAATAGCTCGGCGGCATTGCCGAACGGCTCATTGTCGGCAAACCAGCGTGGATCAGTATGGCCGTGCGGGCTGATGATGGGCAGCCCCGCCACGGACGCATAAAGTTCCCGGGCGAGTGAGCGCACTGCTGGCTCTGGCGGGAACAGCCGGTCAGGATGGAGCGCCAGCGGGACACCAATGTTCATAAGCTTGCCGAGCGGCCGTAGCGTTCGCGGGTCGAGGCTACTGCGCGGCGCGCTTCCTCCAGCGCACGCTCTTCGGTCGCAAACAGCAGGTAATCGATGACCTGGCTGAGGTGTGCGCGCATTGCGATGCGCGCCTCAGCGGCGTCTCCGCGCCTCAATGCCGACGCGATGATCTCATGTTCATCTGGCACCGGCCGATTGCCGGCCTTCCTCGATTTCTCGTGCAAAAGTATGCACTCTGGCGAGGTCGTGCGCAGCTCCCAAAGGCGCTCAACGGTGTCGAGTACCACGGGATTGCGAGTCGCCTTCGCAATAAGAAGATGGAAAGCGCGATCGGCCGCCTCGCTTTCACCGACCCGAAGGTCCGGACGGCGCATCTGGAGGACAAGGCCATCGAGCTCTGCCAACTCTTGATCCGTTATATGCGCCGCAGCGAGCGACGCCGCGGCACCTTCGAACAACAGACGCGCTTCCGTGACCTCGAAGGCCGTAGCGTGAAAAGTCGATTCTTCCTCGCTGTTTCCCGGAAGCCGCCTCACATACGCACCCGAACCGATACGCACCTCGATGAGACCTTGAACTTCGAGCGCGATCATTGCCTCGCGAACCGCTGGACGACTAACCTCGTATTCTGCGGCCAATTCACGCTCGGCAGGGAGCCGATCCCCGACCTTGTACCTGCCGCTTGCGAGTTCGCCGATCAGCTGACGGGCAAGGCGTTCGTAAATGCGGTCGGCGGTGGCCGGCGCGGAACGAACCTGCGATTTGAATGCCATGGGTAATCCTCTCAAACTGGCCTTACCATTTAGCTTGAAATTGGCAAGGGCGGTAGTACGAGATCAGGAAACGTTAGAGGGTGGCATAAGCATGAAAATTTCTGGCGCCAAAGTCATCGTGACCTGCCCCGGGCGCAACTTTGTCACTCTCAAGATCGAGACTGATCAAGGCGTTTACGGAATCGGTGATGCGACGCTCAATGGACGAGAGCTCGCCGTGGTAGCGTACCTTGAGGACCACGTCATTCCAACTCTGATCGGGCGCGATCCCCAGGCGGTCGAAGACACTTGGCAGAACCTGTATCGAGGAGCGTACTGGCGCCGCGGCCCTGTCACGATGCGAGCGATCGCCGCGGTCGACGTCGCCTTGTGGGACATCAAGGCCAAAATGGCCGGCATGCCGCTATACCAGCTGCTGGGTGGACGCAGTCGCGAGCGCGTGCTTGTCTACGGTCACGCCAATGGCGATGACATCGATCAGACTGTTGAGGCGGTCGGTCAATACATCGAGATGGGTTACAAGGCTATCCGTGCCCAGAGCGGAATCCCGGGGATCAAGGACTGCTACGGCGTCGGCCGAGGCAAGCTTTATTACGAGCCGGCGGATGCCGACCTGCCCAGCGAAACCGGCTGGGACACTCGCAAGGCACTGAACTCCGTGCCCAAGCTGTTCGACAAACTGCGCGCGACCTACGGGTTCGATCACCACCTGCTGCACGACGGGCATCACCGCTATACGCCGCAGGAGGCAGCCAACCTGGGCAAGATGCTCGAGCCTCACCAGCTTTTCTGGCTTGAAGACGTTACGCCGGCCGAGAACCAGGAGTCGTTCAAGCTCGTGCGCCAGCACACCGTGACCCCACTCGCGGTGGGTGAAATTTTCAATACGATCTGGGACGCCAAGGACCTTATCCAGAACCAGCTAATCGACTATATCCGGGCAACAGTCGTCGGTGCCGGAGGTATTACTCACTTGCGGCGCATCGCTGACTTCGCCGCGCTCTACCAGGTTCGCACGGGCTCTCACGGCGCGACCGATCTCTCGCCGGTGACGATGGGTGCCGCACTTCACTTTGACACCTGGGTGCCCAACTTCGGGATCCAGGAATACATGCGCCACACGCCAGCGGCGGACGAAGTGTTTCCCCATGATTATCGTTTTGAGGACGGCCACTTGTACTGCGGAGAAACCCCCGGGCACGGGGTAGACATCGACGAAGCGCTTGCCGCCAGATTTCCTTACAGGCGCGCCTACCTGCCGATTGCCCGGCTCCAAGACGGAACGATGTGGAGCTGGTAACTTGGCACGGATTGTCTGCTGTGGGGAAGGCATGCTCGAGTTGGCTTGTCGCGAAAGGGAGTGGAACGTCGGCTACGGCGGCGACACTCTCAACACAGCCATTCATCTGACGCGTTTCGGCCACCAGACCGCCTATCTGACCGCTGTGGGCAGCGATCCCTTAAGCGTCCGCCTGAAGGACCAATGGGCGACTGAAAAGCTCGATACCTCGCTCGTGACAGAGCACCCTACCAGAACGGTAGGCCTCTACGCGATCTCGCTCGACTCTTGCGGCGAACGAAGCTTCACCTACTGGCGCGAGAGCAGCGCGGCGCGCGAGATGTTCGGGATAGCGGGCTCTCTGGCGGCCGTGCGTACGGCGGAGCAGTGCGAACTGCTCTACTTTTCGCTCATTACCCTTGCCATCCTGCCGCCCGAAGGGCGTGAGACTTTGCTGGCGCTGGCCAGACGGGTTCGCGCGGCCGGCGGGCAAGTGGCATACGACAACAATTATCGAGCGCGCTTATGGAGCAGCGCCGCCGAGGCCAACGGAGCGCACCAAGCTGCCATCGCAGTTGCAGACATTGGCCTGCCGACCTTGGACGATGAAAAACAGCTCACGGGCGTGACCGATGCTCAAACGGTTCTCGAACGTTGGCATGCCGTCGGTTGCAGCCAGGTCGTGATAAAGCTTGGCGCAGATGGTTGCATACTGTCTGATGGCGAACGGATAGGTCCTGCGACCTGTCGCATTCCTGTCGATTCCAGCGGCGCCGGTGACGCGTTCAATGCGGGCTATCTCGCCGCCGCGTTGGCGGGCGCGAGTCCCGCAAGAGCGGCCCGCGCGGGTCATCGCATAGCAGACTGGGTCATATTGCGCCGCGGCGCCATACCCGCGCGCGATGCTGCCGCTCCATACGATTAGGCGGCAGCGAGGGAAGGTTGGGGAGTTGGCCGCAGCAAGGCCCACAGTACTACGGCCGCCAGGAGATCAAGCCCTGCAAGTGCGGCAAATAGAGGATCGTATCCGTACGTGTCCGCCGTCTGGCCGATAAGATAAGTGAAAAGCATCGCGCCAGTCCAAGCGGCAGCACCGGCAAGTCCGGCAGCTTTGCCAACAGCTCCTGTATCGAAAACATCCGCCGCGAGCGTCAACAATGCGCCAGAAAGCATTTGGTGCGCAAATCCCCCGACGCAAAATAGCGCAATTGCGATCTCGGGGCTCGACGCGAGCAAGCCCATGCAGCCTGGTCCCAGCATTAGAACCGCCCCGGTGGTCATGACAATTTTGCGGGAGCCCAGCACCGAAGCGCCCAATCGGCGAATGAGGAAAGGCGCATAGTAACCTCCGGCGACAGATCCGAGGTCAGCTGCCACAAACGGCAGCCATGCCCACAAGGCGATAAACTTCAGGTCCATGTGCCACGCCGCCGTCAGATAAAGCGGGATGAAGAAATTGAAGGTTTGCCAGGCCGGGTCACTCAGGAACCGTGGAATGGCGATAGCCCAGAACCGGCGCGTCATGGCGATTTCCCGCCAGCTTGCCGAGGTCCCGGCCAACGGCTCGACGCGCTCGCCCAGGATCAGATCACGCTCTTCATCACTTATCGCTGGGTGATCTTCCGGCCGGCGGTATTTCGCCAGCCAGAGTCCCGCCCATAGCAGGCTGACGGCACCCGTGATCACGAAGGCGGACTGCCAGCCCCAAGTAAGAATGCAAAAGGTCACTACGGGAGGTGCGATCATCGCGCCGATCGACGTGCCCATATTGAACCAGCCAGTGGCGATCGTGCGTTGCTTCGCTGGGAACCACTCCGAAACAACCTTCAGTCCGCCAGGGATCGCCGCGGCCTCGCTCGCCCCCAGAAGCCCGCGGAACACGGCCAGTCCGAGCCAGCCGGCCGCGAGAGCGTGGGCCATATTTGCAAAAGCCCAACCAATGGCGAAAATTGCGACGCCGATGCGGGTACCAAGAGCGTCCAGGATGCCTCCCGCGACGGGCTGCATCACGGTGTATGCTCCTTGGAAGGCGATGACGACGTAGCTATATTGCGCCGTGCTCATGTCCATCTGCTTTTGCAGCACTGGAGCCGCCACAGAGAGCGTTGAGCGCGCAAGGTAATTGAGGACTGTTCCCAGTGTTACCAGCCCGATAATCCACCATCGCAGGTTGCCCTTGTGTACCAAGGACATTTCAAGACCTCGTCGCAAGTGGGAGCGGCCGCACACACGCGTTTATCGAAGGCATATCGAACCACTCCATCGCACGACTTGGACGCATTACAGTCTAATCCAAGCTATTGAAATTGGTCAGACCTGTCAATGTGACCAATCTATCGGTCAAGACGGCTCCTACCTGAACTTTGAGCTCTGCGCTTCGCCGCGCCAATTGCAGCAACCGCACGCCGACAAGCGAATCTCGTGGATCGACAGGTGGCGCGTTGCCATCTCGGATCGCACGCGCCATCCCGCGGTAGAACTCAAGATAGACGCCTGTTTTGCTTGGCAGATTTTCGCGCACATCGCCTTGATGAAGCCAGCCGTAGTTTTCCGGAGACTCATTGGCGAAACCCATATCGAGCGGACTTACGCCGGCCGCCAATCGTTCTTCCTGGGGGTCGAGCCCGAACTTGACAAAGCTGCCGGCGCTACCGTGAATGGCGAAGCGAGGGCGCGAACTCGCAACGAGATTAGAAGCGGCCAACGTTGCGCGCATCGGTCCGTAGTGGAACGTCAGCGAGAAGTAGTCGTCCACAACTGCGTCCGGGCGTTGCGCGACGATATCCGCCTGAACGGCATCCGGTGTGCCGAACAGGAGCAGCATCTGGTCGATCATATGCGGAGCGAGATTCCACAGGGTTCCGGTGCCCGGCCCAGGGACTTCGCGCCAACCTGTCGGAACGGCCGGCCGGAAGCGATCCCAATGCGCTTCGAACAGCCTTATCTCACCGAGCCTGCCTGACGCCACCAGATCGCCCACTGTAAGATAATCACCGTCCCAGCGGCGATTCTGGAACACCGTCAGCATCCGCGATTGCTGGGCGGCAAGGTCAATGAGACGTTGGCCGTCATCAGGTTCTAACACAAACGGCTTGTCAATGACCACGTGCTTGCCCGCTCGCAACGCGGACTCGGCGAGATGCGCATGCGTCTCGTTGGGTGTGGCGATGACCACCAGGTCTATGTCTCGATCCTCGAGGAGAGCGGCCGCATCGGCCCTTCCCACGACGCGATCGAGGTGCATTTCCGGCACCGCCCGGATCAGCGGAGCGTGGAAAATGCGCCCGGCCATCCCGCGGCCGATTATGCCGATCCGGATCACGGTCGGCGTACGACCTCGATGGCGGAGACAATCGCCTTACCGGCTACCGGTCGAAAATGAAGATCGAGACCGTCCTGTTCTACGGCGGTTTCGAATGTACGGCGTACTTCGGTCAGCGGGCCACCCGCGATGGCGGCGATGTCCACCTTCTGCAGTGCCGGCTGGTCGTTGGCCAAAACGTCGAAAACGCGCGCGCCGGGTGCCGCCTTGGGCTCGACGAAAGTCAGCACGACCGTGTAGCGGCCCGAAGGCAAGGGAAGACGGTAGTGGAAGTCCCCCTCGCGATAGGACGCAGCCAAGTCGCGATTTGCCGCCTTGGCGATGCGGGCAAGGACCGGCGCCCGTCCGCGACCTCCTGGCGTGTCGGTGCTGCCGGGCGAACCGCCGTCGAAGAACGCATCGGAGCCGAAATGAGGGGCGCTCGCGGCCGCGACGATGGCGCCGCTATCGATGCGGAAACCCGCGGCTGTTTCGGGCGCAAGATGCCAAGCGATCTGGTCGGTCACGGATTTTTTCGCAAACTCGCCGGTTGCGGCGATGTCATTGTTGCCGGCACTGAGCCGCACGGAGGTCCATACGCAGACCCGGTCGGGACAATTGCGCTTGCTGCCTTGCGACCTGCCATTGACAGTCAGTGTGGTGACAGGCGCGTTGCTATACACTCGCACATCGGTGACCGAGTATGCACGGTCGGCGTAGCGCCGCCCGTTGATGTGGACGGTAGGCGCAGATGACCAGTTGGCCTTGTAGAAGTAATACGCGTCCTTCCGGATCTTGCGGTCGTAGGTGACGAGACCCTTGGTATTGATGTCCTGCGAATCGCCTTCGTGGCGAACCGTCGAGCCGAAGTCGAAGCCGTTCCAAAGCCAGGTGGCCCACAGGTAGGGCTTGGCTTTGAGCACCTTCCAGGTCTGCTCGTGGACCCACGACTGGTATTCCTCAGGCTGCACGCGTCCGCCTGACTCCACCGGCCCGCCTAGTGGATCGTCGGTGTGGATGCCGACATCGGCTCCGGCGCCATACTCGGTAACCGCCAAGGGCTGGCCAGGATGCTTGGCGCGCAGCTTGTCGAGGTGAGGCCCAAGCTCGTCAGGCTTGCCGTAGTACCAGCCGAAATAGCGGTTGGCGCCGGACGCATCAACGGCATTGACGACATCGGGAACCCCGCTCAGGCCGCGTTCCTCGCAGCAGTTGGCGAGTACCGTCGGCCTGTTGGGATCCACCGACTTGGCCAGTGCGTTGAGCTCGCGCAACATCGGCATGGGATCGGGCACGACCGTCGGCGGCTTTCCGAGGAAATCGGGACGGCCGGGACCAAAATCGACTTCGTTCGCGATGCCCCATACCGCGACCGAGGGATGATTGAAGTTCTGCTTGATCAACTCCTGGAGCTGCTGGCGGGCATTAGCCATCAGCTCGGGCGTGGGATTGGGGTCTTCGCCGAAGGTCCACGCGGTGACGACGGGTATCTCGTCCCACAGCACCAGGCCGGTGCGATCAGCGATGTCGTGGATCGGTTGGCCATGCTGGTAGTGCGTCAGGCGGATAGTGTTCGCGCCCATTTCTCGCAGGATGGCTACGCTCTTTGTCACGTCCTCGGGGCTCAGCGCCCAGCCCTTGCCTTCCCAGTCCTGATGCAGACCCACGCCGTGAAGCCGCAAGGGCTTTCCGTTGAGGAAAAAGCCTTGCTTCGGGTCGAGTCGCATTTCGCGAATGCCGAAGGGCTGCTCCAGCGAGTCAAGCAACTGTCCGGACGTCGACCGAACCTCGGTGCGTAGCGCATAGAGGTAAGGATCGAATGTTCCCTGCCACAGATGGGCGCGCGGCACTCGCAATTGCTGAGGGGCTTCCACTCCGCGCCCCCCCGGCAGCGACAAGCGCTGCTCGCTTTTCGCGACCGAACGGCCGGCCGCATCGATGAGCTGTGTGACCAACCGCACGCCCGCGGGCATCACGCCGTCGTTGCGCAGCCGGCTTTGCACCTGCAACTCGGCGGCGCCCCGGGCGATCGAGCGTGTGGTCGCATAGACGCCGGGACCGCCATGATCGAGCATGTCGATGTGAACTTGATTGGTGACGATCAGGCGGACGGGGCGATAAAGGCCGCCATAGACAAAAAAGTCCCCAGCGAGCGGGAAATTCGCCCGGTTTCTTGATGCCGCCGTAGGCTGGGTGTTGTCGACCTTGACCACAAGGAGGTTGGCCTGGCCCGGGCGCAGCGCTTCGGTTGCGTCGAAACGAAAACGCGAGAATCCACCCACGTGTTCGCCAAGCTTGGTGCCGTTGAGCCAGACTTCGGCAACGCGGCTCGCCGCATCGAACTGCAGCCATGCACGCTTCCCGGTGGCGAGAGTCGGCGCGCGCAGCGACAACTGGTACCAGCCGATGCCCTGTGTCTTGTTGACATTGTCGGCACGGTTGATGTGGTTCGCCGGTTCGTCGAGGTAATAGCCCACCCTGTTCCAGGTGTGAGGCACCGAAACGCTCTGCCATCCATCGCCGCTCGCTGCGCCGTTGGGTGAGCCGGCAGTGTCTCCCAGCTTGAACTGCCAGCCGTTGGCCAATGCCACCGTGGTCCGCGCTTCAGGCCGCGAGCTCGAGGCTCCTGCTCCCGCCGACAGCGCAAGACAGGCCGCGGCCGCGAGGCTCACAATCCAACGGGTAGCATGCCTGGCCATGTCATTCTCACTGTTACGGGAAACTTGGGTAGTCTCGGATTGGCGCCGTCAACGGCCGGCTGCGGGAAGCAGGCCGTCGTACTTCTTTTCGAGTTCCTTGGTAAACTGGTCGCGCTTGCGCAGCGCGTCCAGCATCCCGCTCACGTCGAATGAGGCAACCTGGGACTTGATAAGCTCGGCGCCCTCGCGGCCCCATTGGTCGCGTTGCTCGGCCGTCACGGGTTCGACGAAGCCGCCATGCTCTGTCGGGTCGGCGTAGAAGCTGCCGGCCGGCGTGCCATTGTAGGGCGGCACGAACCGCGACAGGTTGCTCGGATCCCGCACATGATCGTGCTTGGGCTGACTGAGGCCGATCGGCATATCGTTGAGGCGACCAACCAGTTCGTATGCCCCGTAGGTTACCAAGGTGCGCCCGTTGGGCGGGCCTTCGCCACCAAAGCTGGGACGCTGTTCCCCCGGCTTCACCGCCCGCACCATGCCGGTATCCATCCAAAGAACCGGCACGTGCGTTTCGTCGAAGGTTTCACGCACCAGAGGCAGCAAGGTGTTGCCCGACGGTCCGTGTGAGGTCAGGAAGACGATGCGCCGGAAGCCCTGCCGGATCAGTGAACGGGTCAGCGCCTTGAGGTAAGGCAGGCTTTCCGAAGTCGAGACGTATACCGTCGCCGGGCTGGTCGTCGTCCCCCCTGGATAGAAGTAGGCGAGGTAAGGCATGACCAGTCCGTCGGACTTGGCGGCGAGTTCCTGCGCGTACGCGAGCGGGATCACATATTCGACGTCGGTGGGGTTGCCGCCGTTCTGCTCCACTGGACCAACCGGCACAAAGACCACATCGTTGCGCTTGAGGTATTCGGCGACTTCCCACCCGGTCAAGGTAGTCATGAGTCGGGAACGCATCGCTGGAACCGGCTTGGCGGCACCCTGCGATTGGGCGAGCGAGGGCGAAGAACTCAACGGGATAGCGAGCGCGACAGCGGCGGCGAATCGGAGGACGGGACGGGCGGTCGTGAACAGTCTTTTCATAGAACCTCACATTCGCTCGGACGAGAGAAACAGGCGGCAAAGGAATCCTCGGAGATCACTTGCAGCCTGCGCACCATCGTGAAGGGCTGAGGACAAACGCAGGTAGGCCTTGTCGCGGAGCGTATAGCGCGGCCATGCCGGCAGCCCTGGTCCATTGGGGTCGCCGCGCCTGGCGAAGTTGGTCCAGTATCCGACCATCAACTCGGACAATTGCCGATCGGCCGGTCCGTAGTTCGCCGCTGAAAACCCGGTCGAGGATAGATTACCGAAAACGTAGGGTACTTCGAACGAGTGGGCCGCTCCCTGCGCCTCCTTGCCAGGAACGAATTGCTCGAACTGGTACTGCCAGGTTGGAGCACCCGACGCGGCGCTCAGGTGGGCAGTTTCGACACTGCCGCATCGAAACGTTGAATCGGTAGCAAATTGCTGTGCCGCCGTCCCCAACAAGGGGTCCGCCGCGTCCGAGGCCGCGTGGGCGATGCCGTAGAACCCGAGCGCCCTGATCGAGTTCGCGCCAAACGCGTTCCCGATCGCCGCCTCGAGCTGTGCATCGGTCGGAGTAGCGAGCCCTTCGCGCGAGTTGTTTCCAATCAACAGGGCGATCGGATGATGGCTGCGGTCGGCCAAAGCTGCGGCTGGCTCGTGTGTCAGCACGTACCCGTCGAGCACCGGACCAAACCGGATGCCGCGTTGCCCGGCGTCCTGGGCCAGCTGAAGAACCGCCGCCATATCCAGGCGCCGCAGATCCGCAATAGAAGCACCGTCGGCGAACTTCCGCCCCTGCTGTTCGGCGGAGGGCAAGTTCGCCACACCGATCGCACTTCTCGCCGCGCCGCTTTCGACGATCGCCCGCTTGAACAAGCCTTGCGCCTGCGGTGAGGCAAGCAGATCGAGGACGCTCGCCCCGCCGGCGGACTGGCCGAAAATGGTGACGTTCGATGGGTTGCCCCCAAACGCACCGATATTCGCCGACACCCACCGGAGTGCCGCAATCTGGTCCTCGAGGCCGAAGTTGCCCGACGACTTGTGCGGCGACGCGGCGGTCAGCTCGGGATGCGCGAGGTAACCGAACACGCCTAGTCTGTAGTTGATCGTTATAACGATGACGCCTTTGGCGGCGAGGGTTGCGCCGTCGTAGGTCGGGCTGGTGCCCATTCCGTTCTCAAATCCGCCGCCATGAATCCACAGCATCACCGGCACCTTCGCGCCACGAGTGAGCCGGGGGGTCCAAACATTCAGGTAGAGGCAGTCCTCGCGGCTGATGGCCGAGACCTCGGTTCGTCCGCGCAGCGGAGCCTGTGCGCATGGTGGGCCGAAGCTCGTGGCCTGCCTGACTCCCTTCCATGGCGAAGCCGGCTCGGGCGAATGCCAGCGCAGCGCGCCTACCGGTGGCGCGGCATACGGCAAGCCTTTGTAGGCGACGCCGGAATTCGTGGCCACGCCGGCGACCAACCCGGAAGCTGTCCGTACCGGAGCAGCGTTGCCGGGTTGGTGCCCCTGTACTGCCGCAGGGAGAGAGGCAGCCAGAAGGAAGCTGGCGACAAGCCCGTTCAGCGTTCCCCGCGCCACCAATGCTGCGAAGGGCAGGTCCCGAATGGGCGATGTCCACATCTGCCGGTTCCGCGTCGAGCTTTGCCTAGATCTGAAAGCGGACGCCGACACGGTAAGTGCGGCCGAGCAAATCGTACCAGGCGTTATTATTGATCGCGGGCAGGGGCGGAGCCTGGTTCAACACGTTGTTGATGGTCGCGTAGAGCTCCATGCGACGTCCTTCCGGACCAAAGTTATAGCTGGCGCTGATGTTGATGTACCCGCGTGCCGGCACGATGTTGTTGCTAATGCTGTTGGTCAAAGTCGGGCTGTAATCCGGGTCGTCCGGGCCGACTTGGGCGTTGTTGAAATGGCTGCGGCTGATCCAGCGGAATTGGACGCTAGTGTCGAACCGCGTCCCGCGATAGGCGAGGGTCGTGTTCACATTCCACTTGGGAGTGCCCGGCGAACCACCGAAGATGGCGCCCGTTTGCCCGGCCCGGTTCACGCCGTTCGGGAATTGCAGGGACACGTCGAAGGTTGAGCGATATTCGAGGACGTGGGTGGCTTGGGCGTTGAGCGTAAGCCGGCCCGGTGCGCCTGCGATAATTTCATCAAGCGGCTGGACGTAGGAAGCGGCGAAGTCCCATCCGCGCGTCTTGAATTCGGCGAAATTCGCATTCTGGGATACGACGGAAAGGACCGCACCGTTGACCGGATCGTTGCCCGCAAAAGTAACCAGCGGGCAATAAGGGCTTGAAAGGTCGGCAACACCGGTACCCAGGCAGTTAGTCAGGATAGTCCCGGCGCCGGTGGCGCCAATCGCGTCGTGAATCTTGATCTGGTAATAATCTGCCGAGACCTGAAGCCGACTGAGAAACCGCGGATTCAGGACGACACCGGCGCTGAACGTACGGGCAACCTCCGGCTTGAGGTTGATGTTTCCACCAGAGATCGAATCATATGTATACGGCAGCTGACCTGCAAATGCGGGTCGCGGATCTGTATAGAGAGGACGCGGAACCGACGGCACCGCCGCGGTGAACAGTTCCGTCAAGCTTGGCGCGCGAATGTCGCGGGAGAGCGTGCCGCGCAGCATAATATCGGGAATGGGCTTCCAGACGAGGCCGCCCTTCCAGGTGGTGACCGTTCCGGAAAGTTCGTAATCAGTCAAGCGAACGGCACCGTTGAAGTCGAGGGACCCTGTAAGCCAATCCTTGCTAAGGAGTGGGACGATGGTTTCCGCGTAGACCTCTTTTACGGATTGCCCGACCTTCGGAAAGTTTCGCGGGGTTCGAGCAAAATACGCCCCGACCTGGCTGAGTGGATCGACGTCCGTCTTGAAGGTTTCATCGCGGTACTCGACGCCGGCGCCGATGGAAACCGGGCCGGCCCAGAGTGAGAACGGTTCTCCGTTGATATTGGCGCTGCTCTCGAACAGTGTCGAAACTGCGACTGCGTGTGTAGTGCCAAAAGCATAGGCATAGGCTTGCGGGCTGTAGCTTGCTTGGCCCAGGATATTGATCGGCTGACAGCCAGCCGCGCGGGCCGCCGCGCTGGCGCAGACAATCTGTCCATTCAGCAAGGCTGCGTCGATGGCGTTATTGAAGTTCGCGGTGATCGGAGCGTTCGCCTGATCACTGATGTTATGATTGCGACCATACTGCGCCGTGGCATCCCAATGCCACGAACCCCCAAAGTCTCCCTTGAAGCCGCCTGAGAAGCTAAAGGTGGTGCTATCGTTGCGGATCCGAGGCGGTCCGAAATCGTTACCCAGATAGCCGATGCTAAGGGAGCCATTGGCAGGGATCAGGGCCAGCTGAGCCGGCGAGAGGGCCGCCTGCAGGTAAGGATTATTCCGGCTTATCTTCAGAAAGCCGGACGTGCCACCGGTCGCGGCGCGGATCTGTGCGGTGATATTTTCGGCTTTGACCTTCGAATATAGCCCTCGTGCCCAGACCGTCACGCCGTCGGTAATGTCGTATTCGGCGTGTGTGGCGAAGTTGTACTTTTGGGTCTCGGCTCGCAGGACTTGATAAGGGGGCGTTCCCGAACCGCCCACCATGTTGGTGCCGACCTGGCCCTGGTACAAGCCAGGGACGAACGGTGCGGTCGTAACGCGACCGTCGGGACCTACGACGAATTGTAGGTTTCGTAGCGCCGGCGGATTTGTTGCAACGGTTGGCGCTATCAGGCCACCCGACGTGAGCATGCCAAAGATCACGTTGTCGGTAAGCAGGGCGGCCGGGAGTCCAGCTGCGCGGTTCGCCGGCAGATTTATAACGCTGACGTTTCTACGGCCCCAGGCACGCTTGTCGTTGAACAGATCGGTGCCACCGTTGAGGTCGATCTCACCGCCGGCAATGATACGACCGCGACCATCGGCAAAGCTGGTTCCGGCGGCCAACGATACATAGGCGTCCGGGGCATCGCCATATTTCGTTTCGCCGTACTGAAGGGTGCCCCTCACGCCTTGCAGCCTCGTATTAAGCTGCAGGTTTACGACGCCGGCAACCGCGTTCGAACCGTAAGCGGCCGAAGCGCCGCCAGTCACCACGTCGATCCGGCTGATGAGCGCAGTGGGAATGAGGTTGAGGTCGGTTGCTCCGGCAACAGTCGCGCCTGGATTATTGACCGCCGGAAGGCGCATCCTGTCCAGCAACACAAGGGTGCGGACAGGAGTCAGGCCTCGTAAGTCAATGTTATTGGCGCCGCCGTTGCCAATGCCCCCCGTTTCTGGGGCCTGCGTCCGGCGAAAGGACGGCACTTCATTGAGAACGTCGGCCACGTTGACCGCGGCACGATCCTTGAGGGTTTGTTCACCGATCACAACGGTCGGACTTGGAGCAACGAAGCCGGCACGATCAATGCGCGATCCGCTGACGACGATTTCGCTAGCGGGTGCCGCGCCCTCGCTGGTCGCGGTGTCGATCACGACGCCCTCTTGCTTCGGTGGCGCTTTGGCAGACGTGTTATCAGCGCTCTGTGTCGGGCTAACCGGCGGCGCGGCCACCTGCTGGGCGAAGCCTGGTGTGGCGTAAATCAACGCCCCCGCACCGGCGAGCAACCAAGAAACCTTGCGCATCAAACCCTCCCAGCGTGTTGTGCTATTGGTAATGCCAATTCGCATTTATCGAAACCCAACGCAAATCAATCTTCTCAATGAAGAATCATCAACACTAGGTATGGCTAGCCGCTACAACCGCGTAAATGCGCATCCCCCGCAATGACCAATACCAAAGAGCCGGCCGGCCGACTGGTCAGGCCTGCTAGGAGGTTTATGTAACTGAGTCCCGCGCATTGCGGGGATGGCCGGGCGTGCGGAAGCGATCTCAGTGCAAGCGTCTCGGGGTTCGTTTCGATTGTCCGCTGGCACTCGCCCCAGACCGGCTAAACGCCATCGCAGCGGCCTTGAGCATATCCCAGGCGGCGAGATTCCGCGACATACCCGGGCCACGGTAGATCGTCGGGTCACCGGCGTAATACGCGTTTGGCTCGTTGAACGCGTAAGCTCCCTTTGCGGGGGAAGACGGCGAATAAACCTGGTAATCGAGCGCCTTGGCAAGCGCCCGCCCGGTGGCGGTCAGATCGGCAAGCCCGAAGCGCTCGCCTTCCTCGATGTAGGTGGCCGCGAGCGCGTAGTTGGTGCCCATCCACACTTCCCTCGAGTCGAAGCCGTTCTCGCTCACATCCATCGTTGAAGCTTGGGGAAGCCCTACGAACGGATACAGCGTGCCATCGAGCCGCAAGAGGTTCGCTACGCCCCGCAAGTGCCCGGCGGCGTCTTTGTTTTTCATCAGCAACTTGGCTTGGGTGCGGAGATGGCTCACGATGTGATCAGGGGGGGCAAGATCCGGCAAACCCAGCAGTTGGGCGTGATGCTGAGGCCACAGGGTGTCAGAGAACAGATCATTGAATCTGCGGCCCTCGCTGGCCACCCTGTAGTATGACCCCGTCCAGAACGCTTTCTCATAAGCGGCTTTGGCGCCCGCCAATGTTGTTCTCAATTGGGCCACATCCACCGTTCTGGCTTCCGGAATACCAAGTTCCTTCGCCTCGTTGGTGGCCGCGATCATGATCTCCAAGCTCAGCAGATAGAGGCCGGAGTTGTACACCGCGTGCGCGCCCTCAGTGATGCCCATTATGTCGTAGGTACTACCGAATAACGCCGGCTCGATCGGTAGCCGTTTGCCAGCGGGTATGCGTTTGGCGATGTCATTGGAGTACGCCCGCAGCATCGACGGATAGAACTCACGCAGCGCGGAGTGCGTCTTATCGGCCCGGATTACGCCGTACGCGCGAATGAGGTACTTGGGCGAAACGTCGAAATAGGAGGACTCCGGACCAATGACCTTGGCCGACGGGCCGGCGGAAGCACCCGCTCCGCCTGGAGCAGCCGGTCTGGGCCGAGCGCCTGCTGTGCCTGCGCCTGCACCTTCAGGTCGCACCGCTGAGGGAAACGGGGTACCGGGGGCACTAGCACCCGGAAAGAACGGTGTCCCGGGAAGTCGGCCGAAACTGTCGGGAGCGCCGCCATTGCCCGTCGCGATCTGTTCGGACACCGCGCGAACCCAATTCTTCTCAGCGTCGAACGTCAGCTCCCGCAGGGGGAGAAGGCCGTGGCCCTGAACATTGGCTTCGCTCGCGGCGGACCACCCGCCGCCGGTGCGCAAGTAAAACAGGTGCGTTCCAGGAATCCTTGTGCCGATCCTGGACCCTTTCAGATTGGTTTTGACGAGGCCGGACTCCCAGAATGGCCCGGTCCAGACCAATTGATGAACTTGGTTCAGGCCATCCCGCCGGATCCCTGCCGGAATCGCCGCATTTGCTGCCAGAGGCCGCCACCACGCGAGCACCTTCTGCAGGGAAGCATCCTCACGGGCGAGGTTTTTGTCGGCGATGGCGAAACCCTGCTTGAAGGGGTAGCTCTCCTTCACATAGTTATTCGCGGAGTCCTCTTGCCCGCCGTAGAAAGACGTGTAGCGGCGCATCCAGACGGTCCCCTGGTCGAGGCCGAAGGCGACCTGTGGGAAGTCCCACGCCAGCGCATAATGGATGACGGTGCTAGTGTGAGGCGCCAGTCTGACCGACACCGCAAGAGCGCCGGCCGAGTTGCTGCCGTCCAGCGGAGCATTGGGCAGTCTGCCATTACGGTTGAAGGCGGCGTACACATCCTCACCCGAGCCCTCGGCTTTCCACGATGTTGTGTAGGTGACCTCCTGGTCCCCTTCAGCCCGCACGGCTTCGGTCCACTCGCTGTTCTGGGCGTCGGGTGTGTTCTGCGGTGAAGAGGCGCCCAGCGTGACGCCATGAACCTTGGTGGCGGGATCCACGTCGTACCTGGAGTAAAAACCGGTCCGGGTGCTTGTCATCGCCGGGGGGACTAAGCCGTGCACTCTGCTCACAACGTGCGCGGGAGCGTTAGGGAACGTCAGCATTGTTGAGATGTTCGCCGCGCGCGACGATGTGTTGCTTACCTTCAAGTCGAAATATGCGACCGGCTGGGAGAGCAACTCATCGTTATTGGCGACGAACGGCGACCAGAACTTTAGGCTGGCGTTAGTACCGGGCGCCACCTGCCCATAGTCGATCGCGCCGAATGGATAAAGTGCGGAGTACGTGCCCTGCCCGGCGGCAAGGGGGTTCCAGGCCGGCAGTACAGATCCAAATTGACTATTGTTGACCGCGAGCGTCCGCGTCGAACTGCCTTGTCCAGACTCTACCCGCACATGGAAGGCGGCCTGCGGCAGGATTCGATCCTCGTAATTCGTGTCGATCGAGCCACCCATATCCCAGGGACCGAATGTTCCTGCCTGGTTGAGCATAAACGCCCCAGTTCCGACGCCTCCCAATGGGATTCCAAGCCCCGGGCGGGCCATCGGATTTCCGTACGCTCTCGTGCCCGGAATGGGCAGCTTTGTCGGACCGGCGCAGCCGGGCCAAAGCAATCCGGGGTTGTTCAGCAAGGCAAGATGCAGATCGCACGGCGGGCCGCTTGCGAATACTCCAAGCTTCGTGGTGAACGCGGCGTCGGCCGGTAAAGACACACTGGCTTGAGCGCCGTCGGCCGTGTCAGCCGCTTGAAGCAAAGCGGCTGGCCCTACCAATGCGATTACACCTCCGGCCATGAACAAGCAGAAGGAAGCTGTAAGGCTGAGCGCGGAGGCTTCTGGCAAGCGTTGCAAGGCGGATTTCCTCATGCATTTTCTTTGTGAAGCCCGACACTTTGAAGATCGAATGCGCTGCGAGCAGCCAGTGAGTGATCCCACTGCGGGCAGGACAAGGAGAACCGCTCGCAGTT
>Ga0207678_10000490_pt1 | contig 35927 bp, 37 predicted proteins | sample KBSC63metaG_FD_184319 | JGI IMG/M metagenome (GOLD analysis project Ga0207678, IMG submission 184319) | Corn rhizosphere microbial communities from Kellogg Biological Station, Michigan, USA - KBS C6-3 metaG (SPAdes) (version 2) | ecosystem: Host-associated > Plants > Roots > Rhizosphere > Soil ... | reverse complement strand
ATCGTGGACCGCCGGCGACAATCCCGCAGCGGCCGGCAAGGCAAGCGGCGACGCAATCGCACTCGCTGTGAAGCTCGCGCTCGCCGGAGAGGTCGATGGAATCGTCACCGCACCGATCGACAAGTTCGCACTGCTGTCGGGCGGCTACGATTATCCCGGTCACACGGAGATGCTCGCCGAGTTGACGGGTTCGCGCGTGGCGATGATGCTCGCGTCCGACCGGCTGCGCGTGGTGCTCGCTACTACTCACATCGCGTTGCGCGACGTTCCGCGTGCGCTCACGCGCCAGTCGATACTTTCCGCGGCAGAGGTTACGCGGGACGGATTGCGCGACTGGTTCGGAATCGGGTCCCCCCGGATCGCGCTCTGTGCCTTGAACCCGCACGCCGGCGATCACGGCCGCTTCGGCGACGAGGACGATGTTCTCCTGGCGCCCGCTGCAAGGGAATCCGGACTGCTCGGGCCATTTCCTGCAGACACCGTCTTCGTTCGCGCAATTCGCGGTGAGTTCGACGCGGTGATTGCTCCCTATCACGACGTCGGCATGACCGCCATCAAGGTCGCGTCGTTCGGAAGCGCAGTCAACGTCACGCTCGGTCTTCCGTTTCCGCGCACCTCACCGGATCACGGCACTGCACTCGACATCGCCGGACGCGGCATCGCCGATCCTTCCAGTTTTATCGCGGCGACTCGGCTGTGTGCTGAGATAGTTCAGCGTCGGCCGCGAGCTTTGCGGCAGTAAACTCGACCGCGAGCGAGTCGATCTTCCGTCCGTCCATCTCGCGCACGACGAAGGTCACGTCGCCGCTGGCCAATCTGTCGCCCGCAACTGGCAGACGACCGAGCGCGCCGAACACGTAGCCGCCGACAGTCGTGTAATCCTCTTCCGGGATCGACGTTCCGAACTCCTCGTTGAACTCGGAGATGCTGGTGGCGCCGGAGATGATCGTCTCGCCGTTGCTCGTCGTGCGCACGTCGACTTCCTCGCCCACGTCGTACTCGTCCAGAATCTCGCCGACTATCTCTTCGAGAAGGTCTTCCATCGTCACGATGCCGGCCGTGCCGCCGTACTCGTCCAGCACGATCGCCATGTGCTCCTTGCGACGCTTGAAGTCGGCGAGAACATCCTCGACCTCGCGCGAGCCCGGTATGAAATACACCGGCCGCATCAATGGACGCAGGGTGAATTCGGCTGGACGATGTGCAAGGATCGGAATCAGATCCTTGGCAAGGATGATCCCGATGATGTCGTCGATCGTCTCCTCGTAAACCGGGTAGCGCGACAGACCGCTCTCGCTCACGAGCTCGATGATGTCTTCCAGTGTCGCCGTTGCGTCGATCGCGACGATCTCCGTGCGCGGCGTCATCACCTCGCGTGCATTCTTCTCCGAGAATTCAAAGACGGCGTCGAGCAGCGCCGCATCGTGCTCCTCGATCGCGCCGCCTTCCTCGCTCTGCTCGACCAGCATGCGGAGCTCTTCGGGCGAGTGCACCGATTCAGCCGTCGGAACCGGACGCTGGCCTAGTAGCCGCATCACACGAACTGCGGACTTGTTGAGCAGCCAGGTGAAGGGGCGCATGATCCACGCGAACGCGAGCAACGGCGGCGTGAGATAGCGGGCCCAGCGCTCCGGTTGATTGAGCGCGAAGGTCTTTGGCGTGAGCTCGCCGAACACGACCGTCAGGTACGTCACGAATGCGAGCGCGATGACCGTCGCGATGGTCACTCGTGTGGCGACATCTATCCCGAGTGGCAGGCGCGCGAAAGACTCCGCGAACGACTGCACCAGGAGCGACTCGGCGATCCATCCGAGCAGGAGGCTCGTAAGGGTGACGCCGAGCTGGCTCGCCGAGAGTGCCGCGGAGAGATTGGTGGTGGCTTTGAGCGCAACGCGGGCCAGCCCGTCACCGCCGCGCGCCATCGCCTCAAGGCGCGTCTTTCGGGATCGGACCAGAGCAAACTCCGCGGCCACGAAAAAAGCGTTGATCAGGACCAGCCCGAGAACGGCCGCTATGCGTAGCAACACCCTCGAAAGATAGCCGGTCGAGGCGACGCATGCGTCGCCTCGACAGCCGGCCGCGCGATACCCGACAGGGGCGACGCATGTGTCGCCCCGACAGCCGGTCGCGCGATACCCGACAGCCGGTCGATCCCCGACCCACGTTTGGACCATCCAACCCGTTAAATTTCAGGGCTATGTCAGAGAAGCAGCAAATTCGAAATATCGCCATCATCGCGCACGTCGATCACGGCAAGACCACCCTCGTGGACAAGATGCTCCGGCAGGCCGGCGCATTCCGTGATAATCAGATCGTCGCCGAGCGCGTGATGGATTCAAACCCGCTCGAGAGAGAGCGTGGAATTACGATCCTTGCCAAGAACACTGCGGTGAACTGGCACGGGACCAAGATCAACATCGTCGATACGCCGGGGCACGCCGATTTCGGTGGTGAAGTCGAGCGCATTCTGCGCATGGTGGACGGCGTCCTGCTTGTCGTCGATGCATTCGACGGGCCCATGCCGCAGACGCGCTTCGTGCTCGGCAAGGCGCTCGCACTCAAGCGCACGCCGATCGTCGTCATCAACAAGATCGATCGTCCGGGCGCTGATCCCATGCGCGTGCACGACGAGATCCTGGATCTATTCATCGAGCTGGAAGCAGATTCGGCGCAGCTGGACGCGCCGGTGGTTTACGCATCGGCCCGCGAAGGCGTGGCGACGATGGACATGGATGTGACGCCCGTCGATCTGGCGCCGTTGTTCCAGACCATCGTCGACAACGTTCCCGCGCCCGCCACGGATGAGAACGGTCCGTTCCAGATGCTGGTCTCGACGATCGATCACTCGCCGTATCTGGGGCGACTCGCGATCGGCCGCATAGAGCGCGGCACGGTGAATGTCGGCGACAACGTCGCGCTGCTCGCGATGGACACGACCGCTGCGCCGGTCACGTCGCGCGTCACGCGTCTTTTCACTTACGACGGACTCGATCGCATCGAAGTGAACAGCTCGACCGCTGGTAACATCGTCGCGCTCGCGGGACTCGAAGGCGTCGAGATCGGACTCACGATCACCGACGTCAACACGCCCGAGCGACTGGAAGGAATTTCGGTCGAGGAGCCGACCATCTCGGTCGACTTCCTCGTCAACAATTCGCCCTTCGCCGGCAAGGAAGGGAAGTTCGTGACGTCGCGTCAGCTGCGTGAGCGGCTGTACAAGGAGCTGGAGCGCAACGTCGCCCTGCGGGTGGACGATACGGCGGCGACCGATACGTGGACCGTGGCCGGACGCGGCGAGCTGCATCTCACGATTCTGATGGAGACGATGCGGCGCGAGGGCTACGAGTTCCAGGTTTCGAGGCCGCGCGTCATCACGCGTGAGGGACCGGACGGCGAGCGTCTGGAGCCCTACGAAGAGCTTTCAATCGACGTGCCCGAGGAGTTTCTGGGTGCGGTGATCGAGAAGCTCGGTCCGCGCCGCGGCGAGATGATCGAGATGAAGAATCCGGGCCAGGGAATGACCCGTCTGACGTACCGGATTCCGGCGCGCGGACTGTTCGGCTATCGCTCGGAATTTCTGACCGATACTCGTGGCACGGGAATCATGCACCATCGGTTTCTGGAGTACGGACCCTGGGCCGGTCCGCTGTCGGGGCGCTCGCGCGGAACGCTGGTATCGATGGACTCCGGCGTGATCGTTGCATTCGCTCTGGCTAACCTCGCAGAGCGGTCGACACTATTCGTATCGCCGACCGATCCGGTGTACGAGGGTATGATCATCGGCGAGAATTCACGCCCGGGTGACATGGACGTCAACCCGACGCGCGAAAAAAAGATGTCCAACATGCGATCCAAATCGACCGATGAGAACATCCAACTGGAGCCACCGCGGGTAATGACTCTGGAAAGTGCGCTCGAATATATCGAGGAGGACGAACTGATCGAGGTGACGCCGGCGGCCATCCGTTTGCGTAAGCGTCACCTCAGCGCGAACGATCGGAAGAAGATGTCGCGTGAGGCAAAACGTGAGCGTGCCGCCGGTTGACCGACTGGCGGAACTCACCCCTTTTCAGGGTTGCACGTTTGTTGCACGACCGCTGCGCTTCTGTGTGACAGGTATTGACTTCGCGAGTGGCTGCTCGATTAACTTCCCGTGAACCCCGTGTAATTCAGATGGAGAAGGAAATGCTGTTGGATGATCTCGACGTGCCCGGCACGATTGGCATGCGCACCGATTTCGCCGGCTATGACCTGGCGAGACCGTTCGAGGAAGACCCGGAGGACGAGGGTCCGCCGAACGCGTTCGACGACGAAGACGATGATGACTTCGACGACGACCTGGATGACGACGACGATGAAGAGGACGACGACGAACTCGACATCGACGAAGATGATGAAGACGACGAGGTGGACGACGACTTCGACGATGATGACGAAGACGACGATGAAGATCTCGATGACGATCTGGACGAGGACGCTGACATCGACGATGTGGACGACGGCGAGGATGCCGATCTCTAGCGTCGTGCCGGCGTGAGCCGGCGCTTCGCACAGCTGAACAATTCAAGAAAAGGGCGGCCCTGTCAGGGGCCGCCCTTTTCTTGCCCGTGAGCGATTCGCGCTAGCGCTTTTTCCGTGCGGGTCGCGCGGTGCGTCCGAAGACTTCTGCCACCGGCCGGCCGATCAGTGCTGAAATGGCCTCTTCCAGCCGCGCACTGCCGACACGCTCACCGCTTATGACGAGGGTGAGATGGTTGTAGGAGACGCCGAGCTCGGCGGCGGCCTCCGCCATCGTCAGCTCGCGCAGCGTCACCGCGGCCCTCAACGCCGCCTTGCGTTCGAGTGGCGTCATAGCCATTCTTGGCTACCAATACGTTGCATTTCTAACGGTTAGAAGTATCACGCCTCATGCGGTGTGGAATATGATACGCGGGCGTAGCAAGTCAAGCAATCTATGATACGCAGCCGGATCGGGCGCAGGGTGTCACTCGGGGATCGGGTGAAATCGGCGCGGGAAGGGCTGCGCATCGGCGGTCATAAGGTGACGCAGGGCGACCTGGCCAGGACCGTGGGGGTGAATCGGAACACGGTGAGCCGGTGGGAGAACGGGGCGATGGTGCCCAGCGATCCTGCGGTGCTGGCGGCGCTGGCAGGTGCGCTGGAGGTATCGGTCGAGTGGCTGATCAGCGGCGACCCGGCGGCGGTCCCGGCGGGTAAGGCGGAGCTGCACGAGGGCTCCGGACGTCGGTATCTGGATCCGGCGACTGCCGAGCTGCCCGAGCGGGCAAGGTCGGTCGCTCTGGGCTATCTGGACCGGTTGCGGGAGTGTGGCTGCACGCAGGAGCAACGGCGAGGCGCGGAATCCCTGTTGCTGGCCGGCGCGCGCAATGCCGTTTCTTCGACTCCATTTGATGAGCGCGATGACGTCGATGTATGCGCCGACGTCGATGCCGCGTGGGATGTGGTGGTGCGAATCCTGAGGCGTGAGGGGAAGCGTCCCTGACGGTTTGAGGAGTGCGGATGCGGCGCAGTCGCTTGCTCGGGGGTGTGGGCTCTTTTATCTTCAAGGGCTCCCGGTCGTTTTCCACGTCGTTGTTCGATGCGGAAGACGGATCGAGGGCCTGTAGCTCAGGTGGTTAGAGCGCACGCCTGATAAGCGTGAGGTCGGAGGTTCAACTCCTCCCAGGCCCACTGTTCCATTGTAATGTCGATGTCGGCCCCGCAACGGTTCCTGCTGTTGCGGGGCTTTGTCGTACCTGGTGTGCGTCTGCAAAACGGCGGCGATCGTCAACGATTTATCGTACTGCAGCGAGTCCTGCACCAAAAAGCAGTTCACCATCATGTTGCATCGTGCACTGTACGAATCAGCTATCTCCGTCATCTGGCATGCTGTGATTCGGAACAATGTGCGGATCCGAATGTCTTAACGAAACCAATTCCGGCCAGTCAACTGAATTCATGACAAGACTTCTCAATGCAGTTCTTTTCGTATCCGTGGCCGCCATGCCTGCTCTCGCGGTGGCGCAGGGTGGTCGTGATGGATTCGGTAGTGGCGGCGGCCGAGGACGCGGGCAACGCGGTGAGGGCGATACTACCGCCACGGGGGCACCGCGACCTCAAATGAATTTCGCTGAGATCGTCTTCGCGCACCGCTCTGACCTTCAACTCGCTGATTCGCAGACAACCAGGGTGAGCGAGATCCGCATGCGGGCGATGAGCAGGCGCGTAACGCTCAACAACACGCTCGACTCCGTAAAGGCGATCATGGCGATGAACCCGACCAGTGTCGCGGCGCCATCCACAGACTCGTCACGCAAGGCGATGGCCGCTCAGCGCCGCGAGCTTGCATCGGTACTCGGCGATCTTCACGACGTGGACGTGAACGCGCGCAATGAGACACTGCTCGTGCTCAACCCCGATCAGCAAAAAAGGGCCGAACAGTTGGAGGACAAGGAGGATGCTCCGATCGTGCCTGGTAACGGAGCCGGCCGCGGTGCCGGCAGTGGTGGCGGACGCCGCGGTGGCGGACGGCCGGACGGCTTAATGGGCGGTCCGTGAGGCGTGGCCGTCACCCTCGACGAGCGAAGATTGAAACATCTTGATTCAACGAGCGGCTCCCTGGCGGGAGCCGTTTGCGTTTCCGGGGACAGCGTCTGATGGACGACATCCTCACCCGCGATAGCGTGTAAGCCGCCACACACGCATTTGCCTGGAAACGTGAGGCGCTTAGTTTTCCGGACGGCGTCCACTATTGTTGTCGGTGGCGTTCGGTTCAAGTCCTATTCGGAAGATCGTGTACATTCTGCGCATCCGGTGGTGACTACCGATGCGGAGATTGATGCTGCTATCGTGTCAACGCGGCCCGCGGACGAATGCCGCCGCTGCTCCGGCCGATGCATGAACGTTCACGGAGACGGTTATGGCGACAGGAAGTAATGAGGCAAATTCCCCGGACACGATCGTTCTCATCAACGGACTCTGGCTCACTGCTCTCAGCTGGGAGCACTGGGTGAGTCACTATACCGCGAAGGGCTACCGCGTGATTGCGCGCAGCTGGCCCGGAATGGAAGGCGACATCGAAGAGCTCCGTCGCGATCCGTCGGCGATCGGCGGACTCGGAGTGGAAGAGATCGTCGAGCATTATGAGGGAATCGTGCGCGAACTCGATCGTCCGCCCATCATCATCGGACATTCCTTCGGCGGACTGATCACGGAAATCCTGCTCGATCGCGGACTCGGCGCCGCTGGTGTCGCGATAGATCCTGCGCCCGTGAAGGGGATCTTCGTTCTACCGTTCGCAAGTCTCAAGTCGGCGTTCCCGGCACTCAAGAATCCGTTCGAGCGAGATCGCGCCGTTGCGTTGACGCTGGAGCAGTTCCACTACGGATTCACCAACACGCTATCGGAAGAGGAAACCGTTCCGATCTACACGCGTTATACAGTGCCGGGCCCGAACCACGTGTTGTTCCAGGCGAGTCTCGCCAACTTCAATCCGCACGCTGAAACGACGGTGAATTTTCGCAACGACGATCGTGCGCCACTGTTGCTGATCGGAGGGGGCATGGACCATACCGTGCCGGCGTCGGTAACCAGGGCAAACTTCAACCTGTTCAAGAAGTCGCGCGCCGTCACCGACTATCACGAGTACCCCGATCGCCCTCACCTGACGATCGGAGTTCCAGGCTGGGAAGAGGTGGCTGATTTCGCGCTGGACTGGGCACGTGGACATGCCACCGGCAAGTCAACTGCATGAGATCCATGTTATAACGATGGTATGGCATGGATCGCACCGCCGGCCGCTATTGCGCAGCTGGCGGGTGCACCATCGTCACCAACTCGCGCACGGTCGCAGGCGTGCGTGGTCCGAAGTACAGAAGCTCCTGCTCGTTGATTCGATAGATGCGCTTGTTCCTGCCGGCGGGTGTGAGATTCACCCCTGGCAAAGCCGCGAACTTGTCCGCACTTCCAACTCGATCGAAGCCGACATCGGTCGCGATGATGATGTCCGGCGCCAACTGTGCGATGAGCTCCGGTGTGAGTCGCGTCATGGTTCTGGTCGAGTCGATCGCATTCGCTGCACCAGCCCAGCGCAGCATCTGAGTCGCCGGGCCTTCTCCGCCAACGGCGAGATAGCTGTTTCCGATCTGGCCGAAGTGCATGATGAGCACGCGCGGATGTGGCTTGCCCGTCCACTGCGCGGTGTCCTGCCAGACCGAATCCATTCCGCTGCGCCACTTCGCGATGACGCTGTCCGCAGCTTTCTCACGATGGAACTGCTTGCCGAGTTGCGTCATCAGCATCTGCGCGCTGTCCAGCGATTCACCCGGCTTGATGACGAGCATGGGAATGCCGACCTTCCTGAGCTGATCGAGCACGGCGTCGGGCCCAACATTTCCGTCCGTGAGAAACAGCGTTGGCTTCATGGATATGATGCCCTCCGCGCTCAATGCGCGGTGGTAGCCGACCGACGGAAGCGACCTGATCGCCGGAGGATAGATCGATGTGAGATCTCTGGCTACGAGATTGTCCTGCGCACCGATCTCGTACATGAACTCGTTGATCTGCTTTGACACTCCGACGACGCGATTGCCGTTTCCACTGCCGGTGGATCTTCCGCATGCGGCGAGCGAGAGCGCGATGGCCACCGCGATTGCAATTCGCCCGGGTTTGAAGGAGGAAGCTGTCCGAAATTCCATGTGACGCATTGGCGTGTACTTGAGGATTGGCGGAACCCACGGCTGTCGCGGTGACGGCCCGGGCCGCGCAACTAAGATTACGCTAAGGCCGATTACTCCGTTGCGCGCCGACTTGGCGCTTGGCAATTTCTTGCTAGGAGTACCAATTCCCTTCATGGAGAATGGCTATGCGGCTCATCTCACGCTCGTTCGCGATGGCGGCGGCAATCGCGATGGCATCGGCACTAAGTGTCGGTGCGGCAGGTGCACAGGGAACGGCTGTAACGTGCAAAGACGGAACCACGAGCGCGGCGTCTGGTCGCGGTGCATGTTCCGGACACGGCGGCGTGGCGAAGGCCGCCAGTGCGGCAAAGGCTCCGAAGGCGAGCAAGGCTGCAGCGGCAACTGCGGCAACGCCGGCCAAGGCTGCGACGAGCGCCGCCATGGTTACATGCACTGATGGAACGATGTCGAAGGGCGGCCGCGGCGCATGCTCCGGTCATGGCGGCGTAAAGACGTCGGCAGCAGCAGCGGCTGCGGTTACCCCTGCGCCAGCGGCGGCATCCACAGCCAAGCCAGCCAAGGCGGCTAAAGCGGCCAAGGCTTCGACCGCGTCCAAGGCGACGGTCGGATCGGGTGGCAAGGAAGACAACAATCCGGTCGGTGCAATCGCCAAGTGCAAGGATGGTCTCTACTCGCACGCTACTCATCGCCAGGGCGCCTGCAGCGGCCACGGCGGAGTGGCCAGCTGGACCTGACGGTAGCAACCGACGCATGATGATCGGGGGCGATCGACACTTGTCGGTCGCCCCTGATTGCGTTCCGGACGCGCGGCACGCGGAGGTTCTGCGGGGTATCTTTCGTGATGCGACTGCCAGTTCCGTCAGGTGCTGCAGGTCGCTGGCCAACGCGGGAGGGGAAGCCCATGTCCGACTTCTATCGACGCCGACGCGTAGTAATCAAGGACGCCACTGCGCTGCTCACGTTCTTCCTCGGCTTCGTCTGGTCGGGGGCGTTCGCGTGGCCCTTCCTGGCCGACCAGGTGGATCAGGGCGACATGATCCGCGGACTCGCGTACTTCCTTTCACTCGTGCTCGGTACCGGCATCGTCATGGGACTCATCGGTCTCGAGGCCGGCAATCTGCTCGGCGGAGTGTGGGAACGATATCACAAACATCATCGCCATAATCGCGAATTCGCGATCGCCGGCGGATCGTCGACGATCGCGTGGACTGGCGCGACGCCGATCGCGCCGGTGCGAAGGGCGGTGACGTCCGGCGCATCCGCGCGGCGCGATGCGAGCAATGTTTACTACGACGAAGCTGGAGTGTACGCCGCTTCGTTCATACCGCTGGCCGAACGTGTGCGACCGGTTCGCTACGAAATGGCCAAAGTGCGCGAGGCGCTCGCCAGGACGACCAATATCGGAGCGTGGGACGGTGGGCGTCTCGTCGGAGTGGTGCGCCTGCTCAGCGACGGCTACACGTTCAGCGTGATAGCCGATATCCTCGTCGATCCGGACTACCAGCGCCTCGGCATCGGGCGCAATCTCATGTCGCGGGCGCTCGCCGCCGCACCGGACGCGCGCCTGCTCATCGAGGCACAGCCGGACTGCATCGGCTTTTTCGAGCGCATCGGATGCGTGCGCGGACCGACCGGATTCACCCTTACGGCCGCCCCACCGCAATGAGCGGGCGCCTGCGAAACGACCTTCGTGCGTCGCTCCTTACCAGGCGTTTTCTGGTTCCGACGGGGACCGCCATCCTGCTGGTCGCGATCGTCGTCTGGCTGGTCCGCGGCCACTGATCGAAGCTTTATAGTCGGCCGGGCGGCTATTTTCGCCCGAACAGTTGCAGTAACGTCCAGCCAGCCGAAACTCGGGGTAGTGCGGCGCGCCGACTGCCGTGGTACTATACGTGCTCGGTGGCTCTCCACTGGAAGGCGCTTCCTCACACCCGATCGGGACAACTGTGAACGAGTCAATTCAGTCGCCAGAGACTGACGAGGAGACGTACGGGTTGCCAGAAGTCGATCCGGAGCATCAGCCGGAGCAGCCGCCTCCGCGCAAGCGTGCGGACTCCAGCGTCAAATTGTACGTCGCGTTGTGGTTGCCTGGCGCGGGTGCTCTGCTCGCGTACGCGGTGACGCGCGGCAGCTTCTGGGCTGGATTCGTCGGAATCGAGTTGTTGCTGGTTGGACTATACACCCTCGCAAAATTGTAAGTGCTGAAAGCTCGGATACGTAAGGGATGAACACCGACTCCTATCCTGTACAGGATGAGCCGACGGAGATGATCGACGAGGAGCCGCGTCAAGACCCGGCTCCCATCGCTGGCTCCGAGCGCGCGAGTGCGCCGAGTCGAGCGGAGGCTGGCGAGGCATACGCTCAGAGAGTCATCGCCGCGCAGCGATCGGAAGCGCTCAATCGCCTGCTCAACGTATTCATTGCCGTACTTGCGCTGATCGTGCTCGCTCCGGTGATGCTGCTCATAGCGCTCGCGGTGAGGCTCACTTCGCGCGGCCCTGTCTTCTACGTGCAGGACCGTGTTGGCGTGGATCGTCGTCGCCGAGCCGTTTCACCCGGCGAAGACAGGCGCAGGTCGAATGTCGGGGGGCGGCCGTTTCGCATCCTCAAATTCCGGTCGATGCGGCAGGACGCCGAGGCCGGCACTGGCGCAGTGTGGGCGGCGCAGCAGGATCCGCGTGTGACGCCGGTCGGAAATTTTCTGCGCAAGACGCGTCTGGACGAGCTCCCTCAGCTCATCAACGTCGTGCTGGGAGACATGAACATCGTCGGTCCGCGCCCGGAGCGACCCAGCATATTCGCAGAGCTGCGCGAGAACATCGACGGCTATCAGTTACGTCAGCAGGCGCGTCCTGGCATCACCGGCTGGGCGCAGATCAATCATTCGTACGACACGTCCATCGACGACGTGCGCGTCAAGATTCAGCTTGACCTCGAGTATCTCGCGCGGCAATCGCTGGCGGAGGATCTCAAGATCATGATGCGGACACTTCCCGTGATGATCTTCAAGCGCGGCTCACGGTAACTGTGCGATCGATCACGGTTTCATCGTGATCTCGTGTACGTGATAACAAAAAAGGACCGCATGGTGCGGTCCTTTTTCGTTACTGGTTGTTACTGTGTGTTGACGGTGTGCTACGGCTGTGGCCGGCTCATGCGTGCCTTGTCCATGTCCGCCACGTTCTTGTCGAAGACGGCCTGCTGCTCGGGCGTGAGGATTGCGCGGAGCTGAGTGCGCTGATTGGTGCGCATCTCGGTCATCCTGGCGCGCATGTCGCCGCCCGTCTCGGCCTTTGCAGCCGTTGCAAGACGCTCGTTGATTGCCTTGACCGAGTCGGTCTCTGCCGCGGTAAGCGTGATGCCGGTCAGCAGGCGGGTAGTCGAGCGCTCTACCATCTGCGAAGGATCCATCCGTCCGCCCATGTTCCCCTGCGCCATCACCGGAGCACTCGCCGCGGCAAGGAGCACCAGGGAGCACGCCGCAATGTTGATTCGCCGCATGTCGATTCCTCTTGAATGTTGGTGTTGTGTACGCCGCTGACATTCGCCAGCGATATTCGTACCCTGCGACCCATAGATGTACGGTCAGACTTGCAGGACGTTGTAACGTTGAGCGCGCGACATCAGGCCGGACCTCCTTCCACGACCGTCGCGAGCGCAGTACAGTTCGGAATGACCCCTTGGTGCGTTGTCCGGTTGGTATGAGCGTTCGTCATGCGGCGGTTGCGATCGTGCTTTCGCCGGGAGCGGCGGGCGACGACTTGCTGCTCATCAGGCGCGCAACCGTGGACGGGGATCCCTGGAGCGGTCATCTGGCGCTGCCCGGCGGTGGCCACGAGCCGGGCGATGCGACCCTCGAGGAAACCGCAAGGCGCGAGACGCTGGAGGAGACGGGTATCGACCTGTCGCAAAGTGCCCGCGTTGCTACGCTCACCCCCGTGACGCCGAGCTTCATGACCGCGCCTGCCATAACGATCGCGCCGTTCGTGTTTCGATACGGCGGCGACAGGCGCGTCACCATGTCATGCGAGATCGTGGAATCCTGGTGGATTCCAGTCGAACAGCTTCAGCGTGAAGATGCGTGGGTGACCACCCCGGTTACGATACGCGACGGCTCCGCGATTCACGTACGCGGTCTGCTATGGCACGGTCACGTGCTGTGGGGTTTGACGGAGAGAATTATTCATGAATTTCTCGCAACCGTGAAACAGGAGCAGTTGCCGTAAGCGTCGCGGTCATTGCGCCAGCGCACTGATGCCATCTGCACCATACTCCACAGCCACATCGTCCAGCAGCGGCCGCGGCCGGTCTCCAGGACGCTCGGTCGCCGTACCGATGTGCACGAATCCAGCAATCCGCTCGTCATCCCTCACGCCTAGCTCGTGCATGATCCGCCGATCGTACGCGTACCACTCGGTGTGCCAGTTCGCTCCGTATCCCATTGCGTTGGCGGCGATGACGAGGCTCATCGTCGCTGCGCCGGTGGAGAGAATCTGCTCCCACTCGGGCGCCTTGGGATGCTCGCGCGTGCTGGAGATAACCGCGATTACCAGTGGCGCGCGGACCAGGAGACCGCGCTCGATCTCCAGGAGCTCCGGCGTAGCGTCGGGATGGTCCGTGCGGAACGTGTCCGCGATCAGGTCGCCCAGTCGAGCTCCGCCAGCCGGCCCGATCACCACGAACCGCCAGGGTACGACTCGGGCATGATCTGGCACCCGGCTGGCGATCGTGAGCAAGGTACGGATTTCCGCGGGCGTTGGAGCCGGTGTGGCGAGCAGGCGCAGTGGAACGGATCTGCGTGTGAGCAGCAGGTCTATGGTCGAATTCATTTGTCGGGTCGAGGTTTCCCAAAGTTAGTTGAGGAAACCATTTCGTCGCGTGGACCATCCTACCCAGGAAGAGCCGGTCGCAAGGTGTCCTGGCTCGTCCTCGCGCATCGCTGCCGCACTTTCACCCATAGCCATCAAGACCATGTCCTCCGCACATACCGGTAAGACCGCCCGCGGCGTTGCCAGATTCCCGATCGGGCTCGCGCTTATTCTGACGACACTCGCGGCCTCGGCGGCGGGGGCTCAGGAGGGTGGATATTCGGTACCTCTGCACGCCGTCGTGTCCACGTCCGGCGCGACGAGTATCCGCGTCGAGAACGGATCGGGACATCTCGTGATCAACGGCAAGGAAGGCGCTTCGCAGGTGTCCGCAACCGCTACGGTGCGCGGCTCGTCCCAGCGCGCCGTGAACGCTGTCAAGCTGATCGCACGTCGCGAAGGCGACGCGATTGTCGTGAGGACGGATCGTCCGGACAATGACTGGTTCGGGGACGACAACGTCAGCATCAACCTCACGGTCGAAGTGCCGCCCGGTCTCAGCCTCGACGTCAACAACGGCAGCGGCGGCGCCGAGATCGATAACGTGGGCCCGATCACCCTCCACGCCGGATCCGGCGGTGTACAGGTCAGCAACGTCAAAGGCGCGGCGGAAGTGCGAAGCGGCTCCGGCCGCGCCAGGTTGCGCAACGTTCATGGTGACGTCACGGTCTCCACTGGTTCAGGCGGCATCACCATCGCGGGTGTGACCGGCTCGGTGGACATACGGCAGGCAGGCTCCGGCGGGGTCGATGTGAGCGACGTGACGGGCTCACTCCATATGGGCTCGATCGGCTCCGGCAGCGTCGATGCCGACAGGATTGGCGGTGATCTCACAGTCGACAGAAAGGGAAGTGGCTCGGTGTCGTACACCAACGTCAAGGGCCGCGTGAGTGTGCCGAGGCGGGGGCGCGACTGGTGACCGCAGCGAGTCGATCGATGAGCTGAGAGATGTTTTGATAGATTGATCGGATGACGGATCCGATCCTTGAAACACTGGAGAGCGACACTCAGGCGGCATCCGGCGCCGAGGTTGTCGCTCTCGTTGCAGAATACTTCGACTCCACTCGAGATGGCACAGGCGCCGTCTCGACCGAGCTCACGCCGGAACAGCTAGCCGTACGCTTCGATGAGCCGCTACCGCGTGGCGGACAGTCGCTCCGACACGTAGCGCAGCGCCTCCGAACGGACGTGATGGCGGACGCCAACCGGCTGTACCATCCGATGTACATGGGCCATCAGGTCGCGCCGCCTCTGCCCGCGGCCGTGTGGACCGAGCCGCTCATAAGCGTGATGAACCAGTCAGTCGCGGTCTGGGAGATGTCTCCCACCGCGACCGTGATAGAACATCGCGTGATTCGCTGGATGACGGATCTCGTCGGTTGGGACGAGGCCAGTGGCGGCACGCTTACATCCGGCGGCACGGAGGCGACCTTCACGGCGCTGCTGGCGGCGCGTAATGCGATAATTCCCGACGCGTGGACCGACGGAGTCGGCGCGAATCCCCCCGTCGTACTCTGCGGCGAGCATGCGCACTACGCAGTCTCCCGAGCGCTCGGCGAGCTTGGACTGGGCGTGCGCAGTCTCATCACCATCCCTTCGCGCGAGTTCCGGATGGATCCCGACGCGCTCGAACGCGCGCTCGTCGACGCGCGTGCATCGGGAAAGGCAGTGATGGCCGTCGTTGCGACTGTGGGATCGACGGCCACGGGATCGTTCGACGATCTCAGTGCTATTGGCGCCATCTGCGACGCCCACGGCGTGTGGCTCCACGTGGATGGCGCACACGGCGCGTCGGCGCTCCTCTCGGAGTCGCGCGCGGCAGCGCTTCACGGACTGGAGCGCGCTCGATCGGTTGCATGGGACCCGCACAAGGGAATGCTGTTGCCGATCGCTACCGGAATGTTGTTGATGCGGGACGATCGGGATCTGCAGCGCGCCTTCGCACAGCGTGCGCCATATCTGTTTCACGAGCGCGCCGGCGCACGTGCGTGGGACCTCGGCAAGGAGAGCTTTCAGTGCTCCCGCCGCGCAGACGTCTTGAAGCTATGGGTTGTGCTGCAGCGCTACGGCGCGGACGGAATCGGCCGCGTGTACGACCATCTGTGCGACGTGACGTGCGACCTGTACGATGCGATCACGTCGCGCACCGACTTCGAAGCACTGCACGCGCCGGAATCGAACATCCTCTGCTTTCGCTACCTCGGCGCAGGCAATCAAGATTCCGATTTCATAGATGCACTGAATCGCAATTTGCGCGCGGCATACAACCGTTCGGGAAAGGGATGGATCACTCTCACGGTCCTTGAAGGACGGCCGGTGCTGCGCGTGACGTTGATGAATCACCGCACGCGCACGCATCACACGAGAGCGTTGCTCGATGGACTTGCCGCAGAAGCCGCAAAGCTGATCTCAGAGTAGCGAGCGAATCCAGCCTCCGTCGACGGGTATCGACGCTCCGGTTGTGTAAGTCGCGCGCTCCGATGCCAGGAACGCGACCATCGCCGCGAATTCCTTCGGTGTGCCGAGTCTACGCATGGGAATCTGCGATTCCATCGCGGCGATCTCCGCCGCGACCGTCGTGCCGCGTCGCGTTGCGTTGCTCTCGGCCAGGTGCGCGATGCGATCCGTGAGTGTGTACCCCGGCATCACGTTGTTCACTGTCACGCCGTAGGTCGCGACTTCGTTCGCCAGTGTGCGAGCGAAACCTGTAACCGCTGCTCGCACACTGTTCGAGAGGATCAGGCCGTCCACTGGCTGCTTGACGGCAATCGATGTGATGTTGATGATGCGCCCCCACAGACGCTGCTTCATTCCCGGCAGCACGGAGCGGGTCATGTTGACCGCGCTCTCGAATGTAAGCCGCCACGCGTCGGTCCATGCTGACGGCGGATGGGCCTCGAACGGACCGGCGGGCGGACCGCCAGCGTTGTTGACGAGAATGTCCACGCGACCGAATTCATCTCGCGCGCAGGCCCAGACGCGCTCGACCGCCGCGGGGTCGGAAATGTCCGCCACGACGGAGATGACTTTTACGGCGCTCGAGCCGGTTATCGCGCGCACAGTTTCGTCCAGCGATGATTGGCTGCGTGCACACAGCACGAGGTTCGCTCCCTCCGCCGCCAACTCTTCCGCGACCGCGCGGCCGAGTCCACGGCTGGAGGCAGTGACGAGGGCGACCTTGTCCTTGATGCCGAGATCCATTGCTATTTCTTGTGGAAGTAGCTGTCGGTCCCGTTCAGCCAGTCTTCGCGAGGCGGGCTGAAGATATCGACGTCGAGGGTGTCTTCGAGCGCTTCTGCACGGTGCGGCACGTTGGATGGGATGTGCAGAACTTCGCCGGCGTTGACGACAACTTCCTCCTTTCCGTCAGCGCCGATCCAGAAGTGCAGAGCGCCTTCGAGGATGTATGTCAGCTGCTCGTTGTGATGCGAGTGCTGCGGCACGATTGCGCCCTTGTCGAGATATACGTGGGCGAGCATCATGTCGTCGCCCGTGATCAGCCGGCGGGAGATGCTGTCCGTCACGACCTCCTTTGGCATGCTGTCCCAGCGAAAATGCCGCACCTTGGTGTTCATCGTGGTTCTGGTTGAGGGGTACAGGGAGAATGCGACTTACAAAAAACATACGTAGGGTCGCGAGCGCGCGGCTCGACAGCGGCTACGCACGGGGAACATACGTCCGGGCAAGCGATTTGCGAATAGCGGTACCAGCAGCAGAGATTCGCTGGCCATCGCTCTCGACTCATATCCCCGCTGATGCTCTCTCACGATTCGCAGGTCGCACCGCTAATAGAGATATTCGAGCTGTACATGTTGCGCGACGCAACCCTTGCCGACCTTCGCGAGCCGACCGTCGTGGCGACGCGCGCGATGCTGGATTCCGGTCTGACGCCGGACATGATTCTCTCCATCCTCGATGGGGCGGTGAAGGTCGCCGCCGATGAGACCGTCAGCGCCAATACGGCGGACGACGCGCGTGCGCTGCGGGAGAATATCGTGCCGTGGCTGATGGGTGAGTGCTTCGATCCGATCGTGGCGAAGGGACCCGTGTGGCCGGTCGCGTGAGCGCCAGGCGGGACTGGCGCGGCCCTGCGGGCCTAGGCATTTTGAGGGCGTGATTACTCGCAAGGCAACTCCCGAAGACGCGGCATCGATCAGCGCGTTGATCGACCTCTACGTGCCCAGTGGCACTCTCCTGCCGCGATCCGAAGAATTCATCGCCATGTACGCCCACGAATTCGTCGTCGTGGAGCGGGACGGCGAAATCGTCGGCTGCGTGCACCTGGACGAATACTCGCCCAGCCTGGCGGAGCTTCGCTCGCTTGCCGTTGCACCGGGGGCGCAGGGTATCGGAATAGGAAAGGCACTCGTCGCGGCCACCGAACGGTTCGCGCGCGCGCGCGACTACACGACGCTGTTCGCCGTGAGCAACGATACCGAGTTCTTCGCGCGATTCGGATTCACGCGCCGCAACATCCCGGAGCTCGATCTGGAACGAAGCGAGGTCAGCAGGTACAAGGGAGTCTTCGCGAAGGATCTGGCGGTCACGAATATCGGACAATCCGGCGTGTCGGCGTAGCGCCTGCGGTAGCGCCTGGAGCAACCCCGTCCGATGAGTGCGTGTCGTATATTCAGGCAGTGGTTTCCACCGCCCGCCACCCGGTAATCACGAAATGGATCCAGGAACAGCGCTGGTCGCAATCATCGGAACCGTCGGAGCTTTCGGAGCTCCGGTCGCGCTGATGTACATGTGGCTGCATCGTCCATCGGCAAAAAAGGAGTTAGGCCAGCGGCCGGCTGACGCGGCGCTGGAGGCTCGCCTCGAGCGCATCGAGGTTGCGGTACAGGCAATTGCAATCGAAACCGAGCGAATCGCCGAAGGCCAGCGCTTCACCACCAAATTGTTGACAGCGGCGCCGGATCGTACACCGGCGAACATTGGCATGAACGCCGATCGTTTCGGCGCGTAGCACCAGGCAAACGGTGGCGAATCGTCCAGAGCTCGTATCCGTTCGCGACGTTTCAGTTCGTTACCTGCACCTGCGCGCGCCCGCCGAAGAGGTGCAGGAGACGGTTTTGGAAGCGGGCCGGTCGATGAAGGCCGACGGGCTGACGATGGAAGAAATTCTCATGGTCCTGAAGGGCGCCGTACGGCTCGCCGCCGACCACGTGAACCAGCCCGGCACACCGGAGCGCGCGCTATGGCTCCGCTCCCAGCTCACCCCGTGGCTCGTCTCGCTCTACATCGGAGATCTCGGGGAATCGGACGAGGACGTCTAGCCACCGGCGTCAAGCCGGTTATCCCGCTCGTCCCAGCGGAGTTGTCGATTCTCGCGACTGCGCCAACTTTCCTGACATGAAAGACTCTGCACTGCCTCGTCCGCGTCGGACCGATCGCGTCATGACGCAATTCATCGCCTGTCTGGTCGCGGCGCTTGTTCCAGCTCTCGCGCAGCAACTCTCGGCTCAGGGCACGCCAACCGACACCTTGCCAGCGGTACACGTCACCGTGCTTCGTACGCCATTCGATGTCACCAGAGCACCGCTGAATGTTGCATCGGTTGGCGCGCGCGACATCGCTGTTGCGCGACCCGGCTTTTCACTCGACGAAGCTCTGGGGCAGGTCGCGGGGATTCAGGTCGACGACAGACTGAACTTCGCGATCGGTGAACGCCTCTCCGTGCGTGGCATCGGTGTACGCTCGCAGTTCGGCACGCGCGGCGTTCGGGTGCTGGTCGACGACATTCCTGCAACGCTCGCAGACGGTCAATCCGCGCTCAACAACATCGACATGGGCTCGCTCGGCCTGGCCGAGGCTATTCGCGGTCCTGCATCCGCGTTGTACGGAAATGCATCGGCTGGCGTCATCTCGTTTCGGACCCTGCCGCCGCCGCCAGTCCCGTTTGCACCAACCGCGCGCGTCATATCAGGCAGCAACGGGCTGGCGCGATTCCAGCTTGGCGCAGGCGGGATGAAGGGAAGGGGCAGCTACGTCGTAAACGCCGACAGACTCGACTATTCCGGCTACCGTGCGTACAGCCACGCACGCAACGCGCACGTAAACGCAGTCGGGACGTGGGACTGGGACAGACTATCACTCAAGCTTGTCGCCAACGGCGTGCAGTACAACGCCGAGAATCCCGGAAGCCTTTCGGATTCGCTTTTGAAGATCGATCGACGTCAGGCATACTCCAACAATTTCAGGCAACGCACCGGCGAGCGCGGACGTCAGAATCAGCTGGGTGCCACCGCACGTGCGCAACTCGGAGTCGGCGAGCTGCGGCTGTCTGCATATGGGCTGACGCGCTCGATCAACAATCCCATTCCGACCAGCATAATTGGCATTCACAGAGCGGCCGGCGGAGTGCGCGCGGCATACGCCGTGACTGAGGGTAGCGCCGATCGCAACGTGACAGCAATGATAGGTGGCGAGTCCGATCTGCAGCGTGACGACAGGCGCAACTGGGTGAACAACGCCGGTGTCGCCCGCGCATTGACGCTGGACCAGCGCGAACGCGTGACAAGCACGTCGCCATTTCTGCAGTTGAGCGCAACCGCCGGCAAGCTGACCTTCCTGGGCGGTGCACGCTACGACCAGTTTCGTTTTGAAGCGCAGGACCATCTCATCAACGCGACCAATCCGGATGATTCGGGCGTGCGCAGGATGACGTCCACGAGCCCGACGCTCGGTATCGCCTACGCCGTAACGCCGCTGCTGTCGCTGTACACCAACGTGTCCAACGGATTCCAGACACCGACGACGACCGAGCTCGCCAATCGGCCAAGCGGCGCCGGTGGTTTCAATCCGACGCTGCAGCCGGAGCGCACCCATTCGCACGAGGCTGGATTCAAGGGCCGCGCGAGCTTCATGTCATACGACTTCGCCGCCTATGACATGCGCATCGACGATGAGCTGATCCCATTCGAGGTGGCTTCCGCTGCAGGACGACAGTTCTACCGCAACGCGGGCACCGCTCGGCACCGCGGCATCGATGCGAGCGCGACCGCTGTGCTCGCGCCCGATGTGCGGCTGCGTGGTACATACTCGTTCACCGACGCGCGCTACGTGAGCTACACAGTCGCCTCAGGCGCAACGACGACGTCCTACGCGACCAACCGCGTTCCCGGCGTGGCGCCGAACCTTGCATCGCTGTCGCTGGACGTCGGCGCTCCGGAGTCGCGCTTCTTCTCCGTCGAGGAGCGCTATCGCTCCAGCATTCTGGTCAACGACGCGAACACCGCATCCGCACCGGCGTCGATCGTTACGAATCTGCGTGGCTCGATGCGCGTCGGACCGACGTCTCTGTTCGGCGGGATCGGCAACCTCTTCGACGAGGTTTACGACACGTCGGTGTCGATCAACGCATTCGGCGGCCGTTACTTCGATCCGGCCGCGGGCAGAACGTTCTACGTCGGCATCGATCTACTCTCCGTCAGGAAGTGACGGAGAGTAGATGGCGGGACACGGGTCAATGCTCGACGGAGAAAGCGCGACGGAGTGAAATCCGGGCGACGGCGCGCGTCATTCCGGCCGAGTTGCCGGATGCAGCGCCTCCCAGTCGATCAGCGGCGCGTCCATCACAGCTTCCTGGACGGCGTCCGCAATAGCGCGGCGCAACGGGCCGGCTTTCTGATTGTTGCGTGTGGGATAGACACGGTTGGTCAGCAGCACCACCCACACCCCGCGCTCCGGGTCGGTCCAGATGGAAGTGCCGGTAAAGCCGGTGTGGCCGTAGCTGCGCGGCGAGAAGTACCGACCAGCACTCGAATGCGGCGCGGGGGTGTCCCAGCCGAGTGCACGGCTCGAACCCGGATCCTGCGCCGCGGTCCAGCGTGCAATCGTCGTCGGCGTCAGAAGGCGCACGGATCCAACGCTTCCACCGTTCAGCATCATCCGCGCGAAGATCGCCATGTCGTGCGCGGTCGAGAAGAGTCCCGCGTGACCGGACACACCTCCCATCGCGTTCGCGTTCTCATCATGCACCTTGCCCCACACGAGGCCCCGTAACGTATCAATTTCCGTTGGTGCAATGTGACGCCTGTCCACCGTATCCGGCCGATACCCGGTCTCGCTCATGCCGAGCGGCCCGAAGATGTGCTGTGCGGTGTAGGCGTCGAGTGTCTGACCGGTGATTCGCTCCACGATGAACCCCATCAGCACGTAATCCCAGTCGCTGTAGATCGACTTGGTGCCCGGGGGATATGCCAGCGGACGCGAATTTATCGCAGCGAGGAACTGCTGCTTCCCCTTGAGCGTGGCCCATAGCGGCGCGAACGCTTCCAGTCCGCCGCGATGCGTGATCAGCTGCCGCACCGTTATGTCCTTCTTGTCCGGCGCGTTGAATTCGGGCAGGTACGACGCCACTGTCCTGCTTATGTCGAGCTTCCCCTGTTCCTCCAGCATCATCGCCGCCGTGGTCGTTGCCACGACCTTGGTGAGCGAGGCCATGTCGAAGCGCGTGTGCTCATCCACCGCCGGTGCGGTGTCCGCGTATGTCAGACGACCATACGAGTGAAGATAGATGAGATTGTTGTAGCGCCCGATCGCGACCGCCATTGCAGGCGCCGCGTGGTCTGCGATCGCCGCATTTATGATCGAGTCGATGCGTGCCGGCAGCGTCGGACTCAAACCTGCGACGACTCTCGCGTTGGTTGCAGTACTTGCAACGGGAATGCTTGGCGTCACGGGATGAACCGTGGCGCTGCACGCGGTAACAATTATCGCAGCTACCGCAACTGTGGCGATGCCGAACCGGCTTGCTCGATGCATGGTCTTGCTGAGTGGAGTATGGTTTGTCAGTGTGCTCTTCTTTCGCTCAATGCTCCGGCGCGTCGCCCAGAGCGCTGGTCGGAACTGCGGGCGCGTCGATCGGCTTGCCGTGCTTTCGCACTACGTACGCTTCCATCGCGTAGTACTCGGGTAATCCAAGTCCGTCGATCAACGCTGCGGTGCTGCGATTTCGATCTTCGACACGTTGCCAGAACTCGCGCTCGTCCTGGCCAGGGAAGGGGGCGCGATCCTTCTGGCTTTGATGTTTGAAGATCGCGAGAATCTTTTCACGCAGCTCTTCTTCGGAGAGCGGGACCAGCACATCGGCTGCAGCCACAGTCCACTCCTGCCACGCCCCGCGGTAGTACCACAGCTCCGGCACCTCGCCGGAATATTCCGCGAGCGCGCGCTCCACCACTTCCAGGCACATCCGGTGAGTACCGTGCGGATCGGACAGATCGCCAGCGACGAAGATCAGCTCCGGCCTGTGCGACTCGAGCAGCGCGAGAGTGATGCGCACGTCCTCGGGGCCAACGGGTGCCTTGTGCACTTTGCCGGTCTGATAGAACGGAAGATTCAGGAAGCGCGCCTGCTCCCGCTTCATGCCGAAGCTTTCGATCGCCGAAACCGCCTCGGCTTCCCTTATCGAGCGCTTGATCGCCTGCACTTCATCCGAGTCCACTTGCCCTTGCTTCTTGATTGCAAGCGAATGCTCGGCGGCGTTGACCAGTCTCCGCATCGGTGCGTCGTCCAGCTTGAACTCGCGATCCATGCGGCCGACGAAGTCGAGGTACCGGCGCACCTCGTGATCGAAGACGGCGATGTTACCCGATGTCTGATACGCGACGAGAATCTCGTTGCCGTTCTGATGCAGCTTGTGCAGCATGCCGCCCATCGAGATCACGTCGTCGTCGGGATGTGGGGAGAACACGATGATGCGACGTCCGTGCGGCAACTTGCTGCGGCCGCGCACCTTCGCGACCAGCGCGTTGAATACCTCGCCGTTGAGCGGGCCGGCGGAGCCGTAACGCGCGACGAGCGAGCTGAGATGGTTCTCCCTGTAATCGTGCGTGTCGAGCTTGAGCACCGATTTTCCTGTCAGCCTGCTCAACCAGATCACCGCGTCGATCGCGCGGTCGCGCGTCCACTGTACCTCGCCAACCAGCCAAGGCGTCGCAATGCGCGTGAGATCCGCCGCCGCTGCAGGATCGACGTAGAACGTCGCGTGGGGATGTTCCTGCAAATATGTCGCAGCGACATCCGGACTCGGCTCGCCCTCCGCCGCCCGTCGCACGATCGCAGCCTTGTGCTCGCCAGTGGCAACGAGCGCGATCTCCCGCGCCTCGAGAATCGTCGCAACTCCCATGGTGACCGCTTCGGTCGGAACGTTCTCCTCGCCGAAGAAATCCGCCGCGGCGTCGCGCCGGGTTATCGTGTCGAGCGTGACGATGCGCGTGCGGGAGTCGGCGCCGGAGCCGGGCTCGTTGAAGCCGATATGTCCCGTCTTGCCGATGCCGAGCAGTTGCAGATCTATTCCGCCGGCATCGCGGATCGCCTGCTCATATCGCGCGCATTCGGCGTCGATTGCGTCGCGCGGAACGTCACCGCGGGGAATGTGCACGTTCTCGCGTGCAATGTTGACGTGGGAAAAGAGATTCTCCCACATGTAGCGGTGGTAACTGTGGATGTCGTCCGGTGCGACTCCGAAATATTCGTCGAGATTGAATGTCACGACGTCGGAGAAGTCCAGACCTTCGTCGCGGTGCATCCGGATCAGCTCTCGGTAGATACCGATCGGCGTGCTTCCTGTAGCAAGTCCGAGCACCGCATGGTCGCTCGATTTCTGGCGCGCGAGGATCACGTCGCGCATCCTGCCCGCGATCAGCCGCGCAATTTCATCATCTTCCGCAACAACTACCCTTATCCGTTCCCGTGGCGCAGACAACGGTGCGATCCGTCCTTACGCCGAGGCGTCGATGAAGCTGCGGACGTCGACTTCCGACAGGCTCGGCTCACCGGGCGAGACGTTGTCCAGCTTTCCCTGCTTCATCCAGTCTTCCAGCATGCCGACCTGCTCGAACAGGTGTTCGAATGACTCCACGATGAAGAGAAGCGGCTGGTAGTGATCGATCTCAAAGTACTGGTTGATCACCCACTCAAGCTGGATGGGATACCGCTGCACCATCGGCGACTCGATGCTGTGCTGCAGTTCGCCGTACGAAGACAGCAGGCCGCTGCCATACGCCTTGACACCTTTTCCATCCGGCGCGCGCATCAGTCCGAACTCGACCGTGAACCAGAAGAACCGCGCCATTGCCTTCATGATGCTCGTGGTGCGGCGAACCTGCTCGTCCGGGTCCTTGATACGCTTAACGATATGAACGGCGGTCTGCGCCGCCTCTCCGAAGCGTACGAGCGCATCGGCGAAGGCGGGATCGGTGTGCATCGGCACGTGGCCGGCGATGTCGTGGAAGATGTCCGGCTCGGGGAGGTAATCCAGCCGGCCAGCATCGCGGATGGTGATGGTCGTCGGGAACTCGCGCTTCCGCAACGAATCGAAAAACAGATACGCCGGCACATACCCGCTCACCGCTTTCGCCTTGAACCCTGTGCGCGGCGCCATGAACTTGTTCACGTCTTCCAGGCGCGGCACCGCACTCGGATCGAGGCAGAGCGTTTCGACGCCCTGCAGGAAACGCGGATTGGCGTAGCGCTGCCACCGATCGCCCATGCGTGCGAACAACTGCCTCCACGCCTCGTGATTCTCGCCGTTATACAGGTCGTACGGCTGTTCGATGTACAGTTCGCCGTGCGCGCGCGCGGCTTCTATGAACGGGGCGCGCGTAGTCGTGAGCCCGGGAATATCTTCCGCCGTGTCGTGTCCCAACGTCGTCGCCATTTAGAGCTCCATGTGCCGGATGCAACCAGTGTATGTTACCCGTCCAGCGATGAATCGGCTACTATCCGCGCGGTCAACAGCCTACCCGATCCTCCCTGCGGCGGTGGCCGCGCTGATCGTCGCCTGCAGCGGGTCGCCGCGGCCGGATCATCCGCCGCTCGTCGTCTTCAATGCCGGCGCGCTCGCTCTGCCGTTACGCGCGGCGCTCGACTCGTTCGCGCCGAGTCACGGGTACGGTGTGAGCCAGGAAAACGCCGGGTCTGTGGAGACGATTCGGAAGATCAGCGATCTGGGTCGCGTGCCGGACGTGGTCGCAGTCGCCGACACGGCGCTGTTCGCTCGTCTGATACCCGGCCGGCTCACGGGCCCGATCGCGCTGCTGGGCAGCAGCCGCCTGGTTCTGGCATACACCGACCGTTCGCGCTTCGCTGACGAGGTGACTGCCCGGAACTGGCCCGACGTCACGACCAGACAGGGCGTCCAGGTCGGGAGGAGCGATCCCACGCTCGATCCTGCGGGATATCGGGCGCTCATGGCGATGCAGCTGGCGGAACGGTACTACAAGCGCCCCGGACTCGCGGCCAGGCTTCGGGCGGCGGCATCGACGGCGAACGTGCGTCCAAAATCAGCAGATCTTGTCGCATTGCTCCAGACGGGGAACCTGGACTACGCCTGGGAGTACGAGTCCGTCGCCCGGAAGCTGGGCCTTCGATTCGTCAACCTCCCGCGTGAGGTCGACCTCGGCGATCCAACGCTCGCCACGACGTATTACGTGGCGAGCGTCGACATTTCATCGCCGAGCTCGGGGAGCAGGTCGGGCGGCGCCTCGCAAGCGCCGCTGGTGATGCACGGTGCGCCAATCGTATTCGGCGCGGGTGTCCCAAAGGACGCTCCGCACGCTGAGGCGGCGCACCAGTTCATCACATTTTTGATGTCGCCTGAAGGCCGTTCGATCCTTGTCGCATCTGGGCTGCAACCTGTTGGCGTTGCCGCAGCCGATACCAGATAGTGCGGGAACAAGCTCCGGCGAAATCGTTTGTTTCGCTGAGCATTCTGACGCGTCTTATGGTTTTTCTCCTCAACGCCCGTTTGGACCGCACAAAATGGATGAGATAGTTCAATTTTTTACGCGCCGACCCCTCGCGCAGCGCGCATTTCTTGCGTTCACCGTGGCTATGTTTCTTGCCTGCGCAGCGCAGGTCGCCGCGCACTCGTAGCAGCCTGGTGTGACTCTCAGGCAGTAACGGCCTGCGATTCGCACCGTCCAACACCTCGATGATGCCGCCCTGTGCGGCGAGCTGCACCTAACCTGGAATCGCGTGTGAAATCACTGTACGGTGTCTTTGGCGCTGCTCTTCTGGTTGTCGGATGTAGTGACTCTGCGGTCGCGCCGATTCCTGGAGTCCCCGATCCGACGCTTTCGGATCTCGGCACGATGAATGTCGGCGACGTTCGAGCGATGACTTTCTCCGCCGCATCTGGCGGGCTGTCCATTCCGGCATCCTCGGGCTCGGCGCAGTTCGCTGTGATTCTGGGCAATTCGAACGTGAACGCGGGCACGGTCGGCAGCTACGGCGTGCACGGCGACTGGCTCACGCCGTCGGTCCAGATACCGGTGGCGGATGTATTCCCGCCGACTCAGCGTCCGCTCGAGGTACCGGCGACGATGTCGCGTGGCGAGCAGTTCGAGGCCCAGCTGCGAAACTTCGAGCGCACCGGCCTTCCACGTCCAGGTGGGCGGGGGAACCCGGCTACGGGCGCCGCTGCGAGCGCCAATGTGCTGACGCCGTCGCGTGCCGTGAACGCCGCGCCAGCCGTCGGGTCCACGATGTCACTCAAGGTCCTGACGGCTGCCGGCTTCGGCGGCGTGTCTGCCAAGGCGTGCGACGCGGGCAGTTCCACGACGACGCTCGGCATGGTGCGATACGTATCGACGCATGCGATAGTCGTGAGCGACGTCAACTCGCCTGCTGGCGGGTTCACGAGCGCCGATTTCAAGTCCATCGGTGACGAGTTCGACCAGATGATCTACCCGACGGATGTTGGATACTTCGGCACGCCGACCGACATCGACAACAACGGCCACATCATCATCTACTACACGCCCGCGGTGAACAAGCTGACGCCCGCGGGAACGGCGAGCAAATCGGGATACGTTGGCGGATTCTTCTTCGCCGGCGATCTGTATCCGCCGACCTCTGCCGGCTGTCTGTCCAGCAATCAGGGCGAGATCTTCTACCTTCTTGCGCCGGATCCGAATGGCGTGAATGGCAATTCGTTCAGTACTGCGTTCGTGCGGCAGATAACACGCGGCACGGTCGCGCACGAATTCCAGCACATGATCAATTCCGGCAACAGATACATCTCGCCGTCGGTGGTGAACTTCGAGGCGACGTGGCTGGACGAGGGGCTCGCGCACTTCGCGGAAGAAGCCGTGGGTCGGGTCGAGGCGGGTTTCGCTGACAACACGACGGTCGGACTGTCCGACATCAACAACCTCGACACGACGATAACGCAGGCGTTCTTCCTGCAGAATCTGGCCCGTGCCAAGTATTACGTGGAGCGTCCGGACACGACGGCTGCGATCGTGAGCCACCCCAAGGCGGCAGCCAACCTCGCGTCACGTGGCGCGGAGTGGGCGCTCGTGAGGTACGTCGCCGACTGGTTCAATACCGGTGGCGATCCGCGCACGCTCACGCGCAAGCTCGTTGCGGGTCCGGACACCGGTACCGTGAACCTCGTCAAGGCGACAGGCGCGCCGATGGATACGATCCTCGCGCATTTTCTCGTCACGCTCTACGCGGACCATCGCGCCGCCACGCCGCCAGCGTCGCCGTACAACTTCAAGAGTTACAACTTCAGGCAGATGGTTTCGGGAGTGCTGATCGGTTCCGAGACAGCCGCGTCGTATCTCCCGGTAGCGCCGGTCGGCAACGGCGCGTCGCTCACGGCGAATGTGCCAGCATCGTCCGCGGCCTATTTCATTACATCGGGATCGGGCGCGCGAACGATCCAAATTACAAATTCGAGTGGGACGACGTCGTCGGATCCCAACGGGCGCGTGTACGTGATGCGGGTGCAATAACGCGACGTCAACGCTAGGCCGCTGAACTGGCACAGACTCCTGATCGCCACGCGTCAAATTACTAATCGTGCGTATGGCGCCTTACACACGTTACAAATATCCGTCTGCTAGAATGTTGGTGGCCGCTCTCCGGCGCGTTTCGGTATGCGCTGGAGAGCCGCCACTCTCGCTGCACATGCAGGCGAGAGGTTTGCTAACGCCGCGGCGATTACTGGCGACAGCAATACTTCGTCGTGATCGGAAATAGCATACAGCTCCTCAACGAACCGCTCGGCATCAGCCACAGGTAACACCGTCGCGACTGCTGCGAGAATTTCGTCGCGACTGAAGTACATTCGATAGTCATATGATTCCAGCATCACCACGCTCCGAGTAAACCTCGTTGACAGTCCTCGAATTCCCTTTTTTTCAGCGGTCGCCGCAGCATACGGAGGAAGGTAGTCGCAAAATGGTGGTGTAACCGTCATCCCTCCCGCAATGCCGTCATCGCCGTTTCCTTGAACACGTCCCGGCCGGCGATCGCGCCGATCGAAATCGCGATCACCATCATCACCGCGGTTATTGCGATCGCCGGCCCGAACTGCGGCGTGTACTTCACATCGAAGACGAAGTGCACGAGCGCCCAGCTCCCGGCCAGCGCGAGCACCAGCCCGGTGAGGCTGCCCAGTATGCCGAGCAGTGCATACTCCGTAAGCAGTATCCGCATGATCTGCGCGCGCGTCGCGCCGAGTGTCTTGAGCAGGACGCTCTCTCGAATGCGCTCGCGCCTGGTGGACGATACCGCGCTGAACAGTACCGGGATTCCCATGATGACGCTGAACAGCGCCATGAACCGAACCGCGGTCGACACGCGCGCCACGATCTTCCCGATCGTCTCGGTGAGGAGCGACAGATCGATGCTGCTGACATTCGGAAACCGGCGCACGAGGTCACGCTGGACCGTCGCCACGTCCAGCACGCCGGGCACGTTCGCGAGCACCGTGAACTGATGCGGAGCGTCGCGTAGAACACGGCTCGGAAATACGGCGAAGAAATTCGGCTCGAACCGTGTCCACTTCACGTCGCGCAGGCTCGTGACTCTTGTAGGTATGTCGATTCCCTGAACGTTCCAGGTGATCTCGTCGCCAAGTTTGACCTTGAGCTCGCCGGCGACGCCTGCATCGAGCGATACCTCGCCCGTGTCGCCAGGCGCGAACGGCGCGGCGCCTGAACGCTCTGGCGCGAACCACTTGCCCGCGGTCAGCGTTTCACCCGCTGTTATCGAGTCGCGATAGGTCGAACGATATTCCCGTCGCACTGCCCAGCCGGCACGCCGGTTCTTCGCCGAATCGCCCACGATCGACTCGGTGCTTCTTCCGTTGATCGATGCGATGCGCATCGGCACTACGGGTGACTGCTGCGTTACCTTGAATCCGCGTGCGTGGATGATCGAATCGATCGGCGCGGCCTGGTCCTGTTGTACGTCGAACAGCAGCAGGTTGGCGCCGGACGACGATGCGTTGAGCGCTAGATCCTGCACTATGCTGTTCTGAACGAGATAGAGCGTGGTGACGAGGAAGGCACCGAAACCGAGCGACAGCATTACTGCGCGCGTCTGATTCGCTGGTCTGTACACGTTGGCAAGCCCCTGCCGTACCACGTAAGGCCATCCCGCGCGCACGGAACGTCTTGCGCCCCATGCCAGTGCGCTCGCGACCAGAGCAAGAACGAGAAGAACACCGCCCGTAGCAGCTGCGATCCAGAGACCCTGTCGTACGGATTGCGCACGTGCGACCGCGACCGCCACGACACTCAGTATCAGCGCCGCGTTGATAAGCAGTCGCGGAAGATCGTTCCAGCGCATTCGCAGAACGTCGGAATCGGCGTCGCGCCTGAGCGTCTGCAACGGCGAAACGTTTCGCAATGCGAGCAGCGGGCGGAGCGCAAATACGAGCGCAATCCAGCCGCCGATCAACACTCCTGTGAGTATTGCCACGGGTTCGGCCGTGACGTGTACGTCCACGGGAAGCAACCCGACAAAGGCGAGCGGGAGCAGAAACTGAATCGCAACGCCGGCCACTGCACCGAGCAGCGCACCGAGCAGACCCATGGCTGCCGCCTGCACCACGTACATCGCAAGCACCTGATTGCCGGAAGCGCCGAGGCAGCGGAAGACCGCGACGGTGTCGATCTTTCGCGCGACGAAGGCCCGCACTCCGCTCGCAACGCCGATACCGCCCAGCAGCAGCGCGACCATTCCGACGATGCCGATGAAGTTCGCGAGACTCTCGGTCGCTCTTGCGGCGGACTCTTCCGTCTGCGTGACCGTTCGCACGTTGACGTCCTGCCTGGTCAGCGGCGCTCGGAACGGCGCTGCGAACCCCTTGGGATCCCGATCGGAAGGAAGTTTGAGAAGCGCTGCGTATTCCGCGGTGCTGCCAAACACCAGCAGCCGTGTCTCCGGGAGATATCGCGCGGGAATGTAGATGCGTGGCGCGAACGCGGATGAGAGACCCGACGTGCCCGGTACGTCCTTGAGCGTACCCGTGATCACGAACTCGCCATAACCAACCTTGAGCGTGTCGCCGATCCGTGCGTCGAGCACGATAAGCAGCGACGGGTCGACCAGCGCGTTCGGCCCCGATTGCAGCGTCTCGTACCTGCCGGCAGGCTGAGTGGTGATCGCACCGTACAGGGGGTATCCGGCGCTCACGCCATGGATCTGCGCAAGTCGTGTGTTCCCGTTGCGCGGAATGACGGCCATCGACGGAAATGTCGTCGAGCGCACATTCGGAATTCCGGCGCGCGCCAGAGAGTCGAGCAGCTGCTCAGTCTCCTTCGCGAAGGGGCGTCTGCTGGAAAACTGGACATCGCCGCCGAGCAGCGAGCGGGATTGTTCACGCACTGACCGTGTGACGTTGCGCGCGAACGAGTCGATCGACACCAGCGCTGCCACGCCCACCGCGATCGTGGACATGTACAGAAACAGTTTTCGTCGCGTGGTGCGGCTCTCGCGCCACGCAAGCCGCGCCAGTTGCATCGGCGAAGCACTCAATCTACGCGCTCCGTCGATCCCGTATCCTCGATCACCACTCCATCTGCCAGTCTGATCTGTCGCCGTGCACGTGCCGCCAGCGTGGCGTCATGCGTGACTATCACGACCGTCGAGCCAGACTCGTGGTTCAGCTCTTCGAGCAATGCAACGACCCGCTCGCCGCTCGCGGCGTCGAGATTTCCAGTTGGCTCGTCCGCAAACAGAATCGACGGCCGATTGGAAAATGCGCGCGCGATCGCCACGCGCTGCTGCTCGCCGCCGGACAGCTGGGTAGGGAAGTGCGTCGCTCGCTCGGCGAGTCCCACGCGCTCGAGAAGGTCCGACGCGCGTCGCTCCGCACCGCTCTCACCACGCAGCTCGAGCGGAACCTGGACATTTTCCGCGGCGGTAAGCGTCGAGATCAGCTGAAAGCTCTGGAAGACGAATCCGACCTTCGCCGATCGTATTCGAGCCCGATCGTCCTCGCTCATGCTCGACATCTCGGCGCCGTCCAGGATCACGCGACCGCCGCTCGGTGTATCGAGACCCGCGAGCAGGCCGAGAAGCGTAGTCTTGCCGCTTCCGGATGGCCCGGTAATGGCGACGAACTCGCCCGGCTGCACGGAGAACGATACGTTCCGGAGCACCGCGAGCGTGCGCTCGCCACTCCGGTATTCCTTGGTCAATGATTCAGCGATGAGCATGAAGAAAGACGTCCGTTATATGAGTCCCTGCACTACTGCGAGCCTGGCGGCGGCGCTGCTAATTGGCGGATGCAACCCGGCGGCGAAAGATAAGACACCGCAGGCGGTGCAGACGGTTGAGGCCGCGCCGCCCGACAGCGTATCGTCGCCCGACGCCGCCGCGGCTGGCCCGACGGTGCTGTTCATCGGCACCAGCCTCACAGCCGGCCTCGGCCTGCGGCCGGAGCAGGCCTATCCGGCACTGATTCAGGCAAAGGCCGACTCCGCCGGCACACCGCTCACAGCCGTGAATGCCGGTGTGAGCGGCGAGACGTCGGCCGGTGCGCTGAACAGGATCAACTGGGTGCTCCGCAGCCCGGCCGATGTCGTCGTCCTGGAAACAGGGGCGAACGACGCCCTTCGGGCGCTCCCGGTCTCCGAGGCTCGGTCAAACATCGCTGAAATTCTGGATCGGATAAAGGCGGCAAAGCCGCACGCGAAGATATTCCTCATTCAGATGGAAGCCCCGCCCAACCTTGGTCAGCAGTACACCGCCGCATTTCACAAGATGTATGCAGACCTCGCGCGGGAAAAAGGCGCGACACTCATTCCGTTCCTGCTGAATGGAGTCGCGGGACACGCCGATCTGAATCAGGCGGACGGACTGCATCCGAACGTGACGGGCGAGGAGATCGTGGCGACGAACGTGTGGAATTCCTTGAAGAAGGCGCTGTAGGTGAGTCCACCGCCTGCGCGGCAATGACGAATCGTCAGGATCTCGCGCTCGCTCGCGCCGCCTTCAGGTTCAGATAATCTCGCTCCGGAATACTCGCGGTACCCTCGGCAGCCGCGCGGTAATGCAGAATCGCGCGCGCATCGTCTCCGATCATCTCGTAAAGATGCGCGCGAACCGCATCGAGCCGGTAATGCCCGCGTAGCTTCTGATCCGTGTCGAGCTCGCTCACCAACGCAAGACCAGCTTCCGCGCCACCCACCATCGCAACTGCAATCGCGTGGTTCAATGCGATCATCGGATTTTCCGACATTTGCTTCAACACTCCGTACAGCGCCATTATCTGCGGCCAGTCGGTGTCCTGCACGCGGGGCGACTCGTCGTGAATCGCGGCGATCGCAGCCTGGAGCAGATACGGTCCAGCCGATCCCGATGCGAATGCGCTCGACACGAGTGCCGTTCCTTCACTGATCATCTGTCGATCCCATAACGATCGATCCTGGGCGTCCAGTGGAATCAGCTCACCGTGACGTCCCGCTCGTGCAGCGCGACGCGCATCGGTGAGCAGCATGAGCGCCAGCAAGCCCGCGACTTCGCCATTGTCCGGCGTCAACGCGCGCAACATGCGTGTGAGTCTGATCGCCTCGGCGGAGAGGTCCACACGATGCAGCTCCGGCCCGCTGCTGCTCGCGTATCCCTCGTTGAAGATGAGATACAGCACGTGCATCACCGCGCCCAGTCGCTCCACCATGTCGTCGTCCGTCGGCATGCGGAACGCGACTCCTGACGACTTGATGCTCTGCTTGGCCCTGCTGATACGCTGTGCCATCGTCGCTTCCGGAACGAGAAACGCACTCGCTATCTCGGCCGTCGTGAGCCCGCCGACCGCGCGCAGAGTGAGAGCGATCGCCGACGAGGGTGAGAGCGCGGAATGGCAGCACATGAAGAGAAGAACGAGTGTGTCGTCCGTCATCAGGCCGAGTTCCGCATCGGGCGGCGACACGAAGGGTTGCTCATGCTCGCGCTCGCTTGCGACTTCATTCTCGCGCCGGCGTCTCGCACTCTCGCTGCGCACGCGATCCTTGAGGCGTCTCATCGCAACGCTGTACAGCCAGCCGCGGGGATTCGTGGGCACGCCGGCAGCGCGCCACTGCGTGGCTGCTGCGATGAGCGCTTCCTGAAGCGCATCCTCGGCGTCAGCGAAATCACCGCACTTCCGTGCGACGACGCCGAGCACCTGCGGCGCAAGCTCGCGCAGGAGGTGCTCGGCGAATTCAGGACAGTTCGTGCTCGTGTTTCGATCCGTCACGAGCTTCGCGTTCAACGCGTGAGCGAGGGGGCGGATGGATCGGGCGGCGCGCTCATGACGGGCCGTAGCTCGACCGCCATGTTGAGCGGGGTGCCGCCAGGTCCGGGTGCCGCAGACACGGTGGCCGCCAGCTCGTACGCGCGTTCGGCGCTGTCGACGTCGATGATCCAGAAGCCCGCGAGAAATTCCTTTGTTTCGGGGAAGGGACCATCGGTTACCGGCCGCCCGTCCTTCCCGGCGCGCACCAGCTTCGCCTGCGCGGGCGGCGTCAGGCCCTCGCACGCCACCATTTCGCCCGCCTCGCTGAGCTGCCTGTTGAAGCCGTGCATGAACGCGATGTGCGCCTGGAAATCGTCTGGCGACCAGTCATTGATCTGGTATTCACCGTTCCCGCGCGGGGCATTCATCATCATCATGTACTTCATGGGCTCGATCTCCTCTTCGGGTTTGGGCGCCCAGGCTGGCGCTTTCGTAGAGAAGTCGGAGGCGGCGGTGGATTCTCTACATCCTGGCTGAAGATTGCCCCAATTCAGCCGCCCCACCAGTGCCCGGTTGCCTGTAACGGGCCTTACTTGCTACCTTTAAAGGCTATGTACGTTTTTCCGAGGATTTGACGAATGGCGATGCCAGCCACGCAGATTCGGCGGGGGATGGTTCTCGTGTTCGAGGGTGAGCCATGCCGCGTCGTTGAGTTCCGCCACCACACGCCGGGAAATCTCCGGGCGATGGTGCAGGCCAAGCTCAAGAATATTCGCACCGGCAACAGCTTCGAGCACCGGTTCCGCGCAGCGGATTCCATCGAGAAGGCTGCGATGGAAACGCACGACCTGGAGTTCATGTATCAGGGTGGCGACACCTATCATTTCATGAACACCGAGAACTACGATCAGATCGAGATGGACGAGGAAGCACTGGGCGATTCAGCTCAGTGGATGCAGCCGGGCATGAAGATCCAGGCCGAGTACTACAACGGCAACCCGATCGGCATCCAGCTTCCCAACTCGCTCAATCTCGAGATCGTGGACACGGCTCCGGTGATGAAGACAGCGACGAAGACCGCCTCGACCAAGCCGGCAAAGCTGAGCAATGGCGTGACGATCAACGTCCCGGAGTTTATCGCGCAGGGCGAGCGGGTTAGGGTGAATCCGACGACCGGCGAGTACATGGATCGCGCGAAGGACTGATTGGGGCCGGAGGCCGGCGGCGTTAGTTGCTGGCTCTCGATTGCGGGATTAGAATGAAATGCTCGGGGCGACGTGGCCCCGGACATGGTGGCTGTAGCTCAATTGGTTAGAGCACCGGATTGTGGTTCCGGGGGTTGCGGGTTCAATTCCCGTCAGCCACCCCTGGCAGGGCTTCAGGGGTCTGGAAGATCAGTGTAGGTCCGTAGCTCAATTGGTAGAGCACCGGTCTCCAAAACCGGGGGTTGCAGGTTCGATTCCTGCCGGGCCTGTTGGTGTGAGGTTACCACCTGCCGACCGCGCGCGGCAACGTTTGAACGACCCTCTGCTGGGGTTTCGCAGAACGCCGCGCGAAATTTCGGGTCAGGCACGAGCGGGTACCGGGCCTTACCCCGGAGAGCCCCGCCCGGAATAGGGATCTTCCCCCGCCACTCCCCCGATGTGCACCGTGCCGCGAACCGATCTACATTCGGCGCTGCCACCCCTTGACCTTATACCTAGGTACAGGCGGTATCGTACAACGTGCACGAGCGTGTGCACCCACGTTGGACCCCTTTATCTGGAGTAACCGATCATGCCTGCTACAGAACTCGAGATCGACTGCGGATGGACTGTGGACGAAGTGATTCGGCGCCATCCAGCCGCCATGGCAGTGTTCAACCGTTTCGGCATCGACACGTGCTGCGGT
>Ga0207678_10000489_pt1 | contig 35944 bp, 22 predicted proteins | sample KBSC63metaG_FD_184319 | JGI IMG/M metagenome (GOLD analysis project Ga0207678, IMG submission 184319) | Corn rhizosphere microbial communities from Kellogg Biological Station, Michigan, USA - KBS C6-3 metaG (SPAdes) (version 2) | ecosystem: Host-associated > Plants > Roots > Rhizosphere > Soil ... | reverse complement strand
CTGCTGGAATCATTACATTTGTTGTGGGCGATGATGACTCTAACTTCATCAATTACTCTCACGCCCTGGCGACTCGCATTTGGATCAGCTTTGTGGGGCCGCGATCCAAAGTTGCTGGATTTACTGCTGCCTTTAAGAATCACGGACGAGCTCTGATATTTGACGACTCAGGTGTAGCTCACATTTTTTCTCATGTGACAGTCCCGGTTTCTTATGAGGTAGGGCCCAATGGAGAAGAGGTAGTGAGTGGTGAAATTGCACCTCCGGGCGGAGATTATGTAGGGGTCAGCCCCTTTGGACCTTGGACGTTAGCTGTGCTAAATCTACAACCTGATGTTTTGAAAGAAATCAAGGACGTGACGATCCATTTTGATGGTTTCGCACGATCCGGTCCAAAAATAAAAAGCCAACAGGCTTTGATAAAGCGACAGCTTATGTCATTTGACGGTGCTGCTGTGACCAAATGAACGCCGCTATCTTTTTTTCAAGCGTAAATTCCTCTTTACACCCTGAACACTTTGCGCTATCCAGATTGGCAGGATGGAGACACCCTCATTTGGTATAAACCCCGCTTCCTCCGATGAACCACAGGTTTCCCATGAATAAACGCCTTTTCGCACGATTCCTGCGCTCTGAAAGCGGAACAACGGCCATCGAATACGGTCTGATTGCTTCGCTTATCGCCGTCGCCATCATTGCGATCTTGTCTTCGGCGTCCGCACCGCATGGAGAGAGGGCGTAGTCTTCGTTACGACGTGCTCAAACATTACGCAAAGCTTGCCGCCGAAGGACGTTTTTCAATTCCAATTGCCAGAACATTTGCACTGGAAGATTGGCAAGAGGCAGCAGAAATAAGCATGGACAAAAGAGCTCATGGAAAACTCGTGCTCTTGCCTTGAACTGGCAAGACCAGCTGCCGACTGATTTCGGATTAGTAACGGGAAGTCGGCTTATCGTCACGAATAGACGGTGCCAATGCTCTTCTCACCAGAGTGGTTTCAGCACCCTTCTGCACCCTTGCAATCAATTCGTGTGGGAACAGGGCCATCAGAACAAATAGTTTGCCCAGAATTGATGACATGGACATCTGCCGAACCCCAGCAGAGGTCGGATTAGTCGCGAAAAGCAGGCTGTAGTGATTGATTGTTAGAAAAATCAGACTTCGACTCGGGTCTTGGTGCGAGAAAGAAAAGGGACAGCTGAGCAGGGCTAAAGCCTTCTCAGGCGATTCTCCGATCGCAGAGAGACTCTCGATTTTGCGGTAAATTGGGGGGTTTTACCGATATAAATTGTTTATTATGAATAACTTATACTTACTGGCGGAGAGTGGGGGATTCGAACCCCCGATAGAACTTTTGGTCCTATAACGGTTTAGCAAACCGCCGCCTTCAGCCACTAGGCCAACTCTCCGTACCTTACTCGTTTCGGCTAACGCTGATTATAACGTGGCGGAGGGAATATAGGCCTAAGGTCGGTTAGATTTGTGTCTGTAGACGAATCAGGACGAACGGGGGCAGGGTGGCGCGTGGGTTGGGCAGATCGAACAAGATGCGGCTGTTGCCGCTGATCGCCGCAACCTACTTTATGGTCTCCGGTGGACCGTATGGGCTGGAAGACATCATCGGCAAGGCCGGGTACGGACGGGCGGTTCTGCTGCTTCTGTTGGTGCCGCTGTTCTGGAGCCTGCCGACGAGCCTGATGGTGGGGGAACTGGCCTCGGCCATGCCGAAGGAAGGAGGCTTTTATCAGTGGGTACGGCAGGCGATGGGCCCTTTCTGGGGATTTCAGGAGGCGTGGCTGAGCCTGGCGGCGAGCGTCTTCGACATGGCCATCTATCCAACGACGTTCGTGCTGTATCTGTCGCATGTGGCTCCTGGGTTGACGACCGGACACCGGGGGCTGCTACTGAAGCTGGGGATTGTGGGGATCTCGGCGGTATGGAATCTACGCGGCGCGGTGGCTGTGGGGCGCGGGTCGGAACGGATGATGGCGGTGTCACTCTCGCCGTTTGTTGTACTGATCGGGCTGGCGGTGTGGCAGGGATTGAGGCATGGCGTTACGTTCGCTGCAGGAGGCTCTCCGGCGGATGTGGATATGAACGGCGCGCTACTGGTGGCGCTGTGGAACTACATGGGCTGGGACAACGCTTCGACGATTGCGCAGGAGGTGGAGGATCCACAGAGGACGTATCCGCGAGCGATGTTGACCTCCTCCATCGTGGTGACGTGCGTGTATCTGCTGCCACTGCTGGCGGTGTGGATGGCAGGAATTCCGGCGGAGCGGTTTTCGACGGGAGCGTGGGTCGATGCGGCGATGCTGCTGGGCGGATCGGCGCTGGCTATGGCGGTGGTGCTCGCGGGATCGCTGGATGGGCTGGGGACGTTCAACGCGCTGACGCTGTCGCTGACACGGCTGCCCTATGCGATGGCAGAGGATGGCTTGCTGCCGCGTGTACTGACGAAGCGATGGGCCAACGGCGTTCCCTGGGTAAGCGTGCTGGCGTGCAGCCTAGGGTGGGCGCTGGCGCTGAGCTTTACGTTCGAGCGGCTCATTTCCATTGACCTGGTGCTGTACGGGGGGGCGTTGTTGCTGGAATTCGTGGCACTGGTGGTGTTGCGGGTCAAGGCTCCGGCGATGCCGCGGCCGTTCCGCGTGCCCGGCGGCGTTTGGGGAACGCTGACGATTGCCGCGGGGCCAACGGTGCTGATTGGCTTCGCGCTTTGGGCGGCGCGTGGGGAACAAGTGGCAGGCATGCCGGCCCTGACGTTTGCGGCGTTGATTGCGGTGGCAGGGCCGCTGATCTACATGCTCGCACCGCGGCGAGCGAAGGCTGCCTGAAGGACCGTTTTCGCCGAGATCTTCGCAGCCGAGATTACCGCGGCTACTTTTTCAGGACAGGCAAGGGCAGAGGGTTCGTCTTGTTGTCGATAAAGTTTTGCTGCGCCTCGCGGACTTTGGCACGGGCGACGCCAGCATCGCGCCATCCCCTGACTTCGACGCGCTTGCCTTCGAGATCCTTGTAGATGGCGAAGAAATGGGTGATCTCCTTGAGCATGTGTGGATAGATCTCGGAGAAGTTCCAAACATCCTTGTAGCGAGGATTATTCTTGCCTACGCAGAGAACCTTCTCGTCGGCGACGCCCTGGTCGAGCATCTCCAGCAACCCGATGGGGCGCACTTCCATCACGCAGCCAGGAAAGCTGGGCGCGTCCACAAGAACGAGTGCATCAAGCGGATCGCCATCGTCAGCCAGCGTACTTGGGATGAATCCGTAGTCACCGGGGTAATGGACGGGCGAATAGAGGTTGCGGTCCAACCGGAAGACGTGGAGCTTCTTGTCGTACTCGTACTTGTTGATGCCCTCATGGGGAATTTCGATGACGGCATTGATGACATCGGGCGACTCGGGCCCAACGGGGAGTTCAAGGTAGTTCGTCATAACGTGCGGGATCTCTTCTCGTGTACCAAAGTTCAAGCGCTTGCAGATAGGATGCTGGTTCGGGCCTGAGGGCTTGCTTTGTCGGCATCCGCAACCAGGTGGGCGGACAAAAGCTGCGTCTTGTCTATAATCAGACAGAATGAAGGCTCATGTCTATGTCACGCTGAAACGAACCGTGCTGGATGCCCAGGGGCAGACAGTGTCCGATGCGCTGCGGCGCATGGAATACCGCGGCATCCGGGATGTCCGGCAAGGGAAGTATTTTCTACTCACCCTCGAAGAGGGTATCGATCAAAGCGCTGCCCAATCCGAGGTGGAACGGATCGCACGGGAAGTGTTGACCAACCCTGTCATTGAAGAATTTACCTTCAGGATCGAAGCCTAAACCCATTTGCTCAGTACAACTCCTTCACAGATAGAACTGTCAATGCCTCCTTTGGGTCATGACGGTATGAAAATGTTGCATCATCCAGAGCAACCAAGTGGCCGTTTTTGGAATATAAAGATTGAACTGACCGTTGGCGAGGAAGCGACGCCGTTTGTCAGACGAGGCCAGCCCAGTAACCTTCACGATAGAATGGGTGCAGCCGCGGGGCCACAGAACGCGTACGCTTTCTTCAGGTCTAGTTTCGGGCGGAATCCTGATGAACTTTGTGAGAGGGCAACGGATGCAGAAACCACGAAGACTGACTCTGAGACTTGCGTTGCCGGCAATGCTGGTGTTTTTATCGATTCTAATCCCTGATCGCCTGAACGCACAGGCCACCGCAACTCGCTCAAGGGAAGCGGATGCATCCACCTTTGTTGCCTATTCGAGAGTGACAATGGACTATGGCGCTCCAGGCGATGGTGTGACCGTCGGCGCAAACTATACAAGATACCTTCCTTTTGTCTCACCTTCTCTTGAAATTCGCTTTAAGACTGCGTCCGGCATAACCGTGGGAGAGCGAACCTTTGGCGGCGGCCTGCGTCTCGAACATCAATGGTCCTACTTCCACCCTTACGCTGATTTCATGGTGAGCAAAGGCACCATCACCTTCGCGGATAAGAACGACATCGGATCGAACGGTACCGGATCGAATGGCTCCATCGTGTACTCCTACGGCGGTGGCGTAGATTACGACTTTGCAGACCAGTGGGCTGCACGCGTGGACTTCCAGGGCGAACGCTGGAACCTCAACGAAACGCCAGCCCTCACCCTTGCACCGCGCGCGCTCAGTATCGGAATCCTGTATCGCATCCGGCTTCATCGCCGACTGAACAACGACTAATCCACGCTGGCTACACGTTAGCCACCAAGGATGCTAGGCTCGAAAGGGTTGGGATGGAGAACCTTTTGAGCGAAGCGCCCCTTAATACTGCATCAGACCAAGCATCGCCAGGGAATCCTGGCGGCACCTCGGCGGGAAGAAGCCGATTTGTCAGGGCTTGCCTCCGACACCCGGTGGACCGTACGCCGGTATGGTTTCTGCGCCAGGCGGGCCGTTACATGCCCGAGTATATGGCCGTGCGCAAGCATCACTCCCTGCTTGACATCTGCCGCACGCCGGAGATCGCGGCCGAGGTCACCATCACCGCAGCAGAACGGCTCGGCGTGGACGCCGCCATCATCTTTGCCGATCTGCTGCTGCCCTTTACCCCGATGGGCCTCGACTTCGATTTCCTCTCCGGCGAAGGTCCCGTGGTGCATGTCCCTGTACGAACCGCCGAACACGTACGTGCACTGCGCACAGACCGCACCGGCGAGCTGAGCTTCGTCGCACGGGCAATCGAGAAGGTCGCCGCCCACTTCTCCGCCCCGCGCGCCGATGGAGACGCGCTTGGCATCATCGGTTTCTGCGGCGCACCTTTTACGCTGGCCAGCTACATGATCGAGGGCGGCTCGTCCCGCAGCTACATCGAGACCAAGAAGATGATGTACACAGACCGCGTCGCATGGCCGCTGCTGATGGAGAAGCTGGTGACCGTGTTGGTGGACTTTGCCCGCCAACAAGTCGAAGCCGGAGCCGACGTCATCCAGATCTTCGATAGCTGGGCAGGCGCGCTCAGCGTCGCAGACTATCGCCAATACTGCCTTGCACCGACGACCGAACTCGTGCGGCGCATCCAGGCTCTCGGGGTCCCCGTCATCTACTTCGGCGTGGACACTGCTTCCCTGCTGCCCGCGATGAGCGAGACCGGCGCGGATGTCATCGGACTCGACTGGAGAATTCCGCTCGACGCAGCCTGGAAGGTCGTCGGCCCGGGCTGCGCCGTCCAGGGCAACCTCGATCCCATCACTCTGTTCGCTCCCGAAGATGTCCTGAAGGCGCGTGTGGAAGAGGTGCTGCTCGCGGCTGGCGGAAGGCCAGGTCACATCTTCAATCTGGGGCACGGCATCGTGCCCGGGACGCCGGTCGAAAACGTCATCCAGGTCGTCCAATGGATCAAGGAGTTCGCAGCGCAATGAGTGAGAAGTCAACCCGAAGTGCAGTGCTGCTACTCGCGCACGGAACGCCGAACGTGCTCGGCGAGATGGCGGAGTACCTTGGCAAAGTGACCGGAGGGCGGCCCCTTCCGACCGAGGTCGTCGCCGAGTTGCAGCATCGCTATGCTCAGATCGGGCTCGGCGAAACTCCCGGCATTGAGCCTCCGCCGCTTACAAAATGGACGCTCGCGCAGGGGCGCCTCCTCGAAGAGGCGCTGCGTGGCACGGCCTCCGAGGCCAAAGTCTACATTGGAATGCGCAACTGGCATCCCTTCATCGCCGACGTTGTCCGGCAGATGCGGCTTGATGGCGTCACCCACATCAAGGCCGTGTGCCTCGCTCCGCAGAACTCCCGCACCAGCGTTGGCCTCTACCGCCGCGCCGTACTGGCGGCTGCGACCGGCATGGAGGTCGAGTTCGTCGCCGGCTGGGCCGCTCATCCCTTGCTCTCCGAAGCCTTTGCAGAACGTCTTCTCCCGGTCTGGAAGCAGGCCGGCGCAGAAGCGGGCCGGCGCATCCCCGTCCTCTTCACCGCCCACAGCGTTCCCTGCCGAACCATCATGACGGGTGACACCTCCACGGCGGCAACCCGGCAGGGCGCGCCGCCCCAGACCACGCCAGACACGTATGCCGTCGAGGCCAAGCACACCGCGCAGCTTGTCGCGGAGAGAATGGCCGCCGCAGGCCTCAGCGAAAGCGATTGGTACTTCGCCTTCCAGAGCCAGGGCGTCAGCGGCGGTCCGTGGATCGGCCCGACCGTCGAAGATACGTTCCGTGCCCTCAAACAGGAAGGTCACGCAGGCGTCATCATGCAGCCGATCGGATTCCTCTGCGACCACGTCGAGATTCTCTACGACATCGACATCGCCTTCCGGCAGACGGCGCAGCAGCTTGGCCTCCGTCTCTGGCGAGCGGAGAGCCTGAACGGCTCCGCTCTGCTGGTGAGGGCGCTGGCAGAGATCGTCTCCGGAGAGTACCGCGCAACCGTCGATGAAGTTACCGTCCCCGCCGAGGTATAGCCTGTCTGGATCGCCCTCGCGCGAAGGCTCTGTTCTCCGCGCGATTTCGGGTAGAGTCGTGGAGAAACCATGAAGCGAATTGCAATCGTCGGTGGGGGCGTAGCTGGATTGGCGGCAGCGTACAAGCTCGCGCAACTGGCTCAGAGAGGCGCGGCTGTCCAAGCCGTCTTGTTTGAAGCCTCCACCCGGCTTGGCGGAATCGTCGAGACGGTGCGCGAAGGCGAATTCGTGATCGAATGCGGCCCCGACGGATGGGTCACGGTGAAGCCCTGGGCGCGAGAGCTGGCCGAGGAACTGGGCCTTGACGACGAAATCATGCCCTCCAACGACGCCACGCGAAAGACCTACGTCCTGATCGACAACCGGCTTGTGCCCATGCCCGACGGAATGCGTATGATGGTGCCCGCCAATCTCGATGCTCTCGACGCCTCCGAACTCTTTAGCGCGGAGGCAAAACGGGCGTTCCACGATGAACTGGCTCGCTCCGAAGAACTGAAATCCGCCGCTCCCCCGCACGATGAAAGCGTCGCAGACTTTGTCCTCCGTCACTTCGGCCGCGAAGTACTGGAGAAGATCGGCGCTCCTCTGCTCAGCGGCGTCTTTGGCGGCGACGTGACGCATCTGAGTGTCCGCGCCGTCATGGCTCCCTTTGTCGCAATGGAACGCGAGCACGGCAGCCTCATCGCCGCCTTGCAGACACGCTCCGCCTCAAAACCCGCCTCCATCTTCACCACGCTGCGCAGCGGAATGGGAACGCTGGTCGACCGCATGATCGCGGCCACCCCTCCCGACTGGATCCGGCTCGCCGCCGAGGTGAAGTATGTCTCCCACGGCGATGAAGGCTGGCTGATCGGCACCGCCCACGAGGTCGAACGATTTGACGCGCTCCTGATGGCGGCACCCGTGGACGTCGCGCGTTCGCTGCTCGCTCCGGTAGACACGCGCATGGCAGAACTGATGCAGATGGACGCAAGCTCAGCCGTCGTCGTTGCGTTTGGATTCCCCCAGGCAGAAGGATTCGCCGTTCCACCGGGATTTGGCTTCCTTGTGCCGCCCGGTTCCGGCAGCCGTCTGCTCGCCTGTACCTTCGTCAATCAGAAATTTGCTGACCGCGTCCCGCAGGGAGGCCGCCTCCTGCGCGCGTTCTTCGGAGGCGCGGTAGCCGAGCGCATGATGCATTGCCGGAACGACGAGGCCGCTGCTATCGCGCGGCTCGAGCTGGCAGGCATCCTCGGCCCGCTCCCCGAGCCTCAGATCACGGTAGTCCGTCGCTGGCCACGGAGCCTCCCTCAGTACTGCGTCGGCCATCTGGAGCGGATGGCCGAGCTCGACGCCCGCGTGAAGGCATTCGTCGGATTGCATCTGCTTGGCAACGGCTATCGCGGCGTCGGCATACCGGACCTGGTGCGCGACGCCAGCGCCGCAGCCTGCGAGATCGAACGCTGCAGCTAGCACTCCCCCTTGCCACCATCGGCCGAGCTATTTGACCCTGAGCCTCCACCGCGATACTCTCGTTTTAATCTGGTGTTGGGAAGACGGTGTAAATCCGTCGCTACCCCGTAACTGTAAGCGCTGAGAGATTCGACACGTTGTACTAAGCCACTGGGACGTAAGTCCTGGGAAGGTGAGTCAAATCTCGATGAAGCGTAAGTCAGGAGACCCGCCAGAGGCCATTCCAGGCTTCATTCAGCTTCGCTGGGAGAGCTGAAGAGCATTCTCGCTGACTTCGACAGAAGCCCGCACGAGCGCTGCCTAATCTATGTTTCCCGCTCTACTCAAGGTGCACCTCCGTGCGCCTTGGCAAGGAGCTGCCGATGCAGGAGACCCACCGACGTTCGGTGACACTCGCCTCTGGCGCTATGCGCCAGCCCGTCTCATCGACGCACCGGAGGACGTCACCCAACAAGTTTGCCCTTTGAGCTGAACCGTTCAGTTCGCAACCATCCACCAACAGCAAGGTGTCGGGAAGCGCGGTGCGAATCCGCCACTACCCCGTAACTGTAAGCGCAGAGGACCCGGACACGAACGCCACTGGAACCGCACGTTCCGGGAAGGCCGTCTGGTTCGATGAAGCGCAAGTCAGGAGACCGGCCTTGCCTCACCATCCCGAGGGGGGAAAAATGCATTCCATCCACCGCACATTGCGGACGACCATCCAGGTAGTCTGCCTGCTCATCGTCTCACTCCTATTTCTTTCGTCGCCATCCACAGCATCGGGAGCAGAGCCGCCTGCCGCTTCAGTCACAGAGTCAGGCACGCTCCGCGGAACCGTCACTGACCCGCTCGGCGCAGTCGTTGCCGCAGCGAAAGTCGAACTACTGGAGGGCGCAACCGTCGTGCAGACCGCAACGACGGACGCAGCCGGCAACTATCTCTTTCACGTGAAATCCTCCGCGCTCTACCGCGTTCGCGTCGATGCACCCACCTTCCAGCCGACGACCAGCTTATCCGCCTTCGTCACGTCCTCCACGCGAGCGGAGCGAAACGTCACCCTCGCAACCCAAACCCTGACTCAGCAAATCACAGTGACCGCAACGGGAACGCCTACGCCCGTCGCGCAGATCGGCGCGTCGATCACCGTCCTCACCGCGGATGACTTTCGCCACTCCACCGAAGTGCAGGATCCGCTGCGTCTTGTCCCCGGCCTTCAGATGACCCAGGCAGGCCCGGCGGGAGGCGGAACCAGTCTCTTCATCCGTGGCGGCAATAACGATGCCAACAAGATCCTGATTGATGGCGTTCCAGCAAACGACATCGGGGGAGCCGTTCAGTTCGCGAACCTCGCCGCCGTCGGTGTGCAGAAGATCGAGGTCCTGCGCGAGCCCAACAGCGCGCTCTACGGCTCCGATGCACTGGCCGGTGTCGTCAGCCTGACCACGGCACGCGGCACAACCCCACTGCCGCTCTTCACCTACGCGGGCGACGGCGGCAACTTCGGCACCTACCGCAACGATATCGCCGCAAGCGGGATCTATCGCCAGTTCGACTACTTCTCCGAGTTCGCACGCATGGACACGCGTAACAACCTGCCCAACGCTGCATTTCACAACGCGACCTACGCCGGGAACTTTGGCTGGAGCCCAAACGCAATCAACGATCTCCGCTTCTCCGTGCGTCATCTCACCGTCTCCGCCACGCAGCCGAACGCGATCCTGCTCTACGGCATTCCCGACGCCGCCGGCTACAAGGAGCGGGACTCCTACTTCAGCGCTGCATGGAACAACCAGGCAACCGACAAGTGGCACAATCAGATTCGCTACGGCGGCCTGCGGCTGAACTACCATTACACCGACTACGCCGCAACCGGCCTCTACGACCCCTCGACCGACCTGTACCTCGGCGCTCCTGTCACGCTCAAGGGAGCGAATGGATACAGCGTCAGCGGCCAGGCCATCTTCCAATATGGTGCAGGCTACGGATCGACCTATCCCAGCGACTACACCGCCCCCAGCAAGCGCGACTTCGTCTACGCACAATCAGACTACCGGCTCAACTCGCACGTCACCGCTCTCGGCGCTTTCAAGTATGAGGATGAGCGCGGCTCGACTCACTCCTCCGGCCTCGCTCCCAACTCCATTGAACGCGGCAACTACAGCTACACGCTCCAGCTTGCGGGAGCGCTGGGCAGTCGACTCTACTACACCCTCGGCAGCGGACTGGAGGACAACGGACTCTTCGGATTCTCAGCCACGCCACGCGCCTCGCTGGCCTACTATCTCGTGCGTCCCTCCGCAGCAGGCTGGCTCAGCGGAACAAAGCTGCGCTTCAGCTTCGGCAAAGGCATCAAGGAACCGAGCATCTACAACCAGAGCATCTCGCTCTATGGCGTACTGTCAGTCCTGCCCAACGGAAGCGCGCTCATCGCGCAGTACCACGTCTCCCCCATCGGCCCCGAGACCTCCCGCACCTACGACGGCGGCATCGATCAGGAGTTCTGGAACGGCCATGCGCGCCTGGGCATCACCTACTTCCACAATCAATTCACCAATGGCGTGGAGTACGTTCCACAGTCAGCTCTCCTTGCCCTCGGCCTCCCCGGAGCAAGCGACCCTGCCGTACAGTACGGAGCAACCGTAAACTCCCAGGCCTTCCGCGCGCAGGGCGCAGAGGCGGAGCTTGAGTACAGAGTCAGCAACCACCTCTTCGCGAGAGGCGGCTACACCTACCTCGACGCGGTCGTCCAACGCTCCTTCTCCAGCTCGTCCCTTCCGGTCTACAACACCAGTTCGAACTTCAGCACCATTCCCATCGGCCAATACTCGCCTCTTGTAGGAGCACGCCCGTTCCGCCGTGCTCCCCACTCCGGCTACTTCGGTTTGAACTACACCCGTTCGCGCTGGTACAGCTCACTCACGGGAACGCTCGTCGGCCGGCGAGACGACAGCACCTTCCTCTCCGACGAGAACTTCGGCACCAGTCTGCTACTGCCCAACCGCAACCTCGACGGCGCCTACCAACGTCTCGATCTCAGCGGCGGCTATCATTTCAACCACGCGCTCACCGCATACACCAACATCCAGAATCTGCTGAGCGAGCCCTACAGCCAGGCCTTTGGCTATCCCTCCCTGCCCCTCACCTTCCGGGCGGGAATCAAGATCAGCTTCGGAGGCGAATCCTGGGCGGTCAGGTAATTCTCGTGCAAGCTCGTGCGACGAAATCACCTCCGGTCTCCGCTGCAGGCGCAAGCCGCAACACAGACCGGAGGCGTACCCTCGTTGGCCATCGACCGCGATCCCTCTCACCGCGGCACATGCAACAAGACAGAGCGCGGTATCATCGCCCTTGTAACTCACAGCGTCGCAGAATACACAGCACTACGCCGCCAGCAAGGAGACTTTATGAGCATTGCAACAAAACACGGAGACGCCGGGCAGACGGGCCTCGTTGGCGGCCTTCGCATCTCCAAGGCAGACCTACGTGTCGAAGCTTATGGCTCGGTTGACGAGTTAAACTCTATCCTCGGCTTCGCCCGCAGCATTTGCACCAACAAAGAGATCCACGACTGGACCGAAGGCATCCAGCGCACTCTCTTCAGTCTCGGAGGCGCGCTGGCCTCTCCGCCCGAAAACAAAAACGCTCCCGTCATCACCCCGGAAGACGTCGACAACCTCACCAACCTCGTTCATCAAATCGAGTCCATCGAAGGCGTGCTCTCCGACTGGTCGCTCCCTGGAGCGCACACCGAATCCGCCGCCTACGAGGTCGCGCGCACCGTCTGCCGCCGCTCCGAACGCCACGTCGTCCGTCTCGCAGAGAGCGGTGTCGAGGTCAAGCCCGAGATCCTCGCCTACCTCAACCGTCTCTCCGACCTGATCTGGCTCTTCGGCAGGCTGATCGAACGCAACGCCGGCATCGACGCTCGTCTGCGCACCGGCGAAACCGCAGGCCCCAGATGGTCAAGAGCCTGGAAGTAAAAAGGAGTCGTAATTACTTCGATTGCAGGTAAGCAATCAGGTTGTCGATGTCCGTTGAGGAGAGGCGATCTCCAAAAGCAGGCATGGCCGGCCGGCCTCCTGGAATTCCGTTCGTCACCACTTCGTGCACGTGTCCCTTGCCAACGCGGGAAACAATATTGACAAGCGAGGGAATCATAGGTGGATTGCCAGCCCGATTTGCCTGATGACACATCAGACAGTTGGCTGTGTAAATCTTCTTGCCTTCAACGGGGTCTCCGGTCGGCGCGGCCTTTGCGGGGCGAGCTGCCCGAGCAACGGCCGGTTTATCGCTCTTGGCAGAAGTTGTCGATTCATGTCCGCCAGGAGGGGGATCCAAGGCTGCTGTCTTCTCATTCGTCTTAGCAGGAGACGCGACCTCGATCTCCCGAACTGGCGCCTGAAAAATTGGCGGGGCTTTGGCAGTCTGAATCCCCCACCGTTCCTGAGCCAGCGCGTCAGGCAAGCCTTCTTCCGCTGCGACTTGCTTCAAGGGGAGAATGAATGCTCCGCGCGGAGCATCCGTGGTCTTTGCATCCTGGCTCAGTTGTAGAGCCCGAATGTACGCCGCGATGGCCCAGCGATCCATGGGCTTCACCGCGGCCGCGTACGTAGGCATGGCCCCATAGCCGTTGACAATGACGTTGACGAAGTGTCCCAGCGGAGCTCGCCGCAGTCGATCCGAATGAAAATTGGCAGCCTGATAATAGCCGCGCTGAACGATCATTCCCTCGCCATTACCGACACGGGAATGGCAAGGAGAACAATAGACGTTATAACGCTCCTGCCCGCGGGCCAGCAGGGTAGGAGTCACTGGAATGGGTAGGCCATCGCCCTCTTTCCCGTCTACGAGTCCCGTGAGGAAGTACGAATTCACCTCTCCCTGCGACCGTGCAACTGTGCCGGGAACTTGGTTCCGTGCAGAGCGGCCATCGGCGAAGAGGCTTGAACCGCGCAACGGGAGGAACTTCGGCTGATCGTGCATATCCTGGCGGCAGCCAAGAGTGGCGACCATCAGTACTGAAAGGGCAAAGAAACTGATTTTGGAGTACGTCGAACGAGACAGTCGATACATGCGGACCCTGAAAGTAGGAGTAGAGAGCGAGACATTCATCACCGGTCGGGTGCTACCCAACGGCACTATGAAATTGTAAGACAGATACCTTTCAAGGCAAATCGTTTCGCCATTACATGGGCATGGCCAGTATCCTACCGAAGCGCCTTACCCGCAACAGGCGGCTTCCATTTCCCAGGAAAGACCAGGATTCACGGCCTTCCCGTCCGATGCCTCCTGCCTCTTCGACCCAGCCTGAGTTGGCCCAAGCGATCACCAAATTGCAAGCCGCTGATTTTTTGATGACTTAGACGTAAAACGAGCCTCAGCGAAGCGCCTGTACCCTATATATCTCGCCCGACTTCGGCACAAAACTGAACCCAAAACCTTGCGCAGTAACAGGAATACTTCTGCTTTTGCCATCCATCACCCTGATGCCACGCCACTTCGTTCCTGCTGGAAGTCCCTGTATCTTCACCGTCAAGGCTTGCTCCGACTCAGGCAACGTCAGGGTGGCACTCGCATGGGTTGCTACCGGATACACCACCGCATGCACAACGCCGCTCACCTCTTCCAATGTCACTCCGGATCCACCAAGGAACAATGGCGTCTTGCCCACAGGCAGGGGGAACCCCTTTAGAGTTTGTCCGCCCGCGTAGATCTTCCCGCTGTCGAAGTCCATCCATTGGCCGCTCGGCAGGTATACGTCGCGCGTCTTCGCAGTGGCGTAGTCGTCGCCATAGAGCGGCGTCACTAACATGGTGTCGCCGATCATCCATTCATACCCGCGATCGGTTGCATTCTCATGTCCATAGGCCTTCTCGTCCTGAGGAAACGCGATCGGCAGCGGCGTCATCGTCCACGGGTAGCCATCCTTCGCAAATCTTCTGGCATTGCTGAAGATATAGGGCACAAAGCGCGCATGGAGCTTCGCGGAAGCCAACATGACGTCGGCTACCTTCGACGAAAAGGTCCACGGCGGTTCGCCCATTCCCATGGAACTGTGCAAGGCCGCCCATTGCGCGTTACGCATCATGTAGGTCTCCATTTTCGATGTGCGCGTCGAAGAGAAGCGGTCTTCGCCAAAGGTGCCCCCTACAATATCGGGATACACCAGTGGAAACCCTGCATACGCAAGTGCCAGCGAGTTCACCGGCCCACGATCCTGGTTCTGGTCGTAGTTGAAGTCGTTGATGCGGTGCAGGTCTCCGTTCGAAGAAAGATAGCCATTGCGCTCAATCACGATCTTCCCTTCCGCCATCAGGCGGTCATTGGTAGGATCGACTTTATCGTCGCGCAGCCCGTATCCACCATAGCCATAAAAGTCTTCCTTATAGCCGTCAATCCCATAGTCGTTCCACTTCTTGACTAACCCCATATACCAATCCAGGGCCGCTGGATTGTGGGCTTCCAGCAGGTAGTACGGCATCTTGGGCCAGCCACCTTTAAAGACCTGGGGTTGTCCATCTTTCATCATGAAGTAGCCCTTCTTTACCCCTTCGGCGGAGTAGGGGCCGGTCGTGATGAACGTGATACGCAGGCCGAGCATCGTCTTTAGATGTTCATCATGAAAGTGCGTCAGCAACGCAGCAGGATCGGGATACTTTTCCTTGTCCCAAAGGCCGAAGCTCGTTGTCTCATGCATCTCAGGCGGGGCAGGCCAGAACCCCGACCCGATCACGATCCATTTGAGTGGATAACCCGCCGCCAGATAATGGTCTACGCTCTCGCGAACTGTCTTCGCATTCGTGTTCCAACCCAGAGCCCCAAATGCCTCCCAGCCCACTCCAAATGCCTCATACTTCGGCATCATCACCTTGAAACCGGCTTCGTTGCGTGCGCGCAAGTACTCCAGGTAGATCTCGTGCGGCGTGCCAAAGAAATAATGTAACGGCACCCGAGCACCTGCATGTTGCACACCCTGCACAATCTGCGTGCCGCTCGTATGGACGATCTTCGTAAACGGATCGATCAGCAGCTCTGCAAAGCCTTGCTTCGGATAGATCACAAAATTGCTCACCAGCCGCGTCAGTCCCTGCCCGGAGAGGAACGCATCGTCTGCGAAGCCAGTCACATCTGTATTGAACTGCTTGTTCTCCAGCGTAGAAAACTTACTCTGCTCCACGGCGTGGTCCGCCAGTCCGAATGCGGGCGCCGCTCCCCCCGATACGAACTTTACCTCGTCCCCAACGTGCGCAGGCTCTGCGATCAGTTCGGCATGATGCGTCTGCAGGACCACAGTAATGCGGACCTTCGCCCCTGCATCGCTCGTTCCCGTGAGGACGCAGCGCGAAGCAGCACAACTGCCCTCCGGCTTGACGTTAACGGGGCTTCCCGCAAGCAGAAGCCCGGCTGACCTGTCTGCCGACACAACGCTCCTCGTACCCCAAGCAAACCCGTAGCGAAATCCCTGCGTTTCCGCGGTGAATGTCAGCTCTCCGCTTTTGAGAACAATTCTGCTCTGCGCCGTACACGCAACACCCCCTGCAAGAGCGGCACAAAGCAACAGCTTCCCGATTATCATTAACTCTCCCTGATATCCACCATGCCCGTGCGATCGAATGCTCCGAAATCAACGATTCAACCTAGACAGGTTTAGCGGTTAACATATACTATTTCCACACAAACGTTGGCAATGCAAAAGTGTTCCTTTCGTAGGATTTCTCCAGCCTTGCATCAAAGCGCCCCAGGAAAACTTCTTCATGGCATTACACGTCTCATCCCCATCCGCCGCGACGCGCACTCTTCCAACCACGAATCTCTCAGGCGACCTCGTCGTCGTCGGTGGAGGTCTCTCTGGCGTCTGCTGCGCGATCACGGCGGCGCGACAAGGGGTTCGCGTGCTGCTCGTACAGGACCGGCCCGTACTCGGCGGCAACGCCTCCAGCGAAGTGCGACTCTGGGTTCTGGGTGCCACATCCCATATGGGCAATAACAACCGTTGGGCGCGCGAAGGTGGAGTGATCGATGAACTGCTCGTCGAAAACATGTATCGCAATCCTGAAGGAAATGCCGTCATCTTCGACTCCGTTCTGCTCGAATATGCCACACGGGAGCCAAATCTTCAGCTTCTGCTCAACACAGCGGTCGACAGCATAGAGCAAGGCGAGAGCGGAAGCATTGCCGCCGCCAACGCCTACTGCAGCCAGAATCAAACCCGCTATCGCCTTACGGCACCACTCTTCTGCGATGCCTCGGGGGACGGAATCCTCGGCTTTCTCTCTGGAGCTGCCTTCCGCATCGGCGCGGAAGCACGATCCGAATTCAAAGAAGCGCTGGCACCCGAGCAGGCGGGACACGATCTCCTGGGACACTCGCTCTACTTCTACTCTCGCGATACAGGACATCCCGTCACTTACGTGCCGCCTGCCTTTGCACTGGACGACATCACCAAGGTTCCTCGTTTCCGCGAACTTCGCGTGACCGACTCGGGCTGCCGACTGTGGTGGCTCGAGTACGGCGGCGCCCTCGATACCATCTACCAAACCGAAGAGATCAAGTGGGAGCTCTGGCGCGTCGCCTATGGCGTCTGGAATTACATCAAGAACTCCGGCAACTTCTCTGGTACCGAGACACTCACTCTCGAATGGATGGGCATGATCCCCGGCAAGCGGGAGAGCCGCCGCTTTGAAGGGGATTACATGCTTACGCAGCAAGACCTCGTCGAGCAGCACGCCTTTCCCGATGCCGTCAGCTTCGGCGGATGGGCCATCGATCTTCATCCGGCCGATGGGGTGTTCTCCGCGATGCCGGGGTGCATACAGTGGCATAGCAAAGGGGTTTTTCAGATCCCGTACCGCACAATGTACTCACGCAACGTACCGAATCTTTTTCTCACAGGACGTATCCTCTCTGCCTCGCACGTTGCCTTCGGATCGACACGCGTCATGGCGACCTGCGCCCACAATGGGCAGGCGGTAGGCATGGCGGCATCACTTTGTCTGAGAAACAAAGTATTTCCAAGCGACCTTCTCGAACCCGGCCATATGCACACGTTGCAGCAGCTTCTACTACGCAATGGTCAACACATCCCGGGTGTCCCCGCAAGAGATCAGGCAAACAAGGCGCTCGCCGCGACGATCACCGCTTCGAGCAGTCTTGCGCTGAATCATCTTCCCGCCAATGGCGAGACGACGATCCTCGATAAACCAATGGCGCTCTTGCTGCCCTTGCACGAAGGTCCTGCGCCCACAATCACGGTCCAGGCCACGGCAAGCGAAACAACCTCGCTGCGCGCAGAGCTGTGGATTGCCAGCCGCGAGGGAAATGCTACGCCCGACGTCCTGCTCAAGTCGATCGATGTCCCTGTCCCCATCGGCACCACCGATGTGGAACTCATGTTCACTGCATCGCTTCCTCGCAGCACATATGCATTCGTAACCCTGCAGGTAAACTCTCTTATTGACTTGGCGCTCAGCCAGGAGTACATAACCGGCATTCTTACACTCTCCCAGAAGATGAATGCCGCCGTAGCCAAAAGCCTTGTTCAAACGCCACCCGAAAACTCAGGGATCGACACCTTCGCCTTCTGGCTTCCCGACCGCAGACCTGTTGCACGCAACCTCGCCGCCACCATCACCCCTCCGCTCGAGGCCTATAAGCCGATGAATGTGGTCAATGGCTGTAGCCGGCCATGGGAGAGTGCGAACGCCTGGCTTCCTGCACGCGAAGACAAAGCGCCCACACTCACGCTCACATGGTCCGAGCCCCAGACCATCGAGACAATCGAAATCACCTTCGACACGGACTACGATCATCCCATGGAGTCTGTCCTCATGGGCCACCCCGAACGTGTTATGCCAGGTTGCGTCACCGCCTTCGAGATACGCTGTGCTAAAGGCAACGTCCTCGCACGCGTAGACGACAACCACCAGACACGCTGCGTACTCAAGCTGCTCGCACCCGTCGAAACTCTGGCAATCACCGTCGCTATCCTCGGCCACGGTCCAGCTCTCCCTGCAATTTTTCAAATTGGCTGCTACTAAGAAGGCCCGCCCATGGCAGAAGAACTGGAACCCATTCCCGCGTCGCGCAGCCGCCAGAAGCAGCTCGTAGCATTGCTATTCATTGTGGCGCTGATCAACTACTTCGACCGGCAGAGTCTGTCCGTCGTCGCACCGCGCTTCCAGGCCGAGCTACATATGAGCGATGAGGGCTACGGCCATATCGTCTCCCTCTTTCTCTTCGCATCAGCGATCGCCTATGCAATTGCGGGCTTCATCTCGGACGCCATCGGTACCCGCCGCTCCATGGCGCTGTTCGTTGGCTGGTGGTCCCTGGCGGAGGCAGCCACTGCCTTTGCCACGACGACCCTACATCTTGGCATCGCACGCTTTTGTCTCGGCCTCGGCGAACCGGGCCTCTGGGTCGCCGCTCCAAAGGCGGTCGGGGAGTACTTCGAAAGGTCTCGCCGCGGCATTGCCATCGGGATTTACACAATGGGAGCGACTGTAGGTGCAGTCGTCGCCATTCCCGCCATCGCCGCCATCACAAGTCATCTTCCATGGCGCTCCATCTTCCTGATCGACGGGGGCGCGGGCCTCCTGTGGCTCCCCTTCTGGTTCTGGTGCTTTCGCAAGGACACACCACGTTCAAGCGCGGAAGCCTCTCTCGCCGAACATAGCATTTCCAGAAAGGGAAACGAGTTCGGCCTCCGTGCCGTCTTTGCCCGTTCTTCTACCTGGAAGCTGATGGTGGCACGCGGCCTCACGGACCCCGTCTGGTACTTCTATCTCTTCTGGTTTCCCAAATACCTGCTCGGTGAGCGCGGCCTTAGCCTTTCACAAGTGGCACAACTCGGCTGGGCCGTCTACCTTGCCGCGGGAATCGGCACCCTGGCGGGCGGTCTCTTCTCAGGGGCGCTGATTCGACGCGGCGTCCGTGTCGGCGTGTCCTATCGCTACACGATGCTCGCTGCGGCCTGCCTCATGCCACTCAGTCCACTCTGCGCGCTCGTCTCATCGAGCACGCTGGCCATCGGAATCGCGTCGATCGTCGCCTTCGCGCACATGACCTGGCTGGTCACCCTGACTGCAACGGTCGTGGAACTCTACCCGCCCTCGCTGATCGGCAAAGCTGCCGGCCTCATCGCCGCCGGTAGCGGCTTCGGCGGCATGATCTCCAGCGAAGTGATCGCCTGGTTCGTCACGCACGGAGGATATCGCCCCGTCTTCTTCCTCATGGCAGTCCTTCACCCCATTGCCATCGTACTGCTGTGGCGTACCTTTACCACCAGATACTCCCGTCCTGCGCTTGTTGCGGCATAGCCCCTACGGCAACTCGGTAGCAAACAATTTTTGCACCGCATCCCAGCTATCGCGATGCTCCCGGTTCACATTTACGACACCCCAATAACGAATTCCGCTCGCCGGAGTCCCGCGATGCAGTGAATGGTAGTCATTCCACGTCCACAACGACCCGCCAATCATCCACGGTCTCGCCTTCATTGCCATGACTGCTTCCGTAATGTCTTTAATTCGCTCTGGATCGTGCTGCCCCGGTTCGCCCATCTTGCCGAACTCCGTCACGAATACCGGCTTATCCGGATACAGCTCATGCACGCGATCGAGCCGCTTCGCATACCCGCCATAGATATTCACAGAGACAAAGTCTGAGTACTGACTCGCCTCATCCTTGCCCGTCTTCACCACAGGCTCCTGCGTAAACCGCGATGCAAACGTAATCAGCCGGGTGGAGTCCAGCCCCAACGTGTAGGCCCGCATGTCGCGCGTCCAATCGATACCATCCTTCGTATAGGACTCGTACTCATTCCCCACGCTCCACGCGATCACGGAAGGGTGGTTCCAGTCCTGCTCCATCATCTCCTTCATCTGTCGTTTCCACAGCGCACGAATCCCAGGATCAGCCATCTGCCACGCGCTCATGTTCCAATTGCCCGCCTCGGGAATGATCAACATCCCATGCTTGTCGGCAAAATCCAGCAACGCAGGCGCTTGCGGATAGTGCGCAATCCGCATCATGCGCATGTTGTCCGCAAGCATATCGGACATGTCACGCTCCACAATTGCATCCGACTCGGCCAATCCCTCTTTGGGGTCTTCACTCACGCGGTTCGCGCCAAACAGGTGTACGGGCCTCCCGTTCAGCAACAGTTCCGTCCCTTGCACCCGGATCTCGCGGACGCCAATCTTTGCCGTCAACTCATCGCCCTCAATGGCGACCCTTGCATCGTATAGAAACGGATCGCGCACACTCCACAGATGCGCATCTCGCAGTGCGCCCCGCCACACCACCTCCGCATCGCCATTCGCTGCAACGCGAGCAGACTTGAACTCCATCGGTAGTCCCGCGACGTCTCCCTTCACGGAAGCCAATTTGCTGATCGAACTGCCGTTGTGAAGCCACGCTCGCACCTGAATCGATGCCGTATGTCTGGCAAGGTCAGGCTTTGCATCCACCTTCATCTTCTGGAGATACACCGCGTCGGTGATCAACAGGGATACCGGTCGAACAATCCCTCCATACGGCATCCATCCCACAATGCCCTCGCCTGCCGCCGTACCATACAACGGATAGTCCTTCGACCCATGCGAAGACGCAATGGCAGGAATCGTAGATAACGTCGGTGTATTGTCCACCTCCACTAGAATGTGATTCATGCCCGACTTCATCAGTTTCGTTACATCAAATTCGAATGGCGTGTATCCACCCTCATGCACTCCCACCATGCGACCGTTGAACCAGACGTGCGCCACATCGTAGACAGCATCGAAGTGCAACCGCACGACCTGCCCTGGCTTCACGTTAGGCACGATAAAGTCGCGTTGATACGTCGCATTCCCAATAAACCTCTCATATCCGTGCATGGTCATCCATGTGTGCGGGACACTAACCGGCAAAGCCTTCTCATCCAGCGTCGTATGGAATGTCCATCCGCTGCCTCCCAGGTCAATCTTCTGCGCTGCCAATGCTGTCCCCACCAAAGCTGCGTTCATCATCAGAAGTCCAAGCCATCTTCGTTTCATCGAATCTCCTCAACTGAATGTGAAAACAATTCAGAAAAAAAAGGCAGCAAGGTTTGCGTCCTCGCTGCCCCAGGGGTACACGGATTTGTAGATCAGAACACCAATTTCGCGGCCATCTGGAGCGAACGACCGTCGGCCGCGCTCGAAATCACACCGAACGAGCTGTTCGTATTGCAGTTGCCCGTTCCCGCATTGGGTGTGCCACTCGCATCGTGGCCCGTCACGGTGCAACCTGCCGACACTCCATTGCCATTCGACAGCGTGTTGGCACTTGCCGAGAATGACGTACTTGGAAGGCCGAAGTTCACGTGGTTGAGAACATTGAAAGCCTCGACCCGTAGCTGCAACTTGAAGCGCTCGGTAATCTCCGTCGTCTTGAAGATGGAGAAGTCGAAGTTTTCCGTGCCCGGCCCGCGAACATGAGGCAGAGTGCGCGGCACATTGCCGAAGGTATAGTCGGTCGGGTTCTGAAATGCATAGGTGTTGAACCACTTCGTCCGGGACTGGTTGGAGATCGCTACTTTCTGTCCTGGAGTGTAGTTGGGGCGAGTCGCAGAAAAGGCGTTTGCGCCAGTAATGGTCAAGGGCGTCCCTGTCTGGAACACTCCAATAAGGTTGAACTGGAAGCCGCCGATGACACGATCAACAAATCCACTATGTGCGGAGAATCGTTGACCACGGCCAAAAGGCAGGTTGTAAAGAGCGCTCACAGTGGCACGTTGTGAAACATCGGAAGGGTCAAGCGAGTACTCCGCGCGGCGGTTATAAACATTCTGATAGCCGTTGTTCGAAGCCAGGCCATTCAGGTAGGCAAGTGGAGAGGCAGCACTGTCATCCAGTACTTTGCCCATGGTGTAGCCGAAGAGAACGGTCAATCCGGTCCTCGCCTGGCGCTGCGCCGAAAGCTCCAGATAATGCGCAATCAGATTGCCGTTGTGCGGGTTGTAGGCATTCACAGCCGTGTAATACGGGAAAGGGAGAAGTGACTGTGCCCGCGTGATCGTAGCGGCACCAAGAGAGCCGCTGATCTGGCCTGCGTATGGATTCGGAACCTGCGACTGCAACGCTGTTCTGCCCAGCCCAAAGTGGCTCGGATTCAAAGCATTCATGTTGTAGCCGCCGGCGGGCAGATGAACTCCATGATTGCCCACATACGTTGCCTGTAACACGACGTCATAAGGGATCTGGCGTTCGACGCTGAGTGTGTACTGTTGGGACATCGGCGACTTCCACTGATTAGGATCCTGGAAACCTACACTCTGACCAAGAAAGCCGAGGGGGCCGAAGGCAGCTCCGATTGGCTGCAGCGGATTGGTAGGAAAGCCATTCTTGAACTGGAACGCAGGCGTATTGGTAACGCTGGTATTCCAGTTGGTTCCGGTCGAAGCAAATCCATTGACCTGGCCGGTATAGATCGAGTTGAAGAAGAGCGGATAGTAAATCCCGAATCCACCTCGCACAACTGTCTTGCCGTCATTCGTCAACTTGTATGCAAAGCCAATACGCGGTCCAAAGTCCTTGTAGCTTTCCGGCACGAAGTTGCGACCGACCCCGCCCGTGTTCGCATACTGAACCACTCCTAAAAAGCCGCCGGAAGACACGTTGGGATTGAAGTTGCTGTATCCATTGTTCTGCTCGAACGGCTGCTGCTGATAGTCATACCGCAGACCAAGGTTCGCGGTCAGACGATCCGATACCTGCCAGTCGTCCTGAATGAAGAATGACGTGCTGAAGGAACGATCGAGTTCACCCGTATTTGTCTGAATGCTGGCCGAACTAACAGCCCCAGCGAGAAACGTCGCGTAGGAGTTACCACTGTTCACCGTACCCGGAGCCGGTGCCGCTCCCGATGGGTCGGCGGTCAGGCTCCCGGCAAAGCTGAATGTACCCGATGGCTGATTCCGTTGCAGATTGGCTCCCGCGTTGTAGCGCCAATCGAAGCCAAAGGCCAACGCATGTCGACCAATGACCTTCGTCACCGTATCAGTCACCTGCGGCAACGTATAGGCCCGAAAGCCAATGGTCTGGTTGGAAGCAGGCAGACCATTACTGACCGCCGGTATCGCAAAGCTCGGCACGTTCGACGGCAACCCCAGCTTCTGCGGATAGTTCTGGCCAGCACTTGCCGCCTGAAATGGAAACTCCTGGCGCTCAACCGACAATCGCAGGTCGTTGATCAACGACGAAGAGAAGATATGGGTGTCACCAACCAACAGCTCCTTTGCGATATACGTATCGTAACGATTGGCAATGACAGGATTTGGATAGTAGGTACCTCCTCCCGTCCCGCCGTTTGTATAGTTGCTGTAATATGCGAACCGGGCGAAAACCGTGTCCTTCGATGTAAGGTGATAATCCATACGGCCCAGCGCGTTGTACATGTTGCTGATGCCCTTATTGTTGAACTGGAAATTATTCGTGTTGGTTCGCTGTTGCGCCAGCGTTGCCGGCGTAATGTTCGGCAGTGGATAAAACGCATTTTGATACGCAACCGCGACCGGGTCGAGGTTTGTAACTTGATTGTTGGCGTAACGCTGGCGCGAATACGTCGTCGATCCCCCGACTGTAGTTACTGTGGTCGTGTATGGGTTATATAGCGGGATCGAATTCCCGTTGGAATCTTGGAGCAGCGAAAAATCACCGGCCCGAAACGCCGCCGTTGGCACGCTCAAAAACTGCGGAGACGCCTGAATAAAACGGTACGTCTCGAAGTTGCCAAAAAAGAAAGCGCGATCATGAAGGATCGGGCCGCCAAGCGTTCCGCCGAATTGGTTATACCGAAGCACTGGCTTCGATACGGTGCCGACGGTGGCGAAGTAGTTACGAGCATTGAAGACATCGTTTCGCAGGAACTCATAGATCGACCCGTGGAACTGGTTGGTTCCAGTACGGGACGCCAGGTTCACTACACCACCTAAGGTGAATCCGTACTGAGCAGAGAAGACACCGCTCTGCACCTTGAACTCCTGAATCGAGTCAACGTTTGGATTCACAGCAATCTCGCCCGTGGTCGTCGACAAATTGCTCTGACCGTCGAGAATGTACGCGTTCGAACCGGTCGGCGATCCATTGATCGAAATAGCCGAGAGGTTCGTTCCGCGATTTGCAAAGCCAGACTGACTGACTGTCGTATTGACACGCACGCCAGGCGTCAGCGTCGTCAGCGCGATCACATTGCGGCCATTGAGAGGCAGCTCTTGAACTGACTTCTCCCCGATCACCGCACCCAGCGTTCCACTCGTCGTATCAAGCACCGCCGCTTGCGAAGCCTCAACCGTCACAGACGAATCGACGCCTCCTAGCCGGAGGTTGGCATCCGCCTCCACGCGACCACCGACTGTAACGGCGACTCCAGTAAGGACGGATGTTTGAAAACCTTTAAGCGATACCGTGACCTTGTAATTGCTCCCGAGAACCAGTGGAGGCGAACTATAGAACCCGGCACCGTTTGTCGTTAAATGGACGACGTCTCGACGATCGACGTTTTCAATGTCCACCGTTGCTCCAACAACAGCTGCCCCACTGGGATCTCTCACCACACCAATGATGTTGCCTGTTCCCTGCTGTGCGTAGGCCAACGGAACGCTAAAGCCTGCGAGAGTGATGATGAGAGAAAACAGGAGTGCTGCTCTAAAACCGACGACGACCTCTTTACGCTGCCTCAAAATATTCAACATATTTACTGCTCCTAATTGCTTCGTAAACTACCTGGGTTAAAGGGCTAACGTGCCGTCCAAAATTCGAAAGATTGGGGCGGTACAGTAATGTCGAGCTCTTGTCCGGACTTATGCCCCAATGCGACATTGAGCGCGGCGATGGTGTAACGATGTCCAACGAGCGTCTTCGCCCCTGCACCGGCAACATGAAAGGTGTAAGGCGAAACGCCTCGATTCGAAAGGGCAATTCCGAGCTTGCCTTCCTTACTGCGCCAGACGAGGATGCGCTGGTCGTACTCGACCGTGCTTTCCTCCACGGTGAGACGCGTCGAATCCCAGGGTAGATATTTCAGAAATCCAGCAATGGCATTCCAGTTCTGCGGGTTGAACTCCCAATGCCCCACCTTCAAGTTTGGCCGCAGATTCTTCTGCAATATCCCGGCGGGACGCCAGTATCCTAGCGAGTAACCAGCTGCCTCCAGGTTCGTCACTGGCTTGAGCGCGTGAAGCCAGAACCAGGTTGGCGAGTTCTCAAATACCATCCAGTTCATCAAGGCCTGACCGGTATTCATAAACGGCGATGCAATCTTCTTCGCATCCCAGGGCTGATACTCGAACTCATTCTGGTAGACCGGCTTGCCGTCCGCACCCTGCATGTACTTCTCGCGCAGATCGATCTGATCGTTGGAATTGTGACCAATCTGGTGCCATGTCCAGCCGTCGATATTCTTCAATAATTCAGGATCCTTGCGGATCTCCGCTGCAAACGGTCCCGCTGGCCCATCCCAGCTTGGAGCATGGATATGAACGTCAGGCAGCAATGCGCGTACCTTGGGCGCTACCACCTTCAGCACGGCAGCATAATTCTTCGGCGTGTAGAAGCAGCTCGCATAGGATTGCTTCGCATCCAGCGGATCGCGTTTCTGATCTTTGCGCTTTGCCAGACCAACTGCGGGCTCATTCTGCAAGCCCCACTGCGCGATCCGCAACCCATGCCCTTGTAGATACCGAAGATCATCCACCATCGCATCGCCAAATGCATTGAGGAACACAGGATCGGTCGCGCGAATACTCCCGCCGTAGTAGGTCATCCCCTGCTTCCAGAATGGGGCTGGGGACCAATACTCCACATCGAACCCTTCGATTCCAGAGACCTGCTGCATCGAGCGTAGATCATCCATCTGCCCGGGATAACGCTCTACGATGTGCTTCTTCTCCGCGTCGTTCCCTCGTAGATACAGCCCCATGGCAAGCCTGGCATAGCGAAAGCCGTGCAGCATCTCTTGGTAGAAACGGGTCTTTTCCGTCGCGGTGAGATCGTGCGGAACTGCGACAACTTCATCCGGCATTCCATCGTTGCCCGAGCCAATGCTGTCGCTCTGGATCTCGAACCCAAGGCCTTTGATGACCTGCTGCGGCTGATCTGCTCGAATCTTGTAGGCTCCACCATGATTGACCGCGAAGGCTGTACCGCCGCAAAGACAAGCCAGCAAGGTAAACGCCTTTATGGAATACGCACCACTCACGGAGATTCGCCTCGATTCAGCCATTGGTTGTGTGTGTCTCAAAGTTAATCGGTTAACGTGTGCAGTGAGATTAATGACCACCGCAAACAATTGTCAAGAGCTTTTAGTAAATTCGTATCTCGTAGATCGCTGCTGAAGGATCACCGTTCGTCGCCAGAACCACGACCCGCACCTTTTTTGCCATTACCGGTTGATCGAGGATGTGCCTTCGATGCCTTTGGTAGTTTCCTCGTACCTCCATCAGAGTCTCCCACTTATCGCCAATCTCTATTTGCAGGTCATAGTCCTTCACGCACTGTGGATCGCGATAGAACGGCGCGTATGCGTGATACTCCCGAAGCAGGTGTCCCGAAAAGGTTAAATCGACCTCGGAGATCGTCTGTGGAGTCTCCCAGGAAAACGTCAGCGACTGCGGCAACGATGCCGTCGGATCGGAACGCCACAAATTCGTTCCTCGATGCGGCCGCGTCTCGCCGCTGATTACATTTGACGCAGCAAAGCAATGTTGACCCGGCTCTACGCGCAGAGCCAGCGTAACGCCGCTCGAATAGCGTCGCATCTTACCCGGCGCCATCTCGAAGGCCGCCACATGACCCGGCTCGATCGCACCCGCTACATGCCAGAGAACGTTCTCATTTTCAAGGAGATCAAAGCGGACATATCCCTCAGACGGAAAATCGATCCCTCCCGGCAGCGTCCAGGTAACCCATTGCTTCTCACCGGGCTCGACGATCAACGTATCGCCCACGATCATCATCACGTCCGTCACCGCATAGTCCCAGATATGCCTCACCCGCATCGCCTGCACCCCGACGCGTTGCACCTGGGCGGAGCGATTAGAAAGACAAAAGCTCACCGACTTCAGCGCCTCGCCTCCCACCCCCACCCACTGCCCTCGCCGCTGGAGCAGCTCCTCGCGCAGGGGAACCGCCTGGTCACGCCAGAGGCTCAGGCCGTCATGCATGCCGACACTCTCCGGCCCGAGACCGTGAAACCGCGCCTCGCTTGTAGCCGACACCGTCGCAATTCGCGCCTTGTCGAGCGGGTCCTGATTGACGATGTTCGGCAGGAAGCACCCCTCACGAAGCAGCCGTTGCTGCACTATGCCGTAGTGGCTTGCGCATATCTCTTCGAGGCTAAGACCTTTTTCGACGGCAAGCGCCGCCGCCACCCCCGTGGCCTGTCCCATCAGAGCCGTCGTCGCCATCACCCGCACCGTAGCTAACGCGCAATGGGTGGCGCTTACATTGCGCCCTGCCATCATCAGATTGTCGATGTCCTTTGAGACCAACATGCGCAGCGGCATACCATACGGCCCGGCATACGATCGGGTGGCATACTCACTCGTCTCGGAATACCCCTCCGCGCTGGCGGGCTCGCTCGTCTCCGCCAGCAAACCACCCGGCGTGTGAACATCGATAAACCAGCCGCCAAAGGCCACCTCATCTGGATGCACCGTGCACCGAATCGCATCCCACTCGGTCATCAGGTATCGTCCCATCACGCGTCGACTCTCACGCTTTCCGGGAACCTGCCCAATCCAGTCCAGCGCATAGTTTTCCGCGAGCTTCATCGTCTTCGGGTCCTTATTCTTGATCCAGTCCCACACCCCGAGCGCATGCCGCGTTAACTCGTGTCGAATCGTCTCCGCCTGATGGATCGTGTCATATGGCACCCCAATCTCGATCCACCAGTAGCCGCCGCGCATGTCCTTGGGCAGCCGTCCCTGGTCGTAAAAATACCGCCCATCTTTGTGTTCGATCGCCCAGCTCGGCAGCTTGAACGGAGCAGGCCTGCCCATATCCTTCGTCTTGAAGTGGATGGAGTTCCCCATCACGTCGCCATTGGCTTCGGCGGGGGCATGCGGCTCGTGAAATTCCGCTCTTCCCTCACTTCCCATGCGCCACTCGCAACCTGCCTCTGCTGCGACAAGACCATCGCCAGTGCAGTCGATAAACACCTTAGCCGCCAACGATAGATCGACCTCCGCGTTGCTCACGCGACACTCCACTGACTTCAAGGTATCGCTGTCGACCACCACTCCCTGGACGGCGGTATTCAGATGAAGCGTCAAGTTCTCTGTCCGCTGCACCAGATCGTAGATCACCATGTCCCAGACAGAGTTGGTCCATCCATTCTCGAAGATCACCTCATGATTGATAGCGCGCTCTTCGATCAGCAACTCCGACAGGATCCCCGTCTCTCGCGCATACGCATGGAACGCTGCCGCGCCGTGAGGCGTCACCCGCACCTCCGAAGAGCTGTTGCCTCCCAGCACCGGCCTGTCCTGCACCAGTGCCGTTCTGGCGCCCCCGCGCGCCGCTGCAATGGCAGCACAGACTCCGGCCAATCCGCCACCACATACCACCACGTCGTACTGTTCGAAGATCTTCTGCATAGCGCTCAACTCTCTCCTAAAACCAGCCCCGGGCGACGCACTGCGGGTCGCAACCGGAAGTACAAAATCATTGCGGCGAGGGGATGCATCAGTGCCATCACCAGAAACGCAGGACGATATCCATAGGTATGGATCGTCCGGGCGATCAGCCCTGCAGAGATCAATCCGCCCATGGCACTCGCCGCCCCGATCATGCCCTGTACGGTGGTCGCCATCGACTTCGGAAACAGGTCGAGCGTCAATGTCGTCACGTTCGTCATCCACGCCATATGACAAAGCGCCAGCAACGTCAGCAGTGCGATCGCCACGCCGGAACCTCGAAGAGACGGAACAATCGACAGGGTCAACATACAAGCCGCTGCAGGCATCATGACGGCAAAGCGCGCCCCTACCGTACCCCGCAAAGGCACCAGTGCACTCGAAAGCCATCCACCCGCAAAAGAGCCAACGTCCGCTCCCACATACAGTACCCACAGGGTCATGCCAATTGCCTTCAGGCTCAACCCATGACTCTCCTGCATGTATTTCGAAGCCCAGAACAAGAAGAAGTACCAGACCGAGTCGGTCATCATTCGTGTGCCCAGCATCTCCAGGATGTAGGGCTGACGCAGCACTATTCGCCATGGAGTAGCAGGAGCGCGCTCAACGACAACGGCATCTTTGGGATCGCGATAGATCAGGATCCATAACACCGCAATCACGGCGCCCATCGCTCCTGTTACGAAAAATGCACTCCGCCAGCCATAGCGAATCGCTAAAGAGGCAGTCAGAGGAACAGCGATGGCCGCGCCCAGGGTCCCACCCATGCTGTAAAGACCCACCGCAACAGCGCGCTGTTTCGCAGAGAACCAATCCCCTACAGCCCGCAGGGACGCGGTATAGTTTCCCGGCTCCGCCGCGCCCAGCGCCGCCCTGCAAGCGGCCAGCGAGACAAATCCCGTAGCCATTCCGGTCAAAGCGTTCGCTACCGACCAGCAGAGCAAAAAGACGCCCTGCGTCCGCCTTGCTCCGAAACGGTCCACCAGTCTGCCAGAAACGACATACATCACCATGTAGGTCAGCAGAAAGCACTGCACGACGGTGCCGTAGCGTACATCGCTCAGCCCCATCTCCCGTTGAATCGTCACCGCAAGCACCGACAGCGTCTGTCGGTCGACGTAGTTGATGACCGAGGCGAGCAACAAGAGCCCCGCAAAGACCCAGCGAATCGGTCGACGCGTGTGTTCGCTCTCCACCTCGGCCTCCAAAATCGCAGGAGCTGAGCTCAAGTGAGATAACGGGATCGGATTGAGAATGGGCGCAGGCAAGGTTAACCGGTTAACTCGATGAACATTACCAGTCAGATACTTCCCTTGTCAATCCAGTTTCTTAGAAAGATTAAGCCGTCTGTCCCACATGCAGCTTGAAAGGCAGCAGCACCCGTTGCCGGTTCCCCGTCGGCTCTTCAATCGAGTCGATGAGCATCTCTGCAGCCAGCTCACCCATCTCGAACGTAGGAATATAGAACGCCGTCGGTCGCGGTCGCAGAAGGGAGATCAGCCCGGCGTTGCCACGACCCAGAACAGCGACGTCTTCCGGAATCCTCATCCGGCGCGCCTCGACGTAGTCGTAGAGATGCATCAACAACTGGTCGTCTGCACAAAAGATCGCAGTCGGTCGCTGTCGCTTCGTCTCGAACCACCGGTCCAGAATCTCAAACGCCGCCGTCTCGTCATACCCCGTGCATCCGATTCGATCCGCCGGCAGATCCTCTCCGTACGCTGCCAGGCCGCGGCGCATACCCTGGAGCAGATGGATGTGGGTCGGGAGCTTCTCCGATCCACTCAAAAACGCGATCCGGTGATGCTTTCGTTCGACAAGGTAGTGAACCGCCGCCTCCCCGATCGCGGAATCATCGACCCCCACATAGTTCACCGGTGCCCGGCCATAGTAAGAATTGATCATCGTGAACTTGATCTGGGCCGCGTTCAACTCCTGAATTGTCTCCGCCACGTCGCGCGTGGAACACGACCGTGTATTGATAAAAATCAAGCCGTCGGTAAACTTGCTCTCCAGAATCTGGTCACGCGTCGAACGTCCTGGCCTTCCTGAAGGCGAGTACACCAGCAGGTTATATCCGCGACGCATCAGCGTCGCCTGAATTCCGCTCAGAGCCTGAGCAATAAAGTGATTGAAGAAGATCGGGTCACGCAAGGGCACCATCAGACCAAGCAGACGGGTTCGCTGCTCAGCCAGCGCCTTCGCCAACTCGTTCGGAGTGTAGCTCAGCTCTTCCGCGATCCTCTGGATCTCTTCTCGTTTCGCCGCACTGACTCGTTTCGTGTCGCGATTGTTCAAGGCAATCGAAACGGCCGCAATCGAAACTCCTGCGCGCTTGGCGATGTCTGCCAGCTTTGGTGCCGACATATAGTTTCATCAACCTCTCGCAATATCTTCTCACCATCACACCCCAACTTGTCGATACCGGCTGTTGAAACCTATGATTCTTTCGATCGCTCTCAATAAATTCCATAATTAACCGCTTTACATCCCTATGCCGCTCCAACTAATTTGGTGATGCTCTGGGGAAAAATAATCCATGTTCATACGGTTCGTTGCGCTCCTGTCTCTGCTCATTGCCATCTCCTCGCCCGCACAATCTGCGCCTTTCCTGCTCCACGACGGCGACACTGTCGTCTTCTACGGCGACAGCATTACCGAGCAGCGCCTATATACCGTCTATATCGCCGCTGCAGTCCATACCCAGCATCCCACCTGGCACATCCGCTTTTACAACGCCGGCGTGGGCGGCGACCGAGTCACCGGCGGAGCAGCCGGTCCCGTCGACACGCGCCTTACCCGTGACGTCATAGCCCGCCACCCTACCGTCGTAGCCATCATGCTTGGCATGAACGACAGGGCGACCCTCGAAACCCGCGCCGCCTATGCGCCTGGCTACGAACACATCCTTACCCGCCTCCGAGCCGAAGTCCCGAACGTACGGCTGAGCATCATCGCCCCATCGCCCTTCGATCAGATCACCCGCCCCGGCGACCATAGCAACGACACCTTGGCCAGCTTCACCGCCATCGATAAATCCCTCGCCACAAAATTCCATGCCAACTTCATCGATCTGAATACACCCTTAACCGCCGCCCTCATCCGTGCCAACGCAACCGATCCCATTGCGGCAAAGCTCGCCCTGCCGGATCGTGTCCACCCTACGGGCGGATTCCATTGGCTCATGGCTGAAACCATCCTGCGCGGCTGGAACATGCCGCAGATTGCCGCCTCCGTTACGCTCGACGGACGCACCGGCAAGTTGCTCGACCAGCAGGCTTCAGCAGTTCATGACGTACAAGGCGGCACGAATAGACTGCAATGGACAGAGACCGATAATCCTGACACCACGATCTTCGACCCCATCGACGGCAACGAGGTCCTATTCCGCCTGCTCACCGATGCTCCGCACCTCGGCCAGCGTATTCTGCGTGTAGAGAATCTCGCATCCGGCACCTATACTCTCGACATTGACGGCAAGGCGCTGCCAGCCCTTTTTTCCGCTGCGGACCTCGCCACCGGAGTCGACCTTTCCATGATGCCTACACCGATGCACATCCAAGGCCGAGGCGTCTTTTACGCCTGTTCCGATAGCGACAGCCTGCAAATTGCGCGGACCCGCGCCATCTCCCGAACAACGGACTTACCCAGGGATACCCCTCTGGTAGAAGGTACAAAGTTTCTCGATCAGGTCATCGACACAGCCCAACACCACATCGCGTCTGCATCCACACCGAAAGATCACACCTTCATCCTTCAGCATCAGCCATAGTCCAACTAGCCTGGAGATGCCTCTCCGTTGCTCATCTCAGGCTACAGAATCAACGCTCGATCCAGAACTCAAAGGACTGCGGCTGCACTGTGATAGCGACCTCCTCTCCGGTCTTTCTTCCCAGCGGAACATTCAGCTCCTTCACTGTGTAGCGATGCCCCGCAAGAGCCAGGCGTCCGGCTCCCTTGATATGGAAGGTGTACGCCTTCGGCCCGCGGTTGGAAAGAGCAATGCCCAGCTTTCCCTGTTTGTCCTTCCATACCAGCACACGCTGATCGTGCTGTACCGTGCTCTCTTCTACCGTAAGGCGTGTCGAATCCCAAGGCAGATACTTCAAGAAGCCGGCCAGCGCATTCCAGTTTTGCGGGTTGAACTCCCAGTGGCCCACCTTCAAGTTTGGCCGCAGATTGCTTTTCAGCACCCCTTCCGGACGCCAGAAGCCGAGGGAGTAACCGGTCGCCTCCATATTCGTCACCGGCTTCAACGCATGCAGCCAGTACCAGATCGGAGCGTTCTCGAAGACCATCCAGTTCATCAGCGACTGTCCCGTATTCATAAATGGCGAGTCGATCTTCTTCAGGTCAGCAGGTTGATATTCGAACTCGTTGGAGTAAACGGGCTTGCCGCCCGCGCCAGCCATGTACTTCGTCCGATCGTCGATCTGAGCGTTGGAGTTCGAACCCACTTGGTGCCATGTCCAGGCATCGATATTTTTTAGCAATTCAGGATCTTTTCGTATCTCCTCGGCATACTTCCCCGCCGGACCATCCCAGCTATTGGCATGGATCTGCAGTCCCGGCTTTAGGGCACGCAGCTTGGGAACTGTATACCTCAGCGTGGTGGCATAGTCCTGTGGGCTATAGAACATGATCCCGTATGGCATCTTCGGCCGCTCGCCCGCCTTGAGTCTTTCTCCATTCAACGGACTCATCCCGAACACAGGTTCGTTCTGCAGGCCCCACTGCACGACATGCAGGCCATGCGCCTCCAGATAGCGCACATCCTGTACTAGCGCATCAGAGAACGCATTGAAGAACTTGGCATCGTGGCCAGCCACAGTTCCTCCATAGAAGCTCTTGCTGTCCTTCCAGAAAGGCGGGGGAGACCAGTACTCGACATCGAACCCCTCAACTCCAGAAGCGTTTTGCATTGCTCGAAGATCGTCCAACTGACCTGGATAGCGTTCCACAATGTGCTTCTGATCCGCGTCCAGGCCGCGCAGATATAATCCCAGCGCGAGCCTTGTATACCGGAAGCCGTGCAGCATCTCTTTATAGAAGCGCGCCTTTTCCGAGGAAGTCAGATCATGGGGGACGGCTACTACCTCCTCCGGCATTCCCAGGTTCAGCGAGCCGATGCTGTCGCTTTGAATCTCAAATCCCAGCCCTCGTATCACCTGCTGCGGCTGATCCAGCCGGATGCGATACTCGCCCCCATCCTGCGCGTGTCCCGGCAACGAATTAGCGCAAAGAAAAGAGCAAACCGCGACGACGGCTGCAGCAAAGCGTAGTGGTAAGTTCCAGACTGAAGACATCGATCGCTCCAAAGTAATGCCGTGTGAAAACTTAAATTAGTTCCAGGTCGGCTCGCCAAGACGACCATCGATTTCCGAGGTGCTGCGGTTCCCCACCGACTTGATAGAGAGCCCGGGCAGCCCATCCGCGTACCTCAGCTAAGCACCGAAGGCTGAAGAGATCTTCTCTCTCCCTCGCAAGAGAAGATTAGATATAGCACATTGTTAAGCGGTTAATCTATGATATCTCGCAGATTGATTTACCTGGTAGCCCTCGCATCTATTTCTCGATGCCGCGCGACGTCAGACATCGAACAACTCGGAGGCAATGTGCAGCTTCGAAGATTATGGATCGCTCTCACAGCATTGTGGTTCATCGGGAGCTTCCCGCTTGCAACAAGCGCATGGGCGCAAGTCGCCACGGCGGCGCGTTCTCCACTTCCCGAAGGCCATGGAAAGCCAGTCGCCGAACTGACGATTGGTATCATTCCCGGCGTTGAAACATTGGTGCGCGCCGCCGGGCAATCGGCTCCAGATCATCGTTAGCAAATTTCACGGACCGGGAGAATACTTTGGAACCAAACACAGAATTGCTTCATGTAGACTGGCCGTCCGACGCGCATACGCTAAAGATCCCCATCGTGGATGTCACGAATCCTCGCTTTGCGCTGGACGACGATCCGTCGACAAGAACCTCCCTGCAGCAACTCTACGAAGTGGAAGAGCAACGCCAGGCCAAAACACCTCGGCTCATCAGCGCGCTGACTCTCCGACTCGGCGCTCGACAGTCCCGGCTGCTACATGGACTTGTTCATGCAGGCACCGATCATCTGGGCGGCCTCCACACCTATCTCATGAAGCTCGGTGCCGACAACCTCCCCGCCGGCTTCGACGGGCCCATCGATCGAAAGGTCGCCGCAACTCCTCACGCTCTTTCCATGCGCCTGCGCTTGCAGCAGTGCGCGATGCTGCTTGCCGAAGGACTGCAAGACGCCCTGGCTCAGTCTCCTTCGAAGCCACTCCATATGCTCAACATCGCAGGCGGTACAGCCATCGACAGTCTCAATGCGCTCATTCTTCTTCACCGGAAAGACCCCGCGCTGCTTCGGCGTCCCATCAAAATCATCGTGCTGGACATCGACTCTGTCGCCCCGAACTTCGGAGCCAGAGCTGCAAGCGTGCTGAGTGCGCCGGGCCACATCCTCTCCGGACTCGATCTCCACTTCGAACATCAGCCCTACGACTGGAACGATACCAAACCCCTAGAGGACCGTATCCGGCAGAGCGCTGCATCCCAGGCCATCCTCGCCGCGTCATCCGAAGGCGGCCTCTTCGAATATGCGACTGACTCCGCCATCGTTGCGAATCTGCAGGTGCTTGCTCACGCCACTGACGTCAAAGTTATCGTCGGCTCTGTCACCTGCTCCGATCCTCTCCGTCGCGCCAGCATTAAGCGTGCTCGCTTCAAGCTCATACCGCGCGGCGTGGAAGGCATTCATGCACTCGCAGAGCAGGCTGGCTTGGAACTGAGCCGCTTCGAACACACCCCCCTTAGCGATCAAGTCTTGTTGCGTCCAAAGACAGCGCCCAACTCGGAGGTCCCGTGAGAGTCATTCGACCCAGACGTTCACATTCAACCTCCTT
>Ga0207678_10000487_pt1 | contig 35968 bp, 37 predicted proteins | sample KBSC63metaG_FD_184319 | JGI IMG/M metagenome (GOLD analysis project Ga0207678, IMG submission 184319) | Corn rhizosphere microbial communities from Kellogg Biological Station, Michigan, USA - KBS C6-3 metaG (SPAdes) (version 2) | ecosystem: Host-associated > Plants > Roots > Rhizosphere > Soil ... | reverse complement strand
CGATACCCAGAGGTTATCGGTGACCGGGCCGCCGCCCACATGTCCCTTCATCTAAACCGACAATGTCAAAGAGCCGACGCGCTTCCTCCCCCGGTTCGTTTGGTACCGGGCATCGGCTGACCGACTAAGAAGAGGCGCGAAACGAACGCGAGACCTCGTCGAGGCCGCGTCCGCTGCTGGAGCGCCATATATGTAGAGCGCTCCGACGCGTCAACCGACTTTTTGCAAATTGATTGCAGTTTGTCGGATGGCCGGCGCGCGGCGCCGTGAAGCGGCCGCTCGCCTAAGCTTGAGATGGGGATTGCCCGGCCGCTTGCAAGGGCCGGATGTGCGTTATCTTTCAAGGATTTGTGGACACGTCGCTCAGGCGCTCTGGATATAGTCCCGCATGGCGTTGGCTTCGGCCTCGATCCGCTCCATCCGGTACTTTACCAGGTCGCCGATCGAAACGATGCCGAGAATCCCGCGGCCCTCGGTGACCGGCAGATGGCGGATTCGGCGCTGCGTCATCAGGCCGAGGGCCGCAAGAATCCCGGTGTCGGGAGTCACGGTGATGGCCGGCGAGCTCATCACCCGCGATACCGGCCAGTTGAGGACCTCGGCACCGTGGTCGCGCAGACAGTAGATGACGTCGCGCTCGGACATGATGCCGACGATCTCGTCGCCCTCGACGACCGGCAGCGCGCCGATTCGCCTTTGTCCGAGCTTGCCGACGGCGTCGGCGACGGTGGCATGAGCGGTGATCGATTCGACTTCGCTGCCCTTCGAACCAAGCACTGCGGCGATGGTCATGGCTATCCTCCCTGACTCGCGGCGTTGTCGGGTTGATAGTCCCACTTCGCGCGGCCAAAGGGAAGCGCAATGCCGAAGCCGGACCCGATTCCTCCGCGTCGCGAAACCGTCAGGCGGCGCTTCTGGCGGATCTTCCGGCTGCTGGTGCTGCTGTCGATCGTGGTCGCGGTCATCGCCGTGCTGCTGGTCTCGCGCGGCGAGGAATCGGTCAGCATCCATTTCATCATCGCGACCGCGCTCGGCGCCGGCCTCACCGTCCTACTCGGGACGGCACTGATGACCCTGGTCTTCCTCAGCGCCGAGGCCGGCTACGACGAGCCGCCAAACATCGACGAGGAGAGTGACAAGGAATGAGCGAGAGCGAGCGGGTGCCAGTGCTGCGGGTCGTGCCGGGGCCGGGCGACATCAACGCCAACGGCCATATCTTCGGCGGCTGGGTCCTGTCGCAGATGGACATCGCCGCCGGCATCGTCGCGTCGCGGCGCGCCAAGGGACCCGTCGCGACGGTCGCGATCGAGGCGATGGAGTTTCTCGCGCCGATCCATTTGCGCGACGTCATCTCGGTCTATGCGGTTGTCGAGCGCGTCGGCCGGACTTCGATGGGCGTGCGGATCGAGGTCATCGCGCAGCGCGATCTTGGGCAGACCGAGGTCAAGGTGACCGATGGCCTGTTCACCTTCGTCGCACTCGACGCCAATCACCAGCCGCGGCCGGTGGACCAGCCCTAGCTGCCAATTCGGTAAACCAGCTCCGCGCTGCCGTTGGCCGGCACCGCCGCCCGCCACAGCATCCAGCCGTCGCGCTTGACCAGCGCCTTGCCGGCCGCGCGCGCTTCGAGCGGGAGCTCGATCTCGACGGTCTGGGCCCCGTCCATGTCGTTGGTCACGACCAGCCGGTAGCGGTCGCGGCCGTCCGCCTGCTCGACCGTCTGCTTCGCGCGGACTCCGGGCGATTCGCCGACCTTGATCTCGACCTTCTCGTTCAGCGTGTGATCGTCGATGCTGCCTTCGCCGAGCAGGATGCGGCGCCCGTCCTTTTGGCCGAACAGCGCGACCTTGCCCGCCGGCAGCGGCAGGCCGAGCCCCTCGGCCGAACGATTGTGCGTCACCAGCACCCGCTGAAGGGGTGTCTCGAAATTGCCGCCATAGTCACGCAAGGTAAGGATCTGCTCGACCCGCACCGCGGGCTGCCGGAGAAGGGCGATCTGCTTTTGCGAGCGCGACGCGACCGTCACCTCGATCGGGACGCGATAGAGCCGCACCTCGCCGAGCCGCTCCTCCTGTGCGATCACATCGCCGCCGCCGCGTTCGGGGGCGGCCGCTGGTGGCGGCGGCGGTGGCGGGGGCGGCGCCATCATTCGCGATCCCGTAACGACGATGTCCTGGGCGGTGAGCGGGACGATTTCGGACGGAATATCGCTCGTCGTCCCCTGCGGCCAGCAGCTGATCCGGATCGGCTTGGCTTCGCCGGGACTGATCCAGACTCGCTGCCGATTGAGCTTGCCGGCGACGGCCTGGGTCTGCGCGTCCCCCAGAGCAGTCTCGTCGCCGTTGGCCAATGTCATCCAGGCGAACAGGCTGATCCGTTTGCCGTCGGCCGACTGCTCGGCGACATAGTTCGCCTGCCAGTCGAAATTGTTCGTGATGTACGACAAGGTCACGTCGGTCTCGACCGGTTCGGGGCTGCGGATGCGGACCGAGAGCGTCGGCTTGGCCGAAAGGCCAACGGGAACCTGGGACTCGACCAGGGTCTCGGGCAGGCCGGTGCAGCGCAACGCCTCGATGCCGGCAGCGGTCTGGATCACGACTCCGTCGTTGGTGGCCCGGACGATCGCATCCTGGACCTGGGTCTTGCCGGTCGCGCGGGACGTCCGGCGAAGCGTCACCCGCTCGCCGAGCGAAGCGTCGAGCAGCGAGCCGGGCGAAAGCAGCCGCGCGTCACGGTTCTTTTCGAGGACCGCCGGACCGAGCCCGGTGACGATCGCGCTCTGCGGCACGATGCCCGAGGTCACGCCTTCGAACCGTAGCTCGCTCTCCCCCGCTGGAAGCCGGACGTGGCGGATCTCGCTCACCAGCGCGTAGCCGCCGAGCCACTGCAGGTTGAGCGGATCGAGCCCGCGATCGCTGTCGCGATAGACGGTGACCGACACGCGCGCCGGCGCCGGCGAAGTCACGACCGACTGGCCGTGGGCTTGGGCAGCCAGCGCGGCCGCAGCGAGCAAGGGCAGCGTGCGCGGCACGTTTAGTAGCGGCTGTCGAAAGTCGCCGTGACTGTCGCCTGGCCGTTCGCCGCGACCGGCACCCGCCAGCGCGCCTCATCGGCGCTGAGGCGCTCCGACTTGAGGCTTTCCGCTTCGATCCGGGTGTCGCCCCACAGGCCCGCCTGGACCACGTCGACGGTGATCGGCTTGGGCCCGGCATTGGTCACCGTGTAGCGCATCCGCGTCTTCCACCGGCCGCTGCTGACCTTCGTCCGCTCCTCGACGACCGGCCGGACCTTGACGTCGAACGCTTGGCCCGTGGCGAGGCTCATGTCGGAACCCATCGGCGTGTGGTCGATGCGATGCTCGCCGATGAACTGCGGATTGCCGCGGGCGTCGCGCTGGTAGACGCGGACGGTGCCCGCCGGCAGCGCGTCGCCGAGGCCCTGCTCGCGCGAGCTCGAGAAGCGCAGCACCGTGTAAGCGCTGATCGGCTGGTCACTGGTCGAGAGCCAGCCGTTGCGGAACTCGTAAGCGCGCGCCGCGGGCGCGTTCTTCACGTCGAGGAAGCTGACCTGCTTGGTCTGCTTGTCGGCGATCGTCGTGCGCTCGGGCAGCGGGTAGAGGTAGAAATCGCCAATCCGCTCGCGGCCGCTGGTCTCCATACCGGCGCGGACCATTCCGCCGGGCGGCGGTGGCGGAGGGGGTGGCGGCGGCGCATAGCCGCCATAGCCATAGCGGTTCGGCGCCTGGCCGACCGCTCCGGCGACGAGGAGGGTAGAGGCGTTGACGTACGGCGTGCCGCTGTTGTTGGTCAGGGTCACCCAGCCCTGGACGTCCATCCGCCCGTTGGCCTCGTCGAACAGAGCGACATAGTCGGCGGCCCAGGCGAGACCTGTCGTCAGATAGGTCAGAGTGACGGGACGGCGTCCGGCACCCTGGCTGTCCACCGTCACCGACAGGGTCGGTCGGGCGCGAAGGCTAACGGGAACGCCGTCGAAAATGACGCGAGCCGGGAGGCCGTCGTCGCGCAGCACCTCGATGCGGTCGCCGATCTGCAGCACCACGCCGCCGTTGGCGGCGAGCACCCGCGCGCGTTCGCGGGTCTCCTGGCCGGACGCCGGATTGACCCGCACCAGCGTGACCTCCTGCCCGACCGCATTCTTCATCAGTGCGTCGGGAGACAGCAGGTCGAAATCGAAATTCTGCTCGACGACTCCGACCCCGCGGCCGTTGAGCGTGACGGTCGCCGGCTCGATGCTCGCCGACACGTCGCGGAACTCCTGCCGGCTGCGGCCGCCGGGAAGGTCGAGCATGCGCTTGTCTTCGACCAGCGCCCGATCGTTGTTGTAGATGGTGACCGCGACGTCGCCCTGCGCGGTCTGGCTCGGGGCCGGAACCGCAGGAGTTTGCGCGAATGAAGGGGCTGCCGCGGCGAGCGCCGTGCACAGCAGGAAAACAGGACGCATCACAAAACTCTCCCCAGGACCCAAGGGGGAGACGATGTTACATTGTAACATATGCGTCAACCCCGCCTTGAGGGCAGAGAAGCGTCTCGGCCGTTAATTGGCAGTGAATGCCAACAGCGGCGTCCGTTCAGGCGGCGGGCGCAACCTCGTCGTCGCCATTGCTCGGGCGGCGCGGTGCGCGGGTCCGCTTGCGCGGAGCCGGAGCCGGCTCGTCCTCGTCGGCAGCGAACGTCGCGGCGCTGTCGGCGCCGATCGCCGGGGGCAGGACGTCGAGCGGCAGGCTGTCGTCGCGGCCGTTGCCGCGCGGCGCGCGGTCCTCGTCGGCCGATTCGTCGGCATTGCGGTCATAGCGCGGGCGCTGGACGCGCTCGTTGCCGCGATTGTTGTCGCGATTGCCGCGGCCGTAGCGCTCGTTGCGGTCGCCCCGTTCGCTGCGATCGTTCCGCTCCTGGCGCTCCTCGTCGCCGTCGGCTTCGGCCATTTCGAGCTCGTCGCCGTCGTCCTCGTCGGATTCGTCGTCGCGCTGGCGGCGGGGGTTCTGGTCTTCGAAGCGCGCCCGACTCTCACCGAGAACGCGGAAATAATGGTCCGCATATTGCAGATAATATTCGGTCTGCACGCGGTCGCCGGCGAGCTGTGCGTCGCGAGCGAGGCTCTTGTACTTCTCGAGCAGCTGGGCGGCATTGCCGCGTTGACGGTTGTCCTGGCGGTTCCCCGGCTGTCCGCCGAGGTTCTGCCCCCTCTGCCCACCGCGACCGCGACGGCGGCCACCCTGTCTTTGATTGATCAAATCTACGTCCTTACGCAGTGTCGTGTGGCCCCTTGGGCTGAGGAAGCAGGGCCGACGGCTGAGCCGCCGCGTCCTGACCCTCTCGTTCCGGTTCTTGCGCGCTGAGCGCTTGAGACATCGGCCGATTGCGTCGGGGGTGGGCGGGATCGCGCTCTACAGCTTGCGTGGTGGAGCGGGACCGGCCCTGCGCATGATGTAGTGTGCCCGACACCCAAAGCCAAGCGATTTTCGATTAAACATAGGTCAGGAGGAGCGCACGGTCCCTTCCGGCAAGGTCCTGGGTGACCGCGGCGTGAAGCCCATCGCGGGCGAGGAGAGCCGTCACTGCGCTCGCCTGGTCATGGCCGATCTCCACCGCTGCGAGGCCGTCGCGGGCGAGAAGATGCGGCAGCTGCGGCGCCAGGGCGCGATAGGCGTCGAGCCCCTCGCTGCCCGCGAACAGCGCCTCGTCCGGCTCATATTCGCGCACTCCGGGTCCGAGCTTCGAGCCTTCGGCGACATAGGGCGGGTTGCACAGGATCAGGTCGAACTGCTCCATCAACCCGTCGGCCCAGTTCGACTGCACCCATTTGACGCGGCTTTCGAAGCCGAGCCGCCGGGCGTTCGCCGACGCGTAGGAGAGAGCCTGGCGCGACAGGTCGGTGCCGACTCCGGTCGCCTCGGGCCACACGTCGAGCGCGGCGAGCAACAGGGTGCCGGGGCCGGTTCCAAGGTCGAGAATCCGGGCCGGGCCTTCGGTGCCCTCGAAATGCTCGATCGCCGATGCGATCAGCACCTCGGAATCGGGCCGCGGCACAAGCACGCCGGGGCCGACGTGGAGCTCGATATTCCAGAACGCCCGCCGCCCGGTGATGTAGGCGATCGGCTCGCCCGCCTTGCGCCGCTCGATCATCGCCCAGAACCGGCCGGGTACGTCGCGGTTGGGCGGCGACAGGATCAGCTTGTCGCGGTCGATGTGCAGCGCCTCGGCCATCAGCAGCTCCGAATCGAGCCGCGCCGTATCGCTGCTGGGGTCGAGCTGCCGCGCCGCTTCCGCAAGCGCGCGGGTGATCGCCTTCACGCTCGATCTCCCTCTCCCGCTCGCGGGAGAGGGCCGGGGTGAGGGTCCGTCTCGAGCTCGACCAGCAGGGAAATCAGGACACCCTCCAGGTTGCCGAGAACATCATTGTTCCAAAAGCGCACGACGCGATAACCCATCCCTTTCAGATCCGCGGTTCGTCTTGCGTCCTTCTCCGGCGAGTGTTGCCCACCGTCGATTTCGACGACCAGCCGCCGCTCAATGCAGCAGAAGTCGGCGACGTACTCGCCGATCGACCACTGTCGCTTGAATTTGAATCCGCCGAGCCGGCGATCCCGCACATGATACCAAATCCGTTTCTCGGCCTCGGTCATGTTCCGGCGGAGCCTGGCCGCGTGCGGATTGATTCTGCGGATCGACATTCACACCCTCACCCAACCCTCTCCCGCGAGCGGGAGAGGGCTATTGCTCCTCCAGGCCTGCCAGCCGTTCGGCTTCGTCCTCGGCGATCAGGGCGTCGATAATCTCGGTTAGCCCCGGGCCCTCGAGGATCTCGTCGAGATTGTGCCGCGTGAGGTTGATGCGGTGGTCGGTGACGCGTCCCTGCGGGAAATTATAGGTGCGGATCCGCTCGGAGCGGTCGCCCGAGCCGACCATCGACTTGCGCGCGCCGGCGCGCTCCGATGCGAGGCGCTCGCGCTCCAGCTCGAACAGGCGCGTGCGCAGCACCTTCAGCGCCTTGGCCTTGTTCTTGTGCTGCGACTTCTCGTCCTGCTGGATGACGACGAGGCCGGTCGGCAAATGGGTGATGCGCACTGCGCTGTCGGTCGTGTTGACCGACTGCCCGCCAGGCCCCGACGAACGATAGACGTCGATCCGCAAGTCCTTGTCGTCGATCTGCACGTCGACGTCCTCCGCCTCGGGCAGGACCGCGACGGTCGCAGCCGACGTGTGGATTCGGCCGCCGCTTTCGGTGACCGGGACGCGCTGCACGCGGTGGACGCCGCTTTCGAACTTCAAGCGGGCGAACACGCCCGGCCCGTTGATCGAGGCGATCGCCTCCTTGTACCCGCCCATCTCGGACGACGAGGCGCTGATCAGCTCGAAGCGCCAGCCCTGCAGTTCGGCATAACGCTGGTACATGCGCAGCAGGTCGCCAGCGAACAACGCGGCTTCGTCGCCGCCGGTGCCGGCGCGGACTTCGAGCATCGCGGCGCGGTCGTCGGCCGCGTCGCGCGGCAGCAACTTGAGGGCGAGAGCGCGCTCCGCTTCAGGAAGCTTGTGGCGGATTTCCTCCGCCTCCGCCGCCGCCATTTCCTTGAGCTCGGCCTCGGCCGACGGATCGGCGACAAGGCCGTTCAGCACCTCGAGCTCGGCGCGCAACCGCCGCACCTCGCGCGCGGCTGCGGCGACCGGCTCGATCTGCGCATATTCCTTGCTCAGGCGGACGAACTCGTCCGGCGCGAGATTACCCGACGCCATCGCATCCGACAGCTCATGCTTCTTCCCCTCGATCGAGGCGATCCGTTCCGACGAAATCCGGCTCACCGCCCGATCGCCTCCGAGATCAGGTCGAGCGAGACGGCGCGCTGCTCACCGGACTTCAGATCCTTGAGCTGCGCCTCGCCACGGTCGAGCTCGTCGTCGCCGATGATGAGTGCATAAGCAGCGCCCGAATCATTGGCTCGCCCGAGACGCTTCTTCATGTTTCCGCGATAGGCCATGTCGGCAGCGACACCCTCGCGCCGAAGACCGGCAAGCACCTTCTGCCCCTCGGCCTGCGCGCGATCGCCGAGCGGAATGATGACCACGTCCGGCCGATCCGGCGCGGGCGCTCCGATCATCATCGCCAGCCGCTCGATCCCCGCAGCCCAGCCGACCGCCGGCGTGTGTGGCCCGCCGAGCGATTCGATCAGCCCGTCGTAGCGGCCGCCCGCCAGGACCGTGCCTTGAGCCCCGAGGCGGTCGGTGACGAACTCGAACGCCGTGTGCCGGTAATAATCGAGGCCGCGAACCAGCCGCGGCGCGCGCTCCCACTGCACCCCCGCGGCGTCGAGCCCTTCGGTCACTCGTGCGAAGAACTCGGCGGCCTCGCTCGTGAGGAATTCGTCGATCGGCGGCGCGCTGTCGACGATCGGCCAGTCCTGGTGCGCCTTGCTGTCGAGAATCCGCAGCGGGTTGCGCTCGAGCCGGGCCTGGCTGTCTTCGCTCAAGTCCGGCGCACGAGCCCGGAAATGCGCGAGTAGCGCGTCCCTCCAGGCTGCCCGCGTCTCGGGGTCGCCGAGGGTGTTCAGCTGCAGGATCGCGCCCTCGATCCCGAGTTCCTTGAGCAGCTGGTCGGCGAAGGCGAGAATCTCGATATCCGCCTGCGGCTCGCCGGCGCCGATGATCTCGGCGTCGAGCTGGTGGAATTCGCGGAAGCGGCCCTTCTGCGGCCGCTCGTAGCGGAAGGCCGAGCCGTGGGTCGCGAGCTTCAGCGGCGCATATTGCTGCCACCCTTCGCTGAGGTATGCACGGCAGATGCCGGCCGTGAATTCAGGCCGCAGAGTGATCGATTCGCCGCCGCGGTCCTCGAACGAATACATCTCCTTCGAGACCACGTCGGTGGTCTCGCCGATGGTCCGGGCGAACACCTGCGTCGGCTCGATCGTCGGCACCTCGACCCGCCTAAAGCCGAACAGGCGGCGCACGCGATCGAACGCTGCGACCACCGCGGCGAGGCGGTCGGCGTCTTCTCCAAGCAGGCTTTGCGTGCCCCGGACGGGCTGAACAGGCGTCATTGCGCCGCGCTTAAGCACATTTCTTGCAAATGCGGAATCAGCCGCCGGACGGTCCGCCCTGTTGCTGCTGCCGTTCCTGGATCGCGCGGCGGAAGAAGCTCGGCGGCGGCAGGAACAATTTGCGGATGCTGAAGCCGATCGTCCGCCCGAGCGGATCGAGCAGGTCGGGCTGATAATTCGGCGGGATGGCGCCCGTCGCGTCGTGCACCTTGGGCCGGGTGTTGAAGACGTTGTTGATCTCGAACCGGACCTGTGTGCCGCGCAGCCACGGGTGCTTGACCGCGAGCTCGGGGATGTCGCCGGGGTTGGCGAACAGCCGGAGATCGAAGGTCGCGAGCGGCGAGAAGTGGAGATCGTCGCCGGTCAGCGTGTTGACGTTGGTCGCGCTGCGCCAGTTGGCGCCGATGCGGGCGCCGAGGCCGTTGTTGAAATAGCCGGCCTGCGCCTCGACCAAATGCCGCGGCGTGCCGCCGCTCGATCCGGCAGCGTCGCCGTGAAGATAGTCGAGCTCGAGCCCGGGCGCGATCACGGTCTTGTCGACGAAGGTCACCGTGTCGGTCAGCGAAAAGGTCAGCCGCCCGCGGTTGCCGCCGCCGAAAAAGCCGCCACCGCCGCCGCCACGTCCGCCGCGGCCACCGCCAAAGCCGCCGCTGCCGCCAGACCGGCCGCCCTCGGGCGGAGGTCCGGCCTGCCCGTCGGACGGCGGTGGCGGCGCCGTCTGGCCCTGGCCGCCGGTACCGCCGCGCCCGCCGATGGCATTGCGGAACTGCGCGCGCATCTGGTCGATGGTCGACTGCGACGGGCGGTGGGATTTCAGCGGCTTGGAGAAATCGAACCCGAGCCGGAGCGTGTCGCGGCGGGAGCTGTCGAAATTGACCGGGCGCAGGTCGACGCTGACCAGCTCGCATTGCGAATAGTCGATTGGAGACTCGGAACAGCCCGGACCGGTTCGGGTAAAGCGCCCGGGGAACGCCTGTTCGATCTGCGGGGTCACGCTGATGTTGGAGATCGGGCGGTCGATCGTCTGGTGGACGTAATCGGCGCGGAGCCGCAGGTCGGTATTTTCGAACGGCTGCCAATTGCCGCCGATCTTCAGCACATGGCGCGTGTCGGACTCGAGGTCGCGATTGCCGCCGGTGGTCGCGGTCACGAGCACCGTCTGGCCGGTGGTGAAGTCGAAAATGCGCGTGTTGTCGGTGGTGAGCATCGGGTCGCCGAGCTGCTGGATGCTCGGCGGCCCCTCCTCGCGGGTCCAGCTGGTGATGAGGTTGACCCGGTTGACCGGCGACCAGTTGGCGCCGGCGCCGATGGTGGTCAGCGTGCCGAAGTCGGACAGCTGGTCGACTTCGGCATTGGCGTTGAGGGTGAGGTTGCCGAGCGCGCTGAACTCGCGGTTCCTGCGCGAGATCGGAAGATCGAGGTTGACCGAGGCCGTGCCGGTCGTCCGGCCAAGCGAGCCGGGGGTTTCAATGCCGCCGCGCCGGCTTTCGCTATCGAGATGCTCGGTGCTCGCGCCGACGCGGAAGGTCGCACCGGCATTGCCCGCCGGGACCTTGAACAGAGTGCCGTTGGCGGTCGCGGTGAGGTCGCCGGAGGTGCGCGTCTCGCGCGCCCGGTCGCGGGTGTCGGCGTCCGTGTCCGAGCGGGTCACGTCGCGTGCCCAGTCGGCATTGCCGGTGAGATTCCATTTCCACTGCGACTTGGTCGTGCCGTTGAGCGTCAGCCCGGCATGCGCGCTGTTGGTCGAGGTCTTCCGGCCGAGCGGATCGAGCAAGGTGTCGCTGAGCCCGATCAGCGAGCGGCCCTCGTCATGCTCGAGCTCGGTGTTGAGGGTCGCCGAGACGTTGCCGAGGACCTGCCGATTGAAGGTCGCGCCGCCGCGCAGCTGGCGCTTGGTGCCGATCAGCGAGCGGGCGGCGAGCGCTTGCTCCTGCGTCGCTCCGACCGGTGGCGTTACAATGATGTCGCGTTCGGCCTCGGTCAGCATGCCGTTGCCTTCGGCATGGAGGTTGAACTGGGTCCGGCCGTTCTTCTGGATCATCAGCCGGGTGAGGTCGCCGGTGCCGCTCTGATAGCCGCCGTCGGTCGACGTCGCTGCACCGATCTGCGCGGTGGTTGAGCGAAAGCGCTGGCGAAGGACGATGTTCACGACCTTCTGGTCGGCGCGATAGCCGTATTTGAGCGCGACTTCCTCGGGTAGGATCTCGACGCGCAGGATCGCCTCGGTCGGGATGTCGCGCATCTCGCGGAAGCTCGAAATGCGCTGGCCGTTGAGCAGCAGGACCGGCCGCTCGCCGCCGCGGCCGCGGGAGCTTCCGATCTGCGGCGCGATCGCGTCGAGCAGCTCGGTGATGTTGGTCGCGCCGGTCGCCCGGACGTCGCGCGTGTCGAGCGTATTCTCGGGTGGGATGTCGCCGATGACCGAGCCCGGCGGCCGCTGGCCCTGAATGACGATCGCGTCCTCATCGCCAAATTCGTCGACCGGCGGTTCGGTAGTGGGCACCGTCGCTGTCGCCGGCTGCCCCGCGGCAGGCTGCGTCGCATCGGGCTGTGCCGGGACGGGCGCGGTTTGCGCAATCAGCGAAGCGGGCAGCAGCACCGCCGCCGCGCCAAGCAACAGCCTGGCCTTGTGAGAATTTGAGTTCATGCCGCCCGCCTACCCCCACCAACTGAACCGTCGATGACAACGCCTTGAACTTCGACAAAGTGCCGACAGCCGCCGACGAACGACCGCGTTGGAGTTGCTGCAATGGCCCTCGACTGGTTACACGGCAATCTTCCCCGGAATTTCGCGATTGTTCGAAGGAGTTAGTGTCGATGCGCCGAGCCGTGCTCGCCGGTCTGTTGCTGTCCGTTGCCGCCTCTGGCCCGGCCTGGAGCCAGATCGTCCCGCCGCAGAACAGCCGCCCCGAACCCACGCCCAAGACCGACACGATCCCGGCGCCGCGCGACATTCCTTATCCCGGGACCATCCAGCTGACCGTCGACGCCTCCGACACCACGCGTGGAATTTTCCGCATCCACGAGCGCGTGCCGGTCAGCAGCGCCGGCGACCTCGTCATGCTCTATCCCAAGTGGATCCCAGGCGGGCACACGCCGCGCGGCGACATCAAGAACATCACTGGGTTCCGCCCCAGCGCCAACGGGCAGCCGCTCGACTGGGTGCGCGACGACCTCGACGTCTGGGCTTTCCACATCAAGGTGCCGGAAGGCGTGACCGCGGTCGACCTCGACTACCAATATGTCACCGCGACCGACAGCAATCAGGGCCGGACTGTCGCGACGCCCGACATGGCGAGCATCCAGTGGCTGTCCACGTCACTCTACCCGGCCGGCTATTTCGTCCGGCAGATCCCGATCCAGGCCTCAGTGGTGGTGCCCGCCGGCTGGAGGGTCGCGACCGCGCTGCGCCCGTCCGCGACTTCGGCGACGCGCTGGGACTATCCGGTCACGAGCTACGAGATCCTGATGGATTCGCCGCTGATCGCAGGCGCCCATTACCGGCGTATCGACCTCAGTCCCGACGTCGCGCTCGACGTCATCGCCGACAACGACAAGGAGCTTGGCGCCACCCCCGAGCAGATCGCAGCGCACAAGCGCCTGGTGGACCAGGCGGTGCGGCTGTTCGGCGCGCAGCATTACGATCATTACGATTTCCTGCTGACCATATCCGACAATCTCGGCGGCAACGGGCTCGAGCATCACCGCAGCTCTGAGGATGGGGTGAAGCGCGGCTATTTCACCGACTGGGATAATGTCCTGCGCGACCGCAACCTGCTGCCGCACGAATATACCCACAGCTGGAACGGCAAATATCGCCGCGGTGCCAACCTGTGGACGCCGGACTACCGCACGCCGATGCAGGACGAATTGCTATGGGTCTATGAGGGCCAGACCCAGTTCTGGGGCTACATCCTCGGCGCCCGGTCGGGCATGCTGTCGAAGCAGGACACACTCGACGCAATCGCGTCGACGGCAGCCGCATACAGCACCGGAACGCCGGGGCGCGTGTGGCGGCCTTTGATCGACACCACCAACGACCCGATCATCGCCAGCCGGGCGCCGATTCCGTGGCGCAGCTGGCAGCGGAGCGAGGATTATTACAGCGAAGGCCAGCTGATCTGGATCGACGTCGACCGGATCATCCGCACGGCTTCGGGCGGCAAGCGCTCGATCGACGATTTCGCGCGCGCGTTCTTCGGCATGCGCGACCGCGATTATGGCGAGCTCACCTACACTTTCGACGATGTCGTCGCGACGTTGAATAAGGTCCAGCCGTACGACTGGCGATCCTATCTTCGCGCGAAGGTCTACGCGGTCGCCCCGCAGGCGCCACTCGAAGGCATCGAGAAGGGCGGCTATCGGCTCGTGTTCACCGACGAGCCGACCAAATGGATGAAGAGCGGCGAGAAGTCAGGCAAGAACAGCGACCTGACCTATTCGGGCGGGTTCGTCGTCGGCAATGACGGCAAGGTTTCGAGCGTGCTGTGGGACAGCGCCGCGTTCAACGCCGGGATCACGGTCGGATCGGAGATCGTCGCGGTGAACGGGCGCAAGTTCGACTCCGACGGTCTCAAGGCTGCGATCAAGGCGGCGGCGGGCAACGGAGCCGCGCCCGAGCTCCTGATCCACGACGGCGACGTCTACCGCACGGTCAAGCTCGATTGGCACGGCGGGTTGCGCTATCCGCGGCTGCAGAAGGTTGGGAAAGGCGCGGGAACGCTCGACGCATTGCTCGCGCCGCGCTGAGCCGCGATCAGGCGGTGAGCTTGAGCGCCGCAATCGCGGCGACGATGCCGAGGATCAGGAGCAGCCGGATCAGGCTCGATGGCTCGTGGAACCACAGGATCCCGACCGCCACAGTGCCGACCGCGCCGATCCCGCCCCACACCGCGTAGGCGGTCCCCATCGGGATCGAGCGCGACGCAAGCTCCAGCAGGCCCATGCTGATGGCGACCGAAACGAGGAAGGCGAGCGTCCACGGCAGGTTCCGGAATCCGTCGACGAACCGCAGCGAGGTTGTGAACCCGACTTCGAACAAGCCGCCGACAATCAACCATAGCCAAGGCATGAATAGGCTTTCACTGGACGAGCGCCGCGCGCTCGTTACGCTGACGGTCCATGGCTAAGCGACGCGCGTTCGGCAACATGACATCGGCACCGCGCTTCCTCGCGTTCCTCGTCGTGCTCGTCATCGGAACATGGGTCGGAACACGGTTCCTGCCGAGTTTCTATCTCAGTTTCATGGCGGGATTCGACGTCGCCGCCATCGTCTTTCTCGCCGCTTGCGTCTCCCTGCTGAGCACGCGCGAAGCCGCAGTGATCCGTGACCATGCTCTCGCCAACGACGCCAACAAGACGCTGCTGCTGATCATCGCCGGACTGGTCGTGACCGTGCTGTTCGCGTCGATCGCTTCCGAGACCGTCGGCCAGCGGCCCGAGCCCCTGACCAAGAGCCTGGTCATCGCGACTCTGGTGCTCGCCTGGCTGTTCAGCAACACGCTCTACGCGATCCATTATGCGCATCTCGCCTACATCAAGCCGGACGCCGGCGATGCGGGGCTGCAGTTCCCCGGCACCCGCCAGCCGGTCTATTGGGACTTCGTCTATTTCGCCTACACGCTTGGAATGACGTTCCAGACGTCGGATGTCACCATCACCGACGAGCGGATCCGGCGCGTGGTCACCGTCCACTGCTTCGCTGCGTTCGTGTTCAACATCGGCGTGCTCGCCTTCACCATCAACGTGCTCGGGAGCAGCTAGGCCGTCGCTTCCAGCACCGGATGGTCGACCTTGCGGCCGCGGGCGGCGATCAGGCAGCCGGCGACGATCAACGCCGCGCCAAGGATCGTGAACGACGAGACGTGCTCGCCGAACCGCAGCCAGCCGAGCAGCATCGCCCACAGGAAAGCGGTGTATTCGGTCGTCGAGAGATAGGCCGCGCCAGCGCGCGCATAGGCCCAGCCGAGCAGCATCAGCGACCCGATCGCAAGCAGTGCAGCGAGGATCAGCTCGAGCCAGTGGCCGCTCGGCAGTGGCGCGCCCATCACGGGGGCAGAAATCGACAGGACCGCGCCGATGACCAGGTTCTGGAAGAAAGCGATCTCGATCGGCCCGGCATGCTGCGCCTGGCGGCGCATGACGATGATGTTGAAAGCGTAGATCAACGCCGATGTGAGGATCGCCGTGCTGCCGAGCAGCGCGCTAGGTCCGAGGTCGGCGCGCGCCTGGCCCACGAAGATCACCACCACCCCCGCAAAAGCGGCGATCGATCCGGCGAGCGTGCGCCTGCCGATCGGCTCCTTGAGGATCAGCGCAGCGAGGACCAACGCGATCAACGGCGCGATGAAAGTCAGCGCCACCGCCTGCGCCATCGGCACTCGCGCCAGCCCCCAGAAGAACAGGACCGCCATCGGCACCATCATCGTCCCGCGCAACAGGTGTAACCGAAGCGCCGTCCCCTTCGGCCACGGATTGCGACTCGCCACGAACGGGATCGCCGCGAAGGCGATTCCGATCAGCGACCGCCACAGCATGGTGGGAAAAACCCCGATGGCCAGGGTCAGTCCCTTCATCACCATGTCCATGACCGAAAAGAGCGCGATTCCGGCGACGGCCGCAGCATAGGCTGGGAGCGGACTTTCCTGGACGGCGCGGCTCATGTGACCGCGCCTAGCGGCTGTTATCTGCCGCCGTCCAATGAAGAGCCGTTATCGATCAATAAGGGTGGCTGGGCATTGGCATGCGCCAAGGTGTTGGCGAGCGCTCCGCCGAGAAACAGGATGACGAGCAGCTTGCCCATGGCGCGACTCTGCGCCCGGCAAGGTTGAGGAATTGCTAAGGCCTATTCGGCGGCGTCGAGCGCCTGTTCCCGGGCTTCGGCCGCCTCGAGCTCGGCCGCTTTCGCTTCGACCAGCCTGACGATGTGGTCGATCATGTCGGCGTCCTGCACGTGGTGATCGGTGACGCCGGAGAGATAGACCATGTGCTTGCCGTTGCCCCCGCCGGTGATTCCGATGTCGGTCTCGCGCGCTTCGCCGGGACCGTTGACGACGCAGCCGAGGACCGACAGCGACATCGGGGTCTTGATGTGCTGCAGCCGCGCTTCGAGCGCCTCGACCGTGCGGATCACGTCGAAGCCCTGGCGGGCGCAGCTCGGGCAGGAGACGACCCGGACTCCGCGGCTGCGGATGCCGAGCGCCTTTAGGATTTCGTAGCCGACTCGAACTTCTTCCTCGGGCTCGGCCGAGAGCGAGACGCGGATCGTGTCGCCGATTCCCGCCCACAGCAGATTGCCGATGCCGATCGACGATTTGACGGTGCCGCCGATGAGCCCGCCGGCTTCGGTGATGCCGAGGTGCAGCGGGCAATCGACCTGGCTCGCCAGCTGCTGGTAGGCGGCGACCGCGAGGAACACGTCGCTGGCTTTGACCGCGACCTTGTACTCGCGGAAGCCGTGGTCCTCGAGGATGCGGATATGGTCGAGCGCGCTTTCGACCAGCGCCTCGGGGCAGGGCTCGCCATATTTTTCGAGCAGATCCCGCTCGAGGCTGCCGGCGTTGACGCCGATGCGGATCGCGCAGCCGTTGGCGCGCGCCGCGGCGATGACCTCGCGGACGCGCTCCTCCGAGCCGATGTTGCCCGGGTTGATGCGCAGACACGCGGCGCCGGCATCGGCCGCTTCGAGCGCGCGCTTGTAGTGGAAATGGATGTCGGCGACGATCGGGATGCGCGCCGCGCGCACGATCTCCTTCAACGCCGCGGTTGCCTCTGCCGTCGGACAGGACACGCGGATGATGTCGGCGCCGGCTTCCTCGCAGCGGCGGATCTGGTCGATCGTCGCCTTCGCGTCCTCGGTCGGGGTGTTGGTCATCGTCTGGACGCTGATCGGTGCGTCTCCGCCGACGGGGACGGAGCCGACCATGATCTGCCGCGACGTGCGCCGATCGATATCGCGCCAGGGACGGATCGAAGACATGGCGGCCATATAAGGCGCGAACGCCAAGGGGCAAAGCGCGCCGGCGTTTATCCAAAGACAATCGCCTCGCTTATCCCTTTGTGATAACGGCGATTGAGCCAGGGGGCGATATGGGCGAGCTCACCCGATTGCCGACACGATATCGCGCGCGAAAGACAGGCGCTGCGAAGGCTGGGCGAGTCCCCCGCAAGCGCCGCCCCCGCTATTTCGCCTTCCTGAGCTACAGCCACCGCGACAAGGACCTCGCCGAATGGCTGCACAAGGAAATCGAGAAATTCCGGGTGCCGCGCGCGCTGGTCGGCCGGCTGACCGACAATGGCGCGATTCCCCGGCGCCTGACCCCGGTGTTCCGCGACGAGCAGGAGCTCGCCGCGGCCGCCGACCTCGGTGAGGAGATCGAGGCCGCGCTCGAGGCATCGCGCTATCTCATCGTGCTGTGCTCGCCCGATGCGGCGACATCGCGCTGGACCAACGCCGAGATCGAGGTGTTCAAGAAGGCGCGGCCGGACGACAACATCCTTGCCGCGATCGCCTCGGGCGAACCGTTCGCCAGCGACATCGCAGGGCGCGAGGACGAGGAATGCTTCCCGCCCGCGCTGCGCCATCACTACGATCGTCACGGGCGCGCCACGGCCAAGCGCGCGGAGCCGCTCGCCGCCGACCTCCGCGGGAGCGAAGAAGTCCGCCGGATCGGCCTACTCAAGCTTATCGCCGGAATGATCGGAGTCGGGCTCGACGAGCTCGTCCAGCGCGAGACGCGGCGCCGCAACCGCAGGTTCCTGTGGCTCGCCGCCGCGTCGGTCGCGGGCATGACCGTGACCAGCGGGCTCGCGTTCACCGCGATCCAGGCGCGCGACGCGGCGCGCGATCAGCGGCGCGAAGCCGAGGGGCTGGTCGCCTATATGGTCGGCGACCTGAAGGACAAGCTCGAGCCGATCGGCAAGCTCGACGCGCTCGACGGAGTCGCCTCGCGGGTGCTCGAATATTACCAGAAGCAGGACACCGCCGACCTCTCGGACGCCGCGCTGCTGCAGCGCTCGCGTGCGCTCAGCATCACCGCGCAGGTGGCTTATGCGCGCGGCAACCAGGTCGACGCGCTGAAGCTGTACCAGGAAGCGATCGCCGGCACCGAGGAAGCCGTGCGGCGCAATCCCGACGACCCGCAGCGCCTGTTCGATCATGCGCAAAACGTCTTCTGGATCGGCGACATCTCGCGCCGGGGCGGGCAATTGGGCGCGGCCGAAGCGGCTTACTCCAAGTACAAAAAGCTCGCCGATCGGATGGTCAGCCTGCAGCCGGACAATCTCAAATGGCGGATGGAAACCCAATATGCCGAGGCCAATCTCGGCATTGTCTATTACCAGCAGCGCCGCTTCGCCGAGGCCGATCGCACGTTCGGTCAGGCGCTGCTGACCATCCAGTCGCTCGCCGCAGTCGAACCGAGGAACAGCACCTATCAAAAGGCATTGTCCGACGGTCTCGCATGGCTCGCCGACACCAAGCGCGCCGAAGGCCAGATCGATGACGCGATTGCGCTCCGGCAGCGGCAGATCGCGCAGCTGACAAAACTCGAGGCGTCATCAGACGATGTCGACTTCACATCGCGAGCAATCCCCGCGCACCAGGCCCTGGCCCTGCTGTTCGAATCGCGCGGAAAAATGGCCGCTGCGGAAGCGGAGCTTCGATCCGCGATCGCCAAGGCCGGGCACTTGAACGCAGTCGATTCCCAGAACGCATCGGCGAAGATCCTGGCCGCGCTCGCTCATCTCGAGCTGGGCAAGGTGCTGCTGGCGACGAATGACCCTGGTGCCACGGGCGAGATGCTAACGGGCTGTGGGCTCGCAAGCCAGCTCGTCGCCAAAGGCCAAACCTTGTTCCGCTGGCGGTTTGCGCAGACCGAGTGCTTCGCGTTGAAGGCGCGTCTGGCGCTGGCCGGCCAAAGCGGCGAAGATGCGGTGCAGCTCGCCGAGCGCGGCCTCGCCGTGGCTCGCGCCCTGAACAGCGGCGATCCGACCAACGACCGCTACGTGCTCGCGTCGTTCCAACGGCTGCTCGGCGACGCGAAGCTTCGCGCGGGCGACCGTGCGGGCGCGATGGCGGCGTGGAATTCCGGGCTCGGGGCGCTTCCGAGCGGAGCGGTCGAACGCCCGTGGGAGCTCAGCGGGCGATACCAGCTGCTCCATCGTCTCGGCCGGACCAAAGACGCGCAACCGTTGGCAGCGAGGCTTGCGGCGCTCCATTATCAAGTCATTGACTGAACCACAGGGGGAGAATCACCATGGGAAACAAGACCAAGGACGTCAGCGTCACCGTTCACCTGGACTTGAACCATAGTCCGCCGTTCACCTTCGAAACGTCGCTGCCGATGAGCGGCAAGAATCATCTGAAGTTCAGCAAGGGCAAGGCCGACGGGTTCCTGATCAGTTACACGCTGGACGACCCGGGCAACACCTACACCTTCGGTAGCGATTTGAATCAGGCGTTGTGGTCGACGTCGGAAGCGGTGTGCCCCACCAGCCCCGGGCAATGGGACCAGTTCACCGCGCAGCAAATCACCAACGGCGGAATGACGCTCGTCGTCCACAACGCCAACCGCGACAAGCAGGACTTCGGCTACACCTTGCGCATCACCAGCGATGGAGGGAACAGCTACATGGAGCTCGATCCGATCGGCACCAACGACAACAGCAACTTGAAGCGGACGTTCGGCGTCGCCGTCGGGGCCGCAGTCGCCGGAGCGGCGGTGGGTTACCTCGCGACCCAGTTCGCAATGCCCGCGGCAACCTCGATGGCTGCGCTCACCGGAGCGGTCATTGGTGCAGTCGTCGGGTTCGGCATCTATTCGCTGATGCCTGCGTAAATGGACGTTGCGCGCGGCGCGTTGACCGAATTGCCATCGAAGTCAGGCGAGCGGGCGGCTGTCGGGGCGGTCGATCCCGGCCCGCCGCGACTGCCGTTCATCCTGTCCGTCGGGGTGACCGGGCACCGCGTCGAGGCGCTCTCGACCGAGGCCAATGCCGCGCTTCCGGAGCGGATCCGGACCGCGCTTCGGCTGATGACCGAGTCGGCGCGGGCAATCCACGCCAGCGAATCGGCCCTGTTCGCATCGACCGAGCCGCGCTTCGACTTCGTCTCCGCTTTGGCCGGTGGCGCCGACCAGATTGCGGCCGGGGCGGCGCTCGACCTCGGCTATTCGCTGTCCGCAGTCTTGCCCTTCGCGACCGAAGCCTATCGGACAAGCCTCGTCGACAACGGTGACCTCGGCGACTTCGACGAGCTTCTGAAGCGAAGCGAGCGCGTGCTCGAGCTTCCCGGACAACGCGACGATGCCGTCGATGCCTATGTGATGGTCGGTCGCGCAACCGTCGCCCACAGCGACCTGCTGATCGCGATCTGGGACGGTGAGAAGGCGCGCGGACCGGGTGGAACGGGCGACGTCGTCCAGACCGCGATCGAGCGGGGCACGCCGGTGATCCACATCCCGCCCGAGCCCGACCAGCCGGCGCGCCTGTTGTGGGCTGCGTTCGACCCGGTCGTCGATACGCAAGGCGTCGACCCGATGGCCGAACGCTCGCTCGACCGCGAGCATCTCGACCAGGTGCTCGCCGCGCTGATGGTCCCGCCGCACGACGCGGACGAGCGCAAATATATGGCGAAGTTCGTCGCCGAACGGCACGGCAATATCCGCTGGCGGATCGAATATCCTTTGTTGCTGTGGCTGTTCCGGGTGAAGAAATTCGTTCCGCAACGCTTTGTCGAGAAGGTCTGCGCCGCCGAAATCGCCGACGAATGGCGGCAGTATCGCGCCGACTGCGTCGAGGAGCATGAGATCGGCACGCCGCTCGACAAGCTCGAGCAGGCCTACAGCTGGGCCGACCGGCTCGCGACCCGCTTCGCCCAGACCTACCGCAGCGGCCACATCTTCAACTTCGTGCTCGGCGGCTTCGCGGTGTGCCTCGGCCTCAGCGGGTTCATGGCGCCGGCGCACAAATTCTGGCTCGCGGGACTCGAATTCGCGATCACGCTGGCGATCCTGTTCAACACGCATCGCGGGATGAAGGAAGACTGGCACCGGCGCTGGCTCGACTATCGCCAGCTCGCGGAGCGGCTGCGGGCGATGCGGAGCCTCAAGCTCCTCGGGATTGCCGCGCCGGACCCGCCGGGGACGCGCACCTATCCGGTGCCGGAGCGCTGGGTCGACTGGTATGCGATCGCCACCTGGCGCGCGATGCGGTCGCCCGTCGCGCGGATCACTCCCGAACGCGCCAGCCGGTTGGCGATCTCGTTCGCCGACCACGAGATCGGGCCGCAGGTCGGCTATCACGAGCGCAACGCGCAGACGATCGACAAGCTCGACCATCGTCTCGACAAGGTCGGCACGACTCTGTTCTTCGCAACGCTCATCGTGTCGATTGCGACGCTGATCGGAATGGCGGTCGGCGAGGCCTATGTGAACACGCTCGGCAGCTGGTTCACGCTCATCTCCGCCGGCTTTCCGGCGCTCGGCACCTCGATCTTCGGCATCCGCTACCAGGGCGACTTCGGCGCGACCGCGCAGCGATCGCAATCGACCGCGCGCCAGCTGAAGGCGATCGACAAGGAGTTGCGCAAGGGGCCCGACCTGCTGCGCACCGCCGACCTCATCGAGGAAGCGTCGCGGGTGATGCTCGGCGACCTCGACGAATGGTGTCTGCTCAACCAGCAGCGGGAATTGTCGATCTAGCCGCGGGGCGACTCGGTCGGCTTCTCCCGTGATGCGAGTGCTGCTGCGCCCGCAATCCCAGATACCACCAGCGCGAACACCAGGTCCGCGGCCTTCGCGGGAACGGCCTGCGCGAGCGCGCCGACGCCGATGATCGGCAGGGCATTGCCGCAGAAGCAGCAGACGAAAAAGGCCGAAGCGACTTCGGCGCGGCGCTCGGGCGGCGCGAGCGTGTTGGCGACAGCGAGCCCGCCGCGATAGCCGAGCGCTCCGACCACGCCGCACACCGCGGTCCCGAGCAACAGCAGTGGCAACGAGCCGAGCCGCTGCGCGGCGACCAGCAGCGCCATGCCGACGGGAGCTGCGGCGAGGCCGGACAGCATGGTCTTGCGCGGTGCGAGATCGCGGGTGGCGAGGATCAAGGCGGCGGCGACGACGAACAGCTCGACGACGATCAGGCTGGCGATCGCACGATTGCCGAGGTGAAGGTCGCGGCGAATGATCGTCGGTCCGAGCGCGGCATAGAAGCCGACCACCGCCATTGCCGCAAAGCCGCTCGCGGCGGGCGCGATGAAGGCGCGGCGCACCTTCGGCGGAATGCTCAGCGTCGCCCCGAAATGCGGCCGCGACGGTTCGGCAACGGTCTCGCGCTGCGTCGCGACAAGGATCGCGGTCAGGCCAATCAGCCCGAGATAGGCGACGAACGGCAGACGCAGCGGCTCGCGCGCATATTCGACCAGCGGCCCGGACAGCAGCGGGCCGAACGCGAGGCCGATGAAATTGAACCCGGTCATCACGGCCGCTGCTCGCGCGCGGCGTACGGGCGGGGTGAATTCGGTGATCCACGCCGTCGCAGCACCCGATCCGATCCCCACGGCGAGGCCGCTGATGATCCGGGCGACGACGAGCCAAGCGAGGCTCTGGGCAATCAGGAACAGGGCTGCGCTTAGGGCCGCTAGCACGAGCGCTGCAGCGACAACGGGCTTGCGGCCGACCTGGTCGGACAGCCGCCCGAACACGAACAGCGCGAGCAGGTTGCCGATGACGTAGACGGCGTAGAGCAGGACCAGCACGAACGCCGAGAAGCCGTAGTGCGCCTGGTACAGCTCGTAGATCGGCGTGAGCAAAGTGCTGCCCATGAACAGGACGGCAATGACGATGCCACCGGTCCAGCGGCCGCCCGCGCTCGGAGCCTCGGATGCGCGCTTTTGTCCGGATCTCTCGATCCGCGGGTTTCCGCCCGAATCCGGCATAGCGGCCAAACCGCCCGGCTTTCGCCAGGTTCCTTTGGGCTAGTCCTCCCCGCCCCACCGCCAGCGCCAACCGCCGCGAGTGGTGCGGGCGCAGATCGTCAGAAACGCGACGGTCAGCGGAATGACGATTGCGACGAGCTTTAGCGGCTCATGGCGGACTGCGACCGCGACGCTGACGACGATTGCGGCATAGGCGAGCGTCAGGAGCCAGCCTTGCCAGCTGATCGGCGGCCCGGAGCCATAGCCGTAGCGCTTGGGCGCGAACCATTGCGGACGATCGTCGCTCATTTCTCCTCTTTCGGCGGACGCCCGCGCTTGCGCGGCGCAGGCGACTTGAGCTTCAGCCCGCGGGTGTGGAGCGCTTCGCGAAGCAGGCATTCGACCTGGGCGTTGACGCTCCGGAGCTCGGCCGCGGCGCAGCGCTCGACCGCTGCCCACAGGGCAGGATCGACGCGGAGCGGATAGGCCTTGCGCTCGCCGCCCACGGCTCGCTCCTCAGGTGTAGAGCGTGCCGGTGTTGACCACGGGCTGCGTGTCGCGCTCGCCGCACAGCACCACCATCAGGTTCGAGACCATCGCCGCTCTGCGCTCGTCGTCGAGCTCGACGACCTTCTTCTCGGACAAGGACGCAAGCGCCATCTCGACCATCCCGACCGCGCCTTCGACCAAAGTCTGGCGCGCAGCGACGACCGCTTGCGCCTGCTGGCGGCGGAGCATCGCGTTGGCGATCTCGGTCGCATAAGCGAGGTAGGTGAAGCCGCACTCGTCGATGGTGATCCCAGCGACCGACAGCCGTGCCTGAAGCTCGTTGCGAAGCTCAATCCCGACCTGATCGTGATTGCCGCGCAGGGTCACTTCCTCGTGCGTGTAATCGTCATAGGGATAGCGCGAGCCGATGGTGCGGATCGCGGCCTCGACCTGGACGCGGACGAACTGCTTGTAGTCGTCGACGTCGAACAGCGCCTGCGCCGTGTCCACCACCCGCCACATGATCTGCGCCGCGATGTCGATCGGGTTGCCGCGCAGGTCGTTGACCTTGATCTTGTCGGAAATGAAATTGTTGGCGCGGACCGACAGCTTCTTCTTGGCCATCCACGGCCACGTCCAGCGCAGGCCGGTGTTGCGGTCGGTGCCGCGATACGCACCGAACAAGGTGATCGCGACCGCCTGGTTCGGCTGGAGCATGTAGAAGCCCGGCATCACCAGGATGAAGACGATCGTGGAGACGATGAGGATCGCGACGTTCAGCGTTCCGCCGGGCCCGTGCGGCAGGGTCGAGATTGCATAGACGTCGGCGAGGACGGCCAGCAGCAGCACAACCAGCATGGCGTAGCCGCTGGCCGTGGAGACTGGCCGCTCGCTCGTCGCAGTGAGGGCAATGACTTTGTCGTCGGACACTTCGGCCTCCCTTAATTTGATATCATAATAATATGTCGCCCTTAATCCCGTCAACTGGAATCGCCGGGATGCGGCGGCTATGGCCCAGCGCATGGCGACGGGCTGGCAATTGGTGATCCACGGCGGCGCGGGCGCGATGCGGCCGAAGCACGGCGATCCCGACCATCACGAAAAGGCCCGCGAAGGACTTCGCGCGGCACTCGATGCAGGCGCAGCGATTCTCTCGGGCGGTGGCTCCGCCCTCGACGCAGTCGAGGCGAGCGTCCGAGCGCTCGAGGACGATCCCTGCTTCAATGCCGGCCGCGGCAGCGTGCTGACCAGCGAGGGCGTAGTCGAGCTCGACGCCGCGATCATGGACGGCCGCGACCGCCGCGCCGGCGCAGTCGCCGGACTGACGACGACGCGCGCACCGATCAGCCTCGCCCGGCGGTTGATGGAGCAGGGGCCGCACGTTTTCCTCTCCGGCACGGGAGCCGACCAATTCGCGCGCGAGTCCGGGCTCGAGCAGGTCGATAATGGCTGGTTCGTCACGGGCGAGCGCCGGCGCCAGCTCGACGAATTGCTCGCCGGCGGCGGCTTCGATGCGGACGTGAAGTACGGCACCGTCGGGGCGGTCGCGTGCGACTCGAGCGGCCATGTCGCCGCAGCGACTTCCACCGGCGGCCTGACCGCCAAGCGCTGGGGCCGCATCGGCGATTCGCCGCTGATCGGCGCGGGTACCTATGCCGACGACGGCTCAGCCGCGGTTTCGGCGACCGGGTCGGGCGAATATTTCATTCGCGCGGTCGCTGCGCACCAACTCGCCGATCGAGTGCGACTCGCGGGTGAGTCGTTGCAGGCGGCGCTCGACGGCGTGCTCGCGGATATTCGGGAGTTGGGCGGCACCGGCGGGCTGATCGCAGTCGGGCCGGCAGGCGAGGTCGCGTGGGGCTTCACGACTCCGGCCATGTATCGCGGAACCGCGAACGCGGAATCGCGCAAGGTTGCGATCTACGCCGACGAAGACGACCGGTAGGGCAAAGCCGCGCGCAGCCACGCGACCTCGCCGGATATTGCGGTCCGCTCGGTCTGGAGAAAGTCCGCGACCGCGGCCTTGAAGCTCGGGTTGGGAATGAAGTGGGCCGAGCGGGTGATCACCGGCTCATACCCGCGCGCGAGCTTGTGCTCGCCCTGTGCGCCCGCCTGCACCGACGCGAGCCGATGCTCGATCGCCCATTCGACCGCCTGATAATAGCACAGCTCGAAATGGAGGAACGGCACCTCCTCGGTGCAGCCCCAATAGCGGCCGTAGAGCGCGTCGCCCCCGACCAGGTTCAGCGCCCCGGCGATCGGCCGCCCATCGCGCAGGGCGAGGAACAGCAGGAGCTTGTCGCCCAGCGCCTCACCGGCGAGGTCGAAGAATTCGCGGGTCAGATAGGGATGGCCCCACTTCCGCGATCCGGTGTCCTGGTAGAAAACCCACATCGCGTCCCATTCGGCCGCTCCGATCTCGGCGCCGCGCAAAGCGACGAAGTCTAGGCCTTCGCGGGCAGCCGCCCGCTCCTTGCGGATCGCCTTGCGCTTGGTGCTGCGCAGCGCGGCGAGGAATTCGTCGAAGCTCCCATAGCCGCGGTTGAACCAGTGATACTGGATGCCGTGCCGCATCAGCCAGCCGCGCCGCTCGGCCTCGGCCGCGCCGGAATCGTCGACGAAGGTGATGTGCGCCGACGACATGTCATTCTGCATCGTCACCGTCTCGATCGCGACCAGCAGGTGCTGCGGCCGGCTGCCGAGCAGACGCGGGCCCGGCACCGGGGTGAACGGCACTGCGACCTGGAGCTTGGGATAATAGTCGCCGCCGGCGCGCTCCCAGGCGTCGGCCCAGCCGTGGTCGAATACATATTCGCCCTGGCTGTGCGACTTGAGATAGGCGGGCGCGGCGGCGAGCAGGTGCGAGGAGTCATCCTCGACCAGGATCGGGGCGGGCGTCCAGCCGGTGCCCGGGCCGACGCTACCCGATCGCTCCAGCGCCGAGAGGAAAGCGTGGCTGACGAACGGGTCGCTGTCGCCGGCGATGCGGTCCCACGCCTGCGCGTTGAGACCGCTCACGCCGGCGGCGATCTTCGCGACGAATTCAGCTTCGCGGTCGGCCATCGCTTTCCCAGATGAGGGCGTCGGCCTGAACCTCCGCTTGCGCGCGCTCTGCCGCGGTGCGGATGGTCCAGCTGTAGACTGGAATGCGGCGCCGGACCCGCTCGACCCACGGCTTGCCGAGCGCGCCGCGGTCCACAGCGAGGAAGTCGGGCCGGGCGAACCACAAGGCGATTCGGCGCTTCAGGGGCGACAGGTCATCGCGGACTACCAGCCCGCGGCGGACGCCGGACAATTTGGTCTTGAGGAAACGCGGGACGCGCGCGTCGAAGCTCATGATCCCGAACGGCCCGCGATAGGTTACGAGCGCCGCCTTCAGCGCCGGTGACCAGCGCCAGATGTCGTTCGCGACCTTCACCTCGAGCAACAACGGCACCCGGCCGGCGACCAGCGCGAGCAGGCTTTCGAGCGTGGGGATCGGCTGCTCGCCTACGGTCAGCCGACCGAGCTCTCCGAGCGTGGATTCCCCGATCTTCGCCCTGCTCGCGCACATCCGCCACGCATCGGCGTCGTGAAATACCACGATTCGACCGTCCCTCGTCAGGCGCAGGTCGCATTCGATGCCGGCGCCCGTTTCGAGCGCGGCGGCGAAGGCGATCAGGCTGTTCTCTGGAAATTGCGTGCCGCAATGCAGCCCGCGGTGCGCAAAGCCCGCCGGTCCGGGGTCGAGCGGATCAGGCGCGGACCGCGACGATCGCATCCACTTCGACTGCGACTCCGAGCGGAAGCACGGCGACCCCGACCGCGCTGCGGGCGTGGCGCCCGGCCTCGCCGAACACGTCCTGCATCAGTTCCGACGCGCCGTTGGCGACCTTCGGCTGATCGGTGAACGCGGGCGCGCTGTTCACGAACACGCCGAGCTTCACGACCTTCTCGACCCGGTCGAGCGAGCCGAGCGCGGCCTTCATCTGGGCCAGCAGCATCACGCCGCAGCGCCGCGCAGCTGCGATCCCGCCGTCGAGGTCGACGTCCTCGCCGAGCCGGCCTTTGATCAGGCTGCCGTCCTCGGCGAAGCTGATCTGGCCGGAAATATGCAGCAGGCCTCCCTGCTCCACCGCAGGAACGTAGGACGCCACGGGGGCGGCGGGCGTGGGCAGGGTGATTCCGAGTTCGGTCAGGCGCTGGTCGATGCTCATGCCTCGCCCCAAGCACCCCGGCGGAGCGGAATCAACCCTCGCGATGGACCGCGAAGCCCGCGAAGCTCTGGTTCACCGGCATCAGCTCGACGAGGTTGATGTTGAGGTGGGGCGGGAGGTTGGCGATCCACCAGATGGTTTCGGCAATATCCTCCGCGGTCATCGGCTCGACTCCGGCGTAGAGCTTGTCCGACGCCTGTTTGTCGCCGCCGGTGCGGACGATCGTGAACTCCGTCTCGGCCATGCCCGGCTCGATCGAAGTCACCCGCACGCCGGTGCCGTGCAGATCGCAGCGCAGGTCGAGCGAGAATTGATGCACGAACGCCTTGGTCCCGGCGTACACCGCGCCGCCCTTGTACGGGTAGGTGCCCGCAACCGAGCCGAGATTGACGATCTGGCCCTTGCGCTCGACCAGCTTCGGGAGAAGCGCGCGGGTCAGCGCGACTAGGCCCGTGACATTGGTGTCGATCACCTGCGCGATTCGCTCCCACTCCGTTTCCGGCAGCGGATCGGTCGGCGGCGCGAGGCCGGCATTGTTGAGCAGTAGGTCGATGTTGCCCCACGGCGCGTCGAGCTTCGCCAGGCTTTCGAGGCCGCCGCGGTCGCGCATGTCGATCTCGAGCGGCAAGAACGCATCGCCGAGCTCGTCCTGCAGCTTGCGCAGCCGATCGCCGCGGCGACCGGTGCCCACCGCTCGCCAGCCGCCCGCGACGAACTTGCGCGCCGCCGCTTCGCCGAAACCGGCGGTGGCGCCGGTGATCAGGATGGTTTTCATCGTCACTCCTCGACTGGACCTTCGAGCGCCCGCCGCGCCGCGGTCAGCGCCGTCGCCTCTACCCCAATCTGCTCCGAAACGGCGAGGAGGTCGGGCTCGTGCGCTTCGAGAAACCGGATCAAGGCGGAGAGCAAGTCCGGATCGCTCACCCGGTCGCGCAGCTCGTCTGTCCCGATTCCGGTCAGGTCCAGGAACCGCCGCGCGCGCCGTTCGTCGGTCAGCGTCGCGGCAAGGGCGGCGAGGGCGAGCGCATGGGCGTCGGTTGGCGTCGCGCTCTTCATGGCCTAGGCTCTAATCGCCGAGCAGGGGTGAGGGAACACGCGTGGCCAAAATCCTGATCGTCGAAGACAATGCCCTCAACGTGAAACTGTTTTGCGACCTGCTCGCGGCCCATGGCCACGAACCCCAGGCCGTGACCGACAGCCGCCAGGCGATGGAGGCGGCGCACGATTTCTCGCCCGACCTGGTGATCACCGACATCCAGCTGCCGCACGTCACTGGCCTCGACCTCATCAGAATGCTGCGCGAAGACGACGAGCTGTCCGGAGTGCCGATCATGGCGGTGACGGCGTATTCGGCGCAGGGCGACGAGGAGCGGATCCGCGCCGCCGGCGCGCAGGCCTATGTGTCCAAGCCGATTTCGGTGGTGCGCTTCGCCGAGACGGTCGATCAATTGCTGCGGTCGCCTGCGGGCGACGACGTCGCGGACCTCGCGAACGAGTCGGACGACGGCCCCGGCCCGACCGAGACCGGGGGCGATGAAAGCTGATTCTGTCGGCTGGAACCCGGATCGGGTCCGGTGGACAGTCTGAGCGGAAACCGCTCAGTTCGTCACTTGATCTTGGCTTCCTTGAACTCGACGTGCTTGCGAGCCCTGGGGTCGTACTTCTTGAAGCTGAGCTTCTCGGTCTGCGTGCGAGGATTCTTCTTCGTCACGTAAAAGAAGCCCGTGTCCGCGGTGCTGACGAGCTTGATCTTGACCGTTGCCGGCTTCGCCATGAGAAATTCCCGATGCTTAAAAAAGAAGAGCGGCTTCCCGCCGCTCGAACTGTGGCGCCAATGACGCACGAGAGTGATTCTGTCAACTGAAGCAAGATTGTAACGGGGCCTTAACCAACTTCGGCGAACCTGCCCGGTAACAGGAGAGCAGGGCATGGCAACCGATCCGATCGCGCTGGTGAGGACTCAGGTCGCCTCGCGCGTCGCCGAGATCCGCAATGCCGGTCCGCGTCTCTCTCCGCTCGCGCTTCACGCGCGGATGGACGCGATCCGCCAGCTCGCCGCCGACCACGGCCTCGCAGCGCTCGAAAGCCTCGCCCGCCGCACCGCGCAGCTCGCGTTGCTGCCCGGCCACCGGGTCTCGATGCAGTCGTGCCTCGAGCATGTCGAGGAAGCGTTCGACTGCCGCTCCGACGGCGAGTGCACCGCAATGCTCGCCGCCCTCGCCCTGCGCCTGCGCTAGTTTTCGACACCGCGGCGCCGCTCGTGCATTGAAGGCGCGATGCGCGCCTTTTCGCAGCTTCTCGACGACCTCGTCTACACGCGCTCGCGCAACACCAAGCTCAAGCTGATCGGCGACTACCTCAAGGCGACGCCCGATCCCGATCGCGGCTATGGCCTCGCCGCGCTCACCGGGACCCTCGACATTCCGCACGTCAAGCCGGCGGTGATCCGCGGGCTGGTCGAGGAGCGGATCGACCCGGTCCTGTTCTACATGAGCCGCGACTATGTCGGCGACACGTCGGAGACGATCTCGCTGCTGTGGCCCACGCCTCCGGGCGAGCCGCCCGAGACCGACGATGCGATGATTAGTATCAGCGACGCCGTCGAGCGGCTGCGCTCGGCTTCGAAGATGGAGGCGCCGCGAGTCCTCGCGTCGATGCTCGACCATCTCGACGCCTCGGGCCGGTTCGCGCTGCTCAAGCTCGCCCTCGGCGCGCTCCGCGTCGGGATCAATGCGCGGCTCGCGCGACAGGCGCTGGCCGACGCCTTCGGGCTTCAGGTCGAGGCGGTCGAGGAAGTGTGGCACGGGCTCGAGCCGCCGTTCAGCGAGCTGTTCGACTGGGCCGAGGGCCGCACCGGGCAGCCAACCGCGCGCGACGTGCCGGTGTTCCGCCCGTTCATGCTCGCCCACCCGCTCGAGGACACCAGGGTGTCGCTCGACGACTATGCCGCGGAGTGGAAATGGGACGGAATCCGCATCCAGCTGGTCCACGCCGGCGGGCACACGCGACTCTACAGCCGCACCGGCGACGACATCTCCGGAAGCTTCCCCGACGTCGCCGACGCGTTCCGGACCAAGGGCGTGCTCGACGGCGAACTGCTGGTACGCGGGTCGGACCAGGGCGTCGTCGACGTCCACGGCGGCGCTGCGGCGAGCTTCAACGCGCTTCAGCAAAGGCTCGGGCGCAAGAACGTCAGCCAGAAGATGCTCGGGTCCTATCCGGCGTTCGTCCGGCTCTACGACATCCTGTTCGAAGGGGACGAGGACCGGCGCGAGCTGCCGTGGACCGAGCGGCGCAAGCGGCTGGAGGCGTTCGCCGTCGGGCTCGACCCGGAGCGATTCGACGTCTCCCAGCTGATCTCCGCCGCGTCGTTCGAGGAGCTCGAGGACCTGCGACTGAACGCCCGCGACGTGTCGATCGAGGGCATCATGCTGAAACGCCGCGACAGCCCTTATGTCGCCGGCCGCCGCACCGGCCTGTGGTACAAATGGAAGCGCGATCCGCTGACCGCCGACTGCGTGCTGATGTACGCGCAGCGCGGCTCGGGCAAGCGGTCGAGCTATTACAGCGATTATACATTCGGCTGCTGGACCGAGACGCAGGAGCTGCTTCCGGTCGGCAAGGCCTATTTCGGCTTCACCGACGAGGAGCTGAAATGGCTCGACCGCTGGATCCGCGCCCACACCGTTGAGCGGTTCGGGCCGGTGCGCGAGGTCGAAAAGAGCCTGGTCCTCGAAGTCGCGTTCGATTCGATCCACAAGAGCAGCCGCCACAAGTCGGGCCTCGCCATGCGCTTCCCCCGGATCAGCCGGATCCGCACGGACAAGCCGGCGAGCGAGGCCGACACCATCGCGACCCTCAACGCACTGGTAACTTGAAGCGGCCGTCAGGCGCGCTAATCCTCGTCGCTTCGAGAGAGGGGATTCAATGCTCAAAGCTTTGCTTGCCGGCGCAGCCGCGCTGGCGATTTCATCCGCAGCCGGTGCGCAGACCTATGCGATCCAGGCCGGCCACCTGATCGTCGATGCAGCCGCGCCCGAACGCGGGCCGTCGACCGTGATCGTCGAGAACGGCCGGATCAGCCGGATCGACAACGGCTTCACCGCGCCGGCGGGCGCCCTCGTCGTCGACCAGCGCGCGCGGACCGTCATGCCGGGCATGACCGACGTCCACGTCCACCTGACCCAAACCTCGGGCACGCCCTGGTACATGGGCTTCACCCAGAAATATTCGAACGCTTATTCGGTGACCGAGGGGCTGACCCACGCGCTCGACATGGCGCGGGCGGGATTCACCACCGTGCGCGACCTCGGCGGCGATACGTCGTCGGTCATCGCGGTCCGCGACGCCGTCGGCGAAGGGCGCTTCCCGGGCCCGCGGATCAAGGTGTCGGGCGACCCCCTGTCGATCATCGGCGGGCACGGCGACGAGGCGACCGGGCTTCCGCCCGAGCTCGCGGCCGCGGTCAACGAAGCCCACCTCAACCCTTCGGTCTGCACCGGAGTCGAGGAATGCCAGAAGGTCGTCCGCCAGCTCGCCGCCGCCGGGGTCGACGTGATCAAGGTCATGGCGACGGGCGGCGTGCTCGACCCCGGCTACATGGGGCTCGAACAGCATTTCACCGACGCGGAGCTCAAGGGCATCGTCGACATGGCGCACGCCATGCACCTCAAGACCGCAGCCCACGCGCATGGCGCCCGCGGAATCCTCGCTGCGACCAACGCCGGGATCGATTCGATCGAGCACGGCACCTTCCTCGACGAGGCCGGCGCGAAGGCGATGAAGGCGCACGGCACTTATTATTCGGCGACGCTGATGGCGTTCAGCGGCATCCAGCGGCTGCTCGGCACCGGCAAGATGTCCCCGGCGTCCGAGATCAAGACCCGGCAGACGCTCGCCGCCTGGGGCCGCGGCCTCAACCTCGCCTACCGCACCGGGGTCAAGATCGCGCTCGGCACCGACAGCGCGGTCGCTCCGCACAGCGAGGCGAACAAGGAAGTCGAGCTGATGGTCAGCAAGGGCGGGATGACGCCCCGCGACGCGCTGATCGCAGCGACCAAGGGCGGCCCCGACCTCATGGACCTGTCGAACGAGACCGGAACGCTCGATCCGGGCAAGGCCGCCGACCTGATTGCAGTCGAGGGAGACCCGTTGGTCGATCCGACTGCGGTTCAGCGCGTCGGCTATGTCATGACCCAGGGCAGACCGATTCCGATGAAAGGCGCTGAATGACCCGCACCTCCGTTCTCGCACTCGCGCTGATGCTCGGCGCGCCCGCCTATGCGCAAAACGCGCCCGCCGGCGACGCTCCGTCGAAGGACGCCAAGGCCGACGCGGCCAAGCCCAATCCCGACCAGGTCAAGGCCAGCGTCGAGGAAGACGCCCAGCCGGTGAAGCGCTCGATCCCGCTTCATGGGCGCTCGCTCGCCTACATGGCGACTCCGGGGCATCTGACGATCCGCAACGCCGACGGCGAGCCAACCGCGAGCATGTTCTACGTCGCCTACACCGTCCCTTCGGCGGGGCGGCCGCGGCCGGTGACGTTCCTGTTCAACGGCGGGCCGGGCTCGGCGACGATGTGGCTGCACATGGGCTCGTTCGGGCCGATGAAGGTCGATGCCGCGACTCCCGAGACCGTTGCCGGGCCGCCGTTCCGCTACGGCCCGAACCCCGACACGTTGCTCGACGTCAGCGACCTCGTGTTCATCGACGCCCCGACCACCGGCCTGTCGCGGCCGCTGGGCAAGGCCGAGCCCAAGGACTTTTTCGGGGTCGACAAGGACCTCGACGCCTTCACCCGGACGATCCAGCGCTACCTCACCAAATATAATCGCTGGAACTCGCCCAAGTTCATCATCGGCGAGAGCTACGGCACGACCCGGGCCGCGGGCCTGTCGCAGAAGCTGCTCGACCAGGGCGTCCAGCTGAACGGCATCACCTTCGTCTCGACGGTGTTCAACTTCGCCGACTTCCAGGGCGACCAGAGCCTGGTAAACTTCTTTCCGACGCTCGCCGCCAACGCCTGGTACCACGGCAAGATCAATCCCAAGCCCGAGCTGCGGCCGTTCCTCGCCGAGGCCAGCGCCTTTGCCAGCGGGCCTTATGCCGCCGCCCTGCAGAAGGGGAATGCGATCTCGGACGAGGAACGCCAGTCGATCGCCCAGCAGATGTCGCACTTCCTCGGCATTTCGACCGGGTACATCCTCCAGTCGAACCTGCGCATCAACGACGACCGCTTCCGGCGCGAGCTGCTCCGCGACCGCCACCAAATCATCGGCCGGATCGATTCGCGCTACGTAGGGACCGAGGCCGACAACGCTGGCGCAGGCACAAGCTACGACCCGCAGGCGAGCGCGATCACCGGCGCCTTCGTCGGGGCGCTCAACGACTATCTGTTGCGCGACCTCGGCTACAAGACCGACCTCGTATACCGGCCGAACAATTATGCCGCCATCTACGGCGGGCCGGACGGCTGGAGCTTCGAGCACAAGAGCCCAGACGGCGACCAGCAGATCGCCGACACCAGCGTCGATCTCGCCAATGCCATGCGCCAGAACCCGCGGATGAAGATTCTGTCAGTGAACGGCTATTACGACCTGGCGACGCCGTTTCACGGCGCGGAATATGAGTTCGGGCACCTGGCGCTGGAGCCGCAGCTCCAGTCGAACATCCGCTACACTTATTATGAAGCGGGCCACATGATGTACACCGACCCGGCCTCGGCACATCAGCTCAAGGCCGACCTCGCGGCATTCTACGCGAGCGCGTTGTAGGGCATAAGAAAAGAGCCGGCGGAATCGCTTCCGCCGGCTCTCTCGCCCCCTTCAAAAGGAAGAGATCAGCTGATCGGCTGCAGGTTCACCGCGGCATATTTGCCGCGGCGGTCGACCTCGATCTCGAACTCGAGCCGATCGCCCTCGTTGAGAGTCGGGATCCCCGCGCGCTCGACGGCCGAAATGTGCACGAATGCATCAGGCTGCCCGTCATCGCGCTGGATGAAGCCGAAGCCCTTCATCGAATTGAAGAACTTGACCGTGCCGCTGGCCTTCTCGCCAGTCAGCTGGCGCTGCGGGCCGCCGCCGGCGCCACCGGCTGCAGCGCCGCCGCCGCTGCGCTCGACCGGCATCGGGTCGCCCTCGATGCGCAGGTTGGTCGCGGAGATCCGGCCGCCGCGATCGACGAGCGTGAACTCCAGCGGCTGACCGTCGGCGAGGTCGGTGAGACCCGCCTGCTCGACCGCCGAGATGTGCACGAACACGTCCTCACCGCCATCGTCACGGACGATGAAGCCGAAGCCCTTCTGCGGATTGAAGAATTTGACGATGCCTTTGCCTTCGCCGACGACCTGGGGCGGCATTCCGCCACCACCGCCGCCGCCGCCGCCGCGGAAACCGCCGCCGCCGCCGCCACCGCCACGGAAGCCACCGCCTCCGCCGCCGTAACCGCCGCCGCCGCCACCACCGTAGCCGCCGCCACCGCCGCTGCGGTCACCGAATCCACCACCGCGGTTGCCGTAGCCACCGCGCTCCTGGAATCCGCCACCGCCGAAATCACCACCACCAGCGAAATTGTCTTCGCCGAAACCATCGCGTTTGTCGCGACCGCGCCCTCCGCGCTCGCCTTTACGCCCTCTGTCGAAACCCATGCCCGTCCAAACTTCTTATGTGCCCTAATCCAAACAGAACCAACGCGCTGGGCCCCAGGCGCAACCGGCCGGTGCGATTCCCACACACGCACCGAGCGGCTGCTTACAGGAAAAAACCGGGCTGCTCTAGTGATTCCATGAAGGCGGGGTGGCGCGGACCGCTGGAGGGGGACTAAAGCGGTTCAGCTTGACCGGTTTAAGGATACTGAATGGCCATCCATTTCCATGAGGAGGACCTGCCCGCCGACGTGCGCTTCGCCGACGGCCCGATCGCCGTGGATACCGAGGCGATGGGCCTCGTCGCCGGCCGTGACCGGCTGTGCCTGGTGCAGCTCTCGGACGGCAAGGGCGACGAGCATCTCGTGCGGTTCCGCCGCGGGAGCAACTATGCAGCGCCCAATCTCAAGGCGCTGCTCGACGACCCCAATCGCCTCAAGCTCTACCATTTCGCGCGCTTCGATGTCGGCATCATGCAGGCCTATCTCGGGATCATGGCCGCGCCACTTTACTGCACCCGCACCGCTTCGCGGCTGGTCCGCACCTATACCGACCGCCACGGGCTCAAGGATCTGGTCAAGGAATTGCTCAACGTGGATTTGAGCAAGGCCCAGCAGACCAGCGACTGGGGCGCGGCAGAGATCAGCGACGCGCAGCGCGATTATGCCGCGAGCGACGTC
>Ga0207678_10000485_pt1 | contig 36039 bp, 35 predicted proteins | sample KBSC63metaG_FD_184319 | JGI IMG/M metagenome (GOLD analysis project Ga0207678, IMG submission 184319) | Corn rhizosphere microbial communities from Kellogg Biological Station, Michigan, USA - KBS C6-3 metaG (SPAdes) (version 2) | ecosystem: Host-associated > Plants > Roots > Rhizosphere > Soil ... | reverse complement strand
ACCGCCGGTGGCGGCCTCCGCTCGTGGTCTCAGACGCCCAGCGGGTGCCAGACCGTCTTGGCCTCCAGGTACCTGCGCAGCCGCGTGAGGTCCGGCGCCGTCGTCCAGTCCGGTTCCGCCTCGGGGACCGTCAACACCCGCTTCACCGTGTTCGCCGCTTCGCGCGCCAGGCCCGGGCGGTCCGCCGGGGCGGCTCCCGTCGGGTCCAGTGCGTTGACGTCTCCGTGCGACGCCAGCCAGGGGCCCAGTTCGGCCGCGTGGCCGGTGAGGATGTTCGCCACCCCGCCCGGGACGTCCGAGGTCGCCAGGACCTCCGACAGCGTGATCGCCGGCAGGGGCCGCTCGGCGCTCGAGACCACGACGGCCGTCGAGCCGGTGGCCAGGACCGGGGCGAGCACCTCGACCAGGCCCAGCAGCGACGACTGCTGCGGTGCCAGGACACCGACCACGCCCGTCGGCTCCGGGACCGTGAACGAGAAGTACGGGCCCGCCACCGGGTTCGCCGAACCCAGCACGGAGGCGATCTTGTCCGTCCAGCCCGCGTACCAGACCCAGCGGTCGATCGCCGCGTCCACAATGGACTCGGCTTTCTTCCCGCCGAGGCCTTCCGACGCCGAGACCTCGGAAACGAACTGGTCGCGGCGGCCTTCCAGGACCTCGGCCACCCGGTAGAGGACCTGGCCGCGGTTGTAGGCGGTAGCGGAAGACCAACCCGGGAACGCCTTGCGGGCCGCCACCACGGCGTCGCGGACGTCCTTGCGCGAGGCGTGCGCCGCGTTCGCCAGGAACTTGCCCTTGCCGTCCGTCACCGGGTACACCCGGCCGGACTCCGAACGCGGGAACTTGCCGCCGAGGTACAGCTTGTACGTCTTCGCGACGGAGATTCGGTCGGACTGCTTTGAATCAGACACTGAGGTACGCCTCCAGCCCGGTGCGGCCGCCTTCGCGCCCGAAGCCGGATTCCTGGTAGCCGCCGAACGGGGCGGCGGGGTCGAAACGGTTGAAGGTGTTGGCCCAGACCACGCCGGCGCGCAGCTGGTTCGCCATCCACAGGATCCGGGAGCCCTTTTCGGTCCAGATGCCGGCCGAAAGCCCGTACGGCGTGTTGTTGGCCTTCGCCACGGCCTCGTCCGGCGTGCGGAACGTCAGCACCGACAGCACCGGGCCGAAGATCTCCTCGCGCGCGATCCGCATCGACTGCTGGACGTTCGCGAACACCGTCGGGGCGAAGAAGAACCCGCGGTCCGGGACCGGGCACGGGCTGGTCCAGCGCTGCGCGCCTTCGGCGTCACCGGACTCGACGAGCCCGCGGATCTTGGCCAGCTGCTCGGCCGAGTTGATCGCGCCGATGTCGGTGTTCTTGTCGAGCGGGTCGCCGATGCGCAGCGTCGAGACGCGGTAGCGCAGTTTTTCGAGGACCTCTTCGGCGACGGACTCCTGCACCAGCAGGCGCGAGCCCGCGCAGCAGACGTGGCCCTGGTTGAAGAAGATGCCGTTGACGATGCCCTCGACGGCCTGGTCGAGCGGCGCGTCTTCGAAGACGATGTTCGCCGCCTTGCCGCCCAGCTCCAGCGTCAGCTTCTTCGCCGTGCCCGCGACCTGGCGCTGGATCGCCTTGCCGACCTCGGTGGAGCCGGTGAAGGCGATCTTGTCGATGTCGGTGTGCTCCACAATGGACGCACCGATGTCGCCCGCGCCCGGGAGGATGTTCACCACGCCCGGCGGCAGCTCCGCCTGCTGGCAGATCTCCGCGAAGACGAGCGCGGTCAGCGGCGTCGTCTCGGCCGGCTTCAGCACCACGGTGTTGCCGGTGGCCAGCGCCGGGGCGATCTTCCAGGCCAGCATCAGCAGCGGGAAGTTCCACGGGATGATCTGGCCCGCGACACCGAGCGGCCGCGGATCGGGGCCGTAGCCCGCGTACGCCAGCTTGTCGGCCCAGCCGGCGTGGTAGAAGAAGTGCGCGGCCGCGGTCGGGACGTCGGAGTCGCGCGACTCCTTGATCGGCTTGCCGTTGTCGAGGCTTTCCAGCACGGCGAGCTCGCGCGAGCGCTCCTGGATCAGCCGCGCGATGCGGAAGAGGTACTTCGCGCGCTCGGTGCCCGGCATCTTCGACCAGACACTCGTGTACGCCTTGCGCGCGGCCTTCACCGCGATGTCCACATCGGACTTCGACGCGGTGCCGACCTCGGCCAGTACCTCTTCGGTGGCCGGGTTGACCGTCTTGAGCGGCTCACCCGAGCCGTCGACGAATTCGCCGTTGACGAAGGGCTTGTAGGAGTCCTTCAGGTTCGCGATGGCGCGCGACTCGGGCGCCGGTGCGTACTCGAAAACAGGCATCAGTCCACCGTCACGTAGTCGGGGCCGCTGTAGTGGCCGTCCACCTGGGTGCGGCGCTGCAGCAGCAGGTCGTTGAGCAGGCTGGACGCGCCGAAGCGGAACAGGTCCGGGGTCAGCCACGGCTCGCCGGCGACCTCGTGCACGGCGACCAGGTACTTGATCGCGTCCTTCGTCGTCCGGATGCCGCCCGCGGGCTTGACCCCGCGCAGCTCGCCGGTCGTCACGTGCCAGTCGTGGACCGCCTGCAGCATGATGTGGGTGACCGGCAGCGTCGCGGCGGGGGAGACCTTGCCGGTGGAGGTCTTGATGAAGTCGCCGCCGGCCAGCAGCGCCAGCCACGACGCGCGCCGCACGTTGTCGTAGGTCGCCAGCTCGCCGGTCTCGAGGATGACCTTCAGGTGGGCGTCGCCGCAGGCGGCCTTGATCGCCTGGATCTCCTCGAAGACGGCCATGTACCGGCCTTCGAGGAAGGCACCGCGGTCGATCACCATGTCGACTTCGTGCGCGCCCGCGTCGACGGCGATCTTGGTGTCGGCCAGCTTGATCTCCCGCGAAGTGCGCCCGGCGGGGAAGCCGGTGGCGACGCTCGCGACGTGCACCCCGCTGCCCTGGAGCGCTTCGACGGCGGTGGCGACCATGTCCGGGTACACGCAGACGGCGGCGACGCGCGGGGTGTCCTGGCGCTCGGGATCGGGCCGGACGGCCTTCGCGGCCAGCGCCCGGACCTTGCCCTGGGTGTCGGCGCCCTCCAGCGTGGTCAGGTCGACCATGGAGATGGCGGTGTCGATGGCCCACCGCTTGGCGTCCTTCTTGATGCTGCGCGTGCCGAGGCCCGCCGCGCGCTGCTCGACGCCGACCTGGTCGACACCGGGCAGCCCGAGCAGGAAGCGGCGCAGGCTCGCGTCGTCGCGAGTCGCGTCCACCAGCGGTGCCGGGGTGGCCGGCGCCGCTGACGTGCTGGTCGTGGCTGTCATGCGCCTGAGTCTAGGCGGCGGGTCCGACAGTGTGGTCCCGACAGCGCGGGGTCCGGAGGCGGGTCACCCGGTGTGACGCTTCGAGTGGTGAGTGTCAGTACCGCCGGCAGATGTCCGTGCCGGGAAGCACGCACCAGCCGTCGGGCGTGGCGGCAAGCGGGGCCGGCGCGGTGCAGGGCCCCGGGCCCTTGCACCAGCCGGGCGGGGTCGCCGCGGAGGCGGGGACGGCGGTCAGGACGGCGGCCGAGGCGAACAGGCCGGCCACGACGATCCGGGTGAAAGCGCGCATGACCCCCACGCTAGCGGTCCGCCGGCCCGTCAGGACTCGATTTGCGGTGGTTCGGACCGCTTCGCCGGCTTCCGGTACACGACGACCCCGCCCCAGAACGCCAGCCCGTTGATCTTCACCGTCGGAGCTGTCGGCGGAGCAGGCGGCGCGCCCGACTTGTCCTCCAGCACGAACCCGCCCATCAACCCCAAGCCCGTGACGTCGACGTTGATGTCGTCCGGGACCGTGATCTGGATGCCGCCCATGATCGCCACCGCGGTGATCGTGCAGTTCCGGTCCGCGAACCTCGCCTGCCGCAGGTCGATCTCCGCGCCGCCCCAGAACGCGAAGCTGTTGTGCTGCGGGGGCAGGACCCAGCTGCCCTTGCGGACCGCTCCCGACAGCACGCCGATCGACACCGGGCTGCCCGGGTGGCCGCCGATGCGCTGGTCGGGGAAGCCGAGCGCCCGCGTCGTGGCCGGCTCGACGGCCGCCGACGAGGAAGGCAGGTCCGCCGTCACCGGCTTCAGCTCGCCGAGGGTTTTCGCCGCGTAGACCGTCGTGAGCCGCTCTTCCAGCTCGTTGACCGTGATGCGCCCCTCGGAGAGCGCGTTGTGCAGCACCTGGGCGACGCGTTCGCGGTCCGCGTCGGAAGCCCGCATCTGGTCGGGCGTCAGTTCGCTCACCCGGCGCAGCTTATCGGCGAAAACCACTCTGCGTGTCCATCTTCTGGAGGACACTGGGCCGATGGTCGACTTTCCGGACGGCACCCGCGTGCACGGACGCGGGCTGCGGCGCCCACGCCCCGACGGACCCGAGCCCGATTTCGGGCTCTACCTGGGCACGAGCCGGCTGCGGCGCAAGCACGGCGGAGGCATCAGCTGGCCGCACGAATGGGTCACCTGGCCCGATTTCCTGCTGCCTGCCCACCCCGCGGACGCCCGCCGGAAGATCCGGGCGCTCCACGAACGGGCGAAGACGGAAACCGTCGAAGTCGCCTGCTACGGCGGCGCGGGGAGGACCGGCACGGTGATGGCGTGCCTGGCGACGCTTTCGGGCGTCCCGGCCGAGGAAGCCGTCGCCTGGGTGCGGGCGAACTACCACGAGCGAGCCGTCGAAACGCCCTGGCAGCGCAGCTGGGTGAAGAGCTTCGCGAAACAGCTAGATTGACCCGCATGGATGTGCACGTCGTCGATCACCCCCTCGCGAAGGCCCGGCTCTCCACGATGCGCGACGCGCGCACCGACAGCGCCGCGTTCCGGGCCGCGCTGCACGAGCTCACCGTCATGCTGGTCTACGAAGCCACGCGCACCGTGCCGGTGAAGATCGAGAAGATCCACACCCCGGTCGCCCGCACCGACGGCTACTCCCTCGCCAAGCCGCCGCTGCTGGTGCCGGTGCTGCGGGCCGGGCTGGGCATGGCCGACCAGGCCCACAAGCTGATCCCGGACGCGCAGATGGGCTTCGTCGGCCTGGCGCGCGACGAGGAGACGCTCAAGCCGACGCCGTACCTGGAGTCGCTGCCGGAATCGCTCGCCGACCGGCCGGTCATGGTGCTCGACCCGATGCTCGCCACCGGTGGCTCGATGGAGTACACGATCCGCCTGCTCACCGACCGCGGCGCCGACGACGTCACGGCGATCTGCGCGCTCGCCGCGCCGGAGGGCCTGGCGCACCTGGAGAAGACCGGCCTGCCGGTCCGGGTGGTCACCGCGAGCATCGACGAGCGCCTCAACGACTCGGGCTTCATCGTGCCGGGCCTCGGCGACGCGGGCGACCGCCAGTACGGCGCCGTCTGAGCCGTTGCCGGTCCTGAAGTGGCGGTGGATCGCCGTGACCGCCGTCGTGGTCGCGGCCGTCACCGGCGCGCTGCTCTGGCTGTTCCTGGCCTGGTCGGGACGGCCGGACGCACCGGTCCGGATCGACGCGGTCAAGACGGCGTTCGGAGTCGGCGCGGGCGCGGGCGGCGTGTTCGCGCTGTGGCTGGCGACGCGCCGCCAGCGCACGCTCGAACTGCAGCTGACCGAGACGAGCCGGGACCTGGAGGAGCGGCGGGTCACCGAGCTGTACACGAAGGCCGTCGAGCAGCTGGGCAGCGACAAGGCACCGGTGCGGCTCGGCGGGTTGTACGCGCTCGAGCGGCTCGGGCAGGACAACCCGAAGCAGCGCCAGACGATCGTCAACGTCTGGTGCGCCTACCTGCGGATGCCGTTCAAGGGACCGGAGGAGGGGCTCAAGGGCACGGTGGCACGGGACGCGGAGGGCCAAGACGATCCCGAGCTCCTGGTCCGCCTGACCGCGCAAGAACTGCTGAAGACGCACCTGAGCCACGACCAGCCCGGGTACTGGCCGGGGATGTCGGTCGACCTGCAGCGGGCCGTTCTCGTCGACTTCCGGCTGAGCGGCTGCACCCTGGAAGCCGCGGACTTCAGCCGCGCCGAGTTCGTCGGCGCGGTCCACATCCGCGGCACGAACTTCGGGCGCCGGGCGGGCTTCTACGGCACGCATTTCACGGCGCTCGCCAACTTCGACCGGTCGGTCTTCGCCGAGGGCGCGTTCTTCTCCCGGGCGCACTTCGGCGGCGACGCCGTTTTCACCCGGACCCGGTCGGGCGGCCGGTTCGAGTTCTCGCACGCGAACTTCGAAGGCGCAGCCGACTTCGACGGCGGCCGGCACGAGGAGCTGGTGGAGGCGCAGGTGCCTCAGGACGGCACCAGGTAGAGCTCCTGCTTCCCCAACGTCGGCGCGTCGAGCGTCCAGTGCGCCAGCGCGTCCGGCGGTGGGGACGGCAGCCGGCGCAGCACGAGGTCGGGCCGGCGCGGGCGGACGTCGAAGTCGAAGAACGCGTAGTCCACCCGCAGCGCCGCGCGGGTCCACCGGTTTCCCGCACCGCGGGCTTCGATCGCCGCCGGGAGCAGGCCGCGATCGGCGAAGACGTCGACGATCGCGCACTCGCACGTGTACGCCAGCACGCCGATTTCCCCCGCGCTGCCGATCACGCGTGACCCGGCCAGCGCGCGGAGGTCGTGGCCGATCTCGGTGTACTTCGCCGTCGACGCGTAGTTGGACGTCAGGGGTGCGAACTCCCGCGGCAGCCCCGCAGCCGCGTACGCGACCACGGAAGCGACCACCAGCGCGAGCACCCCGCCGACCGCGAGGCGGCCCGAAGCCCACGCGCACAGGAACACCGTCGCCGTCGTGATCCCCGGGCCGTAGTACCAGTGGTAGGGCGGAACGTTCAGCAGCACGTACGTCCCGTGGTACAGCACTCCGCCCAACGCCAGCAGCGCGAACGGCCGCAGGACGGGCGACCGCCGGACGGCGAACGGCACCACCGCCAGTGGCAGGAACGACAACACGGTCGTCCACAACGCGGTCCGGGCGTAGAAAAGCGGTCCGTTGCCGAAGTCCCAGCCGCCCCACGTTCGTTGTGCGCCCTGGAGCGTCTTGATCACGAACGTGTCGGGCAGGGCCGCGCCGAGCACCACCCAGCTGAACGCGAACCACGGCAACGCGACCAGCGCCGCCGCGAGCACGGCCCGTCCGGAGCGAACGGAGAAACCCAGGACGAACGCGAAGACCAGCAGGTCCAGCCGCACGAGCGCGAGCGCGCCCGCCGTGAGGCCGAACGCCACGGGGCGTGGCGAGACGGCGAACACCGCCAGCCACCCGAGCACCGCCGCGCCCAGCGCGACCTCCAGCCCGATGGACGAAAGCAGCAGCGGGTTCACCGTCAGCGCCGCGAACGCCAGCGCCGGGAACCAGCGGGGCAACGCGGTGCCCAGCCGGCGCAGGGCCAGGACCAGCGCGACCTGGCACAGCACGTACAGCACCCCGGCCGCGAGGACGGCGTCCCGCACCACGAACGTCAGTACCGCCAAGGCCAGGACGTTCGCCGGTGACGTGGCGGAGTTCGACGTCGCGTCGGCCAGCAGTCCCCAGTGGCCGTGGAACGCCAGGTTCCGCGCGTAGGACAGCGTGATGAACGTGTCGTCGACGAGGTGCGGGCGGGCCAGCAGGAACACCACCGCCGACACGCACGCCGTGGCCGCCGGCAACCGCAGGCGAAGGTTGTCCGATGTCCGGACCTGCTCCATGATCACGACCGGAAGTGGCCGCCCGGTTCGCGGAAGTTGCGCGCAACATCCGGGTCGGTGCCGGCCACTGAGGGGTGTGATCAGCCATGCGACGGGGGCGCCGGTGGACGACCGGGCACTGTGGGACCGGGCTGCCGGGGGCGACGAAGCGGCCTTCGGCGAGCTCTTCGAACGCCATGCCGAGGCCGTCTGGAACCACGCCTACCGGCTGACCGGCTCGTGGAGCGCTGCCGAGGACCTCACGTCCAGCACCTTCCTGACCGCCTGGCGCCGCCGCGCCGACGTCACGCTGGTGCGGGACAGCGCCCTGCCGTGGCTCTACACGGTGGCGGGCAACGCGGCGCGTGACGAACACCGCGGCGCGAGACGGCGGCTGCGGCTGCTCCGGAAGATCCCGGACGCTCCGGTGGTGTCCGACCACGCCGACTCGGTGGCCGAGCGGATCGACGGCGAGCAGCGGCTGCGCGAGATCGTCGAAGCCGTGCGGACGCTGCCGAAGTCGCAGCGGGAGGTCGTCGAGCTGTGCCTGCTCGGTGACGTGAGTGTTGCCGACGCGGCCGCGTTGCTGACCGTCGCCGAGGTCACTGTCCGCGCCCACCTGTCCCGGGCCCGCGCCCGGCTGCGCACGTTGCTGGAGGAGAAATGAGCGACGAACTCGGCCTGCCGCCCCGGCGTGAGCTGCCCGACGACGTCCGCATGCGGCTGCGCGCCGCAGTCCGTCAGGACATGGCGAAGCGCCGCCCGTCGCGCGTTTGGTACGCCGCCGCGGCCGTCGTCGTGCTGGCCGTGGGCGCGATCGTGGCGACGCAGGTGATCCGGCACCAGCCGGTGGCCGGTCCGGCGCAGGCACCGCCGCCGAGTCAGGACGACCCCAACCCCCTCACCCTCGACGTGCAGGTGGCGACCTCGTCGCTGGACCGCTGCTGGGCCGCGGTGCAGGCGGCGGGCAAGACGGACCGCGTGCCCCCGCGCGAGGAATGGGTCCCGCTGTTCACGACGGTCATGCAGGCGGATTCGGTGGTCGCGGTGACCGCCGACGGCAAACCGATGTTCTGCGAGACCACCGAGACGACCGTGACGCTGTCGGACCCGGAAGCGACGCCCGCCTACGCCCCGGACACGCGAACCGGGCTGCTGCTGCACAGCGCGACCGGGATGGTCGGCGGAATCCTCGCCCCCGATGGATACGGGCTGTTCCTCGACTCGCGAACCGAGGACGGCGACAACATGTCCCAGGCTATCTACTTCTCCCCGGTCACCCGCCAGTTCGTCGTGGTGACCGCGAGCGACCCGGCGCGGACGACGCTGACCATCAACCGGCAGACGCAAGTGGGCGAGAAGACGCTGCCCGCGGCGCCACCTCCCCTGCTTTCGGTCGTGGACCGGCCGGTGACCGCCGACCGGACGTCACCCGCGGGGCGGGCGCTGGGCGACTGCCTGGCGGCGGCGGAGCTGGATGCGGTCGCCGACGCCGCGGCGTACGCGCCGGGACCGCTGCTCGAGACGGACGAATACCGGGTGGTCCTCGGCCGCTACGGCAACCGGTTCGCGGTGTGCACGACCGAGCCCGACTACCGGCGGCCGGGAAAGACGAGGACCCGCGCCTTCTCCGATGGCTTCGGCCCGCAGACGCGCACCTTGATGGTGGACACCCTGGGCCATCCCCAGCGGGGTGCCCCGCCGGGGAAGGCCCGCCGTCCGTTCGCCGCGGTCCTGCCCCCGGCCGCGGTGAAGGCGACCGTCGACTTCGGGAGCGGGGCGAGTACCGAGGCCGGCGTCGTGGACGGCATGGTCGCGGCGTGGGCTCCCGCGAACGCCAAGGTCCTGCCGGAAACGAGCGTCCACGTGACGGCGCGGGACGCGAAGGGCGCGGTCGTCTACGACGGGACGTTGCCGCTGGTCTGAGGCCGCAGCCAGCCGGAGGCGTTCGCGCGCAGGGCGGCCTCGTACGAGCCGGTCACGTCGAACTCCTCCGGCAGGTTGCCGGTCAGCTCCAGTGACACCAGCCCGTGCACGATGCCCCAGCACCCGACGGCGATCGTCTCCGGCGGGACGTCGGCGAAGACGCCGTCGGCGACGGCCTGGCGGATGATCTGCTCCAGGGGCCCGAGGGTTTCGCGGGCCAGCTTCTCGGCGTCGTCGTTCGGCTCGAAGCCCGGGATCGACCTCGTGAACATGATCCCGTACAGGTTCGGGTCGGCCAGCGCGCTCGTGCGGTACGCGCTGCCGAGTGCGACGAGGTCCTCGACGACGTCCCCGGTGAGCGGCGTCCCGGCCATCCGGGCGCCGAAGCGGCGGAAGCCCTCGGTGTAGAGGGCGTTCACCAGGTCGGGTTTGCTGCCGAACAGCGAGTAAACGGCGGTGGTCGACGTCCCGGCGTCGGCGGCCAGCTTGCGCAGGGAAAGCGCCTTCGGCCCGTCGGCCGCGATGAGCTCCCCGGCCCGGTCGAGCAGCTTGAGCCGGAGCGCCTCGTCGTGCGTGCGTGGTCGCGCCATGCACCGAGCGTATCGGAACAGTGTTATCGAAGGCCAGTGTGCGGATTTGACCTGGAGTGCACTCCAGGTCGTACTGTCGGGCGCATGAGCTACTCGATAGCGGAAGCCGCGCGACGTAGCGGACTGTCGATCGACACCCTCCGGTACTACGAGCGCATCAAACTGCTCGACCCGCCCGCGCGGGACACCGCGGGCCGCCGGGCCTATTCCGACGACGACCTCAACTGGCTCGGGTTCCTGACCAAGCTGCGCACCACGGGAATGCCCATCAAGAGCATGCGCGAGTACGCGTCGCTGCGCCGCCACGGCGTCGCGAGCGCGGGCCGCCGCAAGGCCCTCCTGGTGGAGCAGCGCCGGTCGGTCGCCGAGCGGATCGCCGAGCTGCAGGGCTGTCTCGACATCCTCGACTACAAGATCGAAAACTACGCCCAGGTCGAGCGCAAGGTGCTCGGCGTGGAACCCGGCATGGAGGAGATTTCCGCGTGAAGAACAGGAAGCTGGGCGGCCTGGAAGTCGGCGCCCAGGGGCTCGGCTGCATGGGGATGAGCCAGGCCTACGGCGTCCGCGACAACGACGACGAGTCGATCGCGACCGTCCACCGAGCACTCGAACTCGGCGTGACGCTGCTGGACACCGCGAACGTCTACGCGAACGGCGTCAACGAAGAGCTGGTCGGCCGCGCGATCGCCGGCCGCCGCGACGAGGTCGTGCTCGCGACGAAGTTCGGCATCGTGTGGAACGACGGCGCGATGGGCGCCCGCGGTGACGCCGCGTACGTGAAGCAGTCGTGCGATGAGTCGCTGCGCCGCCTCGGTGTCGACCACATCGACCTGTACTACCAGCACCGCGTCGACCCGGACACGCCGATCGAGGAGACGTGGGGCGCGCTGGCTTCGCTGGTGGAGGCCGGAAAGATCCGGTACGCCGGGATTTCCGAGGCGAGCGCGGCGACGATCCGGGCCGCGCACGCGGTCCACCCGGTGACGGCGCTGCAGAGCGAGTGGTCGCTGTGGACCCGGGGCATCGAGGGCGACGTCCTGGACACGTGCCGCGAGCTCGGCATCGGCATCGTCCCGTTTTCCCCGCTGGGCCGCGGTTTCCTGACGGGCGCGGTGACGTCGGTCGCGGACCTGCCGGAGGACGACCTGCGCCGCGGCCTGCCGCGCTTCGCCGAGGGCAACTTCGAGCGGAACATGGCGATCGTCGAGGCACTGCGCAAGCTGGCCTCGGACAAGGGAGTGACGGCGGGGCAGCTGGCGCTGGCGTGGGTCCAGTCCCAGGGCGAGGACGTCGTGCCGATCCCGGGCACCAAGCGCCGCAAGTACCTCGAGGAGAACGTGGCGGCGGCTTCGCTGGAGCTGACGGCCGAAGACCTGGCCGCCATCGCCGCGGCCGCGCCGGCCGACGCGATCGCGGGAGAGCGCTATCCCGAGCGCCTCGCCCGCGCGGCCGGGAAGTAACCCGTATCTCGCGTGATCGGGGACGTATCTCGCGTGATTGGGAACGTAACGGCTCCGATCACGCGAGTTCCGGCTCTGATCACGCGGCTTACGTCCCCGATCACGCGAGTTCCGGCTTCGATCACGGGAGCCGGCCGGGAAGTAACTTACTTCTGAGGCTTTTCTGAGATCTCCGGAGCAGGCTCGGCGCCGATCATGTGGTCGGTGCCGAGCCCCAGGAGGTCGTCGTGGCGGAGGAAGTGCTCGATTATCTGGTCGTGGGGGCCGGGCCGGCCGGGGTGCAGCTGGCGCAGTTCCTCGGCCGCTCCGGACACCGGTATCTCGTTCTGGAGGCCGGTTCCGCGCCCGGGCACTTCTTCGAGACCTTCCCGCGGCACCGGACCCTCATCTCCATCAACAAGAAGCACACCGGGTACACCGACCCGGAGCTGCGCATGCGGATGGACTGGAACTCGATCCTCGCCGACGGCGACGATGATCCGGTCCTCTTCACCGACTACAGCGAGAAACTCTTCCCGGACGCCGAAGACCTCCTTCGCTACCTCGCCGACTACACGGCGAAGTACCGGCTGAACGTCCGTTACAACACCCGGGTGACGCGCATCCGCCGCGAAGGCGAAACTTTCGTCCTCACTGCCGGTGAAGAGGAATTCCGAGCCACCAGGCTGGTCATGGCGACCGGCGTCACCAAGCCGTACATCCCGGACTTCCCCGGCGCCGAGCTGGTCGACCAGTACGTGGACGTGGACGTCGACCCCGCGAGCTTCACCGACCAGCGCGTCCTGGTCCTCGGCAAGGGCAACTCCGCCTTCGAGACCGCCGACAACCTGATCGAGCAGGCCGCGGTCGTGCACGTCGGCGGGCCGCGGCCGGTGAAACTGGCCTGGCGCACGCACTTCGTCGGCCACCTCCGCGCCTACAACGCGGGCATCCTCGACATGTACCAGCTCAAGCTGCAGCACGCGATCCTCGACGGCGACGTGCGCGAAGTCCGCAAGGACGCCGACGGCTACCACGTCAAGTTCGCCTTCGCCCGCGCCGACGAGGTCGTCAAGGAGATCCGCTACGACCGCGTGATCTGCTGCACCGGCTTCCGGTTCGACGCGTCGCTGTTCGACGAGGACTGCCGCCCGCAGCTCACCATCGACGACCGGTTCCCCGCGCAGACGCCGAGCTGGGAGTCGGTCAACGTGCCCGGCCTCTACTTCGCCGGCACGATCACGCAGGTCCGCGACTTCAAGAAGGCCACCAGCGCGTTCATCCACGGCTTCCGCTACGGCGCCCGCGCGCTGGCGAAGGTGCTGAACGAGCGCCACCACGACGTCCCGTGGCCGCACACCGAGCTGCCCGCCAAGCCGGACGCGCTCACCGACGCCGTCATCACCCGGATCAACCGGACTTCCGGGCTCTACCAGCAGTTCGGCTTCCTCGGCGACGTCGTGGCCGTGGACGGCGACACCGCCCGCTACCTCGAAGAGGTGCCGGTCGACCGGGTGCTCGAAGACCCGCCGGCCGACGCCTACGTCGTCACCCTCGACTACGGCCCCGACCACGACAAGGTCGACCCGTTCGACTTCGTCGCCCGCGCCGCCCAGGACAAGGCCAACGACCACGGCGAAGGCCACTACCTGCATCCGATCGTCCGGCACTACCGCCGCGGCGACCTGGTCGCCACCCACCACGTCACCGAGAACCTCGAAAACGAGTGGGACAAAGAGGTGCACGTCGAGCCGCTGACCGCCTTCTTCACGCGGGAGCTCTGATGCGCACGATCGCGGAGTTCGAGGCGGTGGCCCGCGAGCGTCTCGATCCGGCCCACTACGACTACTTCGCGGGCGGCGCGCAGGACGAGATCACCCTGCGGGAGAACGAAGACGCCTACAAACGGCTGCGCCTGATCCCCCGGGTGCTGCGCGGCAGCGACAAGCGCGATCTCTCCATCAACCTGCTCGGAACGCCGTCCTCGATGCCGATCCTCGTCGCGCCCACGGCGTTCCACCGCCTCGCGCATCCCGACGGGGAGCTCGCCACCGCCCGGGCGACCGCGCGGGCGGGCACGATCATGATCGTCAGCATGGCCGCGACCACGGCGATCGAGGACATCGTCGCGGCGGCCCGCGAGGTCGCGCCGGACCCGGGCCTGTGGTTCCAGCTCTACCTGCAGCCGGACCTGGAGTTCAGTGAGGCGATCGTGCGGCGCGCCGAAGCCGCGGGGGTGAAGGCGTTCGTCGTCACCGTCGACTCGCCGGTGCTCGGCCGCCGCGAACGCGACGACCGCAACGACTTCCACGACCTGCCGCCCGGCCTGGCCGTGGAGAACCTGCGCAACATCGGCGAAAACCGCAGCGGCGGCAACACCAGCCATGTCCGCGAGATCGTCATGTCCGCGGGGCTGAACTGGGACCACATCGCGTGGCTCCGGAGCAAGACCAAGCTCCCGGTGCTGATCAAGGGCGTGCTCCACGCCGAGGATGCGCGGCTGGCCGTGCACCACGGCGTCGCCGGCATCGTCGTCTCCAACCACGGCGGCCGCCAGCTCGACACCGTGCCCGCCACCATCGATGTCCTGCCGGAGATCGCGGCGGCCGTGGGCGGGGCGGTGCCGGTGCTGCTGGACGGCGGGATCCGCCGCGGCACCGACGTCGTCAAGGCGCTCGCACTGGGCGCGGACGCGGTCGGCGTCGGCCGCCCGGTGGTCTGGGGGCTGGCGGCGGCCGGCCGCGAAGGCGTCTCGGAGGTGCTGGAAATGCTGCGGGCCGACTTCGACCAGGCCCTCGCGCTGTGCGGCGGCCGGCTGCCGGCGGAGCTGACTTCGGACCAGGTCCGGCGATGATCGGTGAAGCGCTCGCCTGGCTGCCCGGCCGCGTCGTCGCGTTGCGGATGCGGATCTTCGCGCTGGTCAACGGCCAGGACGCGGTGACGATCCCGGGGCCGCAGGTCGGCGCCGCCGACTTCCGCCGCGTCTACGCCGACCCGGCGGCGAACGGCCGCAGCCGCGGCGCCGCGCTGTCCGACCTGTTCTGGTACTGGCTCTCGCCCGGGCCCGAGGTGCACCAGGAACACCTCGAAGCCGGGCCGCGCTACGACGAGGTCGCCAAGTGCACCCGCCACATCCTGGTGAGGTCCAAAAAGGACTCCGAGGAGCTGACCCGGCGCGTCGCCCGCCACGTCCTGGACGGCGTCCGCCCCGGGCTCGTCCGGCTGCGGGACGAGATGATGCCGATCTGGGCCGAGCTTTACTACGAGCTGGTGTTCGACGAGCCGTGCCCGCCGCAGGCTCGCGAGCTCATCGTGGCGCACGCGGACGACGTCGCCTCGGCGCTGAAGTGCGTGCGGCCGCGGAACATGCGCCGCCGGGCGCGGCTGACGAAGTACCTCAGGCAGCGCATCGCCGACGTCCCGCACCCGCTCCCGGAGTCCCTGAGCCCGGAGGAACAGGCCTACTACCTGCAGGGCACGTTCTTCACCACCGCCGTTGTGCAGATGTCGGAGGCGATGACGCACCTGCTGATGATCATCGCGCAGGACGAGGGCCTCCAGCGGCGGCTCGCCGGCCACCCGGAGGACATCGACGGCGTCATCGAAGACGGGTTGCGCGAGTACCCGCTGTTCGGCATCGCGCACCGCATCTCCACCGCGGACATCGAGCTGGCGCACCTCACGATCCCGGCCGGCACGGTGCTGTGCTTCAGCTACCCGGACTTCGCCGAGCAGTCCACGGCGGACGAGTTCATCCCGTTCGGCGTCGCGCAGAACCGTGCCTGCCCGGCGAGGGGACTCGCGCCGCCGACCATGCGGGTCGTGACGCAGGAACTACTGCGCCGGTTCAGCCTCGCTTCGACGGCCGCGCACACGCGCTCGATCCCCAACCGCGGCCCGGCGCTGCTCACGCCCCGCGGGGCCCGCGCGCGGCGCGCGCCTCTGGTGTGGCTCGCGGTCCGCGACCGCTGGGAAGACGTCTGGCGCAGCTTCGCCCAGCTCGTGTTCGGCACGTACATGGTCCTCGACGCCCGTCGCCAAGCCCTGTGTTCGACCTACTTCGCCGGAGGCAACCGATGAGCCCGTCCGAAGCGGCACCGGTCTTCTTCCTCGCCGTCGTGGCGATCCTCGTGGTGGTCCGGGTGGTCTGCCTGGCCGCGGTCAAGCTCGGCCAGCCGCCGGTGGTCGGGGAGATGATCGCCGGCGTGCTGCTCGGGCCGTCGCTGTTCGGGCTGCTGCTGCCGGACGTCCAGGCGGCGTTGTTCCCGGACTCGATCCGCTCGCTGCTCTACGTCGGCGGCCAGATCGGCCTGGTCATCTACATGTTCGGCGCCGGCTACGAGTTCAACCTGGGCAGCATCGTGAAGTCGCGGAAGTCGGTCGCGGCGATCTCCTCGGCCGGGACGCTGGTGCCCCTGGTGCTCGGGATCGGGGTCGCCGTCCTCGGCACGGCGTGGGTCGGCATCGGCAAGGAAGGCGTTTCGCTGGTGACCTCGGCCGCGTTCGTCGGCGTGGCGGTGGCGATCACGGCGTTCCCGATGATGGTCCGGATCATCACCGAACGCGGGATCGGGTCCACGCGGTTCGGCTCGCTGGCGCTGGCCTGCGGCGCGCTCGACGACGTCCTCGCGTGGCTGCTGCTGGCGGTCGTGCTGGGGATGCACGCCGGGTCGCTGGGGCCGATCGCGCTGGCACTCGGCGGCGGCCTGCTGTTCGCGCTGCTGGTGTTCATCGTCGGGCGGCGCCTGCTGGCCCGGGTGATGGGCAGTGAGCGGGTGAGTGTCGACCAGCGGGTGCTCATCACCGCGATGACCTTGTTCGCCGCCGCCTGGTTCACCGACACCATCGGGCTGTACGCGGTGTTCGGCGCGTTCACCGTCGGAGTGGCGTTCCCGCGCGGTGCGGCCTCCGACGCCGTGCTCGCGAAGATCATGCCGATCGGGTCGATCGTGTTCGTCCCGCTGTTCTTCACCTATTCCGGCCTGAACACCCGGTTCGCGCTGCTCGCCGACCCGAAGCTGCTCGCCTTCGCGCTGCTGACGGTGGCGGTCGCGATCATCGGCAAGCTGGGCGCGTCCTGGGGCGCGGCCCGGCTGGCGGGGGAGCCGCCGGCGATCGCCACGCGCGTCGGCGTGCTCGTCAACGCCCGCGGGCTGATGCAGCTGATCGCGCTCAACGTCGGCCTCGCCGCCGGGATCGTCTCGCAGGCGTTGTTCACGGTGCTGGTGCTGGTCGCGCTGGTCACCACGATCATGACCGCGCCGCTGCTCGGCTGGCTCGACCGGCGCGATGCCCGCAAGGGGAGCACCGACGTACTCCTGACGGCCGAACCCGTTCCGGTAACCGGGAAAAGCTGATTCTTCAAGGTCGGAAACAACTGTCAAGATGGATCGGTGCGCGACGCGGTGGCGAAACCGAGGGTGCTGCTGGTCGAAGACGACCGGGAACTGGCGGGCATGCTGGGGGAGCTGCTCGCGGACGAAGGCTACGAAACCGAAGCGGCGCACGACGGCCAGCGGGGCCTGCACCTCGGGCTCACCGGGCACTACGACGTGATGGTCATCGACCGCCGTCTCCCGGTGCTCGACGGGCTGGAGCTGCTGCGGCGGCTGCGCGCCCGCGCGGTGACCACGCGGGTGCTGGTGCTCTCGGCGCTGGGCGAGGTGGCCGACCGCGTGGCGGGCCTCGACGCCGGCGCGGACGACTACCTCGTCAAGCCGTTCGAAGCCGAGGAACTGCTCGCGCGGCTGCGCGCGCTGGGCCGCCGCGACCTCGAAGGCGCCGAGTGCCTGCCCCTCGGCACGGCGGCGCTCGACCTGCAGCGCCACGAAGTCGTGCTGCCCCGTGGTGAGCGCGTCACGCTGTCCGGGCGGGAGTTCGAGCTGCTGCGGACGCTGGCGCAACGGCCCAAGGCGATCCACCCGCGGGCGGCGCTGCGCACGCGCGTGTTCGCCGGTTCGACCGGTGAGTCCATTGTGGACACGTATGTGTACTACCTGCGGCGCAAGCTCGGCCGCGACGTCGTGCGGACCGTCCACGGCCTCGGGTACCAGATCGGCGCGGTATGAGCCCCGACCCGGAGGAACGGGCCCTGCGGCGGGCGCGGTGGGCGATCACCGCGCAGATCGCCGTGGTGGTGTCGCTGCTCGTGGCCGTCGCGGGCGCGATCGCCTACGGGATCCTGCTGGCCGGCCAGCACGCCGACGCGGACCGGCTGCTGGCCAGGACGATCCAGCTCGGACCGGCCGCGACCCCGCCCGGCTGCGTCTGGCTGTTCACGCCGACGGCCCGCGCGCCGGCCGGGCCACCGCCGTCGGGGATGCCGGTCCCCGAGCTGAACGCGGTGGTGCCCTCGCCCGGCGACGTCCACACCGAACGGCGGGCGATCGGCGGGATGACGTACACGATCCGGGTGGAGAACCGCGGTGGAACCGTCTCCCAGGCGATCTTCGAGGAGCGTTACCAGATCCAGGACCGCGCGTCGCTGGTGTTCGGGCTCGGCGTCGCCGAGGTGCTCGCGCTGCTGGCCGCACTGGGGTCCGGGCGGGTGCTGGCCCGCCGGGCGATCCGGCCGCTGGAAGACGCCCTGCGGCGCCAGCGGACGTTCGTCGCGGACGCGTCCCACGAACTGCGCGCCCCGCTGACCCGGCTGCACATGCGCGCGCAGCTGCTGGCCCGGCGGGCGTCCGGCCGCGACGCGGCCGAGCTGGACCAGCTGGTGCGCGGCACCCGGGAACTCGGCGAGGTCGTCGAGGACCTGTTGCTGTCCGCGCAGGCCTGCGGCGAGCGGCCCGCGCTGGAGCTGGTCGAGCTGGGCGTGCTGGCCGAGGAGGCGGTCGCGGCGGAAGCGGTCCGCGCCTCGGAGGGCCAGGTCCGGCTGGCGGTGACGCGCGAGCGGCGGCCGTACGTCGTCCAGGGAGTGCCGACGGCGCTGCGTCGAGTGCTGTCGGCGTTGCTGGACAACGCGCTCGGCCACACGCCGCCGGGCGGCTCGATCGAGGTGTGGCTCGGCGTCCCCGACGAGCGGCACGTGGAACTGAGGGTCCGCGACACCGGAGTGGGCTTCCCGGCCGCCGACCCGGACCGCCTCTTCGAGCGCTTCGCCCGCGGCTCCGACGGCGACGGCCGCCGCTTCGGCATCGGCCTCGCCCTGGTCCGTGAAGTGGTGACGGGCCACGGCGGCACAATCGCCGCCGCAGCCCGCCCCGGCTCCGGAGCAACGTTCACCCTCCGCCTCCTCCGCGCCGACCCCTCGTGATCCGACGGGCATCACCCGTGATCGAAGGGGCATCACGCGTGATCCGGCGGGCATCTCGCGTGATTGAGCGGGCATCCGCGCGATGCCTCCCCAATCACGCATGATGCCTCTCCAATCACGCGTGATGCCCCGCTGATCACGCGTGATACCTCGCGGAGCTCAGCAGGAAGCGGATCCCGCGGGCCAGGTCCGGGTCGATGCTCGCGCAGGCGGCCTCGATCGCCGACCGCAGCTCGGCCGACGGTTTCGTGTAGACCCCGGCGATGTGCTGGTGGCAGGCGTGGAGGTCCTGGTGGGCGTCGGCGGCCAGGTCCGGGTCGGACAGGACGGTGAGGTCCGTGTGCAGGCGGAGCCAGGTGTCGCGGTCGCGGAGGAGGGTCGCGGCCGCCCGGCGCGTGTGCAGCGGGTGGCCGGGGGACAGGAGGGCCCGCAGCGTGGGGACGTCGACGAGGGCCGGCTTGCCGAGCAGGAAGGCCACCACCTGGCGGGTCACCGACGGCGACGGGTCCGTCAGCAACGGCGACACCGAAGGCGACTCCGGGGCGATCCGGCGCAGGCCGCGGACCGCCGCCCGGCGCATCCGGGGCCGGTCGTCGGCGAGGTGACGCTCCAGGCGCGCGGCGTCGGCGGCCGTGCCGGTCTCGCCGAGCCCGGCGACCGCGCCGAACGACACCGGCAGCGCACGGTAGTGCGCCGCCGGGTCATCGCCCGCCTTCAGGACCAGGGCCTGCGCCATCGACCGGACCGCCGACGACCGGTCGGCCAGGTAAGCCACGGCGGTGTCGACGCCGAGCAGCGTCAACGCCCGCATCCGGACCTTCGGTGCCCCGGCCGCCACGAGCTCTTCGACGCACTCGCCGCGGTCGAGCAGCGTGTTGCCGTACATCGCGCGGACCACGAAGTCGTGGTCCCGCACCGCGATGTCGAGCAGCCGCTCGCGGGAAAGGAGCCCGACTGCCTCCGCGTGCACCCAGCGCCGGGTTTCCCGGTCCTCGAGCGCCAACGCGTCGTCGAGGACGTCCGGCAGGTTCGAGCGGAATAGCGAGGTCATCCAGCCGTCGACCTGACGTCGTCGCAGGATGCCGATCAGCGGCAGCATCGCCCGCAGCGCGGAATCGTCCAATTTGGACAGAACGATCGACCGGGCGAGCTCCCGGACCGGCCGCACCCAGTCGACGCACCGGAGCAGGAGCAGCGGCAGCGCTTCGGGATCGGTGCTGTTCGCAAGCCGTTCGACGGCGGCCTCGCGCAGGTACCCGTTGCGGCCGCACGCGGTTTCGGCCAGTTCTTCCCGCGAAGGCCGGCGGCTGAGCCGCCTTTCGCCGCGATACCACGTCGCTCGCCGTGCGGCCGTCTCGAACTCGACCCACTGCCGCACGTCTTCGTGAACGATCATCGGTCCAACCCCCTCCGGCGCCCAGGATGCCTGGGCGCCGGGAGGGAGTCGAACCGATTTACGCCAGCAGCGCCCGCACCGCCGCGGGGGCGTCGGCGACCGCGACCGGGTTCTGCTCCCGCGTCGCCAGGCTGCGGACCGTCACGTTCCCCGCCGCCCAGTCCTCCTGGCCGACGATCACCACCGCGACCGCGCCCGCCTTGTCCGCGCGGGTGAGCTCCTTGCCCAGCTTGCGGTGCTCGATCGGCGTCGACGTCCGCAGCCCCGCCGTGCGCAGCGAACTCGCCACCGACCGGGCCGCGTCGGCGAGGTCCTCGGTCACCGGGATCACCATGACGTCGACCTCGCTGCGCGGGGCCGGCGTCAGGCCGTGCGTGTCCAGGAAGTCGATCAGCGTGACGTCGCCCATGCCGAACCCGATGCCCGGGATCTGCTGCGGGGTGAACATCGACGCGAGATCGCTGTAGCGGCCGCCGCCGAAGAGGGCGCGGCGGTTCTCCGGCGAGGTGTCGAAGACCTCGAACACCGTCGACGTGTAGTACGCCAGCCCGCGCACGATCATCGGCTCGTACTTCACCAGGTCACCGGCACCGCTGTTCAGGACGCGGACCAGGTTCGACTGCTCCCGCACCTCCGACGGCAGCTCGTCCAGCAGCGCCTCGCCCGCGTCGAGCGTCTCGGACAGCTTCTCGAACTGCTTGTCCGAAAGCCCGATCTCGCCGGCGCTCTCGGCCAGCTTCTCGCGCGGGTACTTCTCCCAGCGGTCCACCAGCGCGAACACCTGGGCCAGGTGGTCCGCCGACACGCCGGCGACGTCGGTGAGCGCCGACGTCAGCAGGTTCCGGTCGTTGACGCGCAGCACGAACATGTCCGGCGTCGCGCCCAGGGCGGCCATCATGTCGTGGACCAGCTCGAAGATCTCGATCTCGCAGTTGGCGCTGTCCGAGCCGAAGATGTCCGCGTTGATCTGCCAGTGCTCACGCACGCGGCCGCGCTGCGGCGCCTCGTAGCGGTGGCAGTTCGGGTGGCTGTACCAGCGGACCGGGAACGACAGCGACTTCGCGCTCCCGGCGATCATCCGCGCGACCGACGGCGTCATCTCCGGCCGCAGCGCCAGCCGCCGCCCGCCCTTGTCGGTCAGCGTGTACAGCTGCTTGTCCGCGAGCTCCTGCCCGGACTTCCGCTCGTAGATCTCGGCCGATTCGAGGATCGGGCCGTCGTAGCGGAGGAAACCGCGGCGCTCGAGGACGTCGTAGAGATGACCGAACACCTGGGTACGCACGGACATTTCGGCGGGCAGGAAGTCCCGGGTCCCCTTGTAGGGCGCGGTCGGCAGGTATTCAGGCACGTCATCAGCTTAACGACCGGCGCTCAGGCGAAAGCGACCCCGTACGCCGTGAGCAGCGTCGCCGCCGCCAGGAGCACCGCGCCCACGGACGTCACGCGGCCGGCGAGCCTGCCGCGGTTCGGGATCAGGTGGAGGAAGAAGCCGCCCGACTGGGCGAGGATCCCGGACAGCAGCAGGAAGCAGCCGATCCACAACGTCGTGTCCGGCAGCGTCGTGCGGCTGAGGATCTGCAGCGCGACCAGGGCGAGGATCAGCAGGACGCCGGCGTGCGCGTGGCCGGCCCGGAACATCGCCCGTTGGTGTTCGGTCAGCTTGCGGTCGCGCATGACGCCCATCAGCGCGTAGCCGCCGTACATCACGGTCGGCAGGGAGACCAGCGCGATCACCGTGAACAGCTGGGTCGGTCCGTGCATCGGGGGACTCCTTCGGGGTTGGTGCGCCTACCGTAACACTGTTTTAAAACACTGTCACGCAAGCGGGCATTCCCCGATCGGGGAACTAGGCGACGTGGCCCTGAGCGAGCACCAGCAGGGGATTGCGGAGCGCGGCCAGCGACGCGAGCGGGTCGCCTTCGACGACCAGGACGTCCGCCGCGAGCCCGGCTTCGAGCCGTCCGGTCACGCCGCCGAGGCCCAGCCCGGCCGCGCTGTCCTCGGTCGCGATCTCCAGGATCCGGCGCCGGGGAAAGCCGAGCCATTCGTAGAGCTCCAGCGCGCCTGCCGGGTCGTCGAACACCGAACCGGCCAGGCCCGCGTCGGTCCCGGCGAGCAGCCGGACGCCCTGCTCCTCGAGCCACGGCAGCCGTCCGTACATCGCCAGCCCGAGTTCCTCGCCGAGCCGCTCGACGATCGCCCGCCAGTTGCGGCTGCTCGTCGAGCACGCCGAGATGCCCTCGGCGGCCATCCGCTTCGCCACGTGCGAGCGCCGGTCGAACGAGCGCGGCCCGGTCATGAAGCTGCAGTGCTCGACCGTCGACACCCCGGCCTCGACGGCGGCCTCGATCGCGTCGGCGCCGTGGGCGTGCGCGGCGACCGGCAGCCCGTGCGACGCCGCGTGCGTGACGACCAACGAGAGCTGCCGGGCGTCGAACTGCGACTCCCACATGTCGGCGCCGCCTTCGGTGATCTGGCCGCCGCTGGCCATCACCTTGATCACGTCCGCGCCCGCGGCCGCGTTCGCGTCGATCAGGGCGCGGATTTCGTCGTCGGAAGCCGTTTCGCCGCCGAAAAAGTGGCAATGGCCGCCCGGCACCGTGAGCGGCGGACCCGACACCAGCAGCCGCGGCGCCGCGGCACCCTCGAACGAGCGCCGGACGGCCGCGCCGAGGTGCCCGCGGTCGCCGAGGTCCCGCACGGTCGTGACGCCGCTGCGCAGCATCGCCGTGAGCCGTGAGCGTGCGCCGCCCAGGAGGTCTTCGGTTTCGGAGAAGCGGGCCAGCATCTCGCGGGACGCGTCGAACGCCAGGTGCACGTGGACGTTGAACAGCCCGGCCAGCGCGGTCCCGGTGGGGAAGTCGTGCCGGGACGCGTCCGGCGCGGCCTGCGCGACGACGTCCGCGCGCGGGCCCGCGGCGACGATCACGCCGTCGCGCACCAGCACGGCGCCGTCGTCGATCGGCGTGGCCGGCCGCGGCAGTACCCGGCCGGCGGTGATCAGGGTGTCCACGTCACTTCCCGTTCGTCATCGCGGCCGACAGCGCCAGCAGCGGCCGGACGTCCGATTCGATGTCGTCCGCCCCGGCGGGCAGGACCTGCTTGGCGCGGCCGTCGTTCTCTTCGCCCGCCGCGTGCCGCTCCAGCGCCGTCTTCAACGCGGCCGCCGCGGCGCCGGGATCGGTGGCGACGACTTCGCCGAAGCCCGCGTCCAAGTACGGCGAGAGCTGCACCAGGCCGTCGCGGATTTCGATCACCCGGCGGTAGTGCCCGCGGTGGACGCCGCCCCGCTGTCGCGGCGGTGTCCGCAGCACGATGCTGGGGAAGGCCTGGACCAGTACCGTCCACAAGGGAGCGAGGGCCTCGTGTTCGCGCCGGTGCTGCCGTCGCCGCCGCAGCGCCGCGATCCGCGCCCGGATCCCCGGGTAGGTGACGCCGGTGAGGAACAGCATCGTGCCGACGATCACGAACGGCACGCCGAGCAGCAGCAGGACCTTGACCAGCGGGCCGAACACCCACGCCACCACGATGTACAGCGCGCGGGAGATGCTGCCGGCCGCCGCGCAGGCCAGGCCGATCGCGCCGAGCCGCAGGCCGATCCGCAGGTTCCGGTCGGCCACCCGCAGATACCGCACGATCCAGGTCGTGCAGGCGACGAGACCGTAGATCAGGTACAGCCCGGCACCGAGGTAGAACACCGCGACGCCGCTGTCGTGGATCGTCGACGGGCCCAGCGGGAGCCCGCGCAGCTCCGGTCGTGTCAGCGCCATGGTGACGACCATCAGCGTGATCGCCGCCGCGAGCGGCACCAGTTCCGCGGCCACCCGGCGGTACCGGCGAGGGCCCAGCGCCGAGCCGAGGAAGAAGATCACCAGCGCGCAGAGGCCGCACGCCAGCAGGGCGTTGTTCGCCACCCTCGCGGCGCCCCGGCCCAGCAGCGCGTCGACTTCGTCGGAGACCACCGGCTGCTGCAGCAGGAACGCCGCCGCGAACCCGGCCACGCAGGCGGTGACGGCCCAGTTCGGCACCGTCGGCGCGCGCGTCACCTGGTAGATCCGCCACGCGAGCGCGGCGGCGAACAGGAGGAGTGCGATCAGGTTGACGGGGCTAAGAAGTGTGCTCACAACCACCCTTGGTGATCGCCGAGCGCCCCCTGGATCCGGCGGAGATCCCGGTCAGCGGCGCGCCGCGGGATCGTGTAGTTCAGGACCGACGCCCATTCGAGGATGATCGTCGCGACCGTTTCGGCTTCCCACTCGTGCGCGTCATCGTAGGACGAACGGCGCAGGGCGCGGTGTACGGCATCCGGGTCAAGATCGGTGGCCGGGCCGCGCAGGAAGTCGGCGGGCTCGGCATCGCCGTGCGGGTGGTGGTCGGCCAGCATGTGCCCGAGTTCGTGCAGGATGATGTGGTCCTGGTGCGATTTCGTCGTCTCGGCCTGGTAGAAGATGTAGTCGGCGGACGACGTCGCGATCCAGCAGCCGAACGGCCCCGGCACTTCGAGCGGGTACGCCAGCAGCCGGATCGGCCTCCCGCGCCGCTCGCCCAGCCGCGCGCACAGCACCTCGACGTCCAGCGGCGGCCCGATGTCCAGCTCCTTGAGCAGTTTCCGGCAGCGGCGCCGCAGTTCGCGCTCCTTCATCGCACCGCGCTTCCCGGTCCCCGGCCCTCGCGGTCCTCCGGGTTCCGGCCCTCGCGTTCGGCCCGTTCGTAGCGCTCGACGAGCTCCAGCAGGTCCATCACCTGCCGCCGGCCCTGCGGGGACAGCTCCTGGGCCCGCATCGCCATCAGCTGCGCTTCACCCGCGGGCGGCGCGGCCACCTCTTCGTCGAAGAAGTACGTCACCGGCACGCCGAACAGCTTCGCGAGCGCCTCGACGTAGTGGATCTTCGGGTTGACCCGCTTGCCGGTGGCGAGCTGCTGCAGGTAGGCGGGCGACATCGCCGGGCCGCCCGTCCGCTCGACGGCGGCGGAGATCTCCCGGTAGCTGTGCGGTGCGCGGCCGCCCACCCGGGCGGCCTCGATCAGGGCGCTGAGGCGCTCCGCAAAGGTGCGTTCCCGTGCCATCTCCACCCCCTGGGAATCCAGCCGGGGAAATTCTAGCCCCGCAACCACTGTACGCACATGTTGACAGTTGTCGTATGCAGTGGTTTACAGTTGGCTCGCCTCTCGCCTGGCTCTCCGTGCCCTGGGGGTGTACGGACGGCACAGGCGAGAGGTTGTCGCGCCTTCGACTCGTCATGATCGGCCGTCTGTAGTACGCTTCACAGGCCAAGGTCGATCGCCTTCAAGCGAACCCTTGGCCACGGCCTGTTGCCGGAGGTCGACCCCCAGGGCTTCCGGTGACAGGCCCCTTTACGTTTTGGGTCAGCAGGGTTTAGCCCATTACCGTCGCGGCGAGCGTGCCACCCAATTCGGTGCACGCTTCGAGCGTCTCTTTGTCCGGATCACCCGTTGTGATGACAGGTTCTGCCGCTTTCGTCCACGCCAGTCCGGTGGTGATGGCGAGCAGTTGCCGTTCCGCGCCCGACGTGTCGCTGTTGCCGTGAATCCAGTACCCGAACGGGCGACCTCGCGTCTCGTCCAGGCACGGAAGCCGTCCGCGGCCAGGACGTCGGTGGTGGTGTCCATCCATGCCCCCGCCACCACCCTCAACGGAGGCGCTTCGCGCCGCAGTGCCTATTCAACGCAGCCGCGGCATCAGGCGAGCAGTTCCTCGACGTCGGCCCGCAACGCCGTCAGCCGTTCCCGCGCCGCGTCGCGCGCGCCGGCCACCACCTGCAGGTACGCCTTCAGTTTCGGCTCGGTCCCGGACGGTCGCACGACCACGCGCACGCCGTCACCGGTCAGCCGCACCACGTCGGCGTCCGGCAGCAGGTCTTCGAGGGTGACCTCGACGCCGCCGAGCCGCGACGGCGGGGTCTCCCGCACCTTCGTCATCAGCTGCCCGCGAACGGCGAGATCCGTGACCCGCAGCGAAACCTGGTCCGTGAGGTGGACGCCGTGGCGCTGTGCCAGCTCGTCGAGGACGTCCAGCGGGCTGCGGCCCTGCGCTTTGAGCTGCGCGGCGAGCCCGGCGGCCAGCGTGGCGGCGGCGATGCCGTCCTTGTCCCGCACGAAACCGGGGTTCACGCACAGGCCGAGCGCTTCTTCGTAGGCGAACACGAGTCCGTCGCCCGCCCGGACCAGCCACTTGAAGCCGGTCAGCGTCTCGGCGTACCGGGCGCCTTCGGCCTTCGCGATCTCGCCGAGCATCGACGAGGACACGATCGTGGTGGCCACCAGCGGGTCCGGCAGCAGCGTGCGGTCCACTGTGGACAGAACGTACGAGCCGAGCAGCACGCCGGTCTCGTCGCCGCGCAGCATCCGCCACTCGCCGTCCCGTTCGCGGACGCCGAGCGCGCAGCGGTCGGCGTCCGGGTCGAGCGCGATCGCCAGGTCGGCGTCCACATCGGACGCCAGCGCGAGCAGCAGGTCCGTCGCGCCCGGCTCTTCGGGGTTCGGGAACGAGACGGTCGGGAAGTCCGGGTCCGGCGCCGCCTGGGCGCCGACGAGGTGCAGGTCGGTGAACCCGGCCCGCTCGAACGCCGCGCGCAGCGTGTCGGCGCCGACGCCGTGCAACGCCGTCGCGGCCACCCGCACCGCGCGTTCGTGGCCCAGCGGCAGCGTCGCGACCTCGTCGAGGTAGCGGTCCAGCAGGTCGACGACTTCGGCGCCGGGTGCCCGCGGCACGTCGGCGGCGGGCGGCGCGGCCTCGATGGCGCGCTCGATCTCGCCGTCGGACGGCGGGACGATCTGCCCGCCGGTCGCGTCGTAGAGCTTGTACCCGTTGTCCGCCGGGGGATTGTGCGAAGCGGTGATCTGGATCCCGGCCACCGCGCCGAGCCGTCCGACGGCGAACGCGAGGACCGGCGTCGGCAGCGGGCGGGCGAACACCTTGACGTCGAAGCCGGCCGCGGTCAGCACCTCGGCGGCCGCGGCGGCGAAGGCTTCCGAGCCGTGCCGCGCGTCGCGGCCGACGACGACCAGCGCGCCGGCGTGCCCGTGCGCCTTCAGCCACTGCGCGACGCCGGCCGTCGTGCGGGTGACGACGGCGACGTTCATCCCGTTCGGCCCGGCGCGCACCGGGCCGCGCAGGCCGGCGGTGCCGAACTCCAGGGGGCCGGCCAGCCGGTCGGCGAGGTCTTCCGCGGCCGCGGGGTCGCTGTCCGCCCGGGCCAGCACGGCCTCGAGTTCGGCGCGGGTGGCGGGGTCCGGATCGGCGGCGATCCAGCGGGCAGCGGCGTCACGCAGGGTGGAATCTGATGTCACCGCGCCAGAATACGGGCTATGGTCGGGTAAGTGCGCTTACTCTTCACCTCACTGGGGTCCTTCGGTCACACCTTCCCGCTCGTCCCGCTGGCGGTCGCCGCGCGCGACGCGGGCCACGACGTCGTCTTCGCCACCTCGGAAGACTTCCTGCCGCAGCTGACGAAAGCCGGGCTCGAGACGGCGGTCGCCGGGCTCGCCATCAAGGACGCGTTCGGCCAGGCGTTCGGCGAAGCGGGCCCGCCCGGCCCGCCGGGGGACATCCCGCAGGAGGTGCTCTTCCCGATCGTCGCGAAGGTCTTCGGCGAGGTGATGCCGAAGCGGTTCGTCGCCGACCTGCTGCCGCTGTTCGAGCACGTCCGCCCCGACCTGGTGGTGAGCGAGGCGGGCAATTCGGGCGGCGCGTTCGCCGCGCTGAAGGCCGGGATCCCGGTGATGGCGCACGGGTTCGGCCGCGTGTCGACCGGCGACCCGATGACCACGCAGATCCGGGAGGCGATCCGCTCGCACGCCGCTTCGCTGGGCATCGAGATGGGCGAGGACCTGGCGTTCGGCGGCCCGTTCATCGACATCTGCCCGGAGTCCGTGCAGGACCGGGACTTTCTGGCGCGCACCCGCCGGGTGCCGCTGCGCCCGGTCGGCTGGAGCGAGCCGGGCGAACTGCCGCCGGGCGTGCTCGACAAGCGGCGTCCGCTGGTCTACCTGACGCTGGGCACGGCGATGGGCCACGCGGGCGTGCTCACCGAGGCGATCGCCGGTCTGTCCGGTTTGGACGTCGACGTCCTGGTCGCCACCGGCCCGTCGCTGCCCGAGGGCGCGCTCGGCGAGGTCCCGGCGAACGTCCGGCTCGAGGCGTGGGTCCCGCAGGCGGCGCTGCTCCCGCACGTCGACCTGGTGGTCCACCACGGCGGCAGCGGCACCACGCTCGGCGCGTTCGGCGAGGCCCTCCCGCAGCTGCTGCTCCCGCAGGGCGCGGACCAGTTCACCAACGCGGACGCCGTCCTCGCGGCCGGCGTCGGCGACCGCCTCCTCGGCCCCGAGGTCACAGCCGAGGCCGTCGCCACCAAGGCCCGTCGCCTCCTCACGGACCCCACAGTCCGCGAGGCGGCCCTGGCCCTGGCCGCCGAAGTCGCGGCCATGCCGTCCCCGGCCGACGTCGCCGCCGAACTCCCCACCCTGGTCTGAGTTCCGGCTTCAATCACGCGAGTTCCGGCTTGAATCACGCACTCACGTGATTCAAGCCGGAACTCGGTCAGGCGCGGGTGACCAGTTCGCGCAGCAGGGAGCCCATCCGGGTGGCGGCCGCGCGGCCGGCTTCCAGGACTTCCTGGTGGTTCAGCGGCTCGCCGGTCATGCCCGCGGCGAGGTTCGTCACCAGGGACAGGCCGAAGACCTCGACGCCGGCCGCGCGGGCGGCGATCGCCTCCAGGACCGTCGACATGCCGACCAGGTCCGCGCCCAGCGTGCGCAGCATGTGGATTTCGGCGGGCGTCTCGAAGTGCGGCCCGGTCAGGCCCGCGTAGACGCCTTCTTCGAGCGACGGGTCGATCTCCTGCGCGATCTTCCGCAGCCGCGCCGAGTACAGGTCCGTCAGGTCGACGAAGTTCGCGCCGACGATCGGCGAGCGCGCGGTCAGGTTCAGGTGGTCGGAGATCAGCACCGGCTGGCCCACCTGGAAGCCCTCGCGCAGGCCGCCCGCCGCGTTCGTCAGCAGCACCGTCCGGACGCCGGCCGCCGCCGCGGTGCGCACGTTGTGCACCACCGGGTCGATGCCCTTGCCCTCGTAGAAGTGGGTCCGGCCCAGCATCACCAGGACGTTCTTGTCGCCGATCTTCAGCGACCGGATGGTGCCGCCGTGGCCCACCGCGCCGGGCGTGGTGAAGCCGGGCAGTTCGGCGAACGGGATCTCCGTCTCGCACTCCCCGATGACGTCCGCCGCCGGGCGCCAGCCCGACCCCAGGACCACCGCGATGTCGTGCGCGTCCACGCCGGTGCGCTTGGCGATGGCGCTCGCGGCTTCTTGTTCACTCATGTGAGGGAGCGTAACCGGGCACTTCTCACCACCAGGAACACCACCAGCCCGAACGGCGACAGGAAGATCGTCACCACCAGGATCGGGCTGACGAGCCACGGCGAGATGCCGGCCGAGCGCCCTTCGAAGTACATCCACCGGGCGATGAACAGGTCGAACGCGATGAGGTGCGCCCAGACGAGCCCGGCGCCCCACGGCGTGGCCAGCAGCGTCTGCAGGACGCCGAGGTCGGGCCGCAGCATCGCCCGCCCCCACTCGCCGAAGTGCGGCAGCACGAGCGCGAAGTAGCACACCAGCGGCAACAGCGGCACCCACGGCGACTTCATGATCCGCGCGGTCCACCGCCACTTCGGTGCCAGGATCATCAGCGCCCAGAACGGCGCCGCCAGCGGGAAGGCGAGGTCGAAGAGAGTCATCGGACGCGCACCGTAGCCCACGAACCCAGCCCGACGGCCGCGGCCAGCAGCGCGAACGCCCCCAGCGTCGTCGCGTCCGGGTGGACGATCGACTGCGCCCGCAGCGCCTGCCACGTGACCAGCGCGATCAGACCCGCGTACCCGGCCGCGCCGATCAGGACGAGCCGGGCGCGGACGACGTCGTCACGCAGCCGGGAGAAGCGCGGAGCCAGCGCTGCCAGGACGATGGCGAGCAGCGGCAGGGCCTGCAGGGCGTGCATCCCGACGAAGTGCGGGATCCGCAGGTCGCCGCCCACCGTGCTCCAGCCGAGGATCGGCAGGCCGGGGCCGCCGTCTTCGAGCCCGACGGTGTGCCCGCCGACCATGTCGGGCCGTCCGCCGGTCCGCCACTGCGCGAACTGCTGCGCGGTCGGGTTCGTCATCAGCTGGCCGAGCGAGATCCCCGCCAGCGACAGTGCGGCGCCGGTCCGCACTGCCCAGTGCGACGCCCGGTCGGGCAGCTTCGTGAACAGCATCAGCACGGTCAGCACCAGGGTGGCGACCCAGAGCACGGCGATCATCGCGGCCATGGTGCCGAAGATCGCGGCGTCCTGCGGAGTCGCGACGTTGAAGTGACTCGCCCGGCCGCGCGCCGCCTGGAACACCAGCAGGGAGTACTCGGTGGCGAAGATGACGATCAGGAGGTTGGTGAGCCAGTTCGCCGTGCGCCGGAACTTCGGCAGCAGCGAGACGAGCCAGCTCCAGGTGGCGAAGTACAGCGCGCCGGACACCGCGAACTTGAACGGCTTCGCCCAGATCGGCGCGCCCCCCAAGGTCCGCTGGTCGACCAGCATGGCCACGACGCAGAGCGCCGCCACCACCCCCAGCACGGCGGCCGCGAGCGCGGACGGCCGGTGCCACCTGTTCGTTCTGCTCCGGAGATCGGCAAGGATGGTCATGGTTCCTCCCAGAACGGATAGTCAAGCTCTCCGTTTTGGAAAGTTAAACTATCCATACTCAGAAGTCTTCAGGGTTGTCCCCGAGACGGACCCCGGGATCGGAGCGGAAACGCATGCGGATGGCCGAGCTGAGCGCCGAGTCCGGGGTGCCGGTCGCGACCGTCAAGTACTACCTGCGCGAAGGCCTGCTCCCGCCCGGCGAGCGCACCAGCCCGAACCAGGCGCGGTACTCCGCGGCGCACGTCCAGCGGCTGCGGCTGATCAAGGCGCTCACCGAAGTCGGCGGGCTGCCGCTGGCCTCGGTCGGCGTCGTGCTGAGCGCGATCGACGACCACGAGACCCCGCACCGGACGATGGGCGTCGTCCAGCAGGAGCTGGCCGGGACCCCGCCGAAGGTGTCCGACGCGGCCGCCGAGTGGGCGTCGGGCCGGCTGGCGGACCTCATGCGCCGCCACGGCTGGAAGGAGCACCCGCCGGAGCACCGCACGATTGCCAACCTCGTCGCGGCGCTGGCGACGGCCAAGGAGCTGGGGCAGGAGAAGCTGACCGAACGGCTCGAGGAGTACGCCGAGCTGGCGATGCGCGTCGCGGAACTCGACGTCGAGGTGGTGGCCGGCCTGAAGTCGCTGGACCGGATCATCGAGACCGGGCTGATCGCGACCGTCCTCGGCGACCGGATCTTCGCCGGCCTGCGTCACCTCGCGCAGGAGAGGGTCTCCCGCGAGGTCCTCCGCGGTTAGTCCGAGACGCTCAGCGTCGTGGCGATCCGGTCGAAGACGTCCTGGCGGCCCGAGCCCTCCTGCTCCGCCGGCACGGTGACCGAGAGGATCCACAGGCTCGTGCCCGCCCGGACCAGGTTCATGAACGTCACCCGGGTGCCGCCGCCCCCGTCGCTTTCGGGGAGTGCGCCGCCTTCGGCCAGGCGGTAGGTCAGTGTCGACCCCTTGCCGTCCGGCAGCGGCGTCGGCCCGTCGAGCACGAACGCGTTGCCCGGGTACGACCCCTTCAGCCAGGTGATGTACTCGCCGTCGTCGGGGTACTGGGCGAAGTACTTCGCCAGCCGCTCGACCCGCAGCGACCGGCGGCCGTCGGGGGAGACGTACTGGACCACCGCGCTCGCCCCGAACCTCGTGGTGTGCGGGGCGACGAACTTCTGCCAGCCCTCGGGCACCTGGAGGCCGAACTGTCCGCCGTTGCCGGTCGCGTAACTCGCGTCGCCGGACTGCTGCACCAGCGACGGCGCCGGAACGTCGGTCACGCCGTTCGACGTGCCCCGCGGGGCGGCGTCCGGCGGCAGCAGCGACTGGCCGCCGACCGCCCTGGCCAGCGCGAACCCGCCGCCCGCGGCGAGGAGGAAGAGCAGGATCGCCACCGCGACGAGCACGGCGGTGGCCGTGGAGCTGCGGCGCGCCGGCCGCGGCGGCGGGACGAACACCGTCGGCGGGCCCGAGGTCGCCGCCGCCGGCGGCGGGGTGGGCGGCCGCAGGAACGGCAACGGGCCCGGGTCCGTGGCGAGTTCGCTGCTCGACGCCTCGGCCTTCTTCTCCGCCTTGGCCTTCTCGGGCAGGACGGTCTTGATGATCTGGGTGTCGGTCGCGTCCGGCTGCGCGGACGTCTTCTTGCCGTCCGGGGTGCGGAACAGCTCCGGCCCGAACAGGTCGAGCGGCGTCTTCGTCTGCAGCGGGTAGAGCCGGTGCCGGACCTCGCGCAGCGTGATCCGCCGGCCGGGCTCCTTGTTCATCAACGCGCTGATGACGTCGGCGAGTGGGCCCGCCTTCGGCTTGGGCACCTTCCCGTTGACGACCTTGCCGACCGTTTCCAGCGGATCGCCGTCGGCGTCGTACGGCGGTGCGCCCTCGACCGCGGCGAACAGCGTCGCGCCGAGGCCCCAGAGGTCCGCGGACGGCGTGACGGCCCCGCCGGAGGCGACCTCCGGCGCGATGTAGGCGGGCGAGCCGAGCATGATCCCGGTGCGGGTCATGGTCGCCTCGGAGACGTTGCGGGCGATGCCGAAGTCGGTCAGCTTGATCCGGCCGTCGCTGGCCACCAGGACGTTGCCCGGCTTGACGTCGCGGTGGGTGATCCCGGCCGAATGCGCGGCTTCCAGCGCGGACGCCACCGCGATGCCGACCGCGGCGGCCTGCCCGACGGTCAGCGGCCCGTGGTCGCGCAGGATGTGCGCCAGGCTGCGCGAGGGCAGCAGCTCCATCACCACGAACGGCTGGTCGTCCTCGCGGGCGACGTCGTGCAGGATGATCACGTTGGGGTGGGAGAGCACGGCGATCGCGCGCGCCTCGCGCAGCGTGCGCTCCCGCAGTTCGTCCGCCTGCGACGCCGGGATGCCCGGCGGCACCTTCATCTCCTTGACGGCCACCTGCCGGTGCAGGAACTCGTCGTAGGCCGACCAGACGGTGCCCATCGACCCGGAGCCGAGCACCGAACGCAGCCGGTAGCGACCGGCGACCACTCGTGTCTCTTCGCTGGAGGGGGGCACCCCCTGATTGTGTCGTACCCGAATCACCCCTGGCTGCCTAGGGGCGCGACTAGAGTCACAGGTCGGACGCGGCCCGTGCCTCTACCATCACTGGGTATGACTGAAGTGGCCGGTCCGGAGTCAGCGCCGATCTCCGAACTCGACCTGGGAGCCGAGTTTCCCCAGGCGACGCGCGAGCAGTGGCAGGAGCTGGTCGCCGGTGTCCTGCGCAAGAGCGGCAAGCTGCCCGAAGGCTTCGCGGGTGCCCCGGAGAGCAAGCTCGTCACGCGGACCTACGACGGGATCGAGATCCAGCCGCTGTACACGGCCGAGGACGTCCCCGGCGACATCGGGTTCCCCGGCCTGCCGCCGTACGTGCGCGGTGCCCGCCCGGACGGCCAGGTCAGCACCGGCTGGGACGTCCGCGCCCGGTTCGCCGGCGACGACGCCCGCGAAGTCAACAAGGCGATCCTCGCCGACCTCGAAGGCGGCGTGACGTCGATCTGGCTGTCGGTGCCGCCTTCGTCGCTGGCCGACGCGCTGAACGAGGTCTACCTCGACCTGGCGCCCGTCGTGCTGGACGCCGGTCCTTCGTTCGAAGCGGCCTCCGAAGCCCTGTTCGAGCTGTTTGCCGAGCGCGAGATCCCGGCGAGCGAAGCCACCGCCGTGCTGGGCGCCGACCCGATCGGGCTGGCGGCCCGTTCCGGCTCCGCCGTCGAGCTGGAACCGGCCGCCGCGCTCGCGGCGCGTGTCGCCGGGAAGTACCCGAAAGTGCGGACGATCGTCGCCGACGGCCTCCCGTTCCACGAAGCGGGCGGCTCGGACGCGCAGGAGCTGGGGGCGCTGGTCGCCGCCGGCGTCACCTACCTGCGGTCTTTGACGGACGCGGGGCTCGACGTCGAGGCCGCCGCCGGTCAGCTGGAGTTCCGGCTCGCCGCGACCGCCGACCAGTTCTCCACCATCGCGAAGCTGCGCGCGGCGCGCCGCCTGTGGGCGCGCGTCGCCGAGGTCTGCGGCTTCACCTCGCCCATGCGCCAGCACGCCGTGACGTCGCCGGCCATGCTGACCAGGCGCGATCCCTGGGTGAACATGCTGCGCACGACCGTGGCCTGCTTCGGTGCCGGCGTCGGCGGCGCGGACGCGGTCACCGTGCTGCCGTTCGACGCGGCGATCGGCAAGCCCGACGCCTTCTCCGCGCGGATCGCCCGCAACACCCACGCCGTGCTGCTGGAGGAGTCCAAGCTGGCCGGCGTGGCCGACCCGGCGGGCGGCTCCTGGTACGTCGAGAAGCTCACCGACGACCTCGCGCACGCGGCCTGGGCCGAGTTCACCGCGATCGAAGCCGCGGGCGGCCTGGTCGCGGAGCTTTCCTCCGGCGCGCTGGCCGGGCGGCTGGCTGCGACGTGGGAGAAGCGCTCTTCGCGGATCGCCACCCGGCGTGATCCGCTCACCGGCGTCAGCGAGTTCCCGAACCTGGCCGAGAAGCCGGTGGTCCGCGCACCGGCGGAGTCCACTGTGGAAGGTGGGCTGCCGCGGCACCGGTACGCCGAAGGCTTCGAAGCCCTGCGGGACGCTTCGGACGCGTACCTCGCTTCGCACGGCTCGCGGCCGAAGATCTTCCTCGCGACGCTCGGCCCGGTCGCCGCGCACACCGCGCGGGCCGGCTTCGCCGCCAACCTGTTCCAGGCCGGCGGGATCGAAGCCGTCAACCCGGGCGCGACCGACGACCTGCCCGGCGCGTTCCGCGCTTCCGGCGCCCGCATCGCCTGCCTCTGCGGCACCGACGACGCCTACGCGGCTTCCGCTTCCGAGGTCGCGGCGTCCCTCGGAGCCGAGTACGTACTACTGGCGGGCAAGGGCTCCTTCGACGGCGTGGACGGCAACGTCTTCGCCGGCTGCGACGCCCTCGAAGTCCTCAACGGCCTGCACGCCAAGCTGGGAGTTGCGCGATGACCATCCCGAACTTCGCCGGTCTCGACCTCGGCACGCCGGCGCCGGGTGACCGCGACACCTGGGCGCGCGCGGTGGAGAGCGCCACCGGCAAGGGCCCGGACGCCCTGGCCTGGGAGACGCCCGAAGGCATCGGCGTCAAGCCCGTCTACACCGCCGCCGACCTGTCCGATGTGGACTTCCTCGGCACGTACCCCGGCATCGCGCCCTTCCTGCGCGGGCCGTACCCGACGATGTACGTCAACCAGCCGTGGACCATCCGCCAGTACGCCGGGTTCTCCACCGCCGAGGAGTCCAACGCCTTCTACCGGCGCAACCTCGCCGCCGGGCAGAAAGGGCTTTCGGTCGCCTTCGACCTGGCCACCCACCGCGGCTACGACTCCGACCACCCGCGCGTCTCGGGCGACGTCGGCATGGCGGGCGTGGCGATCGACTCGATCTACGACATGCGGCAGCTCTTCGACGGGATCCCCCTGGACAAGATGTCGGTGTCGATGACGATGAACGGCGCGGTGCTGCCGGTGCTCGCGCTCTACGTCGTCGCGGCGGAGGAACAGGGCGTCAAACCGGAGCAGCTCGCGGGGACCATCCAGAACGACATCCTCAAGGAGTTCATGGTCCGCAACACCTACATCTACCCGCCGCAGCCGTCGATGCG
>Ga0207678_10000484_pt1 | contig 36082 bp, 39 predicted proteins | sample KBSC63metaG_FD_184319 | JGI IMG/M metagenome (GOLD analysis project Ga0207678, IMG submission 184319) | Corn rhizosphere microbial communities from Kellogg Biological Station, Michigan, USA - KBS C6-3 metaG (SPAdes) (version 2) | ecosystem: Host-associated > Plants > Roots > Rhizosphere > Soil ... | reverse complement strand
CAAGATCACGCAGATCTACGAAGGCACCAACCAGATCCAGAAGGTCGTCATGGCCCGCGCCCTGCTCAAGGGCTAGCTCGATCTCGATCCGCCGGATCGGGTGCCGGTAAACCCGTTGAGGAACAGCGGACCGTGGCGCCATACTTCGGCCAATCCGCCTCAACAGGTGCCCGGGGCGCCCGAGGCGTGAGCCGAACCGGCAGGGTAAGCAGCGACGTGGCGGATGTCGCATGCGTGGTGCGCGATCGGCACCTGCGTATCCCCTGCCGGACCCGAACGACGCCCCCGGCACCCGCGCGGTGCCGGGGGCGTCGGCGTTCCCCAGGCCGAACCAGGCAGAACGCAGCGGAAAATCACTCACCAGGGGGAGGTTCGAACAAGTTACTCGCGCGTTAAACCTGCGGTGACGCGGGTCACCATCGGTTCACGGAGAGGTGAAGCGGATGGGCGCAACGACGCGCAGGTGGCTCACGGCGGCCGCCGTCACGGTGGCGGCTCTGGCGCTGGGGGCGGGGACCGGTCAAGCGGCCGAAAAGGAACCCACCGGACCCGTGCAGCCCAATATCCTCACGGCCGCCGTCTACTCGCTCGGCGCGCCCACCATCGCGCCGCCCGGGGCGAACGACTGGAACTGCAAACCGACGGAACAGCACCCCAATCCCGTGCTGCTGTCGAACGGGACCACCGCCAACGCCTACGAGAACTGGGCCGGCCTCTCCCGGAAACTCGCCGACGCCGGGTACTGCGTCTTCGCCGGGAACTTCGGCGGTGCGCCCGGTTCCTTCCTGCAGACCGTCGGCCCGATCGAGGGCACCACGAAAGCGCTTGCTGCCTTCGGGGACCGGGTCCTCCAGGCCACGGGTGCGAAGAAGCTCGACGTCGTCGGGCACTCGCAGGGCGGGATGAACGTGCGGTACTGGATCAAGTACCTCGGTGGCGCGGACAAGATCAGCCGGCTCGTCGGGCTGTCGCCGTCCAACCACGGCACCGACCTCTTCGGCCTGCTGAGCACGCTCGAGCGGATCCCGGGCGTCCCGGCCGCGCTCGCGACCGTCTGCCAGGCGTGCAACGAGCAGGCCGTCGGCTCGGGCTTCCTCACCGACCTCAACGTCGGCGGCGAAACCGTTCCCGGGATCCAGTACACCGTCATCCAGACCCGCTACGACGACGTCGTGACGCCGTACGCCGGCGCCTTCCTCGCGCCGGCGCCGAACGTCCGGAACATCCTGCTGCAGAACGTCTGCGGGCTCGACTTCACCGACCACCTGGGCATCACCTACGACCCCGTCGCCGCGGGCCTGGTGCTCAACGCGCTCGACCCCGCGCACGCGAAGACGCCGCCCTGCGTCCCTGTGCTGCCCGTCATCAGCTGAGTTCGCCACATGAGACATAACCCACCGCCGGGGCGGATTTCCGCTCCGGCGGTGTCACTCTCGAAGGATGTACTGGCCGGTTCCGGCGTCCTGGACGCCCCACGACGAAGCCGAGCTGGTCGCCGGCTGGCGGCTGTGGCTCGAGCTGTCCGACCGCGCCTGGCCGACCGCCGCCTGGGACGGCACCCCGGCCGGCGCCGTCCGCCAGCTGCGTGACCTGCTCGCCGCGTGCGACGAGATCGAGACGGCGTACCGGGCGGCCGCGGCCGTGCCGTCGCCCGGGTTCCTGAGCCTGACCCAAGGCCTCGCCGTCACGGCGGGCTCGGCGATCTCGTTGTGGTTCGACGACTTCGACCAGCTCGACGGCGAACGCGCGGCCCTGCTGCACGAGGACCTCACGCGGTTCGCCGAGCAGGCGGAGCAGGTGCTGACGCTGCTGGCGGTCAACGGCGGCTGGGCCGGCCTCGACGAGGTGCGGCGCCGCCCCGCCTAGGACTCGGCCAGCGTGGGATCGGTGCCGCCCTCGTCGTCGGGCAGGAACCGCGTGCCGCCGACGGTCAGGTGCAGCCGGGCGGCCAGCACGCCCGGCGCCGGGAGGTGCCAGCGGAACCGCTGCACGACGAACTCCGTGCTCCAGCTCGACCAGTACGACCAACCCGAACCGTCCGCGCGGAAGCCCAGGTCGGAGTACTCGGGGTCGCTGGGATGGACCGCCCGTCCCGACCAGTAGCCGATCAATGGTGTGTCCACGATCGGATCGTCCCAGGCACAGCAAGTGATTAGGCCGCTTGGCCCAGCGGACCCGGGTCGGGCGTGGGTACTCCAGCAGGCATGAACCGGACAGAGGCCACCGCCGAAAGAGGCGAGAAGAGCAACACCGCGCAACTGCTCGGCCGCGCCGGCATGGCGTGCTACGGCGTCGTGCACCTCGTCATCGCCTACCTCGCCCTGCAGGTCGCCTTCGGGGACAACGAACAGGCGGACCAGAAGGGCGCGCTGGAGCAGATCGGCTCGACGGCGTTCGGGCAGGTCCTGCTCTGGATCGTCGCCATCGGGCTGGTCGCCTTCGGGCTGTGGCAGTTCCTGATGGCCGCCACCGGCTACGAGTGGGTCAGCGGCGGCAAGCGGACGCGCAAGCGGATCGGCGCCGCCGCCCGCGGGGTCGTCGTCCTGGTGCTCGGCTTCACCGCCTTCCGGCTCGCCACCGGCAGTGGCGGGGGCGGCTCCAGCAGCCAGAAGCAGCAGGAGTTCACCGGCAAGCTGCTGTCGCTGCCGGCCGGACCGGCGCTCGTCGTCCTCGTCGCCGCGGCCGTCCTGGGCGTGGCCATCGCCGCCGGCGTCAAAGGTGTGAAGCAGAAGTTCCTCGAAGACCTCAACACGTCCGAGCTGCCCGGCAAGTCACGTCGTTGGGTCGGGTGGCTGGGCACCACCGGCTACCTCGCCAAGGGCGTCGTGTTCACCGTGGTCGCGATCCTGCTGGCCATCGCCGGGTTCGACGCCGACGCGCACAAGGCGGGCGGCCTGGACGCCGCGCTCAAGACGCTCGCCGCGCAGCCGTTCGGCACCGTGCTGCTGATCGTGGTGGCGCTCGGGCTGGCCGCGTTCGGCGTCTACTGCTTCGCCGCCGCCTGGGCTCACAAGCGCTGAAAGGTGCCTGTCGGTTTCCTGTCGATCACCGTCCGGAGCTTCGGGTCGAGGTGCCCGGTGCCCTACTTTGGGTCGGGTCAGTTGAATATTCACCTACCTGGGAGCTGAAACCGATGTTCGGACGATTCAAGGACGTGGCCCTGTTGCTGGGGAGGATCGGCGTCGCGGTCGTCTTCCTCGCACACGGGCTCCAGAAGTGGAACAACGGCATCGACGGCACGGCGAAGTTCTTCGAGATGTCGGGCATCCCGCTGCCGACGGCCGCCGCGGTCTTCGCGATGACCGTCGAAATCCTCGGCTCGGTCGCCTTCATCGTCGGCTTCCTGCTGCCGCTGGTCGGGATCGGCTACGTCGTCATCTCGGTCGGCGCGCTGCTTTCGGTGCACATCGACAACGGCCTGACCGGTCAGGGCGGCTACGAGCTGGTCCTGGTGCTGGCGCTCGCCGGGCTCGCCCTCGGCTTCAACGGCGGCCGGCTCTCGCTCGACCACCTGCTGTGGGGCCGCAAGCGCGCCCGCCGCGACGTCGAGGCGGGCGAACTGCAGAACGCCTGACCCCGCAAGCGAAGTGAAGGCCACCTCGGCGAGGTGGCCTTCACTGCGTTTCACGCCGGGAGATCCGCCGTGGTGCGTTCCGCGTCGCGGCGGGCGCCCAGCTTCGCCGGGTCCGCGTTGCTGATGTGGACCAGGTGGGCACCCGCGGCCAGGGGGACGAGCAGGCCGTCGAGGACGCCGTCAGGCTCGGTCCAGTCCCGCGTGGACAGCACCCGGTCGCCCGCGGTGAGGCCGAGTTTCGCCGCGCGGGCCCTGGCTTCGGCCAACACCTCGTCCACAGTGGACCCGAAGAGGGCGGCCGTGGTGCCGGGGATCGGGAAGAGCGGGCGGTACTGGTCGCCCGCCAGTCGCGCCTCGCTCAGGTAGTCGAACGCGCCGCCGCCCGGCGGCTCGGCGAGGCCGCGGCCCATCGGGTCCAGCGTCACGACGGCGGTGGCCGCCGCGCCGGTCGGTTCCGGGTCGTCCGGCCCGACGAACGCCACCCGCGCGCCGGCGCCCTCGGTCACCACGCGCGCCCCGCACCACCACGCCCCGAGCAGCACGCCGACGGTCTGCCAGTGCGCCGGGAGCTGCACCGCCACGGCGTCGCCCGGCTCGACGTCGAACTCTTCGGTCAGCCAGTTGGCCGTCTTCGCCGCCCAGTTCGCGGTGGTCGCGACGGACAGCTCGACGCGGCTGCCCAGCTGGTCGTCGTAGTGGGTGATCAACGGTTGGGCGGCCGGCAGCGGGCGCAGCAGCTCGTCGGTCAGGCTCATGGGGACAAGGCTAAAGCGCGGGCCGCGCGCTTCGCCGGTTGACACCGGATGATCGGCCTCAGTACGTTTGCTTTGAAAGCAAACTTATCTCGGATACTGGGGGAACACGTGACCATTCTCGTCACCGGAGCCACCGGACACGTCGGGCGCGCGGTGGTCGACGCGCTCGTCGCCGCAGGTCAGGACGTCCGCGCCTCGAGCCGTGACGCCGCGAAGCTCGACGTGCCGGACGGCGTCGCGAAAGTGAACGCGGACCTGGAGGACCCGTCGACGCTGGAACCCGCGCTCGATGGAGTCGAGTCGGTCTTCCTCTACACGCAGCGGCAAGGAATCGACGGGTTCGTGAAGGCGGCGGAGGGGGCCGGCGTGCGGCACGTCGTGCTGCTGTCGTCCGGCGCGACGCTCGAGCCGCAGTCGGCACAGAGCCGCATCGCGCGCCTGCACCGGGTGGTGGAGGAGGCGCTGATCGCGGCGCCGTTCGCGGAGACGCTCCTCAACCCGGGCTCGTTCGCGACGAACACCCTGGGCTGGCGCCGGGACGTCGCCGAAGGGGTCGTCCGCACGCCGTACCCGGACTCGCGGGTCGGGGCGATCCACGAGCGGGACATCGGCGACGTCGCGGCGAAGATCCTGGCGGACGGCTCGCACGCGGGACAGGCGCTGCAGCTGAGCGGGCCGGAGCCGATCAGCTTCCGCGAACAGGCGGCGGTGCTGGCGGACGTTCTGGGGCGGCCGCTGCGGGTCGAGGAGCTGACGCCGGAGCAGGCCGCCGAGCGGATGACCGCGCTGGGCTGGCCGCCCGAGGTGCCGCCGGAGGTCCTGCGCGCGATCGAGCGGACGACGCGAGAGCCGTCGGTGGTGACCGGCGTGGTGCGCGAAGTCACGGGTCACGCGCCGCGGACGTTCCGTCAGTGGGCGGAGGAGCACCGCGCCGACTTCAGTTGACGCAGGTGACTCCGGGGGAGGCTTCGGGCAGCGGCGCCGCGGCGGGGGCGGCGCCGCTGCCCGAGCCGCCACCCGCGGGTGCCTGGGCCGTCCCCAGGGCGGGGCGGCCCGCCAGGCCCGCCACGAACTCGCGGACCGCCTTCAGGTCGATCTGCACGATGCTCTGGCCGTCCGCGCTCCGGCCGTTCGCCGTGACCACCGGGATCGTCGCGAAGCTCAAGTCCCCCGACGCGATGCCCTTCGCCTGCTGCGCGAACTGCAGCAGGTCCAGGCCCGGGTCGAGCGTCAACGACCGGTGCACCGCGTCCATCAGGTCGTTCAGCGTGCCCGGGCTGGTCAGCGTGCCCGCCGAAAGCAGCTGGTGCAGCGCCGACGACAGGAACGCCTGCTGCCGCACGATCCGGTCGAGGTCGCCGCGCGGCAGGTTCTTGCGCTGCCGGACGAACGACAGCGCTTCGCCGCCCGAGACCGTCTGCTCGCCGCGCCGGAAGTTCGCGCCCGAATCCTTGTCCTCGGTCGAGTGGTTCAAGCACACCTTGACCCCGCCGAGCGCTTCGGTCAACAGGTAGAAGCCGAGCAGGTTGATCTCGGCGTAGTGGTCGATCCGCACCTGCGTCAGGTCCTGCAGCGCCTGCACCAGCACCCGGCGGCCCTCGGTGTCGGAGTCGCGCTCGATCTTCGCCTGGTCGCGCTCGCCCTGCCCGCGCAACGCCTGCGCCGCGTGCGCCTTCGCCACGCCGTACGCCGAGTTGATCTTGGTCTCGCCGCGGCCCGGGACGGCCGTCCAGGTGTCGCGCGGGATCGAGACCGCCGACGGCTTGCCGCCGTTCTTCGGGATCCGCAGCAGGATCATCGTGTCCGTGTTCACCGCGCCGTCGTTGGCTTCGGTGCGCAGCTGCCGCAGCACCCGCGCCGGCAGCGCGTTGCCCTGGGCGTCCGTGCGCGCGTCGCTGCCGACGAGCAGGATGTCTTCCGCGCCGTCGTCCGCGGGTGGTGGCGCGGGCTCGCCGGCCCGCGGGGTGAGCGCGTCGGTCGTCGGGACCGTGCTCTGCAGCCGGTCCTTCGTGACGTAGACGTAACCGCTGGCGCCGAGCGCGAGCAGGGACACCAAGCCGACCGCCACCCGGCGCGTCACCCGGCCTGCGCGACGCACCCGCGAAGGCGGCGCCGGAGCCTCACGCGGAAACGGCGACGGCTTCTGTGTCCTCCGGGGCTTCGCCCCGAGCCGGGGGCTTCGCCACCCGGACCCCCGAGAGCGGTCGTCGTCACCCTCCGCTACCGGCTCGGCGATCTTCTCCGGTTCTTCCTGGTCCTCTGCCACGCTGGCTTTCCTCCCCCGAACACCCTGCGTACGCAGTCTAGTTGACGCAGGGGACGTCGCCCGCCGTGATGGGCGGTGCGGGGGGAGTGGCAGGAGCCGTCGGCGGCTTCGCGGCCGACGTCGTCGGTGCGCCCCCGGCGCCGGCGGCCGAGTTCCGCATGTCCTTGCCCAGCAGCACGCGCACGTGCCCGGCGGGGACGTCCCGGTCCGGCTCGGCCTGGACACCGGTGCCCAGCGCCTGCTTGACCAGGGCCTGCGCCGTGTCGTCGGCCGGGTTGTACCGGACGACGGTGGTGTTGCGGGTGCTCAGCCGCTGGTCGGCGGCCACCGTGAAGCCCTTGTTCTGCAGCGTCGCGTGCAGCTGGCCGGCCAGCGACGGTGAGCCCGAGCCGTCGAACAGCTCGACCGTCACGGCCTGCGCGCCGGGCAGCTGCGTCGACGTCGGCGCGGCCGGGGTGTCGCCGTCCGACGTCAGCCGCGCCACTTCGGCCGCCACCTGGGCCGGGTCGACGCGCAGCACGTCGGCGCCGCCGATGTTCGCGTTGCCCAGCGTCGGGATGGTGTGGAACTCGATCTTGCCGCCGGTGAGGCCGCGCATCTGCTCGGCGAACTCCGTCAGGTCCCAGCCCTGGGACAGCACGACGGACTTCTTCACCGCCGACACCAGATCGGCGATCTTGCCCGGGCTGGTCAGCACGTCGGTCGAGATCACCTTGCGGGCCAGCCCGGACAGGAACGCCTGCTGCCGCGCGATCCGGTCGAGGTCGTAGTTGGGCAGGCCGTAGCGCTGCCGGACGAACGCGAGCGCCTGCACACCCTCGATCGTCTGGCGCCCGCCCGGCAGGTCGACGCCGGACTTCGTTTCCTTGACCGGTCCCTTGAGGCAGACCTCGACGCCGCCGATCGACTTGGTGATCTCGTAGAAGCTCGCCAGGTTGACCTCGGCGTAGCGGTCGATCATGCCCGGCTTGCCGATGAACTTCTCGATCGTGGCGATGAGGTTCTTCCGCCCGGCGACCTTCGCTTCCTGGTCGGCCTGCTTCAGGTCGGTCATGCCCTGGCGCTGCAACGTCCGGTAAGTGTCCGTGTACGCGTAGACGAACGCGCTGTTGAGCTTGTGCTTGCCGAAGCCACCGGTCAGCTCCACCCACGAGTCGCGGGGGAACGAGATCGCGATCGCCTGCTTCCCGTTCTGGGGGATGTGCACGAGGATCATCGTGTCGGTGTTCAGTTCGCCGTCGGAGACGCCGGCGTGCAGCATGTCCAGCACCTCGCGGGGCAGGGGGTTGCCCTGCGCGTCGGTGCGGCTGTCCTGACCGACCAGGAGGATGTCCACCGCGCCGTCGAGCGGCTTCGCGTGCGCCGCCGTGTCGGCGAACACGTTCGTGGTGGTCAGGCCGGTGTTCGGGTCGCCGATGAAGTGCCAGCCGTAGAAGGTCAGGGCCAGGACGGCCACCGACAGCAGGGAAACCACGACCTTGCCGCCGCGGCGGGCGAAGACCGCCGCACCGTGGGCGCGGCGCGCCGGGATGGTCGGCGCAGCCTGTTCGGTCACGCGCTTCCTCCCCTGTGAACCCCGTGCTTCCCCCAGGACACCTGTGTGTCTCCACTACGACTCTACTGAGGGTGCTGTGGGACCTCCGTAGGCTGGGGGCGGATTGCCCCGTCCGGGGCGTGGAGAAAGGCGGGAAGATGCGGGTCCTGGTCACCGGTGGTGCCGGCTTCATCGGGTCGCACTACGTCCGGCAGGTGCTGACCGGCGCCTACCCGGCGCTGCGTGACGCCGAGGTGGTCGTGCTGGACAAACTCACCTACGCGGGCAACGAGGCCAACCTGGCCCCGGTCGCCGCCGACCCGCGCCTGCGGTTCGTCCGCGGCGACATCTGCGACACCGCACTGGTCGCCGAGGTGACGGCGGGCGTGGACCTCGTCGTGCACTTCGCCGCCGAGTCGCATGTGGACCGCTCGATCCTCGGCGCCGCCGACTTCGTGCTGACGAACGTGCTCGGCACGCAGAACCTGTTGCAGGCGGCACTGGCCGCCGGCGTCGGCAAGTTCGTGCACGTGTCCACCGACGAGGTGTACGGCTCGATCGAGCACGGCTCGTGGACCGAAGAGCAGGTGCTGGAACCGAACTCGCCGTACTCGGCGTCGAAGGCGTCGTCCGACCTGGTGGCGCGGTCGTTCTTCCGCACCCACGGGCTGCCGGTGTGCATCACCCGGTGTTCCAACAACTACGGTCCGTACCAGTTCCCGGAGAAGGTCATCCCGCTGTTCGTCACCAACCTGCTCGACGGCCGGAAGGTGCCGCTCTACGGCGACGGGCTGAACGTCCGTGACTGGCTGCACGTGGACGACCACTGCCACGGCATCCAGCTGGTCGCCGACGGCGGGCGCCCGGGCGAGATCTACAACATCGGCGGCGGCACCGAGCTGACGAACCGGGCGCTGACGGAGAAGCTGCTGGCGGCGGTGGGCGCGGGCTGGGACAGCGTCGAACCGGTCGAGGACCGCAAGGGTCACGACCGCCGGTACTCGGTGGACATCACGAAGATCACCGAGGAGCTGGGGTACGCTCCGCGCGTGTCCTTCGAGGACGGTCTGGCCGCGACAGTGGCCTGGTACACGGACAATCGCGCGTGGTGGGAGCCCCTGGCGGAGCGGGCCGCGCTGAAGAAGTAGGGGTTTCTGTGCGGCTGACGGTGCTCGTGCCCGGCGGTTCCGGGCAGCTCGGCCGGGACCTGGCCGCGCTCGCCTCCGCTTCGGTGGACGTCGTGGCCCCGGGTTCCGCCGAGCTGGACCTGACTTCGACGGGCCAGGTGCTCGCCTCGGTAGGGGCGCTGGCGGAGCGGGCGCGGGAAGCGGGTTCGGCGCCGGTGGTCGTCAACGCGGCGGCGTACACGGCGGTCGACGCGGCCGAGACCGACGAGGAGCGCGCGTTCGCGGTGAACGCGGACGGGCCCCGCGTGCTGGCGGCGGCGTGCGCGGCCCGGCGGGTGCCGCTGATCCACGTGTCGACGGACTACGTCTTTCCCGGCGCCGCTTCCGCGCCGTACGAGCCTTGCGACGACCTGGGGCCGCGCTCGGCGTACGGCCGCACGAAGGCGGCGGGCGAGGACGCGGTCCTCGGATCCGGGGCGTCTTCGTGGGTGGTGCGGACCGGGTGGCTGTACGGGCGTTCCGGGTCGAACTTCGTGAAGACGATGACTTCCTTGGAGGCTTCCCGCCCGGAGTTGTCCGTTGTGGACGATCAGGTGGGCGGTCCTACTTGGACGGCCGACCTGGCTGCGGGGTTGTTGGAGCTGGCTTCGCGCGTGGCCGCGGGAGAGGGGCCGGCGGAGCGGATCCTGCACTGCACGAACGCGGGCGCGGTGAGCTGGTGCGGGTTCGCCCGCGCGATCTTCGGGCACTTGGGCGCGGATCCGGAGCGGGTGAAGCCGTGCACGACGGCGGAGTTCCCCCGCCCGGCGGCGCGTCCGGCGTACTCGGTGCTGTCGCCCGTCGCGTGGCGTGGAGCCGGGCTCACGCCGATGCGCCCGTGGGACGAGGCGCTGGCCGCCTACTTCGCGACGGCGTAGGCGAAGCCTCAGGACGTCAGTGACGCCCTGAGGCCAGCCGGTACGCGCCCACCGTCAGCTCCGCGCACGTGCGCCACGTGAAGTTCGCCGCGTGCGCTCGCCTCGATGCCGACGTGGCCACCGCGTGCGGGTCCGTGACCGCCGTGCGCAACGCCTCCGCCAGGCCGTCCACGTCGCCGTACGGGACCAGGCTGGCGCACTCGCCCGCCACCTCGCGCAGCGCCGGGATGTCCGTGCAGACCACCGGGACGTCCGAGGCCATCGCCTCCAGCACCGGCAGGCCGAACCCTTCGTCGCGAGACGGCAGCACCAGGGCCGAAGCGCCCGCCACCACCGTGCGCAGGTCCACATCGGACAGATAACCGGTCTGGAACCTCCTGGCGCCCCGGGGGAACGGGCCCGGGCCCGCGAACACCAGGTCCGGCAGGTCGGGTGCCGCGTCGTGGGTGCGGGTCAGCCAGTCCAGGCCCTTCCGCGGGCCCGCGGCCCCGGCGAACAGCAGGTACCGGGCGGGCAGGCCGAGCCGGGCGCGGCGCTCGTCGTCCGGGGGACGGGCGGTGAACCACGCCGGGTTCACGCCCAGCGGCGTCACCACGATCTTGTCCCGCGAGACGTCGAGGCGCTCCGCCACCGCGTCCGCCACCGCCGCCGTCGGGGTGCAGATGACGTTCGCGCGGCGCGCGCCGCGGCGGACCAGGGCGGGAAGGTCCTTGTCGCTCGGGGCGAGTTCCGCGGGGTTGTCCAAAAAGGCCAGATCGTGGATCGTCACCACGCCGGCCGCGCGCAACCGGCCCGGCAGCACGAAGTTGGTGCCGTGCACGACGTCGGTCGGGCCGGCGAACAGTTCCACCGGCGGGAAGTCCGAACGCAGCCACGCCATCCGCAGCAGCCGCGCCGCCACCGGCATCCCGCGGGCTCGCGCGCCGTACGGGAGCACGTGCCGCAGCCGCCGCCAGCCGCGCAGCGTGAACGCCACCGCGCGCGTGTCGACCTCCGGGATCGACACCAGTTCTTCGCTCAGCGCGGCCGTGTACCGGCCGATCCCGGTGCGCGCGCCGAGCAGCGGGGTGCCGTCGAGGAGGACGCTCAGTGACCTAGCCACGGCGGAGCCGTTGCTTCGCGACCTTCAGCGCGCGCCCACCCACGCGGCGCGCCAGCTCCGCCGGCCCGCCCGCGTCGAGGTACTCGCGGATCAGGTCCAGATCCCGCCGCAGCATCGCCCGGCCCCGGGTCGCGGGCGTCCTCACCAGGTCCGCCGATCCCGGCAGCCGGTCGGCCGCCGGCCGCGGATCGCGGCAGAACTCCACCAGCGGCTTCAGCGCCTCGGGCCACGCGAACCGCTGCGCGACGACGGCGAGCCGTTCGACGCAGCCGGCGGCGAACTCCTCGTCGTACAACGCCTTTTCGAGCGCGTCGGCCAGCGCGGCGTCGTCTTCGGCCGGGACGACCACGCCGAGCCGCTCGGCCCGGACGAGGTCGGCGAAGGAGTCGCCGTCGGTGGTGACGATCGGCAGGCCCGCCCACAGGTAGTCGAGGACGCGGGTGCGGAACGCGAACGTCGTCTCGACGTGCTCGTAGTGCGTTGTCACGCCGCAGTTCGCGTCGAGCAGCCAGTTCTGGCGCTCGTGGTAGGGCACCCACTGTTCGTTGAAGTAGACGTGCTTGCCGGTCAGCCCCAGCGAATCCGCCAGCCGGATGGTCTGCGTGCCGATGTCCATCTCGGCGACTTCGGGGTTCGGGTGCTTCATCCCGAGGAACACCAGCCGGACGTCGCCGCGGCGGCGGCGCAGCTTGTCGATCGCGCGGACCAGCGTCAGCGGGTCGAACCAGCTGTACACCCCGCCCGCCCACAGCACGACGTGGTCGGTGCCGCCGATGCCCAGCGACGAGCGCAGGCCCGGCCCGGTGCGCACCGGCGGCTCGGCGGGCAGGCCGAACGGGACGACCGCGAGCAGCGACTGCGTGGTCGGGTCGGCGTCGTAGAGGCGCGGCGAAAGCCGGCCCATCGCGGCGAGGTGCCCCAGCCAGAAGTGCCGTTGCCGCTCGGACGCGCAGAGGAAGAAGTCGCCGCGTTCGAGCTGGGCGTCGAGGACGCGGGTGACGCCGGCGAGGTCGGCCGCGCGCTTGTCGTCGGCGACGCCCTTGCCCTGCTCCAGCAGCTCCAGGTGCATCGGGTCGTACAGGTCGGCGACGACGATCTTGCCGCTGTGCTGCTTCTTCAGCGACGGCGCCAGCTCCAGCACGTGCCCCTGCAGGACGATCACGTCGGCCCAGGCGATCGGCGCGTCCAGCTCGCGGAACTTGCCCGCGCTGACCCGGAACGGCGCGGGCGGCGGCGTGGCCAGGGGGTTGGTGGTGACGAGGTGGACGTCGTGCTCGGCGGCGAGCGCGAGGGCGATGTTCCAGGCGCGGATCGCCGGGCCCGCCATCCGCTCGGTGAGCGCGTCGCCGGTGAGCACCAGGATCTTCCGGCGCTGCCCGAAGGCCTGCTCGATGCCGAACGCTTCGACGAGGATGTCGTGCGCGGCCAGGTAGCGCGGCAGCGGGTAGGCGGGCTCCAACGCCTTGCGCAGCAAGGGAAGCAGGTCGGCGTCGGTGCGGACGCGGGCGGCCTGCTCGACCGCGCGGGACCCGGCCAGCGAGGGGAGCTGCTCGACGAACTGGTCGATGGCCAGCAGCCCGGCGAGCGTGGTGCGGGGGACGGCGACGTCGCCGGATTCGATCGGGCCGACGCCGTGTTCGAGGTCCAGCTGGGTCGCGTCCAGCTCGCCGCGGGCGGTGGCCCGGCGCACGGCCAGCGCGAGGGCCGCGGGCAGCGCGCGGGCCAGGGTCTCGTCGGAGAGGTTCTTGTAGAGCGCGGCGAGGGCGTTGCGCTCCAGCAGGAAGGTCTCGCGGCCGGTCTCCGGCGCGTCCACGGCGGCCATCGTGCCGTGGTGGCGGTGGAACGTCAGCGACTCCGGGACGTACCGGACGCGCCAGCCGCGCAGGTTGAGCCGCCAGCCGAGGTCGACGTCCTCGTAGAACATGAAGAACCGCTCGTCGAAGCCGCCCAGCTCGGCGAACACGCCGGCCCGGACGAACAGCGCCGAGCCGGTGCCGAACAGGACGTCCTTCGCGACCTCGTGCTCGGCGGCCGGGACGTCGGCCAGCGGCGAACCCGCGTGCCGCTTGTAGCCCATGCCGAACCAGGTCAGGCCGCCGTCGACGAAGTCGGTGCCGGTGCCGTCCCAGTCGAGGACCTTGCTGGCCACGGCGGCGACGCGGGGCTGCGCGCGCAGCTCGGCGACCGCGGCGGAGACCCAGCCCGGCGCCGGGCGGGCGTCGTTGTTCAGGAAGCCGAGGACGGTGCCCTTCGCGTGCTTCGCACCGAGGTTGCAGCCGCCCGCGAAGCCGGTGTTGCGGCCGGCTTCGACGACCTGGGCCCCGGGAACGGCCGCGCGGATGCGTGCGGCTTCGTCCTCACTGGCGGAGTTGTCGACGCAGATCAGTTCGAGCTCGGCGTAGTCGTGCTCGGCGAGCGCGCGCAGGCAGGTGATCGTGTCCTCGGCGCCGTGGTAGTTCACCACGATCACCGAGACGAGCGGTTGCGGATCCCCCTGCGCCAAAGCCAGCTCCTCGTCGTCGATCCTGGCGCAAGCTTAAAGGCCTGCCCATGCCTCCCAGACCGCGCCTCGGCCGAGCGCCGCGCGGCGGGTGATCTTGCGGCGCATTCGCAACGTCGCAGGTAGCCGCCAGACCACCTCGGCCAGCACCCGGCAGCGCAGGCCGAACCGGAAGTTCGCCGCCTCCGGCCCCCCGGGCCGCAGCGGCAGCACCGCTGTCAACACGGCGAACCGGACCAGCTGGTTCACCGCGACGCCGCGGGGTGCACAGCGCAGCAGCATGAGCAGCCGGTTGCGCTCGTTCCAGCGGTGGAACAGGGGCGAGCCCAGTTCGGTGCTGACGCCGTGGGCGTGCCGGACGCGGGCGTCCGGCGCCGCGACGACGTCCCACCCGGCCAGCCGCAGCCGCCACGCCGTGTCGGTGTCCTCGTAATAACAGAAGAATCCGGCCGGGACGCCGTGCACGCTCTTCAGCGCTTCGGTGCGCAGCAGGGCCGCGCCGCCGCAGAAGCCGAACACCTCGGCGGTGGGCTCGGTGACGTCGGCGCCGTGGCCGTCGGCGGTCAGCCGCACGCCGGCGGACTGCGTGGTGCCGTCCGGGAGCACGAGCAGCGAGGTCGCCGCACCCGCCAACGGCGCCTTTTCGAGGGTGTCCTCCAGCGTCGCGAGCCAGTCCGGCGCCGGTTCGGCGTCGTCGTTCAGCCACGCCACGAGCGGGGTTCCGACGCGGTTCACGGCGACGGCGAGCGCGCCCGCGTAGCCGGTGTTGCGTGGGAGCCGGAGTACTTGCGGGCGCGAAGGATGCGCCGCGAGCAGGGCGGCGGTGCCGTCGTCGGAGGCGTTGTCGACCACGAGCGTCCGATGTGGACGCGTCTGCGCGGCCAGCGCGTCGAGGCAGGCCGTGATGTGCCCGGCACCCCGCCAGGTCACGACTACCACCGTGGTGGCGGGTTTCGCGGTCACGTCCCGCACAATAGCCGCGTGCCCGAACTGGTCGTGCTCGCCGAGCAGCTCCTCGCGCCCGTGCCCGGTGGCACCGGGCGCTACACGGCGGAGTTGCTCCCCGCGCTCGCGAAATCCGCTCCGCCGGGCTGGACGGTGTCCAGCGTGGTCGCGCGGCACGCCGACGTGAGTGCGGCCCGGCTGGACGGTGTCGAAGGCCCGCGGGTGCTTCGGGTCCCGCCGCGCGCGCTGGTCGGCGCGTGGCAGCTGGGCCTGCGCTGGTGGCCGGGCGGGGACGCGGTGCACGCGCCGACGCCGTTCGCGCCGCCGCGCGCCCCGGCCGGGAAGACGCTGAGCGTGACCGTGCACGACACCGTGCCGTGGACCCACCCCGAAACGCTCACCGCACGCGGGGTCAGCTGGCACCGGTCGATGATCGCGCGGGCCGCCCGCCGGGCGTCCGGGCTGGTCGTGCCGACGCGGGCGGTCGCCGACGAGCTGGCGGTGCTCATCGACGTCGACGTCCCGGTGCGCGTGGTGCCGCACGGCGCGCGGGTGCCGTCGGGCTCGGCCGAGCTGGACCTGCCCGAGCAGTACGTGCTCGCCGTCGGCACGATCGAGCCGCGCAAGGGCATCGACGTGCTGGTCGACGCGGTCGCGGCGCTGGAGGGCACGACGCTCGTCCTGGCCGGGCAGCCGGGCTGGGGCGGCATCGACCCGGTGGCGCTGGCGGCCGAGCGCGGCCTGCCCGCGGACCGGCTGCGGGTGCTCGGGAAGGTGACGGACGCCGAGCTGGCGACCGCGTTGCGGCGGGCCGGGGTGCTGGCCGTGCCGAGCCTCGCCGAGGGGTTCGGGCTGGGCCTGCTGGAGGCGATGGCGGCCGGCGTCCCGGTGGTCCACACCGACGTCCCGGCGCTGGCCGAGGTGGCGGGCGGGGCCGGGCTCGTGGTGCCCCGCGGGGACGCGGCCGCGCTGGCCGCCGCGCTGCGCGAAGTGCTCGGCTCGCCGTCGGTGGCGGCCGAGCTGGTCCGGTCCGGGCGGGAGCGGGCCCGGGCCTTCACCTGGCGCCGCGCGGCGGAAGCCGTCTGGGCGATCCACCGGCGGGCGCACGACTGAGCTCTCACCTGCCCGGTTTGCCAGTTCCCCACCATCGCGCCGGGGTGCCGCCGTACGCTGCACGGGTGAGCGATGACCCCCGGGTGCTGATCGACGCGACCGCGGTTCCCGCGGACCGCGGCGGGGTCGGCCGGTACGTGGATTCGCTCGTCGCCGCCCTCGACGCGGACGGAGCGCGGATCACCGTCGTCTGCCAGCCCCGCGACCTGCAGCTCTACGACCGGCTGGCGCCGCGTTCGCGCGTCGTGCCCGCTTCGCCGGCGACGACCACCCGCACCGCCCGGCTGACCTGGGAACAAGCGACCCTGCCGCGGCTGTCCCGCCGCCTCGGCGCGGACGTCGTCCACTCGCCGCACTACACGATGCCGCTGGCGACCTCGGCCGCTTCGGTGGTCACCTTGCACGACGCGACGTTCTTCACCGACGCCGTCCTGCACTCGTCGGTGAAGGCCCGCTTCTTCCGCGCGTGGACCGCGACAGCGCTTCGGCGCGCGACACTCTGCGTAGTGCCTTCGGCGGCGACGGCCACGGAGCTGGCCCGCGTCGGCCCGGTGCGGCACGCCTCGCTGGAAGTGATTCACCACGGCGTCGACAGCGAGCGCTTCCACCCGCCATCGCCGGCGGAGGTCGCGGCGGCTCGTGCCGCGGTCGGCCTGGGGCGGACACCGTACGTGGCGTTCCTGGGGGCGCTGGAGCCGCGGAAGAACGTGCCGGCGTTGATCCGGGGGTTCGCGCGGGCGGTCGCCGGGCGTCCGGACGCGCCGGCGTTGGTGCTGGCCGGTCAGCCGGGCTGGGACACGCAGGTGGAACGGGCCCTGGACGCGGTCCCGCACCGGCTGCGCGTCATCCGGGCGGGCTACCTGCCGTTCGGCACGCTGGCGGGCTTCCTCGGCGGCGCGGAACTGGTGGCGTACCCGTCGCTGGGGGAAGGCTTCGGGCTGCCGGTCCTGGAGGCCATGGCGTGCGGCGCGTGCGTCCTGACGACGCGCCGGTTGTCGCTGCCGGAGGTGGGCGGTGACGCGGTGGCGTACTGCGGGGTCGGTGCGGGCGACGTCGCGGCGGCGCTCGGTGAGCTGCTGGCCGACCCGGGCCGTCGAGCCGAGCTGGCAACGGCGGCGCAGCAGCGCGCGAAGGAGTTCTCCTGGGCGACGACCGCGGAGCGGCACCGGGAGGCGTACGCCAAGGCCTGGTCCCGCCACCTCCGCACCCGCTGAACCCGGCGTCCAAGGGTCGTGCCGGCTCCGTCACGGCCTCCGGGGTGGCGGGGTCGCGCTGGGTGACGCGTGGACAATGGCCGGGTGACTGAGGACTCCCGCTATGGCGACGAACTCGGCGTCGTGACCGTGACGTACTTCTCCGGCGACACCCTCGAGCGCTTTCTCGACACCCTCGAGAAGGCCACCGAGCGGCAGGTCCAGGTGGTCGTGGCCGACACCGTCTCCACCGACGGCGCCCCCGAGAAGGCCGCGAAGCGCGCAAACGTGCACTTGCTCAGCATCGGCGAGAACGTCGGTTACGGGACCGGCTGCAACCGGGGCGTCGCCGAACTCGACGACTCCCACGGCTGGATCGTCATCGCCAACCCCGACCTCGAATGGGAGCCCGGCTCGCTCGACGCCCTGCTCGACGCCGCCAAGCGGTGGCCGCGCGGGGGTGCCTTCGGGCCGCTGATCCACGAGCTCGACGGGACCGTCTACCCCTCCGCGCGGATGCTGCCCTCCTTCGGGCGCGGCATCGGGCACGCCGCCTTCGGCAAGGTCTGGCCCGGCAACCCGTGGAGCCGGCAGTACCGGCAGGAGACCGGCACGCCCGTCGAGCGCGTCGCGGAGTGGCTGTCCGGCTCGTGCCTGCTGCTGCGCCGGGAGGCGTTCGACTCCGTCGGCGGCTTCGACTCGCGGTACTTCATGTACTTCGAGGACGTCGACCTCGGTGACCGGCTGGGCAAGGCGGGCTGGCAGAACGTCTACGTGCCCTCGACCGGCGTCATGCACCTCGGCGGGCACTCGACGGCGCAGGCGTCGAAGAAGATGCTCGCGGCCCACCACGCCAGCGCCTACCGCTACCTCGCCGACCGCCACCAGGGGCTCGCCTGGAAGCCGGTGCTGGCCGCCGTGAAGCTCGGCCTCGCGCTGCGGCTGAAGCTCGAAACCCGCTAGATCCCGTCGAGCCGGCGCGAAAGGTCGGACTTGCCGATGTTCTGCGTCACCGTCGGCACCAGGCCGGTGTCCTCCGGATCCGGCTCCTTCAGGGGGCTCGTGATCTGCTCGGCCTGGGGCCGGCGGGACAGCGGCGTGGGCATCGGCGTCGTCGGCGACGGTGTGCTCAGCGGTGTCGTCTGCTGCGGACGGCGACCGCCCTGGACCTCCATCCGCCGGGTCGGCGCGGAGCCGGCCAGCGGGTGGTCGTTCTCCTCGATCAGCGACGCCGGCAGCTGCGTCGTCGTGTCGGGGTCGCGGCTGCGGTCGAGCCCGTCGATCTGCGCGCGCGGGATCTGCTGGGTGTTCGCGGAGTCCATCGGTGACGTCGCGCTGTCGGGTGTCACGACGAACACACCGCGCGCTTGGGCTCGTGCGAGCAGGGCGTCCGCCCGATCGCGGGGGTCCATCCCCTCGGCCTCCCGACTGACCCGGGGCCCTCTGGGGAAAGGCCCGCCTGTTTCCTGTCTAGGGTAGGCCCTCCGGGCTACCTCCGTCAGGGTTTCCCGCGGCTTGTCGCTCAGCGGTGCGTGATAAAAGAGGAGATTTCCGTGACGTCCGAGGTCGAGATCGACGCCGTCGTGCTGGTCGGGGGCAAGGGCACGCGCCTGCGGCCACTGACGCTGTCGGCGCCGAAGCCGATGCTCCCGACAGCCGGGACGCCGTACCTGAGCCACCTGTTCTCCCGCATCCGCGAAGCCGGCATCCGGCACGTCGTGCTGGGCACGAGCTACCGGGCGGAGGTGTTCGAGGAGTACTTCGGCGACGGCAAGTCCATCGGCCTCGACCTGGAGTACGTCGTCGAGGAGGAGCCGCTCGACACCGCGGGCGCCATCCGGAACGTCTACGACAAACTGCGCGCCGACCACGTGATCGTCTTCAACGGCGACATCATCTCCGGCTCGGACCTCGGCGAGCAGCTGCGCATCCACCGCGAATCCGAGGCCGACGTCACACTGCACCTGCAGCGCGTGCCGGACCCCAGCCGGTTCGGCTCGGTGCCGACCGACGAGACCGGGCGGGTCCAGGCGTTCCTCGAGAAGACGCCGAACCCGCCGACCGACCAGATCAACGCCGGGTGCTACGTCTTCCGCCGTCCGGTGATCGAAGCCATCCCGACGGGGCGGCGGGTGTCGGTCGAGCGCGAGACGTTCCCGCAGCTGCTGGAGCAGGGCGCGCACATCCAGGGGTTCGTCGACGAGTCCTACTGGCTGGACGTCGGCACGCCGGAGGCGTTCGTGCGCGGCTCGGCGGACCTCGTGCGCGGCCTGGCGCCGACGTCGGCGCTGCCCGGCCGCACCGGCGACTTCCTGGTGCTCGACGGCGCGTCGGTCGCCGAGGACGCCCAGCTGTCCGGCGGTTCGACGATCGGCGTCGCCGCCGTGGTCGGCTCGGGCGCGAAGATCGACGGCTCGGTGCTGTTCGACGGCGCGGCCGTCTCCGAGGGCGCGATCGTCGAGCGCTCGGTGCTCGGGCACGGCGCCCGCGTCGGTGCCGGTGCGGTGCTGCGCGGCGTGGTGCTGGGCGACGGCGTGTCCGTCGGGGCCGGCTGCGAGCTCCTGGAAGGTGCCCGCATCTGGCCGGACGTCGTCCTGCCCGACGGGTCCATCCGCTTCTCGAGCGACGCGTAGCCGATGTTCTGGCGTCCCGCGTTCGAGGTCGACCTGGGCCGGGTCCTGGGTCCGCTGAAGCGCGGCCGCGGGTCGCTCAACATCCTGACCGACGAGCGCGGCATCACCTGGCTCGCGTCGAACACGCCCGACGGCCCCGGGACACTGGCGCTGAGGCCTGCGGACGGCCGGATCGAGGCCGCGGCCTGGGGTCCGGCGAAGGACCGGCTCCTCAGCGGGGTGCCGGCTCTGCTGGGGGCGAACGACGACGATTCGGGGTTCGTCGCGCACCACGACGTCGTCGCGCGGGCCCGGCGGGCCCACCCCGGCCTGCGGCTCGGGGCGACCGGGGTGGTGTGGGACTGGCTGGTGCTCGCCGTGCTGGAGCAGAAGGTGGCGGGCAAGGAGGCGATCCGGTCGTGGGCCGAGCTGTGCCGCCGGTTCGGTGCGCCCGCGCCCGGCCCGGGCCCCGAGCGGCTGCGCGTGCCACCGGGGCCGGCGGCGCTGCTGGCGCTGCCGGACTGGCACTGGCACCGGGCGGGCGTCGACATCAAGCGCCGGACGGCCCTGGTGAACGCGGCCCGGATCGCCGGCCACCTGGAGCGCGCGGTGGAGCTGGGCGGCCTCGAGGGACGGCACTGGCTGCGCCAGGTCCCGGGCATCGGGGTGTGGACGGCGGCGGAGATCGCCCAGCGCGCCTGGGGCGACCCGGACGCGGTCAGCTTCGGCGACTACAACATCCCGTCGATGGTGGGGAACGCGGTGCTGGGCACGAAACTCGACGACGCGGGGATGGCCGAGGTGCTGGCGCCGTACGCACCGCAGCGGCAGCGGGCGGTGCGGTACCTGGAAGCTGCGGGGCACACGCGGCCGCGGTTCGGGCCGCGGATCGCGCTGCGCGACTACCGCGCGATGTAGGAGCGACCGCGCGAGGAACGTGGGGATCGGCGACCGGGCTGCGACCTACTGCTGCGGAGGATAACCACCCGGCGGCGGATACGGCGGCTGCTGGCCCGGGTAAGGCGGCTGCTGGCCCGGGTACGGCGGCTGCTGACCCGGGAAGCCCGGCTGCTGGCCGGGGAAGCCTTGCTGCGGCGGATAACCCGGCTGCTGGTAGCCCGGGTACTGCGGCGGGTAAGGCGGCTTCGGCTTGCCCGCCTTGACGACGAGCAGCACGACCAGGGCGATCGCCGCCACGGTCACCACCAGGATCAGCAGAAGCAGCACCGGGACCCCGATCATCACCCAGTCCCCTCGTCGAGTGCGGCGCGGACGATCGACAGCGCCTCGGCGTCGTCGAGGCCGAGCTTACGGGTGGTCTTCGCGTACTCCGCCGCGGCCTTCTGGGCGCGGTGGCGGCTCTGGTCGCCGGCCGCCGCGACGAAGCTGCCCGCACGGCCCCGCGTCTCGATCAAGCCCGCTTCTTCCAGTTCGCGGTACGCGCGCGCCACCGTGTTCGGGGCGATGCCGAGGTCGGCCGCGAGCTGCCGGACCGTGGGCAGTTTCGCGCCCACGGCCAGGCTCCGGTCGTTGATCCGCGCCGCGAGCCCGCTCCGGACCTGCTCGAACGGCGGGACCGGCGAACTGCTGTCGAAGGGGACGATCACCAGCTCTGCGGACCCGCTCCCGGGCCCGGCAACTGCTGCTGCGGGAACGACGGACCCTGCGGCGCGTACTGCTGCGGCGCCGGGGGATATCCCGGCTGCTGCGGGAAACCCTGCTGCGGCGAAGGCGGGTACCCCGGCGCGAAGCCGGGCTGCGGGGAACCCTGCTGGGCCGGCGTGAAGCCCGGCTGTGGCGCGGCGAATCCCTGCGACGGCGGCGCGAACCCGGGCGACGGCGGCGCGAACCCCTGCTGCTGCGGCGCGAATCCCTGCTGCTGCGGCGGGAAACCCGGGTTGGGCGGGAACTGCCCGCCGTTCTTCATCGCCTCTTCGCGGCGCATCTTCGACACCCTGACGATCACCGCGATGACGAACACGATGATGCCCAGGACGATCAGCCCGAGCACGATGTACCCGAACACGCCGGTGTCACCGCCGCTGCCGGAGTGGTAGTGCACCCGCTCCGGGAACTGTGTAGCCATGTGGTCCCTCCCTGTCCGCGGACCAGGTTATCGCCCGGCACCGACAGGAACGGCGACTTTCACCAGATCGGCGAGATCTTCCGAGCCCGGCGGCAGCGCGTCCGCCGGCCACCACCGCAGGTCGTCGGACTCGTCGCTGCGCACCGGCGCGGCGCCCGGCGGGGCGTGGACCGCGAACCGGACGTCGAAGTGCCGGGTCGGCACCCCGAGCGAACACGTGATCGGGTGGACGTCCAGGTGCACCGGCTCCGGCGAGATCCGCAGCCCGGCCATCCCCGACTCCTCGGTGGCCTCCCGCAGCGCCGCCCCGGCCAGTGACACGTCCGACGGCTCGCAGTGGCCGCCGAGCTGCAGCCAGCGGCCGACCCGCGGGTGCAGCGTGAGCAGTACCTGCGTGCCGGTGTGGTCGAGGACCACCGCCGACGCCGTCAGGTGCCCGGCCTCGCACGACCGCTGACAGCTGTCCGAGCGCGCGGCCAGGAAGCCGAGGAACGCCTGCCGCAGCGACTCCTGGGACGTGACAGCAGGCCGCCACGACGAGAGCGTCGTGACGGCGTCCGCGTGCAGGCTCACAGCTCCAGCAGCCCTTCCCCGGCCAGGGCCGGTCCACGCGGGGCCGGCTCGGTGAGCGGCACGCCGACGGCGACCGAGCCCAGCGGCTGCCAGCGCTCGTCCAGGCCGAGGACCTCGCGGACGACGTCGGCGGCGAAGATCGTCGACCCGATCCAGCACGAACCCAGGCCTTCGGCCGCCAGCGCGACCAGCAAGCCCTGGACCGCGGCACCCCCGGCCACCGTGAACATCGTCTTCTCGCAGTCGTTGCGGCGGTCGTCGCGGTAGGTGTGCGCGCCGTCCGGCACCAGGAACGGGATGACGATCTCGGGAGCCCGGTACAGGATGTCGCCCCGGCTGAGCCGCTTCGCGATCTGCTCCGGCGTGAAGTCGTCCCCGGTCAGGTCGGCCTGCCACGACTCGCGCATCGCGTCCAGGAGCTTCTGCCGCAGCCCGGAATCGCGCAGCCAGACGAACCGCACGGGGTGCGTGTGGTGCGGCGCGGGGGCGGTCAGCGCGGAGCCCACCGCCCGCCGGATCGAGGTGGGGGAGACCGGCTCGTCCGCGAAGTGCCGCACCGAACGCCGGGCCGGGACGGCTTCCCGCCTGCCCTGTGCGACGGCTTCGTTGGCACCCAGCCGGAAGAGGTCCTCCTCCAGCGGGCGGACCAGGTCCCGCGCGGTCGAGCCGTCGTCGAAGATGTCGAGCCCGCGGACCACCGCGACCGGCGTCCCGCCCAGCTTGCCCTTGACCAGGTCGGCGGCCGCGGCGAGCTCGTCGGCGACGGCGACCTCGGTGACGGCGAGCTCGTTGCCCTGCCCGTCGACCTGCCCTCGGTAGGCGTGCAGCACGCGCAGCCCGGACGAACCGATGGCGGCGTCGGTCTGCCCGACCCGCCAGGCGCGGCCCATGGTGTCGGTGACGACGACGGCGACCTCGACGCCGAGCCGCTCCCGCAGCCCGTTGCGCAGCGCCAGCGCCGAAGCGTCCGGGTCGGCGGGCAGCAGCGCGACCTCGTCACCGGCCACATTGGACGCGTCGATCCCGGACGCGGCCTGCACGATCCCCAGGTGGTTCTGGGTGATCACCGTGCGCGCGATCCGCGCGACGATCCGCACGGCCTCCTGCTCGACGAGCTTCCGGCGTTCGGCGTCGCGGGCTTCCGGGGCCGACGGCACGCGCACGAGCCTGCCCTCGGCCTTCGAGACGATCTTGCTGGTCACGACCAGGACGTCGCCCGAGCGCAGCCAAGGCGCGGCGGCCACGATCGCGCCGGTCAGGTCGTCGCCCGGGCGGAACTCCGGCAGCCCGGTGACGGGCAGGATCTCCAGCTTGGGGGAAGCGTGGTCACTCAACAGGGGCTCCAGCCAGTTCCAGGGCGGCGCGGGCCATCGCCGCGGTCGCGTCCACATCGGACATCAGCAGCGGGACGTCGCGGACGGTCACACCCGGCACGTCGGCCGTCTCGCCCTCGGCGATCAGCCAGCCGTCGAGCACGCCGCCGTCCTTGCGCGAGCCGTAGTGCCGGCCCACCGCCTCGGCCGACGTCTCGACGCCGATCGCGGTCAGGCACGCGTCGGCCATCCCGCGCAGCGCCTTGCCGCCGATGATCGGCGACACCCCGACGACCCCGGCCGACGTCTTGCGCAGCGCGTCCCGCACGCCCGGCACGCCCAGCACGGTGCCCACCGACACGACCGGGTTGGACGGCGCGAACAGCACCGCGTCAGCCCCCGAAATCGCCTCCAGGACGCCGGGCGCGGGCTTGGCCTCCTCAGCGCCGACCGGCACGATCGAATGCGCCTTCGGCTCGGCGCGGTAGCGCACCCACCACTCCTGGAAGTGGATCGCTTTCTGCTGCCCGTCCTGCTCCGGGTCGTCGATCACGACGTGCGTCTCGACCCGGTCGTCGGACATCGGCAGCAGCCGGACGCCGGGCTGCCAGCGGTCGCACAGGGCCTCGGTGACCGCCGAGAGCGGGTACCCCGCGCGCAGCATCCGCGACCGGATGAGGTGGGTGGCGATGTCCTTGTCGCCGAGCCCGAACCAGTCCGGGTCGGCGCCGTAGGCGGCCAGCTCCTCCTTGACCACCCAGGTCTCGCCCGAGTGCCCCCAGCCGCGTTCGGAGTCGATCCCGCCGCCCAGGGTGTACATGCAGGTGTCCAGGTCGGGACAGATCCGCAGCCCGTGCATCCAGACGTCGTCGCCGGTGTTCACCAGCGCCGTCACCTCGTGCTCCGACTCGGACGAACCTTCCGGGGCCATGCCCAGAGCCGCCTTGACACCCAGCAGGAAGCGGGCCCCGCCCACTCCGCCGACCACTACCACGATCTTCACGACGTCGAATCCTCGCACGAGCCGGGTGCGGGCACCCAGTACCGGTATCTGTGGTGCGGGGCGTAGCCGAGCCCCGCGTAGAGCGCGAGCGCGCCCGAATTCCCCTCCGCGACCTGCAACACCGCGCGGCCCGCCCCGTGTTCCACGCCCCACGTCTGCACCGCCCCCATCAGCGCCGACGCCAGCCCGCGGCGGCGGAAGGCGGGGGCGACCTCCAGGCGGCCGACGTGCAGCCAGTCGTCGACCAGGGCACCGCGGACGACCCCGGCGAGGGCGCCGTCGAGCACCGCGGCGCCGTAGCCGACCTTCCCGCCGGTCAGGACCTGACGCGCGGCCGGGGAGTCCTCGCCGGGACGCATGGCGAGCTCCCACCAGCCGGGCGCCGGCTCGTCGCCCACCGTGACGCCCGGGACGGCAGTCACGGCGTGCAGCGGCGCGGTGAGCACCTCGACCTCGTGGCCGGCGCCGTGCCCGGTGGCCGGGACCCAGCCGGACGCGGCGATCGCGCGCTCGTTGGGGCTGTCGCGGACCACCTGCACCATTGGGGCGATCCCCCGATCGTGGGCGAAATCACACACCGCGCGCAGAGCCCCGGGCAGCGGGCGACCGGCGTCGCCGACGGCAAGTGCGCTGTTCGCTCGCCCGGTGAAGCCGTCGGCCCAGCGCAGGCGCCACTCACCCAAGGGATCCTCCACCAGTGGCGGCCATGCTCTGCTGCAGGTGATTTCGAGCTTCTCGCGGGCGTTCACCGCTAGATTGTGACGGAGGCGGTGAAAGTCGCGGAGCGGATTTCGCAGGAGGTGAGGCGTGGGTATCCAGCGCAAGGACGAGCGGCACAACGAGAAGCTCGTCGACGAGATCGCCGAGGGGTTCAACCGAGCCGTGGGGGAGAAGAAGCCCGAAAGCGACACAGGCGAAGCGCCCAAGCCGCGTTTTGTCATCACCGGTGACGCCCGGGCCACCCCGCCCCCGCGCCGCCGGAGAGGCGAGTAGCCATACCCCGGGTATGGCTAAGGCTTGCCTCACCAACCGAACGGGTGCCGACGCCGCGTAATGTCGGCACCGACTGGCTGTTCGCAGAGACTGTCTTTGCAGAGATAAGCAGGAGTGCGCAGTGACCTACGTGATCGCCGAGCCCTGCGTCGACGTGCTCGACAAGGCGTGTATCGACGAGTGCCCCGTGGACTGCATCTACGAGGGCGAGCGGATGCTGTACATCCACCCGGACGAGTGCGTCGACTGCGGCGCCTGCGAGCCGGTCTGCCCGGTCGAGGCGATCTACTACGAGGACGACGTCCCGGACAACTGGTCGGACTACACCAAGGCGAACGTCGACTTCTTCGACGAGCTGGGCTCGCCCGGCGGCGCGTCCAAGGTCGGCAAGACCGCCCACGACCCGGCCTTCATCAAGGCGCTGCCCCCGCAGGGCGAATGAACCGGATCGCGCTGCCCGACTTCCCCTGGGATTCGCTCGCCGAGGTCAAGGCCACGGCCCAGGCGCATCCCGGCGGGGTCGTCGACCTCTCCATCGGCACACCGGTCGACCCGGTCCCGGACGGCATCCGCGAGGCGCTCGCGTCGGTCTCGGAGATCCCCGGCTACCCGACCACCCACGGCATCCCGGCGCTGCGGGAAGCCGCTCGCGGGGCGCTCTCGCGGCGGCACGGCGTCGACGGCATCGAGCCGGACGCGGTGCTGCCGACGATCGGGTCCAAGGAGGCCGTGGCCTGGCTGCCGCGGCTGCTCGGCTTCGGCCCCGGCGACGTCGTCGTCATCCCGGAGCTGGCCTACCCGACGTACGAGGTCGGGGTGCTGCTGGCGGGCGCGTCGATCCTGCGCGCCGACAGCACGGTCGCGCTCGGCCCGCAGAAGCCGGCGATGATCTGGCTGAACTCGCCGTCCAACCCGACCGGCCAGGTGCTGCCGGTCGAGCACCTGCGCAAGGTCGTCGAGTGGGCGCGCGAGCGGGACGTCGTCGTGGTCTCCGACGAGTGCTACCTGGCTCTCGGCTGGGAGGCCGACCCGCTGTCGGTGCTGCACCCGGACGTCTGCGGCGGCCGGACCGACGGCCTGATCGCGGTGCACTCCCTGTCGAAGTCGGCGAACCTGGCCAGCTACCGCGCCGGCTTCCTGACCGGGGACCCCCGCCTGATCAAGCAGCTGCTGGAGATCCGTAAGCACGCGGGCATGATCGTGCCGCGTCCGGTCCAGGAGGCGATGGTCGCCGCTCTGACCGACGACGAGGCCCTGCGCACGCAGCGCGAGCGCTACGCTCGCCGCCGGCTCGTCCTGCGGAAGGCGTTGCTGGACAACGGTTTCCGCGTCGACCACTCCGAGGCGGGGCTGTACCTGTGGGCCACTCGTGACGAGGACGCCGCCACGACGGTGCGGTGGCTGGCCGACCGCGGGATCCTGGTCGCGCCCGGCACGTTCTACGGCCCGAAGGGCGGCAAGCACGTCCGCGTTGCGCTGACGGCGACGGACGAGCGCGTCGACGCGGCCGTGGAGCGGCTGACTCAGTAGTCGCGGCCGGTGAGGCCCCGGTAGACGAACCGGGTGAGCATTTCGATCGCTTCTTCGTCGGTCGGCGGCGTCCACCCCGGCGGGGGTTCGTGCAGCCACGTCGCCGCGAACGAGTCGACGAGGTTGTAGATCAGGCCGCCGCAGCGGTCCGGCGCCGCCGGCAGCCGCAGCCCGGCGCGGGTGACGTACGCGAGGTGGTCGTCGAGGTCGGCTGCCTGGGAGGCGCCGAACTGCGCCACCGTGCGCGCGAACGACTCGCTGACCATCGCCGCCTGGCGCAGGGCCAGCATGGTTGCCGCGTTGTCGCGGTAGAAGTCCCAGTACTGCTTGACGTGCCAGCGCACGGCCGCGGGATCGCTGAAGTCGGCCAGGTGGTCTTCGCTGTCCGCGCTCTCGTCGCCAGACGCTGCCATGTCCTGGAGCAGGGCTTCCAGAAGCTCTTCCTTGCCCGCGAAGTGGTTGTAGAACGACCCGGCGGCCCGGCCCGCTTCGGCGGTGATGTCGGTGATCTTCGTGTTCAGGTAGCCCTTCCGGGCGAAGACGCGCTTGGCCGCGGCCTTGAGCGCGGCCTCGGTCTCCGCGGCTTTCTCCTTGCGGCTCGTCGCCGTCATCGCCACCTCCCTTGACACGGGACGCTATCAGCGTCATTCTGAATCTAGATTCACTGAACTGAGATTCATTGGGAGGGTGACATGGACACTCGGGTGCTGATCGCGGGAGCGGGACCGACCGGGCTGACGCTGGCCATCGAGCTGGCGCGGCGCGACGTCGCCGTGCGGATCATCGACAAGGCCGAGACCTTCTTCGTCGGCTCGCGCGGGGACGGGATGCAGCCGCGCACGCTGGAGGTGTTCGAGGACCTGGGCGTGCTCGACGCGGTGCTGGCCGCGGGCATGGCCCCGGTGCCGGCGAAGATCCACCTCGGCGGCGAGGTCGTCGGCGAGCGGATGATGTTCGACCCGGTCGAGCCGACGCCGTCGCGGCCGTACCCGACCGGCTGGTTCCTCGGCCAGTCGCAGACCGAGGGCATCCTGCGCGACCGGCTGGCCGAGTTCGGCGTGCACGTCGAACTGAACACCGCGCTGACCGGCTTCGAGCAGGACGGCGACGGCGTCACGGCGACGCTGGGCACGGGCGAGACGGTGCGCGCGGAGTACCTGGTCGGCGCCGACGGCGGCAAGAGCTTCGTGCGCAAGGCGCTGGGGATCGCCTTCGAGGGCACGACCGACGAGTCGATCCGGATGCTGCTCGGCGACGTCGTGGCCGAGGGCCTCGACCGGAACTTCGGCCACTGGTTCGCGACGCCGGACGAGCCGATGAGCGGCATGATGTTCAGCCCGCTGCCGGGGACCCCGCACTTCCAGTTCGGCGCGGCGCTCGGCGACGGCGAAACCGACGTCGAGACGGCGTTGCCCGCGGTCCAGGCCCGGCTCGACGTGCTTTCGGGCGGGACGGTGGTGTTGTCCGACCTGGCCTGGTCGACGGTGTGGCGGCCGAACATCCGGCTGGCGGCGAGCTTCCGCGAGGGCCGGGTGTTCCTGGCCGGCGACGCGGCGCACGTCCACCCGCCGACGGGCGGGCAGGGCCTGAACACCGGGATCCAGGACGGCTACAACCTGGGCTGGAAGCTCGCGGACGGCTCACCGGAGCTGCTGGACAGCTACGAGATCGAGCGGCGCACGGTCGCGGCCCGGGTGCTGGGGGTCTCGGCGGGTCTGCTGCAGAAGTACGTCGACGGCGACGAGGACGCCCACCGGCGCGGGGAGGACACGCAGCAGCTGGACATCACCTACCGGGGTGGACCGCTGTCGCCGGCGGGGACGGGGGAGCTGCGGCCGGGCGACCGGGCGCCGGACGCACCGCTGGTGGACGCCAACGGCAAGCGGGTGCGGCTGTTCGAGCTGTTCCGCGGCCCGCACGCGACGGAGCTGCTCTTCGGAGCGGGCGAGACGGCGGGGTGCCGGATCCTGCCGTCGGGGAGCGTGGCGACGGGAGCGGACCTGGTCGACGAGGGTGGTCACGCGTACGCGGCTTATGAGGCGGACGGTGGGCGGCGGGTGCTCATCCGGCCGGACGGGTACGTGTGGTCGATGTCCTGAGGTGCTCAGGCGTGGAGGGCTCGGGCGGCGGCGTCGACCGCGGCCCACGACTCCCGCCAGACCGCGCGGGCCTCGGCGCGACGAGCCAGTTCACGCTCGGCGATGCGGCCCGCCACGAACCCCATCGGCCCGTCCACCGACTCCAGGATCGTGCGCATCCGGTCCGCCGCGATCACCGCGTCCTGGTGGTCGCCCAGCACCGTCTGGAAGTCCTTCGTCGCTTTCAGCAGCCGCTTGATCTTCGGTGCCTGCTTCTTCTTCGCCGACGTCTGGGCCAGCTCCGCCGCGTAACGCAGCTTCTTGCCGTGGATGCGCAGCGCGTGCAGATCGTCGTCCGGCGGGTCCGCGGGCAACGCGCGGACCGCCTTGGCGAGCTTCCGGTGCGGCTTCGCCAGGCCCGCGATCAGGTCGTGCGGCCGGTCGGCGGGCTCGACGAACTCCGCCCGCGTCAGCAGGCTCACCTCACGGAGCAGCGTCGAGTACCGGGCACTGGACAACGCCCGCGTCAGGCGCCGCTTCGCGTTGGCCCGCTCGCTGACGAACCTGGACACCAGGCGGCGGCCCGGGGCCTGGTCGCGGACCTCGAAGTCGGCGATGACCTCGCGCAGGTGCCCGATCAGCACGTCGTAGTCGCGCACCTCGCCGAGGGACTGGCCGAGCCAGCCCAGCTCCGCGCGCACCGGCTCCGCGCCGTCGCCGACCAGGGTGCCGGACAGCTTCAGGACGCTGCGCATGCGCCGCAGCGCCACGCGCATCTGGTGCAGGTCCTCCGGATCCGCGCCCGAGCGCGTACCCGGTTCGTGCGCCAGCAGCGCGCGGATCTCGCGGTCGAGCTTGGCCCGCACGTGGTGGACCGCCGGGTCGGCCGGACGCGCTTCGACGGGCGCGTCCGGCAGGCCCAGCTCGGCCGGGGTGCGACGCAACGATTCGGTGGTCACCCCATGAATAGTAGGTGAACGAACGCCCTCAGTCGTTGGCGTGCAGCGCCGCATTCAGTTCGACGCCCGAGCCGGTCCGCGGCACGACCTCGACTGCGCCCGTCGCCGAGTTGCGGCGGAACACCGCGCCCGAAACGCCGTTCAGCTCGCGGGCCTTGACGACCTTGCCCTCGACGACGACCTTCGTGCCCGCCGTGACGTACAGGCCCGCCTCGACGACCGTGTCGTCGCCCAGCGAGATCCCGACGCCGCCGTTCGCGCCGATCAGGCAGCGCTCACCGAGGGAGATCGTTTCCTTGCCGCCGCCGGAAAGCGTGCCCATGATCGACGCGCCGCCGCCGACGTCCGAGCCGTCGCCGACGACCACGCCGGCCGAGATCCGGCCTTCGACCATCGACGCGCCGAGCGTGCCGGCGTTGAAGTTGACGAAGCCCTCGTGCATCACCGTCGTGCCGGTCGCCAGGTGCGCGCCGAGCCGGACGCGGTCCGCGTCGCCGATCCGGACGCCCGACGGCATGACGTAGTCCACCATCCGCGGGAACTTGTCGACGCTGTAGACGGTCACCGCGCCGCGCGCCCGCAGCCGCAGCCGGGTCGTCTCGAAGCCCTCGACCGGGCACGGGCCGTGGTTGGTCCACACGACGTTGGCCAGCAGGCCGAACATGCCGTCGAGGTTCTGGCCGTGTGGGCGGACCAGCCGGTGCGAGAGCAGGTGCAGCCGCAGGTACATGTCGTGCGCGTCCGCGGGCGCGTCGGCCAGCTTGCCGATCGTGGTGCGCACAGCGACGACCTCGACCCCGCGGTCGGTGTCCGGGCCGAGCAGCGCCGCGGCGGCCTCGCCGAGCAGCTCCTTGGCCTCGTCCGCGCCGAGCCGCTGGGTGCCGGCGGTGCCGCCTTCGGTCAGCTTCGGGTGCGGGTACCAGGTGTCGAGGACCGTCCCGTCGGTCGTGACGGTGGCCAGCCCGACGCCGCTGGCGCCGGTCGTTTCGGGGTTCGGGCTCTGCTCGCTCACGGCCCTCACCGTAGCCGAGTGACGCCGGTCAACCACTCGTGGGCCGGGCGTCTACCTGCTTCTTCAGGCCCGAAAGGGCGGCGGCGATGTCGACCAGCGCCTGCGAGCACGGGCCGCCCGCGGCCGGCACGGTCGTGCAGCCCGCGCTCCGGAACGCCCCCACGGCCTGCTCCAGCTTCCCGGCCTCGGCGGTCAGCTGCGGGTCGCGGTCGTCCGCGCGCTTGCGGGCCGCGCCCGGGACGTTGCCGACCTCCGTGACGTACTTCTCACAGCCCTTCGGCAGCTGGGTGCGCGGGCTCGCGTAGCACTGGTCGACGGTCAGCGCGGCCAGCTTGGTCGGAAGCGCGTCCGGGCTCGGCTCGCCGCCCCGCTTGGGCGTCGGGCCCGCTTCCTTGCCGCAGCCGGACACGACCAGGACCAGCACCGCGCCGCCCACGGCGACTCCGAACCTACGCACACCCCCACGGTAGCGTGCGGCGCATGAGCCTCGACCTGCACGCCGATCCCGTGGACCTGACCGCAGCGCTGGTGGACGTCTTCAGCGTGTCCGGCGCCGAGGCGGAGATCGCGACCGCGGTGCAGGACGCGCTGCGAGCGCAGGCGCCGCACCTCGAGGTCGTCCGCAACGGCGACGCCGTCCTCGCGCGGACCAACCTCGGCCGCGGGTCGCGGGTCGTGCTCGCCGGGCACCTGGACACCGTGCCGGAGAACGGCAACTTCCCCTCGCGGCGCGAAGGCAGCGGGGACGAGGAGATCCTGCACGGCCTCGGCACGGTCGACATGAAGGGCGGCGACGCGGTCTTCCTGCACCTGGCGGCGACGCTGCGGGAGCCGAAGCACGACGTCACCTTCGTCTTCTACGACAACGAAGAGGTCGAAGCGGTCAAGAACGGCCTCGGCCGGATCGAGCGCGAGCTGCCGGAGTGGCTGGCCGGCGACCTCGCGATCGTCGGCGAGCCGTCGAACGGCGTGATCGAGGCCGGCTGCCAAGGCACCATGCGCGTCGAGCTGCGGCTGTCCGGGAAGCGCGCGCACACGGCCCGGGCGTGGATGGGGGAGAACGCGATCCACGCGCTCGCCGAGCCGCTGCGGCGGCTGGCGGAGTACTCGCCGCGGATCGTCGACATCGACGGGCTGACCTACCGCGAAGGCCTCCAGGCGACGTCGATCAGCGGCGGCGTCGCGGGCAACGTGGTCCCGGACGCGGCGGTGCTGACGGTGAACCACCGCTTCGCCCCGGACCGCGACGCGGCGGCGGCCGAGCGGCACCTGCGCGAGGTGTTCGACGGTTTCGAACTGTCCGTTGTGGACATGTCGCCGGGCGCGCTGCCGGGCTTGTCGGCCCCGGCGGCCGCGGAACTGGTGGCGGCGGCGGGCGGTCGTGCGGCGGCGAAGCTGGGGTGGACGGACGTGGCGCGGTTCGCGGCCCGCGGGATGCCGGCGGTGAACTTCGGGCCCGGCAACCCGACCTTGGCGCACACGAAGCAGGAGAACGTCCGGACGGCGGAGATCCGCCAGGTCACCGAGGTCTTGCGCAAGTTCCTGGGCTGAGTGGACCAGCGCCCCTACCGCCCAGTAGTGGCGGTCGTCACATTCGGCGCCCTGAACTGCGGTGACGCTCCGCGACCGCAGGTCACCGCAACTTTTTCCGGCCGCGGCCCGTATGTCCTTCTGAGGCCGCGCACCCGGGGAGGACCTATGCCGAAAACCGCGAGACGAGCCGCGGCGGTGGCCGTGCTCGCCCTGGCGGTGGCCGGGTGCGGCGGGGAACGACAGCCCGTGGCCGCGCCGGCGGCGGGGCCGGTCATCACCGCCATCGGGGAGGCCACCTCGATCCCGCCGCCGCCCGCCGAGCGGGAACCCGTCACGCAGGTCGCGCCCGTCGAGGTCGCCATCACCTTCCCGTTGACCGGGTCCGGCCAGTGGATGTTCACCCCCGGCACCGACGAGGTCGCCGGGAAGTCGGGCCGGCTGATGCGCTACCGGATCGCCATCGAGACCGACATCGACGGTGTCGGGCCCGCCGAGTTCGCCAAGAAGATCCGCGCCATCCTCGGCGACCCGCGCGGCTGGACCGCCGGCGGGCAGTGGCGGCTGCAGCAGGTCGGCCCGGCCGACAGCGCCGACTTCACCCTCTACCTCGCGACGCCGGCCAGCCGCGACAAGCTGTGCGGCGGCACGCCGGACAGCTACACCTCCTGCCGCAACGGCAGCAACGTCGTGCTCAACGTCGCCCGCTGGGCCAACGCCGTCCCGAACTACGGTGCCCCGCTCGAGGTCTACCGGCAGTACATGGTCACCCACGAGACCGGGCACCGGCTGGGTCAGGGCCACGAGCTGTGCCCCGGCCCGGGGAAGCCGGCACCGGTGATGGAGCAGCAGACGCTCGGGCTGCACGGCTGCGTCCCGAACCCGTGGCCGTTCCCGGACGGTGCCCGCGAATACGCCGGCCCGCCGGGCGAGTACGACGACCCGATCCCGGCGGGCAGCTCCTGACCCGCCGCTAGGCTCGTCGGCATGCCGGACAGCACCTCGACGTCGCGCGTGGTCGGCGGCGACGTCGTCCAGGGGAGGCAACGCCTCGTCTTCGTCCGCAAGGGCGATCATTACGTACTCGACACGCTCGGCGTCTTCGCGGACGGTGCCGTCCTCTGGCGATACGAATCGACTGATTTCGACGGTCTCCGCGCCGCGTTCGACGACGGCACGCTGACCCTGACCCCGCCCGAGGGTGCACCGCTGATCGTCACCGGCACGGCAAGGGGAACCGTGCCGGCACTGGAGTCGTGGCTGACTCCGGAGCTGGTGATCGGCGAGCTCGCCGACGAGGTGGACGAGCTCAACGACCGGCCGGACTCCTCCCGGCGTTGCTGGGACGCGCTGCTGGTGTACGCCGCGGATCCGACCGGGGCCAACCTCGAGATCGTCCGCGAGTCGTACCACGCGGTGCCCGAGCACCGCCGGATCTTCATGCTCGGCGACATGGACCAGAACGACGTCCCGGTGCGGATCCTGCTCGCCGAGGTCGGCGAGACGATCCCGGCCCGGCGCCCGGGCCGGACGCTCACGGTGACCCCGGAGATCCGGGAGTGGGCGCTCGGCTACTTCCGCAGGAGCGAGGCCGGTGTCGCCGGAACCTCGGCGCAGCGGGTGGCGGACGGACCGGAGTCGACCGTCCCGCTGGTCGTGGGCGGGCACGTCTACCCGGGCGGCTGGCCCGATCCGGCGGGCCTGGAGGTCCTGCAGATCGAGTACCCGGCGGCGGTGACCCGCGACGGCCGGGAGTACGCGAGCGTCATGCACGCCTACTGGGCGCTGTCGACCGACGACGCCGGCTGGCACGACCGGATCGCCGCCGCCTCCCGCGGCCTCGACGCCCGGACCCTCGGCCAGGAAGCGCCCCGGCGGGCGGGCTGGCCGACGGCCCGGCTGGGCGTGATGGCCGCGCTGCTGCGGGACAAGTTCGAGCGCCACCCGGCGATGGCGGCGACGTTGCTGGGCACGGGTGACGCCCGCCTGCTCTACACCGACTGGGGTTCGAAGTACTGGAGCTCGAGCGGCGCCAACTGGCTGGGCCGGCTCCTGGAACTCGTCCGTTCCGAGCTGGCCCGACCTACCGGCCCTGCAGGGACTTGACGTTGTTGCCGAAGGTCCAGCCCTTCGAGCCGTCCCAGTTGATCGACCAGTCCATCAGGCCCTTCAGGCCGGGAACCGCGCGCCACGCCTGGGATACCAGGCTCGGCGACATGTACCCGCCTCCCGCGCCGGGCTGGGCGGGCAGGCCGGGGACCTGCTTGTCGTAGGGCACGCGGATCGTCGTGCCCTGCACGACCAGGCCCTGGTTCAGGCAGTTCGTCTGCACGGTGAAGCCCTGCACGGTCCCGGCCTGGTACGAATCGCCGGAGCAGCCGTACATGGATCCGTTGTAGTACTGCATGTTCAGCCACCACAGCCGGCCGTTGTCCGCGTACTTCTTGATGATCGGCAGATAGGCGCCCCAGATCGAGCCGTAGGCGACGCTGCCGCCGGTCACGTACGCGGTCTCCGGCGCCATCGTCAGCCCGAAGTTCGACGGCATCCGCGCGAGCACGCCGTCGATGATCCGGATCAGGTTCGCTTGCGACGCCGAAAGCGTCTTGATGTTCCCGCTGTTGGTCAGCCCGGTCTCGATGTCGATGTCGATCCCGTCGAAGTTGTACTGCTTGAGGATCGGCACGACCGTGGCGACGAACCGGTCGGCCACCGCGGACGACGAGAGGTCGATCCCGGCGGCCGCACCGCCGATGGACAGCAGGATCGTCGCGCCCGCGGCCTTCGCCGCGCACATCTCGGCGGGTGCCGGCACCTTGACCCCGGCGTCCATCCCGTTCTCCCACAACACGGTTCCGTCGGACCGGATCACCGGGAAGGCGGCGTTGACGACGTTGTAGCCGTGCTGGGCCATCCGGCTGTCGGTGATCGGGATCCAGCCCATCCCGGGGTGGACGCCGTTCGCGGCGCCGTCCCAGTTCTCCCAGTACCCCTGGAGGACCTTGCCCGCGGGCCTCGATTTCACCGCGCACGTGTCGGCCTGCGCCGCCCCCTGCGCGGAGGCCGGGACGAACAGCGGCAGGGCCAGCACGGTGGCCAGCAGGGTGGCGAACAAGCGACCGGACATCCCGGCTCCCATCGACGTCGAAGGGCGGACGCGGCGTGTCCGCCCAACATAAGCGCCGCGGGGAACCGATGAGTACCGGCGAACGGGTGGTCTAGACAACTCGGGAGCGCCCGGTGCGGGCGCCCCCGAGCGGCCGGTCAGACGGTCAGCGTCCAGGAGGACAGGTAGCCGGTGTCGATGGCGGCTGCGTCCTTGATCTGGAGTTTCCAGGCGCCGTTGGCGGCTTCGGTGGAGGCGTTG
>Ga0207678_10000480_pt1 | contig 36254 bp, 33 predicted proteins | sample KBSC63metaG_FD_184319 | JGI IMG/M metagenome (GOLD analysis project Ga0207678, IMG submission 184319) | Corn rhizosphere microbial communities from Kellogg Biological Station, Michigan, USA - KBS C6-3 metaG (SPAdes) (version 2) | ecosystem: Host-associated > Plants > Roots > Rhizosphere > Soil ... | reverse complement strand
GACGGGACCGTCGCGCCGTCGGAACTGGCCGCGCTGGAGGAACGGGACCGGGCGCGGGCGCGGCGCACCGACGGCCGGCTGACCGAGCTCGCCGAGCGGATCCTGTCCCATCGCGACGAGCCGCAGATCATGATCGGCCCGTGGGCGACGTTCTGGCGGATCAAGGAGATCGCGGAGGCCAAGGGGGTGGAGCCGGGCTCGTTCCATCCCGGCACCGTCGCGTCGGTGTCGGGCGGGCTGAAGGGACTGACGCTCCCCGCCGACTACCAGGAGCAGCTCGCGGCGTTCCTCGGACCGGTGGTGCGCCCGCGCATCTACGGCATGTCCGAGCTGTCGACCGCCCTGCCGATGTGCGAGCAGGGCCGCTATCACCCGGCACCGTGGATCGTCCTGATCGTGCTCGACGAGTCGGGCGAGGCGCTCGCCGTCCCGGCACCCGACGGCACGACGACCGGTCGCGCCGCCTTCTACGACCCGGTCTGGAACGCCAGGTGGGGCGGGCTGGTCACCGGTGACCGGATCACCGTCGCCGCCGATCCGTGCGCATGTGGGCGGCCGGGCCGCACCGTGACCGATCCGGTGACCCGCTACCGCGATCTCAACGGCGACGACGACAAACTGACCTGCGGTGGCACCATCGAGCAGTACATCAGGGGCGTGGTGGAACGGTGAGCCCGTCGCCGGACCCGCCGTCGACGCTCGATCAGGCCACCCGCGACCTGCTCGTGGCGTACGCGACGGCCGGGCGGCCACCGATCCATCTCAGCACCCCGGCCGACGCTCGCGCGGCAGGTGCCCGCGCCTGGGCGCCGTCGGGCAGCGGGCCGGCGATGCGCGAGGTCGACGAGTACGACGTGCCGTCCGTCGACGGCGCGATGCGGGTGCGGGTGCTGGTGCCGCTCCGGCAGACCGGCGCTGTCATGGTCTACCTGCACGGCGGCGGCTGGGTGCTCGGCGACATCGACGGCTACGACGTGCTGGGCCGGGAACTGGCGGTGCGCTCCGGCGCGACCGTGGTCCTCGCCAACTACCGCAAGGCGCCAGAGCATCCCTTCCCGGTCCCCGTCGAGGACGCGTGGGCCGCGCTGCGCTGGGCCGATGCTCGGCGCGAGCTGCTGGCAGGCCGTCCGGATGCGCCGTTGTTCGTCGGGGGCGACAGCGCAGGCGGCAATCTCGCCGCCGTGACGGCTCTGCGCGCCCGGGACGGCGGCGGGCCACGGATCGCCCGCCAGCTGCTGGTGTATCCGATCACCGACTGCGATCAGACCCGTCCGTCCTATCGCGATCCGGCCAACCAGCTGCTGCTCGGCGCCGACACCATGGCCTGGTTCTTCGATCACTACGTCGGCGACGGTGATCGCACGCATCCCGAGATCAGCCCGCTGCGCGCGGCAGATCTGAGTGGGCTGGCGCCCGCGACGGTCGTGCTGGCCGGCCACGATCCACTCCACGACGAGGGCCGGGCCTACGCCGACCGGATGGCGGCCGCCGGCGTCGACGTCGACATCCACACCTATCCCGATCAGCTGCACGGCTTCCTGCAGATGGTGGGCGTGCTACCGGCGAGCGCGCAGCTCCTCGATCTGCTCGGCCGCCGGATCCGTGGCACGGCCGGACTCGCGACGCCGGGCAGCGCGGGCTGACGACCGGTCCGGGGACCGGTCCTGACCATAGGAGACAACACATGTCCACACCGGACGCGCCAGAACGGTTCGACGCGATCGTCGTCGGCGCCGGGTTCGCCGGGCTCTACATGCTCCATCGCCTCCGCGAGGAGGGGCTGTCGGTGCAGCTGCTCGAAGCAGGCGACGGCGTCGGCGGCACCTGGCACTGGAACCGCTATCCCGGGGCCAGGGTCGACGTCGAGAGCATGTCGTACTCGTACTCGTTCTCCCCGCAGCTGCAGCAGGAGTGGAGCTGGACGGAGAACTACGCCGCCCGCGACGAGCTCAAGGCCTACGCCGATCACGTCGCCGAGCGGTTCGGTCTGGGCTCGCACATCCGGCTCGGCACCCGCATCGTCGGCGCGCGCTACGACGAGGACGCCGCCACCTGGACCGTGACGACGGAGGCGGGTGATCAGCTGATCACCACCTTCCTGGTGACGGCCGTCGGTGCGCTCTCCACCACCAACCGGCCCATGATCCCCGGGCTGGCGGAGTTCGGCGGCACCGTCCTGCACACCTCCCGCTGGCCTGCCGAGGACGTCGATCTGACCGGCAAGCGGGTCGGGGTGATCGGGACCGGATCGACCGGGATCCAGCTGATCCCCGTCGTCGCACGCAAGGCAGCGCGCCTGACCGTCTTCCAGCGCACCGCGAACTTCAGCCTGCCGATCCGTAACGAGCCGATGGATCCGGAGTTCGAGCGCGAGTGGAAGGCGCACTACGACGAGCACCGGGCCGCCGCGCGGCTGACGTCCGGCGGCAGCAACACCACCATCATCAACATGTTCTCTGCGCTCGACGTGTCCCCGCAGGAGCGGGAACGCATCTACGAGCAGTCGTGGCGTGCGGGCGGCGCGAGCGTGCTGCGGTCCTTCCAGGACATCATGACCAGCCGGGAGGCCAACGACACCGCGGCCGACTTCGTCCGGCGCAAGATCCGCGAGATCGTCCACGATCCGGTCGTCGCCGAGCGGCTGTGCCCGAAGGACCATCCGATCGGCTCCAAGCGGATCTGCATGGACAACGGCTACTTCGAGACCTACAACCGCGACAACGTCGAGCTGGTGGACCTGCGCGCGGAGCCGATCGTGGCCGGCGTCGCGGAGGGGCTGCGGACCGAGCGCGCGGTGTATCCGCTGGATCTGCTGATCCTCGCCACCGGCTTCGACGCGGTGACCGGCCCGCTCCGGGAGATGGGGATCGTCGGGCGCGACGGTGTCGCGCTGGCGGACAAGTGGGCCGACGGCCCGCTGGCCTATCTCGGCCTCGCCACGGCCGGGTTCCCCAATCTGCTCACCCTCACCGGGCCCGGCAGCCCCGCGGTGCTGGCCAACGGCTTCACCTCGATCGAGCAGCACGTCGGCCTGGCGATGGACGTGATCAACCAGGCCCGCGAGCGAGGCGCCCGGCAGGTCGAGGTGACCAGCAGGGCCGAGATCGAGTGGATGGAACACGTCGCGGAGGCCGCCGACCGGACGCTCTACCCGCAGGCCAAGTCGTGGTACCTCGGCTCGAACATCCCCGGCAGGCCGCGCGTCTTCATGCTCTACGCCGGTGGCGCCGGCAACTTCCGTCGCCGCTGCGAGGACGTGGTGGCGGCGGGCTTCACGGGGTTCGAGTTCGGCTGAGGCGGACCGCGCGGCGCCCCGGACGCCGGGCAGCACACACACGAAACCGGCCGTGGACCCGAGAGCTCCACGGCCGGTTCGCCTGCTCCGTCGTGCTCAGGAGACGTGCCAGCCCGTATCCGCAGCGATCCGGGAGGCGTTGACGAACGAGGCCGCGTCCGAGCAGAGCCAGAGGACCACCTCCGCGATCTCCTCCGGGCGGCCCAGTCGACGGATCGGCTGCACACCGGCCGCCCATTCGACGGCTTCGGCCTGCCCCGCGGCTCGCGCCCGCTCGATGATGCCCGTGTCGATGTTGCCCGGCGCGACAGCGTTGACCCGGATGTTCTGGTCCAGGTAGGTGAGCCCGGCCGCGGTGGTGAGGCCGTAGACGCCGTGCTTGCTCGCGGTGTAGCCGACATCGGCGACGTTGCCCTTGTACGTGGCCTCCGAGGCCACGTTGACGATCGCACCACCGCCGCCACGGGCCATGAGCGGAATCTCGTACTTCATGCAGAGGAAGACACTCGTGAGGTTGTTGGCGATCAGCCGATCCCACTGCTCCTCGGCGTAGTCGGCCAGTTTGTCCTGGCCCTCCAGGATCCCGGCGTTGTTGTGGGCGTAGTCCAGCCTGCCGAACGACTCGTCGACGGCACTGATCGTGCGTCGAACGTCCGCCGAGAGCGACACGTCCGCTTCCACGAACAGGCCGCTGCCGCCGTCGGCTTCGATCAGGCCGATCGTCTCCTTGCCGCGGTCGGCGTCGATGTCGGCCACGACGACCTGGGCCCCGGCCCGGGCGAACAACCGGGCCGACGCGCGGCCCATCCCGTATCCGCCGCCGGTGACGAGAGCGACCTTGCCCGTCATGTCGATCGGAGGTAATGACACGTGTCCGTTCTCCTTCTCACGATGCGGGCGCGAGCTTCACTCGGCGCGGTCTGGGCACTGAATTCCCTGAGCGGGCTCGGGTCGGGCGGTGCCGAGCTCCGCGAAACGCACTCAGGCGAACGGGACTCCCAGCGGCGTGCCGGGGGTGAAGCGGGCGGGGACCGACCGCCAGCCGTTGATGCTCCCGATCGTGTCGTACGGCGCGAGGCCTTCGCTGACCAGGCGGTAGTCGGGCAGCCTGGTGAGCACCTTGGTGAGCACGGCGAGGTATTCGACGCGCGCGAAGTGGGAACCGATGCAGCGGTGCGGGCCCAGCCCGAACGCGGTGTGCGGATTGGGGCTGCGATCGACGACGACGTCCTCGGAAGCGGTGAAGGCGAGCTCGTCACGGTTGGCCGACGCCCACGACAGCAGGACCCGCTCGCCGCGGCGGATCAGCCGGCCGCCGATCTCGACGTCGCGGGTGGCGGTGCGGGCCAGCGCCTGCGTCGGGGAGGAGACGCGCAGCATCTCCTCCATGAACAGCTCCAGCGCGTGCGGATCGGCCGCCAGCTTCTCCCGCAGCTGCGGCTGATCGTCGAGGTAGACCAGCGAGTGCGCGATCAACGCCGTCGTGGTGTCGATCCCGCCGCCGAGCACGAGCCGCACCCAGTCCATGACGTCCTCGTGCGGCAGTGGCTGCCCGTCGATGTTGCTCTGTACGAGCGCGGTGAGTGCGTCGTCACGTGGCTCGCGCCTGCGCAGCTCCACCTCGTCCGCGACGCGCTCCATGCAGATCTCGCGCTGCGCGACGGCCCGCTCGAACTGCTCGCTGCCCTGCGGATAGGCGACGTAGTCGTGGAACGGACCCGCGTACAGCTCGTGGTCCTCGATGGGCAGGCCGAGGAACTCCAGGGTCGCCGCGGTCGGCACCGGCGAGGCCAGCTGCGTCACCAGCTCTGCCTCGCCCGACTCGATGAACCGGTCGATGAAGTGATCGGCCAGCGCCTCGTACCGTGGCCGCAGCGCGCGCGCCCTGGCCGGGGCCATCCGGCCGGCGAGCATCTTGCGGTAGGTCGACAACTCCGGCGAGTCGATGTCGATGGGCAGCTGCCGGGTCGGGCTCGGCGGGATCGACACCCCCGAGAACGAGACGCTGTCGCCGCGGTGCATGTCCTTGAAGGACGAGAACGTGGCGTCGTCGCGGGCCACCCGTGCGACGTCGGCGTAGCGGGTGAGAACCCAGAACCCGCCGTACGCCTCGGTCCAGAACACCGGTGTCTCCGCGCGAAGGGTTCTCAGCTGACCCGCCGCGTCCTGCGCGTGCTCGGGGGAGTGTTGGTCGAAATGCACCACGGGACAGCCGCCCATGATCCGGGTCCTCTCGTCGTGTTGCCGTGATCTGCAAGATCAGCCCTGGCGGGCCGCGTGCCTTCCGGCACGTCTGCCGAAGAAGCTGCCGTCGCCCAGTGACGCGCCGCTCGCGTAGCCCCAGACCGGGATCCCCGACGCCGCGCGCCCGGCCGCATACAGCCCCGGGATCGGCTCGCCGGACACGTGCAGCACCTCGCCGTCCAGGCTGGTGCGCAACCCTCCGAGGGTGAACCCGACCGCCCGGCCACTCAGATTGAGCACACCGTACGGGGGGCGCAGCGGAGTCACGAACCGCTCGCTCTTGTGGAAGACCGGGTCGACGCCGTTCTCGGCGTGCCGGTTGTAGAGGGCGATGGTCGACTCCAGGCTGCCCTCCGGGAAGCCCAGCTCTGCCTCGATCTCCGCCGCGGTCTCGCCGACGGCCACCGGCCGGGTCCGCTTGAGTCCCTTGGAGCTCGGGCCGAGCTCGGTGTTCTCGTAGATCTCGTCATCGATGATCAGCCACGCCCGATCGTCGGCGCGGTAGCGGATGAACTGGCTGACCCGCCCCGGGTAGGTGTCCTCGGTGACGAACCGCTGCCCGAACTCGTTGACCAGCACACCCTTGGCGAGCAGTTCGGGTGCGATCGCGGTCGACCAGACCTCGCAGCCGTCCATCCGGCCGAGGTCGGCGCCCAGCGCCTGGGCCATGCGGATGCACCGGCCGTCATTGCCCTCGACGACGCCGCCGGGCTTGCGGGCCAGCTCGGGGGCGAACCGGTTCATCATCCCGTCGTCGTACATGAAGCCGCCGCCGGCGAGCACCACGCCGCGGCGCGCCCGGTAGTGCACGACCCGCCCGTCCGCGACGGCGGCCACGCCCACGACAGTGCCTGCTCGGTCGACGATCAGCCGGTCGGTGCGCACGTCGTAGGCGACCCGGACGCCCGCGGCACCGGCGCGGTCGGTGAGCACCTTCATCAGCCAGTAGCCACCGCCGCGGTCACCGACGTGCTGCTCGTCGGCGGGGGTGTCCGGCGGCGGCTGCGCGACGTGCCCGCGCGGCGCGGGCGGCGCCATCTGGTTGTACGGCCACGCGTTCTCGCCGCCGCTGTACATGAGGCTGCGGCCCGGTGGCGGTGTGTGCGCCGGGTCGGGATGGAACGTCGGGACGTAGTGGACGCCGAGCCCGGTCAACCAGTCGTAGTGATCGACGCTCTCGTCGCTGTAGAGCCGGACCCTGGCCTCGTCGGCGCCAGGGCCCATGGCGGCCATCAGGAAGTCGAACATGGCCTGCGCGGTGTCGTCGAACCCGCACGCCTTCTGCAGCGGGGTGCCGCCGCCCAGGTAGACGAAGCCGCCGCTCAGCGCTGCGGCGCCGCCCCAGCCGCCGGCCCGCTCGAGCACCAGCACGTCGGCGTGCTCGGCGCGCTCGGCGGTCGCTCCGAGTGCCGCGCAGGCTCCTGCGATCCCGTAACCGACCACGATGACGTCGGCTTCGCCGTCCCAGTACTCGATCGTGTCGGCGTACGCCGGTGTGACAAGGCGCTCCATGACACCTCCCGCATCGCTGCCGGTTGGGCACCGACGGGCGTTCACGGTAATCGGGCGGGAGCACCGGAAGGCCCGTCCACGTCCCACTGACTGAAACCTCGATCAAACCGTCGCGGGCGACCACAGACGAGTCGGTTCCGCTGACCGGGACGGCACACCTGCTCAACCCGGGCGGGTCGGCGAGAGTCGAACCCGGAGATCGCGACCGGGCCGACGAGCACTGGTGTGCCCGGCGAGTGGACGGTGCGTAGTGTTCACCAGGAGGTACGAATGAAGCCGCCAGCGACCACCCTGCCGGTGCGTCCCGTCCACGACAGGGAAACCGACGTGCTGGTGATCGGCGCCGGCACGGCGATGGCAGCGGCGATGGCGGCACACGAGCTGGGGCTCTCCACCGTGATCGTGGAGAAGACCGCCTACGTGGGTGGGTCCACAGCGCGTTCGGGCGGGGCCTTCTGGATCCCCGGGAACTCCGCGCTGGAGGCAGGCGGGGCCGACGACTCGATCGAGCGCGCCGCGCAGTACCTGGAGGCCGTCGTCGGCGACACCGGCCCGGCGCCGCGATGGCGGAACTACCTGACCCACGGCCCGGCGACGGTCGACATGCTGGTGCGCATGACGCCGATGCGGTTCGGCTGGAACCGCGGCTACGCCGACTACCACCCGGAGCTGCCCGGCGGCTCCGCGGTGGGCCGTACCTGTGACTGCCGCCCGTTCGATCTGTCGGTTCTCGGTGAGGAGCGGGCCCGGCTGCGGCGCTCCCGGATGCGGAAGCTGCCGATGCCGGTGACGGGCGGTGACTACAAGTGGATGAACCTGATGGCGCGCACGCCGCACAAGGCGTTCCCGCGCATCCTCTGGCGAGCTGCCCAGGGGCTGGCCGGCCTCGCGATGGGCAAGGAGTACGTCGGCGGCGGCCAGGCGATGGCTGCCGGCTTGTTCGCCGGGGTCCTGCGCGCAGGCATCCCGATCCACACCCGCACCGCGGTCCGCGAGCTGCTGCTCGACGGCGACCGCGTCGTCGGCGCCATCGTCGTGCAGGACGACCGGGAGGTGACGATCACCGCCCGCAAGGCCGTCGTCGTCGGCGCGGGCGGGTTCGATCACGATCTCGAACGCCGCCGTGCGCTGCAGTCATCGACCCTGCAGCCGCGCTGGAGCCTGGGCAACTCCGGCAACACCGGGGACCTGCTCGACATCGCGGGCAAGGTGGGCGCGGACACCGTGCTGATGGACCAGGCGTGGTGGTTCCCGGCGATTGCGCCGATCGCACCCGGCGAGATGCCGATGCCGCTGCTGGCCGAACGGTCGCTGCCCGGCTCCTTCATCGTCGACGACGCGGGAGAGCGGTTCGTCAACGAGTCGATCGACTACATGTCGTTCGGCCAGCGAGTCATCGAGCGCGAACGGGCAGGCAAGCCGGTCGGACAGATGTGGATGGTCTTCGACCAGGCCTACCGCAACAGCTATGTCTTCGCGACGCTGCTCAATCCCCGCCAGGCGATCCCGCAGGAGTGGCTCGACGCCGGGATCGTCAGAAAGGCGTCGGATCCAGCCGCGCTCGCGCGTGCGACGGGCCTGCCGGAGACGGCGTTCACAGCTACCTTCGAGCGGTTCAACCGGCTCGCCGCCGCCGGGGTCGACGACGACTTCCGCCGGGGTGCCAGCGCCTATGACCGCTACTACGGCGATCCGACCGTGGATCCGAACCCGAACCTGCGCCCGCTGCGTCGCGGTCCCTTCTACGCGGCCAAGGTGGTGCTCAGCGACCTCGGCACCTGCGGTGGGATCAGAGCGGACGAGTTCGCACGGGCACTGCGCTCGGACGGCTCGCCGATCGGGGGGCTCTACGCCGTCGGCAACGCGGCGGGCAACGCATTCGGCGACACCTACCCCGGCGCGGGCGCGACCATCGGGCAGGGGCTGGTGTTCAGCCGGATCGCGGTGCTGCACGCGGCGGGCCGGCTGAGGTAGCTCCCCGTCGACGCGAGCTCGTCTCGTCGCCGAGGTGATCGGGAGTCGGCGGCCTCAGCCGAGCGTCCAGCGCGGCTCGCGCTTCTCCATGAAGGCTGCCGCCGCCTCACGGGAGTCGGTGAACGTCCGTAGCCGCGCGGTGTAGTCCTGCTCGATCCGATACGCGGTCTCGACGTCGAGGCCCTCGGTGCGGTTGATCGACTCCTTCGCCAGCCGCATCCCGATGGGGCTCTTGGCCGCGATCGTCCCCGCGAGCTGCCGCGCCGCCGTCAGCAGGTCGCCCGGCTCGACGATCTGCGCGATTGCGCCGCGGCGCAACAGCTCCTGCGCGTCGGCGAGCTCGCCGGTGTAGAACATCTGCCGGGCGCGGTACTCGCCCACCAGCTTCCGCAGGTGGCTGACCGCGCCGAGCAGGCCGACGTTGATCTCGGTGGCACCGAGCCGGGCCGTGGCGTCGGCGACGATGACGTCGCACGACGACACCAGTGCCATTCCGGCGCCGACCGCGACGCCGTGCACCGCGGCGATCACCGGCACGGGGCAGTTGCGGACCGCGCTGAAGGTTTCCCTGGCGATGCGGCCCTCGTCGATGCGGCCGGCGAGATCCACGCTCTGCTCGCCTGCGAACGCGCGCAGATCGGCGCCGGCGCAGAACGCCTTGGTGCCTGCCGCGGTGAACACGACCGCGCGCACGTCGGCGGGGACGGCAACCTCGGAGAAGGCGATCCCGATCTCGCGCATGGTCGCCATGTCCACGGCGTTCACCGGCGGCCGGGAGAGCGTGATCGTGGCGACGCCGCCGTCGAGCACGGCGCTGACGTGCTGGAGAGGTTCGGAGAAGGTGATCTGCTCGCCGGGGGCCTCGACCGCCGTCGTGGTGTCTGTCATCGGTCCCTCGCATCGTCGATGGTGCGGCCGCTGCGGACGAGCCTGCCGGGCAGGGCGCCGGTGGCCTCGCCGGAGGCGTAGGTCTCGGTGCCGCGCACGAAGGTGTGCAGGTAGCCGTCGGCGCGCTGCATCAGCCGCCTGCCGCCGGCCGGCAGATCGAAGTGCACCTCGGGCCTGCGCACGCGCAGGTTCTCGAAGTCGATGACGTTGATGTCGGCCCGGAATCCCGGTGCCAGCACCCCGCGATCGTTCAGCCCCAGGAACCTGGCCGTGCGCGAGCACTGCTGCTCGATGAGGAACGGCACGTCCAGCCGGTCATATGGCCGGTCGCGGCCCCAGTACTGCAGCAGCGTCGTGGGAAAGCTGGCGTCGCAGATCGCGCCGACGTGCGCGCCGCCGTCGGACAACCCCGGCAGCGTGTTCGGGTGCTGGATCATCTCCCGCACCACGTCGAGATTGCCGTGGTAGTTCGTCAGCGGCACGTAGATCATGCCCTGCCCGGCGTCGCGCAGCAGGATGTCGTAGGCCAGCTCGGCGGGCGTGGTGCCCGCCCGGTCGGCGCGGGCCTGCAGGCTGTCCTCCGGCCTCGGCTCGTAGTCCGGCTCGTCGGTCAACTCGAACATCAGGTGCCACGAGTCGAGCCAGAGGCCGCCGATGCGGAAGTCCGGCTCGTCCGACGAGCCGGCGAGCAACCGCGCGCGGAACTGCGGATCGCGCATGATCGTCGCCTGCTCGGTGTGCGACAGATCCTGGATCGGGCGGAACGCCGGATTGGTGCTGAACGGGTTGAGCGTGCACTGCAACCCGTAGAGGACCCCGATCGGCCGAGCCGCGACCTGCCCGGCGATCGTGACGCCGCGGGCGTTGGCGGACTCCAGCCGCGCCAGCAGCCCGCGCAGTCGCTTGTTGTTGTCCCAGTCGCGGGCGACGAGGGTGAACGACATCGGCATGCCCGAGCCGGTCACCATCGTCTCCATCATGTCGAACTCCTCGTCGAGGAGATCGAAGTCGGACACGAGGTTCATCGCGCCGCGGCCGGCCTTTCCCGCCTCCAGCGCGATCCCGATGCACTCGCGGGCCGCCGCCCCGAACGCCGGCGTGTGATCACCGGCAACGGTGCGGTGCGCGGCGAGACGGTCCGTGCTGAACCCGAGCGCGCCCGCCTCGATGCCGAACCGGGCCAGTCTGCCCATGAGCTCGATGTCCTCGTCGGTCGCGTCCTCACGGGCGGCGCCGCGCTCACCCATCACGTACAGCCGCAGCGGATCGTGTGGCACGTAGACGCCGATGTCGATGTCGTGGTCGAGCGCGGCGAGCGCGTCGAGGTACTCGGCGAAGGATTCCCAGCCCCAGCGCAGACCCTCGTGCAGTGCGGTGCCGGGGATGTCCTCGACACCTTCCATGATCTCGATCAAGGTGTCGTGGTCGGCCTCGCGGACCGGGGCGAACCCGACACCGCAGTTGCCGGCCACCACCGTCGTCACGCCGTGCCACGACGACGGGTGCAGCGTGCTCTCCCACGTTGCCTGCGCGTCGTAGTGGGTGTGGATGTCCACCCAGCCGGGCGCCACCAGCGCGCCATCGGCGGCGATCTCGCGGGCGCCTTTCCCGCTGATCGTGCCGACTTCGACGATCAGCCCGTCCCGCACCCCGACATCGGCGGTGCGTGCGGGCGACCCCGTGCCGTCGTGGACGCTCCCGCCGCGGATCACCAGGTCGTATTCGCTCATGTCAGACCATCCCTGCCGCTGCCGAGCCGGGCTCGGCGAGCTTCTCGATCGCGTCGTCGGTGTAGCCGATCTCGCGAAACACGTCCGCGGTGTCGGCCCCGGGTTCCGGGCTGGGCCTCCGCACCGGGAACGGCACCCCGTCGTAGTCGAAGGGTGGGCGGACCAGCCGCACGTGCCCATCGCGGTAGGGCACCTCGACCAGCGAACCGTTCTCCAGCAGCGACGTGTCGTCGAGCACCTCCTGGTAGCCGCGCACGATCGTCACCATCACCCCCGCCTCCTCCAGCGCCGCGATCAGGTCGTCGCTCTTCCACGGTGTGGTGGCCTCGGCCAGCGCGGCCCGCAGCACCGTCGCGTTGGTGGGTTCCGTGCGCTGCTCGCGGGTGCCGTAGCGGGGATCCGCGGCGATCTCGGCCAGCCCCAGCACCTTGCACAGCGCCTGCCAGTGCCAGTCGTAGTAGGCGGCGATGAAGACCGCGCCGTCACTCGTCGGGAACTGGTCGGCGCCCGGGTACCCCGCGACGGCGGTGTTCCGCGATGCCGGGCCCAGCACGCTGTACCCGGCGATGTCGGGGGCCTGCAGCAGCAGCGCGGCGTCGAAGAGGCGGGCGTTGATCTTGCCGCCCTTGCCGGTGTGCTCCCGTTCGAGCACGGCGGCCGTGATGGCCAGCGCGAGGTTGCTGCCCGCTGTCATGTCCACCAGCGCGATGTGGTCGATCATGCCGCCCGCTGCCATGATTCCGCTGTCGGCCTGCACGATCTTGTCCATCGAGCGCCGCTTCGCGGCCGGGCCGACCTCGCCGTACCCCGACAGCGCCGCGTAGATCAGATCCGGGCGATCGGGGAGCAGATCGTCGGCACCGAGCCCGAACGTCGCCATCACCCCGGGCCGGAACGACGAGACGACGACCTGTGCGGTGGCGATCAGGTCGCGCGCGGCGCGCACCCCGGCCGGGGTCTTCAGATCCAGCGCAACCGATCGCTTGTTGCGGTTGGTCGATACCCGCATCATCTCCAGCGACTCCGGGCGTCCGGTGTTCTCGACCTTGATCACGTCGGCGCCGAGATCGGCGAGCAACATGGTGGCCAGTGGTCCCGCCGTCGCCATGGAGAAGTCGATGACGCGGATTCCGCGCAGCGGCGCGGCTGCCGAGGCGTTCTGCGGACTCGACATGGCACTCCTCGTTCGTCGCTCGGGCTGTGGTCCGTTTGTACGCCCACGACGGGGGTGCGGGCCGCTGGTACGTCCCGTTCACTGAAACCGTCGGGCGTTCATGTCACCATCGTCCGGCGTGATCGGGTAGCTGCGTCGGTCCGACACGGCGGAGGTGATCGTCCCGGCTGCCGGTACGGACTACCCGCTGTGCACGACCAGCGCCCCGCAGTCGTTGCTGCCGCCGCCCGCGACGACGGCGACGTGCGCGTCCGGGACCTGGCGAGCCCCGCAGTCGCCCCGCAGCTGCTCCACCGCCTCGGCGAGCAGCCCGATGCCCTGCACCCGGCCTTCGGCGAGCATGCCGCCGGAGGTGTTGAGCGGCAGGACACCGCCCGGCCCGATGGAACGCCCGTCGTCGACCCAGTCGCCGAACTCGCCGAACCCGCAGACGCCGAGCGCCTCGATCCAGGAGATCGGCAGGTGCGTGAAGCCGTCGTAGATGCCGGCCAGATCGAGATCGGCGACGGTGTAGTCGGAGAGCTCCCAGATCCGCCGCGAGCAGTCGATGCTGCCGCCGTAGAGCAGGTCGTCGGCGAACACGAAGTCCGCGCCCGCTCCCGTGCCCCACGCCATCGCGTCCACCAGCACCGGGGTACCGGGCAGATCGGCGGCGCGCTCCGCGGTCGTGACGATCACGGCGCACGATCCGTTGACGGGATAGTCGCAATCCAGCAGCAGCAGCGGATCGATGATCGTGCGCGACGAGAGGTAGTCCTCCATCGTCAGCGGCGCGCGCTGCACGGCGCGCTCGTTCAGCGCGGCCCAGCGGCGGGCGGAAAGCGCGATCTGCCCGTAGTCCTGCGCAGGGGTGCCGAACTCGTGCATGCGGCGGCGCTTCTTCAGCGCGTAGTTCGCCAGGATCCCGGCGGTGTGCCCGTACACGCCGGTGAATTGCTCGGGACCGGCCAACGACGTCGGCGGGGCCGCGATGCCACCGTTGTTGCCCTCGCGTTGCGGCAGTGTCCGGTACGCGATCGCCATCTCGCAGACACCGGATCCGACGGCGGCGACGGCCGCCATGGGCGGACCGAGCCCGGACGGGCCGGTGGCGAACAGATCGGCGTACGCGTTGAGATTCGGAATGCCCAGCACCCGCTGCAGCCACATGGTGCGCGGCGACTCGCGATCGGCGTGCAGGTACTCGAAGATCCCGTCGATGTCGGTCGCGGCGATCCCCGCGTCGGCGATCGCGGCGTGACAGGACTGCAGCGTCAGCATGCGCGGATCGGGGGCGTCACCGCGTGACAGATCGGAGTAGCCGATCCCGGCAACGGCGACCTGGCGGCCGAGCAAGCTCACGCGCCCGCTCCCTGCGCCGGGCGGAACTGCGGCAACGCCCAGTCGCCGCGCTTCTCGAAGGTGACCTCTACGGCGTCGCCGATGGCGAGCTCGGCGAGATCGGCCTCGACGATGTTGGTCATCATGCGGACCTCGGGGCAGGCGTCGAGCGTCACCAGCGCGAGCGCGTAGGGGACCTCGAACGCCGGCGAGAAGCTCCGCGTGTAGATCGCGAAGGTGTAGATCGTGCCGCGGCCGTCGATCCCGACGAAGGGCGGATCCGGCTGCTGGCAGTAGCGGCACAGCAGATCCGGGGGGAACTGCGCCTTGCCGCAGCTCGTGCACCGCTGCACGACCAACCGCCCCTCGCGGGCCGCCGTCCAGTACGGCAGCGACACCTCGTCGGGCTCCGGAGCCGGTTTCGGCACCGGCTGGGTGATCGGACCGGTCATGCGTTCTCCCACGTCATCGATCCTGGCGCAGTGACACGATCAGCTGCTGCCCAACCGTACGGGGTGTCGGCCCGGATGCCGGTCGCAGCGGTGACAGCGGCGACCCGGCCGGCGTTCCCCATGGGTCTAGCGCACCGCGTCGGGTGCGGGCTTCGGCACCCGCCGGTGGCCCCAGTAGCTGCCGCGCGAGGTCTCCGAGACCGTCCACGTCGCGTCGTCGACAAGACGTGCGCCCCAGCCGAACTCGATGCTGAATCCACCGGGTGTCGCCGCGTAGAACGAGAGCATCTCGTCGTTCGTGTGCCGCCCGAGGCTCTCGCGCAGGCGCACGCCGTGATCGGCGATCCGGTCGAGCGCGTAGCCGACGTCGTCGACGTTGTTCACCTCGAGCATGATGTGGTTCACGGCAGGGCCCGCGTAGCCGTCGGGCACCTGTGCCAGCGCCAGGCTGTGATGGCGGGCGTTGCAGTGCATGAAGACCACCCGGGTGCCCGGCAGCGTCATCGTGTCGCTGATCCGGAAACCCATCGTGTCGACGTAGAACGACGTGGCTGCCTCGAGGTCGGCCGCGGTGAGCACCACGTGCCCCAAGCCGAGATCACCGGTGACGAACCCGGACACTGCCGCAGGCGACATGAACGGCGTGTAGCCGATCTCCGGCCCGTAGAACACCTCGTGCCGCACGCCGCCGGCCGGCGGGACGAACGAGAACAGGCCCGTCACCCGCCGCTGCGCGGCCAGCTTGCCGTGATCGTGCTCGACGACGACGCCCGCGGCAGCCAGCTCGGCGGCCGCCGTCTCCAGCGCCTGCACGGTAGGCACCTCCCAGCCGATAGCCTGCATCCCGTCGACGTCACCCGGCAGGACGGCGATGCGGTACGGGCGCTCGTCGGCGCGCAGCAGCAGTCCGCCCTCAGGCGCGCCTTCGCCCGCCATCAGGCCGAGCACCTCCTGGCCGTAGGCGGCCCATTCGCCGACCTTCGTCGACGTGACGACCAGGTAGCCCAGCGCGCGGATGTCCATCGCGTTCTCCTTCTTCCTCGGGTGGGACGGCGCGTCAGGGCCTGCTCAGGAACTCCTGAGTCACGCGTTCGAAATCGTTCTTGCGCTCGACCTGCGCCCAGTGGCCGCACCGGGAGAAGACGTGCAGCTCGGCGTTGGGCATCCTGCGGAAGGGCAGCAGACCGTTCTCGAACGGCACCATGCGATCGTCGCGACCCCAGGTGACCAGGGTGCGCTGACGGATCCGGTTGGTCTGCGTCCACAGCGGCGGAACATCGCGGAAGCGGGGATCGACGAGGTTGGCGAAGATCGCCCTCGCGGTCTCGGTGACGCCAGGTTGCATGGCCATCTCCATGCGCTCGTCGATCAGCTCGTCGGTGACCAGCGCGGGGTCGGCGACCATCGTCTCGATCCACGCCGCCATCCGGGCACGGCTCGGCGCGGCGAGGAACTCGTTGAGGCGGCGACCGCCCTCACTGACCGCCGTCCCGACGACATTCACCCCTGGCGGGCCCATCAGGACCATCCGGTCGACACGGGTCGGTGCGTCCAGCGCCACCGCCATGGCCACCGCACCACCCATGGAGTTGCCCAGCAGATGAGCCGTACGGATGTCCAGCTCGTCCATCAGATGCAGGATCGCGCCGGCAGCGACCTCGGGATAGGGCCGGTTCAACTCGGAGAGCGGGCTGTGGCCGAACCCCGGCAGGTCCGGCACGATCGTCCGGAAGCTCCGGGCGAACACCGGCAGATTGCCCTTGAAGTTGGACCAGCCGCTGACCCCGGGCCCCGAGCCGTGCAGCATGATGAACACCGGTCCCGTGCCCGCCTCGTTGTAGTGCAGCGCGGCGGAACCCGGCAGGGTGCGGGTGGTCTCTTCGTAGTCCAGCAACGTGCTCATGTCGTCCTCTCGCGCCTGCGGGTGCGACGCCGGTCAGATGAAGGCGTCCGGCGGCGGGACCGCGCCCAGCGCGGTCTGCACCGCCACCCGGTAGGACTGGCCGGGTGTGTTGATCGCGTGGTGCAGCCCGGCGTGCGCGTCGCGCCAGTACCGCTGCATCGGCTTCGCCATGCGGATGCCGCTGCCGCCGGTACGGACGAAAGCGGAGTCGAGCGCGCCGACTGCGCGCCAGCTGCAGCGCACCTGGTCGCGGCGGGCGTTGGCGCGCAGCGTCAGCGGTACCTCGACGCCTGCGGCGACCAGGTCGAAGATCTCCTCGACGTTGGACAGCATCTGGACGCGGGCAGCCCGGATCTCCGCCGCCGCCTCCCCGAGCGTGTCGAGCGTCTCGACGGGGATCTTGCGCCCGCGCCCTGCCAGGTAGCCGAGGCAGCTCGCGACGCCGCCGTCACAGATCCCGATCACGGCCGACGAGATCGCCATCGGGAAGATCGCCGACCACGGCATCAGGTACAGCGGATCGGTGACGCCGTGCTCGCGGGCCTCGCGCCCGTCGGTGACCCGGTCGGACTCGGCCACCCGGTAGCCGGGCACGAACGCGTCCTTGACGGTGACGTCCTTGCTGCCGGTGCCCTTGAGACCGTAGACCTCCCAGCTGTCGTCGACGATCCGGTAGTCCGTGCGGGGGAGCAGCACGTGCAGCACCTTCGGCGGGCTCAGCACCGTGCCGGAAGCATCGGCGGCCAGCGCACCGAGGAAGGCCCACTCGCAGTGGTCGGTGCCGGAGGAGAACTCCCACCGGCCGTTGACGACGTAGCCGCCGTCGACCTCGCGAGCGGTGCCCATCGGCGCGTAGGGGGAGGCGATCCAGGTGTCCTGGTCCTGGGACCAGATCTCCGCACCGACGCGGGGGTCCATGATCCCGACCTCCCACGGGTGCACACCGATGACCCCGGAAACCCAGCCCGTCGAGCCGCAGAGCGCGCCCAGCGCCATGACCGACTCGAGGAACTCGACGGGATGTGCCTGCCTGCCGCCCCAGCGGGTCGGTTGCAACATCCGGATCATGCCGATGTCACGCATTGTCTTGACCGTGTCGTCGTGGAGACGGCCAAGCTGTTCCGTCTGCTCCGCGCGCCCTGCGAGTGCCTCGGCGACGTCGCTGATCCGCTCGAGCATCTTCTTGGTTTCCACCACGGAGTCCCCTGTCACGTCGCCGGTCCGTTCGACCGCATGGCCGCAACGTAGCTTCGTCTCGACCGCCGGATCGACGAGCTGGTCCCGGCGAGTGGGAAGGATCCGGAACAGCGCCCGCGCGTGGGTCAAGCTCCGGTGAAGACGGGCGCGCGGCGCTCCAGGCCGGCCGCGATGCCTTCCGCGGCGTCGGCGGTCCGCCACAGCTTCGTCTGCTCGGCCAGCTCGTGCTCCAGCGCCTGCCGAACCCGCTCGGCGAGGCCCGCGCGCAGGGTGGCCCGGATCGACGCGACGGCGCGCGGCGCAGCACCGGCGATCTCGGTGGCCAGCGCGATGGCCGCGGCGCGCTGCGCGCCCGGCTCCACGAGCCGGTCGACGAGCCCGATGCGGGCGGCCTCCTCGCCGCGCACGGTGCCGCCGCGGAGCAGCAGATCGGCTGCTGCCTGTTTCCCGATCAGCTCGGGCAGGGTGACGGTCAGCCCGAAGCCCTGGTGGATACCCAGCCGGGCGAAGTTCGCGACGAACCGGGTCGCCGGGTCCGCGACGCGGAAGTCCGCGGCGCACGCGAGGCCCAGCCCGCCGCCGACGGCGGCGCCCTGCACGGCCGCGACGATCGGCTTGCGGGACTCGAACAGCCGCGCCGCCTCGCGATACAGCCGCGCTGCCGTGCCCGGCTTGTCCTCGGAGAAGCTTCCCCCGAAGTCGGCGCCGGCGCAGAAGTGCTTGCCCTGGGCGCACAGCACCAGCGCCCGGCAGGCAGGCTCGTCGTCGAGCGCGTGGGTGGCCTCGACGAGGGCGCCGATCAGCTCGGCGTCGAAGTAGTTGGCAGGCGGGCGTCGCAACTCCAGCACCGCGACGCCGTCGGCGAGGGTGACGTCCAGCGCTGATGAGGTTGGCCGGGCTGCTGACATGGCGGGATCCTCTCGATGGGCGGGCTCTCAGGCGACGATCTCGCCGTCCCAGAGCTCGGTGAGCGTGCGGCGGCGCTCGGCGCGATCCAGGCCGCGCAGATCGGCCGTTCCCCGCTCGGTGACCACCACGTCGACGTCGTGCGAGGCGGTCGACACCGGACGGGACAGCCGGGTGACCAGCGTCGGGGTGCCGCGGTGCGCCGATGCGAGCGCGATCACCGACATCCCGTCGCCGCGCACTCCCGCCGCGGCGAAGTCGGGATGGCCGCCGACCATGCCGCCGGCCGAGCGGCCGATGCCCTCGACGTTGATCTGGCCGTCGATGTCGATCTCCAGCGCCGTGTTCAGCGCGATCAACGGGGCCGGGACGGCGGCGGAGAGCCTGGCGAGATCGTGGGTGTGCTCGACGGGATGCAGCAGCGCCCGCCCGTCCGCCCACTCGTAGAGCCGGCGGGAACCGGCGAGGTACGTGGTGACCGGCGTGCCGATCAGCAGACCGCGTTCGTCGAGATCGACGACGGGATCGGGCAGCTGCCCGGAGTCGACGCGTACTGGCACCGAGATCGCCTTCGCCATGGCGAAGGCGAGCCTGCCGGGACCCATCTGGATCCGCGCGCCCTCCGGGATCAGTGCGGTGACGTGGGCCGCGATGGCCTCGTCGACGGCGCCCGGGATGGGCGGGGGAAGCTCGGCGGGACCCTCGTCGGTCTCGCCGAGCACGGTGACGGCGTCGGCGGGCAATGGGGGACCGGCGTCGGCTGCCGGCGTGGTCGTCGAGACGACGGCGAGCACCGGAACCCCGGCGTCGACGAGGCCGCGCAGGTAGCTCACCTCTGAGCCGAACCGCAGCCCGTCAGGGCTGCGCACGACGGTCGCGACGATCGCGTCGGGCCGCAACGGCCCACGCAGCAGCGCGGGGACGGCCGACAGGCGGGCGGGCACGGCGTGCGCGATGCCCGCCTCGACGGCCTCTCGGGTGCCGGGCCCCCCGAGCACGGCCCGCACGTCGCGGAACGCGGCCATGTCCAGATCCGGGGCGGGCGTGGGATGCCAGCCGAGCACCAGCGACAGCTCCCGTCCGGCCGCGACCTGGCTCAGCGGCCCGTGCAGGACCCGTGGTGTCCCGCAGCCGTCGCCCAGCACGATCCGTGCGCCGGGCGCGAGCGCGACGGCGAGGGCCGCGGCCCAGTGCTCGCCGCCGGTCATGCGGTCAGCATCGGCCACAGACCTGCGCCGCCCGCGACGATGGCGCCGCGGCCGAGCACCCCGTCCCAGTACACCTCGCCGCCGTCCTCGTCGCGCCACGCCAGCAGCCGGGTCGTGACGAGCCGCAGATCGTGTTCCCTCGTCATGCCGATCGCGCCGTGCACCTGGTGGCTGATCCGGGCGACGGTGCCGGCCGCTGCGCTCGCACGGGACTTGGCCGCTGCGATCGCCGTCGCCGACGCCGCGAAGCCGTACGCGTCGACATCGCGCGCTGCGGCGCCTGCCGCGGCGGCCGCGGTGGCGGCTTCCGCCGCTGCCGTCGCCAGCGACTGCTGGATCGCCTGCAGCCGCGAGAGCGGCCTGCCGAACTGCACTCGCTCCGTCGCGTACCGGACCGCCATCTCGACGGCGGCGTGCCCTGCGCCGGCCAGCAGCATGGCCCTGCCGAGCGCGGCACGCAGCGGGTACTCCGCGGCGGCGCCGTCGGGCAGTGCCGCCACCGCAACGGTGGCGGCGTCGAGCACGAGCGTGTCGCGGGGTTCCTCGGCCACGTTCGCCAGCTCGGTGATCGCGGCCGTGCGCGGATCGACGAGCACCACGTGGTCACCGGCCAGCACGGCGGCGGCGGCGACGTCGCGGCCCCACGCGACCCGCGCCACGGTGCCGGTGGCGCGATCGCCGTCGAGGCGCAGGTCCGGCGCGACGGCCACCGACAGCGGCCCGTCCGGCACGTCGATGCCCGCGGTGTGCAGCAGCCATCCCGCGAGCAGATCGGTTTCCACCAGCGGCACCCTGGCCGCGAACCGGCCTGCCGCACGCAGCACCGACGCCGCGTCGGTGAGCGTGCCGCCGGAGCCGCCCGCTGCCTCCGGCATGGTCAGCCGGGCGATCCCGGTCTCCTCGCACTGCGCCCAGAGCGCGGCGTCGAAGGCGGTCGCCGAGCCGTCCCACGCCTTGCCGAACAGCGCGACCACCAGATCGTCGAGATCACTCATCGAAGTCCCAGCCCTCGCGCCACGATCCCGCGCAGGATCTCGTTGGTGCCGCCGCGCAGGGTGAATCCCGGCGCGTGCAGTACGGCCTTCGCCAGTAGCCCCGGCGGACCGGTGCCGTCCGGTTCCGGCGGCAGCGCGAGCACCGTGCGGGCCAGCTCGATCACGTCGCTCTCGAATCGCGTGCCGAGGTCCTTGACGACGGCGGCCGCCGGCTCGGGCGCCGCACCGTCGGCCAGCGCGCCCGCCACGGCCAGCGACATCCGGCGCAGCGTCCAGCAGGCGGCGACGATCGCGCCGACCGCGCGGGCGTGCTCGGCCGGGACCGCCCTGTCGAGCAGCGCGGCGAGCAGCGGGAACGTCGACAGGTAGCGCTCGGGGCCGGAGCGTTCGAACGCCAGCTCCGACGTGACCTGGTGCCAGCCGTTGCCGATCTCGCCGAGCACCATGTCGCCGGGCACGTGGACGCGATCGAACACCACCTCGTTGAAGTGGTGGGCCCCGGTGAGCAGTGGGATCGGCCGGACGGTCACCCCCGGCGCGCGCAGATCGACGATGAACTGGCTCAGCCCGGCGTGGCGGTGCTTCTCGTCCAGCGGCGAGGTCCGGACCAGCGCGAAGAACGCGTGCGCGCGATGGGCGCCGGAGGTCCAGACCTTCGTCCCGGTCAGCTCCCAGCCGCCGTCGACGCGGGTGGCGCGGCTGCGCACGGCAGCCAGGTCGGAGCCCGCGTCGGGCTCGGACATGCCGATCCCGAAATAGATCTCGCCCGCCGCGATGCCCGGCAGGTAGCGCCGGCGCTGCGCCTCGGTACCGAATCGCAGCAGCGACGGGGCGATCTGCCGGTCGGCGATCCAGTGCGCTGCGACGGGCGCGCCGGCGGCCAGCAGCTCCTCGGTGACCACGTACCGGTCCAGCGCGCTGCGGCCGTGGCCGCCGTACTCCGGCGGGACGGTCATGCCGAGCCAGCCGCGCTTGCCCAGCTCAGCGCTGAAGCGCTCGTCCCAGCCGGACAGCCACGAGTCGACTCCGGGGCGCCATCGGTCGGCGGCGAGCTCGGCTGCGAGGAATTCACGTACCTCCTCGCGCAGGCCGGTCAGCTCCGCGGGCAGCTCCCGCGGGGCCGGCACGAGCTGGTCGATGTCCATCCCTCGGCATTCCTCTCGGACGATGCGCGATCCCGGCCGAGTACCGCAGCGCGGGGCGTCCACTCATGAGACGACGGCACTCCCGGTATCGGCCCGACCGACAGTAGGTGCGCCCGCAGCGCCCGATCTCCGCGACGGTCCCGATGGCCGGGATGCAGCTGGAGCGTCGCCGGTCACACCGGCGCAGGGCAGCTCGGCCCGGGTGCGGGCTGTTGCTCCGGTCATCCGTACCGACCAGCGAGACGCCGTGGTGTCGCCCGGCGCTGCGGCGGTGCGAGTCTCGGATCGGTCGCCGCCAGCCGAGAGGACGCCTGTGTGAACACCCCTGGTCAAGTCCGTTTCGAGGTCGCCGACGGCATCGCCCAGATCGTCCTCGACCGGCCGGACAAGCTCAACGCCTTCACCCCGGCGATGGCTCGGGAGATCACCGCCGCGTTCGATCGCGCCGACGCCGACGACGGAGTGCGCGTCGTCATCCTCACCGGCGCCGGACGGGCCTTCTGCGCGGGCGCCGACATGTCCGGTCGCGGGCGGTCCACCTTCGCCAACACCCCCGAACGGCTGGCGGAGCGGGCGGATTTCGGGACGGTCGGCGGCGTTCTGCGCGACGGCGGCGGTGTGGTGGCGCTGCGGATCGCCGCATCGGTCAAGCCCGTCATCGCCGCCGTGAACGGGCCCGCCGTGGGCGTCGGCGTGACGATGACGCTGCCGGCCGACATCCGGATCGCGAGCGACACCGCCCGGTTCGGGTTCGTGTTCGCCCGCCGCGGCATCGTCCCGGAGGCCGCATCGAGCTGGTTCCTGCCGCGGGTGGTCGGCATCTCCCAGGCGATGGAGTGGGTGGCCACCGGCAGGATCTTCGACGCCGCGGAGGCCAAGGACGGCGGACTGGTCTCACGGGTCGTGCCCGCTGCCGATCTGCTACCGGCCGCGCGAGAGCTCGCGGCGGAGATCGCGCAGCACACATCGGCGGTGTCGGTGGCGCTCACCCGGCGGATGCTGTGGTCGATGCTCGGCGCGGACAGCCCGTGGGAGGCGCACAAGCTGGACTCCATGGCGCTGGCGCAGACCGGGCTGAGCAAGGACGCGCAGGAAGGCGTCGCCGCGTTCCTGGAGAAGCGCCCGCCCGTCTTCGCGGATCGCGTCGCCGACCACGTCGACGTGGTTCCCGCCTGGCCTTCCCGGCCGGGAAACGTGCAGTGAGAGCCAGCAGCGGGCAGCCCCGTCCGCAGGGATCGGCGGCCGCCGGGTCGCCCATGCGAAAGCGAGGCCCCAGATGCCGGATGCCGTGATCGTGGAGGCGGTGCGCACCCCACTGGGGCGGCGCAACGGTGCCCTCTCCGACATCCATCCCGTCGATCTCGCCGGTTACGTGCTGCGCGCACTGCAGGAACGCACCGGCATCGATCCCGCCGTCGTCGACGACGTGCTGTGTGGCTGCGTCAACCAGGTCGGCGACCAGTCCGTACAGATCGGACGCTACGCGGTGCTCGCGGCCGGCTGGCCGGAGTCGGTGCCCGGGATCTCGATCAACCGGGCGTGCGGATCGAGCCAGTCGTCGTTCGACTTCGCCGCCGGGATGGTCATGTCCGGCCAGTACGACGTCGTCGTCGCCGGTGGCGTCGAGTCGATGTCGCGCGTGCCACTCGGGTCGGGGCGCGAGCTCGGCAGTCCGTTCGGCCCGCTGGTGCGCAACCGCTACGCGGCCGACCTCACCGGCGGCGAGTTCCCCGGCGGCGAGTTCAACCAGGGCATCGGCGCCGAGCGGATCGCCGCGCACTGGGGCCTGAGCAGGCAACGCCTCGACGAATACGCTGCGCGCAGCCACGAGCTGGCCGCCGCCGCGATCGACGCGGGCGCGTTCGCCGGACAGACGACGACAGTGCCGCCGGCGCCGGACTTCACCGTCGACGAGGGGCTGCGCCGCGGCACCACCGCCGAGAAGCTGGCCGGACTCAAGCCCTCGTTCATCGAGGACGGGCTGATCCACGCCGGCAACTCCTCGCAGATCTCCGACGGCGCGTCGGCGGTACTGGTGACGACCCCGGAGAAGGCCCGCGAGCTCGGCCTCACCCCGATCGCGCGGTACCACAGCGGGTCGGTCGCCGGATCGGATCCGCTGATGATGCTGACGGCGCCGATCCCGGCAACGCAGAAGGTGTTGCGCCGCTCCGGGCTGTCGATCTCCGACATCGGCGCGTTCGAGGTCAACGAGGCCTTCGCGCCGGTACCGCTGGCGTGGCTCGCCGAGCTGGGCGCCGACGAGAAGCTGCTCAACCCGGTCGGCGGGGCGATCGCTCTGGGGCACCCGCTCGGTGCGTCCGGCACCGTCCTGCTGACCAAGCTGGTGAACCACATGCGCGAACACGACATCCGCTACGGAATGCAGACGATGTGCGAGGGCGGCGGCACCGCCAACGCCACCATCGTCGAGCTGATCCGATGACAGCAGAAGGACAGAAGATGACACGACGAACGGCGATCGTGACGGGTGCCGCGCGCGGCCTCGGCGCAGCGACGGCGCAACGACTGGCCGCCGACGGACTGGCGATCGCGGTGGTCGACCTGGACCGCGACGGCGCCGAGTCGGTCGCAGGCAAGATCACCGCCGACGGCGGTACCGCCATCGCGGCGACGGCCGACGTCTCGGACGCCACCGCCGTCGGGGAACTGGTCGAGCGGGTCGCCACCGATCTCGGCCCGCCGGCGGTCCTGGTGAACAACGCCGGCATCACCCGCGACGCACTGCTGTTCCGCATGGCCGAGTCCGATTGGGACGCGGTCATGGGAGTGCACCTGCGCGGCTCGTTCCTGATGACGCGCGCAGTGCAGGCGCACATGGTGCGCGAACAGTGGGGGCGGATCGTGAACCTGTCCTCGACGTCGGCGCTGGGCAATCGCGGCCAGGTCAACTACTCGGCGGCCAAGGCGGGGCTGCAGGGCTTCACCAAGACCCTCGCCATCGAGCTGGGCCGGTTCGGGATCACCGCGAACTGCGTCGCGCCCGGGTTCGTCGCCTCGGAGATGACGAAGGCCACTGCCGCGCGCCTGGACCGCGACTGGGACGAGTACCTCGCCGAGCGGGCCGCGGCCATCCCCGTGGCACGGGCAGGCGTGCCCGAGGACGTCGCGAACGCCGTCGCGTTCTTCGTCGACGAACGTGCGTCGTTCGTCTCCGGGCAGGTGCTGTACGTGGCCGGAGGGCCGCGCGCCTGACCTGCACGCGCCGGCAACGGCCGAGCCGACGGCGGGTGCTGGTACCCGCCGCCGGCCGCGTCCACTGCGAGCGCGGCGATCAGCCCCCGATGCGGTACGCCGACGGGCTCGTGCGGACGGGCGGCTCGGCTGCGACGGGCAGGCCCAGATCACGCAGAATCCAGGACGCGATGTGGTGTCCGGCCGCCCTATCGGTTTCCGCCGCGTCCCGCAGCAGCCCGCAGGCGCGCGCCGGGCCGCTCGGGCGCAGGTAGATCACGATGCCGTCGCCGGTCTCGCCGAAGCGCCGCAGCGACTCCTCCAGCGCGGCGCGGCAGCCGCAAAGCGTCGAGCGCAGCACGTCGCCGGTAAGGCATTCGACGTGCACGTGGACGGGTGATCCGGGGCGGACCGTCCCGTCCCCGGCGACGAGCGCGACGTGCTCGGCCGCGTCGTGGACGCCGATGTAGCCGAACGCGCGGAACGCGTGGTGCACGGTCGGCAGTGCGGTGGTGGTGACCCGCCGGACCTGCGGTTCGGTGCCCCTGCGGTGCTCGACGATCTCGTCGATCGTGACGATGGTGAGCTCGTGGAGCGCCGCGAAGTCGCGCAGCTCGGTGCCGCTGGCCAACTCGTCGGGACGGGCGCTGGAGACGATCTCTGCCAGCGCGCCCGCCGGTGGCCGGCCGGCCAGCCGGGCCAGATCGACGGTGGCTTCGGCGCGGCCAGGAGCGCTCAGCACGCCGCCGGAGGCGGCCAGCAGCGGGATCACGTGTCCCGGCCGGACGAAGTCGGCGGGCGCGGCGGCGGGATCCGCGAGCGCGGCGATCGTGGCGGCGCGGGCCGCGGCCGAGATGCCGGTGCCGGTGCCGCGGCCGTCGACGCTGACGCGATAGGGCGAGCCGCCGGCACCGCCGTGGTCCATCGGTGCCAGCTCGAGCCTGGTGCAGGTCTCGTCGTCGACGGCGACGCAGACGAATCCCGAAGAGTGCCGCACGATGAAGGCGATCGCGGTGCCGGTGGCGCGGGCGGCAGCGACGACGAGATCGCCGTGCCCGGAGCAGCCATCGGCGACCACGACGGGCCGGCCGTCGGCGAGATCACTGACGGCCCGACGGACGTGCTGGTCAGCGGCGGTGAACGAGAGCAGCGACATGATCCGGTTCCTTCCGGGTGAGCCAGGTCGAGAAGCCGCGAGCTTGCGGTACCGGCTGCCGTGGAACACCAGCGGCGGGGTGGCGCGATACAGCGCGTGGAGTGAGCGCGCCTACTCGATCAGCCGGATCGCCTGCTCGGGGCACCACCGCGCGCTCTCCCGGGCGGTGTCGGACAGCTGCGGATCCAGTGGTTGCGGGCCCAATCCGGCATAGGCGTTGTAGCCGTCGTCGTCGAGCGGGAAGAAGCCCAGTTCCTCCCGCCAGCACAGGGCGTGCCCTGCACACAGGTTCTTGTCGACCTCGACGCGCGCGACGTCAGTCATCGTGTTCGGCCTCCGTGGTGCCGTGGTGCCGTGGTGCCGGGTGCGGCTCGCCGTCGAGACTGGCAGTGGTGCGGCGGGAACGTCGCTGCCGCGTCCCGTCCGATGGGATGTACGTGATCTCCTCCGCGTGCCGGAAAGCCGCTTCCGTTGAGTGGGACGTGGGCCTGCCGTGATCGGCGCCCGGATGAGACGTTGGCGCGGTGGCCGGCGGGCTTGCCGGTCAGCGGCTGCGACCCGCACCCGGTGTGGGAGCGGAGGATGTGATGACCGGTGACGCGGATGGTCGGGCCGCGGGGCGAGCAGGTGGCTGAGAAGCGGAGTACGCACGCGCGCGGCCGCGCGCGTGCTAGGGTTGTCGGCCATGCAGCGGTGGTGCCGATGGTGAACGACGGCACCCGCGGTTCGCGGGAGCGGATCCTCGAAGCGGCGCTCTCACTGATGGCCGAAAAGGGCTACGCGGGCACGTCGATGTCCATGATCACAAAGCGGTCCGGGCTGCCGGCCAGCTCGACGTACTGGCACTTCGGGAGCAAGGAAGACCTGCTCGCTCAGGTTGTCGAGTACAGCGCGAGTCGCTGGCTGGCCAGCCTGCCCCGGTGGGGCGAGCTGATCGGCACCCCGGACGAGCGGCTCCGGCAGGTGCTCGCGACCGGCCAGGCAGGGACCTCGGAGTCGTTCCTGCGGCTGCTGATGCTGCTGGCGCTCGAGGCACCGCCCGGCGGCGAGTGGCTGCAGACGATCCGCAGGGTGCGCCGCAGCGCGGCAGGTGGGTTTCGCAAGGCCTACGACGAGATCGTCGGGAAGCCCGACGACGACGAGTCCCAGCGTCTCCGCGAGGACGTGTGCTCCTTCGCTCTCGCCGCGGCCGACGGCATCTTCCTGGCCACGCAGATCGACGAGAAGGTCGACGTCCCGCGCATGTTCCAGCTGCTGGAACGGTCCTTCCTGGACCTGTGCAGGTCAGTGACTCTCGACCGACGGGCCTGATCCCGGCAGTCCGCTTCCGGTGTACTGCGACGCCCTCTTGCGTTCGTCCATCCTGTCTGTAACGATCGGTACAGGGTGTGGACGACGGAGTACCCGAACCCGGAGGTGGCTGGAATGACGACGGTGTCTCTGGGTGCGGCCGAGCCCCTGCCGGAGGACGACGCGCACCTGCTGCGTGACGGCTGGGCGAAGTCCGTCGTAGCGCGCGCGTTCGCGTTGTTGGACGCCTTCTCCGCGCAGGAGCCGTTCTTCACCCTTGGTGAGCTGGCGGAGCGGGCGAACCTGCCGCGCTCCACGACGCATCGGCTGGCGACCATGCTGGTCAAGCTTGGTGCGTTGCAGCGGCGGGGCAATCTCGGCTACATCGTCGGTGCACGGATGTTCGACGTCGGCCTGCTCGCGCCGGTCCGCTCCCGGCTGCTGACCGCGGCGGAGCCGTACCTGCACCAGTTGCACGAGACCACGCGCGGCACGGTCCACCTGGCGAGCTGGTCGGGTGAGCGACCGATCTACCTGGACAAGGTCTCCCAGCCGGGTGAGCTGCGGCTGCCCTCGCGGCTCGGCGCTCCCGTCGCGCTGCACGCCACCGCGCTGGGCAAGTGTCTCGTCGCGTTCACGCCGGACCGGACCTTCGCCGACGACCGCGCCTCGCTGCGCCGGTTCACGCGCCACACCGTGACCAACGCCCACTCGCTGACCCGCGACATCGAAGTGATCCGGGGGACCCGGATCGGCCGCGACAACGAGGAGAGCGTCCTGGGCATCACCTGTATCGGCTCGCCGATCATCGATCGACACGGCGAGTGCGTCGCCGCCATCTCGATCTCGGTGCCCACCGTCAGGCTGCGGGCCCGCGCCATGGAGCAGCTCGTGCTGAAGACCGCGCAGGGCATCGGCCGTGCGCACGATCAGGGTTGGGCCGCATGACCGAGCCGGATCGGGATCGACGTCTGCTTCGTTGACGGGCTTCGACGTGCCGGGTGTGCGGCACCCGATCACGATGACGGCGCGACCGCACGGCGAGTCCCTCAGGAGTTTCATGAACGCGAACGCGGATGATCAGGCGACGCAGGAGATCGGTGAACTGCTCGAGGTGTTCGCGACCGCATGGTCGAAAGTCGACCTGCGGCGCGTCGCGGAGCAGTGGGATCCGGTGGAGCCCGGGTCGACGTACGTGGCCGAGGAACTCGGTGAGGTCCTGCACGGCCATCAGGAGATCGTCTCGCACCTGGTGCGCTCTGAGCACCGGATCGCAGCGGCGGAGGTGGAGATCTCCGAGGTCGAGGTCCGGCTGCTCGCCGACGATCTCGCGCTGGCGGTGTTCGTCGTGCGGTGGTTCTTCGAATGGGTCAGCTATTCGCGGGTGAGTGCCGTGGTGCGCCGGCGGGCGGGGCAGTGGCGGTTCGTCCACTACATGGAAGCGCCGCACCACATCGAGGGCGGCGATGCCGAGCTCCGATGAGCGCCCTGACCGGCTGACCCGGGCAGTGGCCCGGCGCGTGCGCAGGTCGGCGAGACGGTCCCGACGAATGGGACCTGGTCCGGGCGTGGCGGGGCGAGGACGCCGAGAGTGGGGAGTTGGCGCAGCGTGAGCACGAGGACGGGTGGTCGATCGTGAGTACCAGTGAGCAGCAGGCGACCGTTCCGGTACGGGTGGTCGACTGCGACGTCCATCCCGTGCCGAAGACGCTCGACGAGTTCGTCGAGCACTATCCGGAGCCGTTCCGCAGCCGGTACTTCTCCCGCTACAAGGAGGATGTCCCGCTCAGCTTCCTGCTGTACACGCCGCACTCCAACACCGGCGGCAACCAGGGCATGGGCGGCCCGGGCGGCTACGCGGCCCCGCCGAACGGCGGTGGCGGCGGCAGCGATCCGGACTTCCTCGCGCAGCAGTTGTGCGTCGACAACGGCACCGACTACTGCATCATGAATCCGCTGAACTTCCGGCCGCGGCACTGGGACCCCGAGTGGGACGTCGCGCACTGCTCGGCCGTGAACAACTGGTTGGCCGCGAACTGGCTGGAAGGCAACGCCAACCGCCACGGCCGCTTCTTCGGCGCGATCCTCGTGACCTCGCTCGACGGCGAGGCCGCCGCGCGCGAGCTGGAGCGCTGGGCGGGGCATCCGGCGTTCGTCCAGTCGTACCTCATCGCGGACTCGCACGTCGCGTTCGGCAACCCGCGGTTCGAGCCGCTGCTGAAGGCGACGTCGCGGCACAACCTGCCGCTGGCCACCCACCTGTACCGGCACGCGGGCATCCGCTCCATGACACCCGTCGGCTTCCCGTCCTACCACGTCGAGACGCTGCCGAACTGGATCTTCACTTACATCTCGCACGTCACGAGCCTCGTCTTCGAGGGCGTGTTCGAGCGCTACCCGAACCTGAAGTTCGTCGGGGTCGAGGGCGGCTGCGAATGGGTCGCGCCCCTGATGTGGCGGCTCGACCGGCAGTGGGAGCGGCTCGGCGCCGAGGTGCCGCGGGTCAAGCGGCGCCCTTCGGAGATCATCAGGGAGCACCTGCGGTTCGCGACACAGCCGCTGTGCGAGCCGCGCGGGCCGAAGGATCTTGCACGGTACATGGAGTGGGGCGCCGCCGCGGAGACGATGGTCTTCAGCTCCGACTACCCGCACTACGACTACGACCCCGCAGCGTGGGTGGCCCAGCAGCTACCCGCTGAATGGCGCGACCGGGTGATGGCGCAGAACGCGCTGGAGACCTATGGCCTGCCCGCGGAGCGCCCGCGCGACCATCTCGACGACATGAAGGCGCCGAACTTCCGCATCGAGGCAGGTGTGCGGCGCGACTCGGCGCTCGCCGCGATCCGGGCCGGAACGTCTGCGTCCACGAACGAGAAGCCCTGGATCGAGTCGGTCGACTAGCAGCAGTACGGAAAGGACTCCGGCATGGCCGACGAACCCGTGCTCGACACCGCGGTGCACCCGCGGATGCTCACCAACCACCAGATCTACGACTACCTGGAGCATCCGTTCAAGGGGCTGGTCTACAACAGTCCCAACCGGTTCTTCCATCCCGTCCCGACGGGCATCCCGCCGTACGGGGAGTGGCTGGAGCAGTCCCGGCCCGACGGCGAGATCATCAGCACCGAGGTGGGGACACACGCGGCTCGCGAGCCCGGCTCCGTGCCCGCGCGCACCACCGCTTACCTACGCGAGAACGGGATCGGCACCGCGATCCTGCTGCCGACGCTGCGCGGGCTCGTGCCCGCGGCCGATCAGGGCAGCGCGATCTGCCGCGCGTACAACGACTGGCAGGCCGCCACCTGGCTGAAGGACGACGACCTGGACTACCTCGGTTCCGTGCGCGTCAACCCGATGGATCCCGACGGCGCGGTCGCCGAGATCGAACGCTGGGCGGACCATCCGCGGATGGTGCAGATCGGCGTCCCGATGGAAGCCCATCATCCCTACGGGCAGCGGTACTTCCTCAAGATCTGGGAGGCTGCCGCGGCCGCGCGGCTACCGATCGCGATCAAGGCCGAAGGCGGCGTCGGCGTCGAGTACTTCCCGACCATGACCGGGCTGCCGCGCACCCACATCGAGTTCAGCTCCCTGCATCGCGATCGGTTCTTCGTCCACCTGGCGAGCTTCATCGCAGAAGGCGTCCTCGATCGGCTGCCCGAGCTGCGGATCGTGTTCTCCGACGGCGGGTTCGACGCACTGGCCCCGTCGATGTGGCGGATGGACATGGACTGGCCCATCACCCGGACCGAGGTGCCGTGGGTGCGCCGGCTGCCCAGCGACTACCTGCGCGAACACTTCCGGTTCGTCGCCAACGTGCTGGAGGGCCCGCCCGACGACGACGCCGCGCTCGTGCAGGAATGGGCCCAGCGCAGCGACGCGGTGAACCTGCTCATCTACGGCAGCGGGTATCCGCTGTGGAGCGCGGCCCGGCCTGCCGAGATCCTGCCCGGGCTCGACGCAGCCGAGCGCAGCCGCATCCTGCACGGCAACGCGCAGGAGTGGTACGGGGCGCGCCTGGCCGCCACCGGTGCGGTGGCAGGGTGACAGGGCCAGACCAGCCATCTCCTGCGCCCTCTCCTGGTGCCCGGTTGCGGGCGCGCGCCGTCGACGCCGACGAGCCCGTCTACGGGGCGTGGCTGACCACGGCGTCGCATGAGCTGCTCGGCGCGCTGGCGGCGTCGGAGATCGACTACATCGGCATCGACTGCCAGCACGGCATGGCCACCGAGGCGGAGGCCGCACGCATGATCGCCGCCGGGCCTGCGACGGCGGCCAGGCTCGTGCGGGTGTCGGCGAACCGGACCGACCTGATCGGCAAGGTCGCCGACGGTGGCGCCGACGGCATCATCATCCCGGCTGTCAACAGCGCGGCAGAGGCTCGACACGCCGTCGAAGCGGTCCGCTTCCCCCCTGAGGGGGTACGCAGCTTCGGGGCGATGGCGAAGTTCCTCCCGCGCGAGCCGGCGCAGATGCAGCTGCACGCACTGGTGCTGCCGATGATCGAGACACTGGCCGGGCTCGACGCAGTGGAGGACATCCTCGCGGTACCCGGCGTCGACGGCATCTACGTCGGGCCTGCTGACCTCGGGATCGCGCTCGGCCTCGGGCCAAGGCAATTCCCGCCCACCGCGCAGCTGCTGGAACCGCTGCAGCGCATCGTCACGGCCGGCCGGGCCGCGGGCAAGATCGTCGGGGTGCACGCGGGCAGCGAGCTGTTCGCCGCGCAGTACACCCTGCTGGGCTTCCGGCTGATCACCCTCGGGATCGAGCGGTCGTTCGTGCAGACCGGGGTCACCAGTGTGCTTGCGAAGGCCCGCGGGAGCGCTGCGGCCGGGGCGGACGGTGCGTCGAACGGGGTGCACGCGGCCACGTCGCCGTACTGAACGCCGGATTGGGCGGACCTGCGACAAGCGAGCGAGGCGGCCGCCGGTCCATCCCGGCGACCGGAACAGGCTTCATGGCGCGCGATGCCAAAACTGTCATAGATTGCGCTTCCAGATGTACCGCTGCCCCAGCGGCGGCCGTATGCCCGGCGGAGAGACCGAGAGGTGACCAAGCAATGGCGCGCACACACGTGGTCGGGCGGGTCGAAGACATCCCGCCGGGGTCGTCGAGGTTCGTCCCGGTGGGGAAGTTCGGGATCGGCGTGTACAACGTCGGCGGTGAGTTCCGGGCGGTGACCAACTACTGCCCGCATCGTGGTGGCCCGCTGTGCGCCGGACGTCGCTACCCGGTCATCGCGTCCACCGAACCCTATGAGTTCGAGGTCTCCGGCAACGACGAGATCCTCAAGTGTCCGTGGCACGGGTGGGAGTTCGATCTGCGCGACGGCAAGAGCGAGGTCGGCGGCCAGCGGATCCGCCTGCACGCCGTGCGCGTCGAGGACGGCATGGTCGTCCTGGACGGTGTCTAGCGATGGCCGGCGCGGCAACGCCGCGGTCTCTCCGGCGCCCAGCTGTCGCCGGTGGCATCACGAACGACCAGCGACGGAGGAATGGATCATGAAGGTCGAGGTCGATCTGGGGCTCTGCGAGCACCAGGGAGTCTGCATCGGCATTGCGCCCGATGTGTTCGAGTTCGACGACGACGGTGGGCTCGTCGTCCTGCAGCCGGAGCCCCCGGAGTCCGCGCGCGTCCTGCTCGAGGACGCCGAAGCGGCCTGCCCGCTGGCCGCGATCACGATCAGCGGATGAGCGCCGCGGGCAGGATCGTCGTCGTCGGTGCCTCGCTGGCCGGGGTGCGAACCGCGAAGGCGTTGCGGCGCAAGGGGTTTGACGGTCCACTCGCGATCATCGGCGAGGAGGACGTGCTGCCGTACGATCGGCCGCCGCTGTCCAAGCAGTTCCTCACCGCCGACGAGCCCGCGCTGAAGCCGTTGGAGAACGAGGAGTTCTACGACGGCGTCGAGCTGAGGCTGGGACAGCGCGCGGTGGGCCTGGATCGCACAGCGGGCGCGGTGCGGCTCGCGGACGGCTCCAAGGTGACCGGCGAGCACGTCGTCATCGCCACCGGAACCCGCGCCCGGTCGCTGCCGCTGCTGCCGGACGGTGAACGGGTCGCCCGGCTCCGGTCGGCAGCCGACGCCGCCCGGATCCGGGCGGCGCTGTCGAGTGCCCGCCATCTGCTCGTCGTCGGTGGTGGGTTCATCGGCTGCGAGGTCGCCGCGTCGGCGCGCAGCCTCGGCATCGAGGTGACCATCGTCGAGCCCGCCTCGGCCCCGGTCGTACGCGGCGTGGGGGAATGGGTCGGCGGTGTGCTCGCCGACGTCCACCGCGATCACGGTGTCGACGTCCGGCTCGGGGTGTCGGTCGCGGACGCCGAGTTCGGCTCGTCCGGTGTGTCGGTGGTGCTGACCGACGGCTCGCAGGTCGAGACCGATTTCGTCGTCGTCGGGATCGGTGCGGAGGCGTGCACCGACTGGCTCGACGGCAGCGGAGTCCCGCTGGCGAACGGCGTGGTCTGCGACGATCGCTGCCGGGTAGTGGGCGGTGGCGGCCGGATCTGGGCGGCCGGCGATGTCGCGCGCTGGCCGAGCGGCACATTCGGCGGTGATCGACGGGTCGAGCACTGGACCAACGCGGTCGAGCAGTCGGCCGTCCTGGCGGCGAACCTACTCGACGACGCAGCGGACCTACGGCACGATCCGGTGCCCTACGTCTGGTCCGACCAGTACGGGCACAAGATCCAGATCGTGGGCGACGTCGGCGCGCGGTTCGAGACCACGTTGCTGCGGGGAAGCGTGGCCGAGCGCCGATTCGCGGTCGCCTACTCCGATCACGGCGTGCTGTGCGGGGTGGTGGCGTTCGACCTGCCCCGCGAGGTCGTGCAGAAGCGCCCGCTCATCGCGAGCGCGGCCCGGATGGCGGACGTGAGCTGAACCGTGGTGGGCCTGCGGCGTTCAGTCGGCGGTGTGCCGGCCGGCGTCCCGGTGGAAGTCAGGCCGTGGCGGAGGTCTTCTCCGCGCCCAGTTCCCGGACGAACCCGGTGGGGACGAGTACGTCGTCCCGGCCGAGGTCGTGGACGCTGCGTTTGCCCAGGGCCAGCAGGGTCGAGTCGATCCCGTTGCGCAGGACGTCGAGCACGTTCTCGACGCCGGCCTGGCCGTCCGCGGCCAGGCCCCACAGGTAGGCGCGGCCGATGAGGACGGCCTTCGCGCCGAGGGCGATGGCCTTGACGACGTCACTGCCGCGGCGGATGCCGCCGTCGAGCAGGACTTCGATCCGGTCGCCCACGGCGTCGGCGATGGCGGGGAGGGCGCGGATGGTGGCCGGGGTGCCGTCGAGGTTGTTGCCGCCGTGGTTGGACACCGAGATCGCGCTGACCCCGGCGTCGGCCGCCCGGCGGGCTTCGTCGACGCGGATGACGCCCTTGAGGAGGAACGGGCCGTCCCATCGGGAGCGGAGCCAGGCGACGTCGTCCCAGGACGGCGGTGCGGTCTGCATCCATTGGCCGTAGGCGCCGAAGAAGGTCGGGATCGGGGTGCCGGGTTCGGCCATGTTCGGCACGCTGAGGTCGGGCAGCCGCCGGGTGCGGGCGTAGGCGAGCAGCCAGCGGGGCCGGCTCAGGCCCTCGGGTGCGAAGCGCGCCAGTTCGCGGAAGGTGAGCTTTTCGGGGATGTGCGGGCTGCCCCAGTCGCGGCTGTGGGAGAACGACCAGTCCAGGGTCAGGATGATGCCCACGGCGCCGGCGGCGCGGGCCCGGTTCAGCCGCCCGAGGATGTCGTCGCGGGTGCCGGTCCAGTAGACCTGGAAGTAGGTGTCCGGGTTGGCGGCGACGACTTCTTCGATCGGTTTGCTCGCGAAGGAGGACAGTCCCATCGATGTCCCGCGTGCGGCGGCCGCGCGGGCGACGGCGACCTCGCCGTCCGGGTGCACCGCCTGCACGCCGGTCGGGGAGATCAGCACCGGCAGGGCGATGTCGCGGCCGAGGACGTGCGTGCCGAGTTCGCGGGAGCCGGACTGCCCGGCGGTGCGCGGGGCGAACCGCAGCTCGTCGAAGGCGTCCAGGTTGTCCTGTAGCGTCAGGCCCTTCTCGGAGCCGGCGATCAGTGCCGAGTAGACGGACGTGGGGAGGCGCTTCTTCGCCCGCCGCTGGGCTTCGGCGACGGATTCGAACCAGGTCATCGGTTTTCCTTACGGTCGACGCGTAGCGGGCGTCCGGTGAACACGGGCCGGACCGGGGTGGTGGTCCGTTCGGTCAGGCAGCCGGCCCAGACGCCGGCGCCGTAGGCGATGTCGTCGGCGATCGCGCCGGCGGTGAAGCGGACGGGGCCGAGGTGCGGGCGGCGGGTGCGCCACCCGGTCAGCGGCGGACCGAGCAGCAGGGAGACGATGGCGGCGCGGCGTCCCCAGCGGCGCCGTCCGCCCGCCACGAGCGCGGCGGCGAGCACGGGTGCGGCGAACTGGGTGCCGTAGCGCCCCAGGCCGAGCCACGTCTGGTGCGTCGCGACGCCCATCGCGCGGACCACGCCGTCGGCGGGGATGTCGCCGGCCCGCAGCGTCCGGCGCATGCCGAGGACCGAGGCGGTGAACGCGGCGGCGGCGAGCACCGGGCGGCGGGCGAGCAGCGCGGCGACGGTCAGCGCCGGCCACGCGTGCAGGGCCAGGGGCGCCATCGCGGCCGGCCTGCGCCGGGCCAGCGGCGCCGCCGAAGTTCCGTACCGCGCGC